>OIZT01000069.1_pt1 | contig 80846 bp, 57 predicted proteins | sample 1588611 | NCBI WGS metagenome assembly OIZT01 (sample SAMN03283278) | human gut metagenome | biome: human-associated habitat; material: feces | host: Homo sapiens | place: Peru | collected 2012
GCAGTCCGCCGAGTCCGCCACCAACGATTACTACTCTTTTCTTCTGATTTCTCTGGATATTGATGCTCATAATATAAAGGTTTATTAGTTCCATTTCATGGCACGTTTTCTCGCCATGGCAGAGCTTAAGTAAACTTAGCGCTGCTCATCTGGCTTAACGAAAACCTTGCTCATTGCGACGGCTAAGTTAGCCATTCTGGAGCAAGCCATTTCTTTCTTTTGTCTCTTTCTTTTTGCAAACGATTGCGGCAACGTTCCCAAAATCTGCAAACGATTGCAATCGATTGCTGCGCGATGATCCCGTCTCGTTGTAGGGTTATCCTTTTCGAGAGTGCAAAGGTGCGCTTTTCCTTGAAATATGTGTTACGCTGGGCCTCCGACCAAGATTTTCATGTTCTATGTCAAGCGATATTCTGTTTTTTTTGTATTTTTGCAAATGATAGATAATGTATCATTAACCCCCAGCTGTTCTACCTGCAATGAAACATGTAACCATAAAAGACATAGCCCGCTCGCTGCGCATCTCGGTGTCGACAGTGTCGCGAGCCTTGACCGACGACAAGAATATACGTAGTGAGACCCGCGCTGCCGTGCTGCGTGAGGCCGAGCGTTTGGGCTATCGCCGCAATCCGGTAGCCATGAATCTCAAGATGGGCCGCACCAATACAATAGGTGTGATTGTGCCCGAGATGCACACGCCATACGCCTCGCAGGTGGTGGCGGGCATCCAGAGCGTGCTCTACAAGAACAACCAGAAGGTGATGATAGCCGAGTCGGACGAGAACCCCGACCGCGAGCGCGACAGCTTGCGGATGATGGAGGAGTTTATGGTCGACGGCCTCATTGTGAGCCTGTGCAGCTGCAAGCATAACATAGAGACCTACCGGCGTCTTGCCGAAGAGGGCATGGCCATCGTGTTCTACGACCGCATACCGCATGGGCTGGACGACATGCCCCAGGTGATGGTCGACGACAACAACGACTCCTTCTTCATGGCCGAGCACCTCATACGTCTTGGGCGCCGCCGCATCGCTTACCTCTATGGCCCCGACGATGTGTACAATGCCGTGGAGCGCGGCCGTGGCTACTGCGAGGCAATGGAGAAATTCCACCTGTACGACCCGCAACTGGTTATCAAGACGGGCATGACGTTTGCCGACGGGGCGGCGGCCGTGGATAGCCTTGTTCGAGGGGGCGTGGGGTTTGATGCCGTGTATGCCTTTACCGACACCCTCGCCATCGGAGCCATGAACCGCTTGCGCGAGATAGGCCGCCGCATACCCGAGGATGTGGCTGTGGCCGGATTCTCGGGAACCGAGCTCTCGACCATTGTCTTTCCGCAGCTCACCACCGTTGAGCCGCCGCTTGCCGAGATGGGGCAGCGTGCCGCCGAGCTCGTGCTTGAGAAGGTGCGCAACCCAGAGGCGGAGAACCAGAAGATCGTGCTGCGCACGGAAATGAGGTGTCGGGCGTCGACAGGCGAGTAAGGTTTAAAACGTTTGCAGATTTTGGGAACGTTACCGCAATCGTTCCCAATAATTCCCCTTAAAAAAAACTTTGAAACCCATTTTTTGCCGTATATCTTTGCAGCGACAATAACTAAAAACCAAAAATATTATGACAACAAATGTAATCAAATCGTATTCGTTCGACCGCAACTCGGTCAAGGCAGGCATCCTTCATTTTGGTGTAGGCAACTTCCATCGCGCCCACCTCGAGTTTATGACCAGCAAGCTGCTTGAAGATGCCACCCAGCGTGGTTGGGGCATCTGTGGAGCGATGATCCTCGAGAGAGACGAGACCCTCTACAAGGCCCTGAAGGCCCAGAATGGCGAATACACCCTTACCGTATGCGGACGCGACGGCAACAACGAGGTGTACCGTCTTGGAGCCTTGGTGGAGCTCTATTGGGGCATGGAGGAGAAAAACGCCATTCTCGACAAGATAGCCAGCCCCGACATACGCATCATCACGCTGACCATCACGGAGGGCGGATACAACATATCGCGCCAGACGGGCGAGTTTATGCTCGACAACCCACAGGTGGCCCACGACATTAACTTTCCGAACGACCCAAAGACAGCTTTTGGCTATGTGGCCGAGGGCCTTCGTCGCCGCAAGGCCGTAGGTGCGGGCCCCATCACCATTCTTTCTTGCGACAACCTTCAGCACAATGGCAATACGGCTCGCCGCGCCTTCATGTCGTTTGTTGAGGCCCAAGACAAGGTGCTGGCTGAATGGATGGAAGACAATGTGACCTTCCCCAACTCCATGGTAGACCGCATCACCCCCGCCACACGCCCCGAGGACATTAAGCGCCTTAACGAGGAGAATGGCACCGACGACCTGGCGCCGGTGTATTGCGAGGACTTCATACAGTGGGTTGTGGAGGACAACTTCGCCGCCGGGCGCCCGGCATGGGAGACCGTTGGCGCTCAGATGACCGACGACGTTACGGCTTTTGAGAACATGAAGTTGTCGCTGCTCAACGCTTCCCACACGCTGCTCTCTTATCCCTCGTTCCTCTACGGCTACCGCAAGGTGGACGCCGCCATGCACGATGAGCGCATAGCCAAGTTTGTGCGCCAGTTTATGGACATCGACATCACTCCGTATGTGCCGGCTCCCAAAGACACCGACCTTGAGCTCTACAAGCAGACCCTATGCGAGCGCTTCGGCAACCGCAAGGTGAGCGACCAGGTGGCCCGCCTGTGCTTCGACGGCGCCTCGAAGTTCCCGGTGTATGTCATGCCCAACTTGGAGAAAATGATACGCGACGACAAGGACCTCACACGTGTGGCTTATCTCTTTGCGGCCTATCGCCACTACCTGAAGTATCACACCGACGACAATGGCGAGCAGTTTGAGGTGGCCGACCCATGGCTCACCGCCGACGACCGCCAGCTCATCGCAAGCGACGAGCCGCTTCAGTTCCTGGCCCTCTCGCCGTTCCGCAGCACCGACCTGCGCGCTGCCAACCACTTTACGCAGCCTTACCTGCAGATGGTGGAGAGCATCAAGAGCAAGGGAGCCATGAAGACCCTTGAGGGCATACTGTAGGTGGGTAGCAGAGATTGCCACCGCAAACGACTTAATCCATGAAGGCGGAGGCCACAGCGCCTCCGCCACCTCTAAAAACCTAACATCATCATGAAATCCCTAAGCATAAAGAGCGCAGGACCGTTCCTGCTGCTCACATTCATCTATTTCATCGTGGGATTCCTCACCACGGTCAACGGCCAGTGCCAAGGACCGCTCAAGATAGCGTTTCTCTCTGGCGCTACGGCAATGCGCAACTCGCTGACCACCCTCGTGTCGTTCGCTTTCTTCCTGGGCTATCTGCTCAACAGTTCGCGCACGGGGCGACTGCTCAACCTCATCGGCTATAAGCGCACGCTGATACGCTCGCTCATGGTTATGGTGGCGGGATTGGTGTTCTACACCGCCTCTGCCTTTTGCGCCGAGTATGCTGGCAATGTGGGCCTTGTGGCCGATGGCGACTTTGTGCCGTTTGGCTATTTCGTGTTTCTCACGGGATCGTTCCTCATGGGCACGGCAGCCGCCATGCTCCAGGTGGTCATCAATCCGTATATCGCCGCCTATCCGTTGCCGGGTACAAGTGCGGTGCAAAGGATGAACTTCACCTGCGCCGTCAACTCGTTTGGCACAACCATAGCGCCCCTCTTCGTTACGGGCATTATGTTCGCTGGAGTGCCGCTCGACAGTGTCGACGCATCGCAACTCACCCTGCCTTTCATCCTGATGACCGTTTGCATCATCATTACCACCATGACGACAAACCGTCTGGCCTTGCCCGACCTCGAGGGCACACGGTCGGCCTCGGCCGCCAACACGGCCGCCTCTACAGCAGAAAAGGCACGGAGCGTGTGGTCGTTCCGCAACCTGAGAAATGGCGTGATAACCATCTTCTTCTACGTGGGTACGGAGGTGAGCATTGGCAACAACATCAACCTCCACGCCATGGAGCTCATGGCCGGTGGCGTGGATCTGTCGCCAGCCTTGCTTGCCACAATCTATTGGGGCGGTTTCCTCGTAGGGCGAATGGTGTCGGCGTCGATGAAAAACGTCAAGCCACGCCCGATGCTCATCACCGTTACGCTCGGGGCCATAGCGCTCATGACGGCCGCCATGCTCACCGAGAACCTTTGGCTCTTGGCCGCGGTGGGACTCTTCCACTCGGTGATGTGGAGCTGCGTGTTCACGCTTGCCGTCGACGGTCTAGGCCAATACACCTCGCGAGCCTCAGGCGTATTCATGATGGGCGTGTTTGGTGGGGCGGTGTTCCCCGTGCTTCAGGGAATGATGGCCGACACGGTGGGCTCATGGCAGTTTACGTGGACCATAGCGCTCGTTTGCGAGTTTGTGCTGCTATGGTATGCACTGAGAGGATACAGGAAATAAAAGCAACGTTACATGACAACGTCGTTCAGGTCTCTGGCAAACTGGTCGTACAGTTTGCCAGAGACTTTTTGGTTTGCTGACATAATGCGGAGAGAATGGGGAAGAAATTCCTTGCGGTAAGGCGGATGCTTATGTGGGAAATGATAGATGACCATACCCATGCGTTCGTAGAAATGTTGGCGTGATACGGAAATATCGTCAATGGGAGGGGCTGTCTCAAGTATTACAGTTTTACCCTTTTTCTTGGCATCAGCTATGAGGTCGCTCAGAATAAGGCTGCCTTCACCCTTATCCCCCCCGTGCGGCAGCGATGGTAAAATGCTCAACGTAATTAGTGTTTCTTTCGGCATCTTGCTTCCTTTCGCGTTTCTCCATAGCCCGCTATGCCTTTGGGCGCGACTGTCGCAACCTGCTCGAAACAAACACTACCAAGAATTGAAATCTAATGACCGATTTGGAATAAAAAAGTTGAGAGTGGTATGGCAATCATAACTCTCAACTTTCAACGCTAAACTCTCAATGCTAAATTCTCAATAGACTATAGTTTTTCGCAGAACTCTATCTTCTCCTTGTTGGGTCCCTCGATGGTGAAGAACCTCACACCATGCGCCCAGAACGGCAAGCCATTGACCTGGGTGTCGAGCATTTTCAGACCGGCGCGCTGCACCACCTTAAACAGCTCGTCGATGTTCTTCACGTCGATGGCAATGTGGTCGATGGCGCCGCAGGCCATGGCGGCCTGTCGGTTCTGATAGGTCTCTATCACGAGGTTGTGGAGCTGGAGGAACGCCACCTCCTCTGTGCCGTTGACGGTACGCAGGGCTTGGGTAAAGCCGAGCGTGAGATAGAAGTTGATGGTCTCCTCGATGTTGTTTGTGGGGACGCCGATGTGCTGAACGCCCGTTGTGAAATCTTTGATGTTCATCATGCTTTTGGGTTTAAGTGTTTATTGTCTTTTGCGGTGGTTATTTATAGGCCCCACCTTTACTATGTATTCTGTTGGTTGGGCTTACAGGTGCAGTATTTGCGCACCTATCTGGAAGTAGGCTTTCTGCGACTGTGGATTCCACATGCCCATGGCATGCACAGGCAGCGTGTAGGAACCTATCTTCAGGTCGTGGCTCACCTTCAGTTGCGCATGTACGATGCCCGACGTTGTGCCGTAGAAGTGTTGCTTTTCGCCAGCCTTGTTCAAGGCGAAGGCTCCGCCCAGACCAGCGTCCACTTGCCATCCCTCCTTGTTGTAGAGGGGGTATTCGGCGTAAACAAACGTAGAGTATTTCTGTTGCTTGTTGTCGACGGAACGGTCGCGGCCAAACATGATGGTCGACCAGCTGAGGAGCAACGGGAACTTAGGCTGCTGAAAGCGGTAGCTCAGCGTGCAGTTGAGGAAGCGGCCCGTCTCGTGTGCCGAATAGTTGAAATACTCATGGTTGTTGTAGGTGGCGCCGGGCGAGAAGTTGTAGGTGTCCATGGCGCAGAGCTCCAGTCCAGCGGCGCGCAGCGTGATGTAATGGTTTATCTCCTTGTAGGAGCCTTGCGTGTTGGTTCCGCCCCACAGGCCGAGCGTGGCTTGCCCATTGGCAAAGGTGTAGCCAAGGTCTGTCAGGATAAGGCAACCGTCGGCCACCTCCATGCCGCGCCACAGATGGTTGTTCTGCAAACTGGTCGAAAGGTGCATTTGCGCCGGAGCCGTTAGGCATAAGGCCGAGGCGATGAGCGATGTGGAAATTCTCTTCATTAGCAGGAATTAGGTTTCTGATTGTTAATGGTTTACGCTTGCAAATGTAGTTTATCCCATGTGTGTGGCAAAGCTAAAAACGGCTTTGTTTCTTGGGAACGTTACCGCAATCGTTCCCAATTTGCGCAATCGTTCCCAAAGCGGTTGCTCCCCATGCGCCACGTGGCCCGCCAGCCTGCCGACCATGATCCCAAATCGGTCATTAGACCGAAATAGGAGTAATAGTAGGATGTTATTGTTTCTTTTCAACTCTTGTCAGCGTTTCTTCCGAGCATCTTGCTTCCATTCGCGTTTTGCCATAGCTCGCTATGCCTTCACCACGACTGTCGCAACCTGCTCGGAAGAAACACTACCAAGAATTGAAATCTAATGACCGATTGGGGATGAAAGGCGCGGCGTAACTACCCAGCACCCCTCTTGCTGCAGGACTTAAAAAACATAATGGCACGCTTGTTTTTCACGGTTTTGTTTGGTGGTATGTGTCGAAAAGTGTAGCTTTTTGGCGAATGCATGTGTCGGAAAGTGTAACATTTCGCCATGATCATGTGTCGAAAAGTGTAAAGCGATGGGATGGTTTAAGCTGCCATACGCTACTCCATGCTGCCCTATCGCCAACAAGAGAACATCACACTACGGCCGCTATACGGAGTTTTCCTGTGATGTGCCTCAGTGGCTCGGGCCAAGTGAGGGTGGGCCAAAAGGCAAACGCTGTGGGCTAAGAACTTCTGCCCCCTCGTGACGTGCCGTTTTTGACTTTCGTCAAACTTGATCTACAAACACTTGCTTAATCCTGTGGTTGCCTATGCATTAAGCGCGATTCATCCCACTTTTGCCTATGCAATAGGAACTAATCGCCCCATTTTTGCCTATGCATTAGGAATTCTTCGCCCACCGCTTACGGTCTCATGGGGCTAAAACTCCCATAAGGTTGTCAATGCTGTATAAAATCCTTCATTTGAAGGCCTTTTGCTTTCCTTTTTAGAAAGAAAGATGCATCTTTTTTGGGGGGCTTTCCTTTTGTGTCTTGGTTTGTTTATGTATATTTGTGGTCTGATAATGGGCAGCCCGTGGCACATGGGATTGTCGTACCCCAGGGGTGCGCTTGCCCACACTAAAAACACAGCAACTATGACAAAGTTTAATCTTTTTGATGGCGACAGCTACTATGCCCAATTTGCGCAGGTAACCTACAAGCGGCTGATGAGTCGCAACTGGGTTACTTATGCCGATATCATGGCCGAGCACCTTGGTCTCACGTCGGCTGAGGAATTGCCATGCAACGTGTCGAACTGCGACAATTACGGGGAATTGAGAAAGGCGTTCCGCGATGTGAGGCGAATCATCAATGAGAAAGCTGGACAAGAGAGCTTTGAGACGGATGGCAACAACCGCAACAAGCGGTTTCGTTACGTGGGGGCCGACGCTGACCCGCTCTCCGATATGCGCAACGCCAAGGTCATTAGCGACCTGAAACAGTATTGGGGGTTCTGCCAGGATTCGGCCGGTTTCTTCCCCTCTTCCTGGTTGGATTATTTCTTCAAGGATAGTCGCGACCTGCTCGACATCAAGGCCAAGCGCAAGAAAGGGGAGCAGGTGCTGAACGCCAGTCTGGACCGCATGCTCACCAACATTGAGTTTCTCCCGTTTCTCTATGTGGCCATCATCAACAAGCAGGTGTTGTCGGTCGACTATAAACCCTACGATGAGGAACAACGCACACTGACCTTCCACCCCACTATCTGAAGGAGTTTAATGGCCGCTGGTATCTCTTTGGCCATGTGGAGAACCAGGAGCCCGAGTTTGGCTACAACATTGCGCTCGACAGGATATGCTCGAAGCCGCGCGAGCTGTATGGCATCGACTATAAGCCGGCGCCAAAGGGCTTTTACGAAAACTTTTTCAAAGACATTGTTGGCGTTAGCCACATGAAGGACGCCGATGGCGAGCCGTATCCTGTCCGACCCATACATGTCCGCGCTCACACGCACTACATCTTCAAGTTGATGGAGACCAAGGCCATCCACCCAAGCCGGCGCACCTCCGTTCCGTTTGGGCAGCACGCGGATGGCGAATATGGCGAGTTTGTCGTTACGGTAGAGCCCAACCATGAGTTGATTGGCCGAATCCTTCAGATGGGCGCCGGGCTTGAGGTTGTGGCCCCCGACGATGTTCGGTGGGAGGTAAGAAACCGTGTTGCCCAACTTGCCCAGCTATACGGCGAATGAGGGGTTACCTTCTAACAGCATTATTGCCGTGAGCGAAATCGTTCCAAAAAGGAAGGAACCATTATAAACGTCGATTGCGTTTTTGGAATCGCAAGAAGCATGTATCTTTGCAGCGTCATTCATCGGAACCACCCCAGTGATTGACGCTGCAAAACATATGGTGGGAACCTAAAGCCAAAGAACGATGAAAGGTAACAATGCAAAGGCAGAGACTATCACTAACCAGGAACTCACGAAGATGGAAGAAACAACCTTTGAAGCAAAACTCTGTGGGGTGAGTGATGTGTAGCTCCCGTTTGTGAAGGCTGCCTTTAGGGCGAAAGACGGAAACGTGTATATGGGTGAGCCGAAAGAAATTAGCGCTGCAAGTATTATAATCCTACTTTATAAAAAATGTCGCAAATATGGTATCTCTTTAAGTAACCAGGAATGTCCTGTTACAATTATTTTTGTTAGTTGAGCCATTATAAATAATCCGGCAAATACAAATAATATAAAGATAATACTGAAACCAAAAAAAAGCCACAAATCGGCATCTGCGTATTCTGCTCTAAAACGCCGTACACGTGAGAAGGAAACACCAAAAAATATAGTAATATGATCTAATATCCAATCAATAGTACTATGTAGTTTTTTACCTGATTCTTTACCAACGTTGACCATTTTATCCCCCATTTCAGAGAGTGTGTCAGAAGGAGTAATTAGTTTAGATACAACTAAAGGCAAAGCCTTTCCATATGAATCCGTTGGCAAGGTTCCTAATACAGGCTGTATGGAACGGGCTTTTGTCCAGAAAGTCTTTGGAGGATTAAACTCACATGTCATTACTTGATTACAGTAAGGGCATCTATATTTTTGTTGTCCAAAAGTCTTTGTTTCCGCAGCAAAGGCCTTTCCGCATTTATTGCATTTAATAGTATATCTCATTCCTGTCTATTTTTCAATGGCAAAGTTAAGAAGATTTAAGGAAATGAAAGGTGTCAAATACACAAAAAATGAGAATTGTCTGCCTTTAACTGTGTTAAAAACACCCAAGATGAGAATTTTAAAAGCAATTGATATGTAGGGCACATACTAAAAAAGAATTACGAAAAATCATTTATCTAAAATTCTATTTAGTAAACAAGAGTGCAATTATTAAATATTTTTTTGTAAATTTGCATTTATAAATTTAATACAATGGATTGGTTAATCAATTTATTTACGAAACAGGACACAGTTGCACACATTGTGCTTTTATATTCCATAGTGATTGCTGTAGGTGTCTATTTAGGAAAATTAAAAATAGGTGGCATTTCTTTAGGTGTAACCTTTGTGTTGTTTGCCGGTATTGTTGCTGGGCAATTTGGATTTACTGGCCCACTACCTGTAATTAGTTTCCTACAAGATTTTGGCCTTATTTTATTTGTCTTTATGATAGGTCTGCAAGTTGGACCAGGATTTTTTGAAAGCTTTGGAAAAGCAGGGCTAAAAATGAACCTATTGTCATGTATTATAGTTGTGCTAAATATTGGAGTAATGTTTGGCTGCTATTATTTGTTCTTTGACACATCAAATATAAATAATTTACCCATGATGGTAGGAACATTATATGGTGCCGTCACAAACACTCCAGGACTTGGAGCAGCAACAGAAGCTTTACATTCTGTATTTAAAGATAATGTACCAACAATAGCTTCTGGTTATGCTTGTGCCTATCCACTTGGTGTTCTCGGAATTATAGGAGCTACGTTGGCCATCAAATATATTTGCCATGTTTCTTTTTCAGAAGAAGAAGATAAATTAAGCGAGGCTGAAGCAGAGAATCCACATGCTAAGCCCCATCAAATGCATTTACGTGTAGACAATAGTTATATCGCTGGACGAAACCTAAAACAAATCAGTGAATTTCTCAATAGAGACATTGTTTGTACTCGTTTACGCCATAATGGTGAAGTAAAGATACCTACACGAGATACCATATTTGAGTTGGGTGATGACATTTTAGTGGTTTGTGCTGAAGCAGACAGTGAAGCAATAAAAGCTTTTATTGGTCCTGAAATAGATGCTGAATGGAGTGAAGAAGATCAAAATCAGCCGATGATCAGTCGTCGAATAGTAGTTACAAATTCATCCATGAACGGCAAGACTTTAGGTAAAATGCATTTTTCAAGTGTTTATGGGGTTAACGTTACTCGTATAACACGACAAGGTATTGACTTATTTGCCAGCCGTAATCTCCATTTCTATATTGGAGACCGTATAATGGTTGTTGGACCAGAAGAAAATGTCAACCGCGTTTCTGAATTAATGGGAAATTCTGTGAAACGATTAAACGCTCCTAACATTGCTACTATTTTTATTGGATTGATGGTAGGTATATTATTTGGTAGTTTGCCTTTTGCTATCCCGGGAATGCCTGTACCATTAAAACTGGGATTGGCTGGTGGGCCATTGATTATTGCTATTCTTATTGGTCGTTTCGGATATAGAATGAAACTGGTTACTTATACAACGACTTCAGCAAATATGATGTTACGTGAAATAGGTTTAGTCCTGTTTTTGGCTTCTGTTGGCATAAAAGCAGGCGGAGGCTTTTGGGAAACAGTTGTTGATGGAGATGGCTTAAAATATGTATATACAGGATTTTTAATAACAATTATTCCTATTTTACTTGTTGGTACATTTGCAAGAATAAAATACAAATTTAATTATTTTACCATTATGGGTATGATTGCAGGTACATATACTGACCCACCTGCTTTGGCTTATGCCAATAGTGTATGTTCGAAAGATGCACCTTCGATAGGATATTCAACAGTCTATCCTCTGAGTATGTTTCTAAGAATTTTTACCGCTCAAATAATAGTGCTATTTTTCTGTGGCGTTTAACAATAAAACCGCATTCCCAAAGTATTATTCATTATTTGGAAATGCGGTTTTATCTTATAATAATTTCCTTCAACCTTAATATAAACCCATCATGAATATAAAAACATGGTTTTTTGTAGCAATTGCTTTCTTGCCATTGAATGCTAACTCTCAAAGACTTCCATATCAAGATGTTAATTTATCTGCACATGAAAGAGCTTTGGATTTATGTAAAAGATTGTCAATTGAAGAGAAAGCCAGCCTAATGCAAGATAACTCTCCCGCGATACCACGTTTGGGAATACCATCATTTCAATGGTGGAATGAAGCGTTGCATGGAGTTGGGAGAAATGGCTATGCTACGGTCTTTCCTGCTACTATAGGAATGGCTGCTTCTTTTAATGATGGTTTAATTGAAAATGTATTTTCTGCGGTAAGCGATGAAGCACGTGCTAAAAATACAGAATCTCGTAAATCTGGAATTATAAACAGGTATCAGGGCTTATCATTTTGGACGCCTAACATTAATATATTTCGTGATCCACGATGGGGACGGGGACAAGAAACCTATGGGGAAGACCCCTATTTAACTACAAAAATGGGATTGGCTGTAGTTAAAGGACTACAAGGTCCGGATAGCTCTCATTATAAAAAATTGTTGGCTTGTGCAAAACATTTTGCTGTCCATAGTGGGCCCGAATGGTCAAGACATTCATTAAACTTAGACAATTTACGCCCCAGAGATATATGGGAAACCTATTTGCCAGCATTCAAGGCACTTGTGAAAGATGGAAATGTCGCCGAGGTTATGTGTGCCTATCAAAGTATAGACGGGAAACCATGTTGTGGAAATAGTCAATATTTGCAAAATATATTACGTAACGAATGGGGATTTAAAGGACTTGTAGTCTCTGACTGCAATGCAATCAACGACTTTTGGCAACCTAACAGACATAATTACTCCGTCAGTTCAACAGATGCGTCAGCACGCGCTGTTAGAGCAGGAACGGATGTTGAATGCGGTAGCAATTTCAAATCTTTACCAGAAGCCTATAAAAATCATGAAATATCTTTGGCCGAAATAGATTCAAGCGTAGTTAGACTATTAAAAGCTCGATTTGAATTAGGTGATTTTGATACGGATTCTATTAATTGCTGGACCCAAATTCCACTTTCGGTGGTAAATAACCAAGAGCACAAAAATCTTGCATTAAAAGTCGCTCAAGAATCTATCGTATTATTAAAAAATGACAATAATATTCTTCCCCTACAAACAACTATAAATGACTTGGTCGTAATGGGCCCAAATGCTAATGATTCAGTGATGCAATGGGGTAATTATAACGGTTATCCTAAATCTACTATTACAATTCTACAAGGAATAAAAAATAAGGTAAAGACTTTAAAATTTATAAACGGATGTGGTCTTACAAAAAATGAAGTAAGTATTAGTCGATTTGATGAAATTGTATCAAAGAATGGAAAGCAAGGAATGTATGCAACCTATTGGAACAATCCAAATTTAGATGGGGCTATTGCTACAACTTCCCAATATAACTCCCCTATTCATCTAAGAAATGGAGGAGGAACAGTATTTGCCCCGAATGTTAATTTAGAGTCGTTTTCAGCACGTTTTGAAGGTACCTTTATCCCTACCCGATCTGAGAATGTTACATTTTCTGTCTATTTTGATGATGGTGCCCGATTGATAATAAATGGCGATACCGTAGCCAATGTTTGGAAATCAAGAAAAAGAATACAACAGATAAAATACAATTTAGAAGTTGTTAAGAATAAGTCCTATAAGATACAAATAGATTATTTCCAGAATAAAGATCTTGGACTAATATCATTTGACATTCTTCATAATTATGAGCCTTCTATTGATGAAATCTTAACCAAGATAGGTTCCTCTAAAACCATAGTGTTTGTAGGGGGTATATCACCTAACTTAGAAGGAGAAGAGATGAATGTTAATGAACAAGGATTTAAAGGAGGGGATAGAACAAGCATTGAGTTGCCTCAAGCTCAACGCAGCTTATTGGAGGCATTGCACAAAGCTGGTAAAAAAATTATTTTTGTAAATTGCTCAGGAAGTGCAGTGGGCCTTTTGCCAGAATCTCATAACACGGATGCTATTTTACAGGCATGGTATCCTGGAGAACAAGGAGGACAAGCTGTCGCTGATGTTTTGTTTGGAGATTATAATCCGACTGGTAAATTACCAATAACATTTTATAAGTCAACTGAAGATTTGCCAGACTTTGAAAACTATGATATGGACAATAGGACATATCGTTATTTCAAAGGAGAGGCTCTTTATCCGTTTGGATATGGATTGAGTTATACAAAATTTTCCATCGGAAACATAAAAATAAAACAGAATAAGGTGTATGCAACGATATCAAATATTGGAAACTGTTTTGGAGGAACAACCCTTCAATTATATATGAAGCGCATAACAGATGTAAATGGACCTATAAAATCTCTAATTGGCTTTAGGAAAGTTTATCTAAAACAAGGAGAAACAAAGACAGTATTGATAAGTGAACTAACTCACAAACTAATGGAAACATGGGATGAAGGAACAAATTCCATGCATTTTATGCCAGGAAAATATGCTTTATTTATTGGAAATAGTAGTAAAGATGAAGATTTAATTCCAATCTATAAAACCTTCAAATAAATATCATCTACCCTTTTATATTTATCTACAAAAAAGAGCAACCTTCCCTCTACTTCAAAAAAGCAAAAGGGAAGGTTTATGCTATTATAAATTAGACACTTCATCAGTCCACAATTTGTAGATGGCATCAGAAGGCATCCTCCAATCTCCTCTCGGAGAGAGGCTTACACTACCAACTTTTGGACCATCTGGCAAACAGGAACGCTTAAACTGTTGAGAAAAAAAACGCTTGTAAAAAGAAGATAACCAATATTTTATAGTCTCATCTGTATATTTCCCTTCGAATGCGTTTTTTGCTAAAAGAAATATTTTTGATGGTCTATAGCCGAAACGCAGTACATAATAAAGAAAGAAGTCATGTAACTCATATGGTCCTACAATATCTTCTGTTTTTTGTTTAATTTTTCCATGAGCATCTGCAGGCGTAAGTTCTGGAGAAATCGGAGTGTCTATAACGTCTTTTAATATAACTGCCGTTGTTTCATCTACGATATTATCCGCAAAATAATTAACTAAATACCTAATTAAAGTTTTTGGTACGCCTACATTTACACCATACATTGACATATGGTCACCATTGTATGTGCACCAGCCCAAAGCAAGTTCACTTAAATCCCCAGTACCGATTACAATTCCTCCGACTTGGTTACTGATATCCATAAGTAGTTGCGTTCTTTCGCGAGCTTGAGAATTTTCATAGGTAATATCTCGGATATTAGAATCATGCCCAATATCTTTAAAATGCTGATTAACAGCGTCCACAATAGAAATCTCTCTAATTGTTATTCCTAAGGCTTTCATCAAAGATATTGCATTGTTATAAGTTCTATCAGTAGTTCCAAATCCAGGCATGGTAACACCTATAACATCCGAACGATTAAAACCAAGTTTATCTATTGCTTTAACACAAATTAGAAGTGCCAAAGTAGAATCGAGACCTCCGCTTATACCTAAAACAACTTTCCTTGTATGTATATGTGATAGGCGTTTTACAAGTCCCATGATTTGGATATTAAGAATTTCTTCGCACGAGTTATCCATATTATTTGCTTTTGGAATAAATGGGAAAGCATTAATATCCCTAGACAAACACCAATCATCAGGCGAATTAAATGCACCAATTTGTACAGTTGTAACTTCTGAAGAATATTGTTTTTGTGAGACAGTAAATGTAGTGTTGTTTAACCGTTCTGCCCGCAACCGGTCAATATCTATTTGAGCAGAGATTAATTGTGGTTCTAATTGAAAGCGTTTAGAGCTATTCAGCAACTTACCATTTTCATAAATTAAAGCATTGCCCCCATAAACAACATCTTGGGTACTTTCTCCAAAACCACTACTGCTATATATATATCCACATAATGAGCGTGCACTTTGTTGAGACAATAAACTTTTGAGATAATTGTGCTTTCCTATTAATTCATCACTTGCAGAAAGATTAAAGATAAGATCTGCTCCTGCTTGGGTTAATAAGCTACTTGGGGGTATAGGTCCCCAAAGGTCTTCACAAAGCTCTATCCCAAATGTAACGTCAGATCCTGATTGAAATAAATGTAAATTATTGGTCAAATAAATGTCTTGCCCAGCATAAGAAATGTGACAATTATTTAGGTCCAACGATGAGGCAAACCAACGACGTTCATAAAATTCATTATAATTAGGAAGAAACGTTTTAGGTACCACTCCTAAAATTTTACCTTTCCTTATAACGATAGCGCAATTAAGGAGAATTGAACCAGTTGAAATTGGTGCGCCAACAATTACTACAAGGTTCAACGACAACGTAAAAGTCAATAACTCTTCAACACTTTGTTCTGCTTCATTAATAAGTAAATTTTGTTGAAATAAGTCTTGACAACTATACCCCGTCATAGACAGCTCTGGAAAAACTATAATGTCAACATCCTCTTTTTCGGCGCTCTCTATTAAAGACTCTTGTTGCCGCAAATTATACTTTACATCAGCAACAGATACTGAAGGGATGGCTGCTGCCACTTTTATAAATCCGTGTTTCATATCTATTTTATCGTTACCTGTGTAGCACCAAACCCATACTCTTGAAAAGAAGCATCTTGATAAGAATAGTGCTTGTATCTATAATTAAGTTCGTGAATAATGGCCTGTCTCAATATCCCATCCCCTTTACCATGTATGAAAACAATTTTACGCCCTTTTTGTTTTTTATATTGCTCAAGGACCTTTTTAAAATAATCTACTTGATATGATAAAATATCCGAAGATGTCATCCCCATAGTTGTTTCTAAAATTTCGGAAGCATGAAGATCTATGATTATTTTATCATTCTTCAATTTCTGCGAACTATTAATACAACTTCTTTGATTGTTGCCATTATTTTCTTTTAGTCTTGCTGGAGAAATGTTGGATGACGATGACGCCAATTTATCCTCTAAATGTTTAGCGTCAATAAAAATTGGCTCTGGTATTTTATCTTTTTCTATCAAGGGATAAATGAAAGACGGCTCATTAAAATAAAGATTTTCTTGAAATGAATTCTTCTTATAAAATTTAATGGGATTGATTCTACAATTAATACTAACAGGATTTTTTAAAGAAAAAGTAACATCATTTTTATAAGCTAAAAATTGAATATTGATATTTGCAAGGGCATTGAGTTTTTCCCGATTGATATTTTCTATCAATAATTTCATATTGGGCTCAATTTCATTGGAAGAGTGCAAAAGACATTCTCCACCATCTTTTAATGAATAAATATAATATATATAATAATTTGAGTCGTTTACTATATATACATTAAAATTTGTTTTTGTAAAATCATCGATATTTGTTGGGACAAAAGCCAAATATACAGACAATTGTTCTCCTCCGATACGTTCCTTTGGTTTAACTACAAAGTTCTCCGAAGGATCTATTTCTACAGTATCTTCATTTAAATTAGAATTTAGCAAATTTTTAATAGAAGCAGACTCGCTTTTAGGGATTGTTTTACCCTCTATTTGTAAATTTGTTGAAAGGTTATATTTATCACTTTCAACAACAACAATCTCTGACTTTTGAGTCGGAATTTCAAATCCGTCTTCATCCTCAACTAATACAATATTCCCACTACGAAAGCCAGAAATTCTTCCTCCACCAGTTTCACTTAAAAACCGAACTTTATCTCCAATCTTCATATTTATCTTACTTTAAGGTATTAACAAACTACTATCTCCATAACTTAAAAATCTGAAGTTATGATCTAAAGCATAATTATAGATTTTGTGCCAATCGCCATTAACAAACGCACTTACTAATAGCAATAAAGTCGATTTTGGTTGATGGAAATTTGTTATCAAACGATTTACTATTTTATATTTATATCCAGGAGCAATTATAATTTGAGTGCTGGAGTGTAATGCATCTAAAGAACCTCTGTCCAAATAGTCCAACAAATTTCTGATAGCTTTCTCTACAGAAATTTCTTTCCCTTTAACAATAGAAAGTCCGTTTTCGTTATGGGTTAAATCGTAAGGTTCCCATTGGCTAACATGTAACTCATTTTCTGAGCAATCGGGATTGATTTCCAACTTTATCCCCATATAATATAAGCTCTCTAACGTACGAACACTTGTTGTACCAACAGCTATTGCATGACAGTTGTGTTGTAACAATTGCTTTAATGTGTGTTTATGTACAACTATATATTCTGTATGCATGGCATGTCCTTCAATTTCTTCTGTTTTTACAGGTTTAAAGGTGCCTGCTCCAACATGTAACGTTACTTCATCTCGATTAATCTTATTATCGTCTAAATCTTTTAAAACATTCTCAGTAAAATGTAAACCCGCAGTCGGTGCAGCTACGCTTCCTTTAATTTTTGAATATACTGTTTGATAAGTTATTTTATCGCTTTCTTCCGTTTTACGATTTAAATATGGGGGAATTGGCAATTCTCCTACCGATTCAAGAATTTCCGCAAAAGAGATAGATGGATTATTCCATTCAAAATTCACCATATAATTAGTACCATTCATTATATGGAAAGAATTATCAGAACGATCTAAAGTCGCCTTAAGGGACAACTTCTCACCTTTAATAGAAAAGTCTCTAAACAAACTTCCATCTTTCCATTTTTTTAGATTACCAACCATACAATACCAACTGCATTTTCCAGTAGATTGAAATATAAGTTCATAATCCTTTGGTACTGCAGGTTCCATAAGAAAAATTTCTATCGTTGCTCCTGTTTCTTTTTTAAAATGCAAACGAGCTTGTATAACTTTAGTATTATTAAATACCATCAAAGAACCCTGTGGAAGATATTTAGATAGGTTAAAAAAATGATCTTCCATTATCTGTCCATGCTTATATACAAGCAACTTTGAATAGTCTCTTTTCAAAAGAGGGAACTTTGCTATTCGTTCTTCCGGAAGTGAATAGTTGTAATCAGAAATTTTAATATGTTTTGTTTCCATTTTCAATAATTAAATACATTGTAACAAGCTACAATAATTGTTGTTAATATTATATACAAATAAACATTCATTACAATTTGAATATCAGAATGGTTAAAACCTGTTTTTGTGTATTGCGAAGATATGTAACGATTTGGTTGGGAAACCTTAGAATATATCCATATATATATTAAATAGCTAAATGCTCCAGCAAATACGCCCCATAGAAAGCCTATTATAACATCGCAAAAGAAGTGTACTCCAAGATATAGGCGACTCCAGCCATTTAAAAAAGACCAACTTAATAGCATAAGCGAAAATGTTCTTTTACGAACTAATAAACTCAGAAATACGGCTACAGCCATTGTATTAGCAGCATGAGCTGAAAAAAAGCTAAAACCTTGCGGCATATAATTTTGCACAGGCTTTACCCATTGCGAAAAAGATGGATCGTATATTGGACGTAATCTACAAAAATATGGTTTGATTATGCCATCAGGTAATCCATCCGAAAAAGCTAAACATACAATTAAGAATAATAAGATAAGTATTAACTGAAAAATCTTTTCGTTATTTTTTACAATTAGATAAAACAATAATATGTATAATGGTATCCATGTGAACGGATTTGTTAGCAAAAGCGACCAACTATCGAGAAACAAATTTTTACCGCCATAAAAAAACGGTAACATTGTTTGATCAATATTATATAACAGACCCATAGTTTTTATTAGATTTCTTCTATTTGGTTAGTTGCTAGCCATCCTTGTCTACCATCACCAAGCTGGATTTGTCGCCAAGTAGGAATTGTTTTATCAATAATATCCACTTCTGTCCCTTTATGTATAACAAATAAAGTTTCAGCAGACATTGATGGCGTTTTACGAATTTTTATAGATGGAGAAATAACTACCGCTTCATTTTTGTGCTCAATCGCTGATTTTTGCTGAAAAGCAAAAAGTATGGCGACTGCAAAAAGTATAAATGTTGAAATGCCAACAAAAAAGCCTATTTTTCTTATAATAATTACATTAGAAAACAAAAAGCATAAAACTAAAACAATAGTAAAAGAAAGACAAAAAATGGATATGATTCCCCATTGGTTAGCACTAAACAAATTAACAAGAGATTTATACCACCTAATAACAAAGATATCTGGTTCAACTAATATCTTATCAATAGTTTTAGTGCGAGCTAATTCCAAATTAAAACGAATATCTGCGTCACCAGGTGATAATTGATAGGCCCTTTTATAATTCAAAATGGCATAAGGTATATTTCCTGTTCTATAATAAGCATTCCCCATATTAAAAAAGATTTCAGGAGAGGCTCCATTTTTTAAAAGTTCTTTATAAGCAATAATAGATTGTTTGTAGTTTCCTTTTTCATAAGCATTATCTGCATCTAACTTTGTTGTTGCATTGATACTCAATGAAAATAATAATACAGAAAGTAAAAATAATATTCTATTATTTGCCATTGTTCTGCTATTTTTTATACTACTAAGTATCGATTCTACATCTGTGATGGCTATAGCCGCAGCATCTAATGTTTTGTTCATATTCCCCTTAGGATCACCTGGCGCAAATCTTTCAAATTCACACTCATCAATAGCCTTGATGAATTTATTAATTGTGTTTTCATCAACTTCTCGAAGTTTTAGTTTATCGGCAATATTTTCACGGGATAATTTTTCACGGGAAATATTCAACCTATCACTAATATATCCCCATAACGCATGTAAAACTTCGTTATAAAAACGATCGGTGCGACCTTTTTGCATTAATCTCGTAGCTTTCCGTAAACGTTTTGTGGCTATTTTTTCTGCATTTTTCCCCTTAAGTTTAACTAAATCTGTACGCTCAATTGCTCTTTTTCTAAAAATAAACAACAACAATGAAAATATTGTCATCAATAATCCCATTATGACCCAATAATAAATTGAGTCAAAAAAAGTATCACCGAGTGCCTTAATGTGTTCTTTCCCCTTTTTTATGGGACGAATATCCATATTTTCATACCTGTTATAATCATTTTCATCAATGTTGTCTTCACCTTTCATAACGTGAATTTTAAAAGGACTTGTTTGTAATGTTTTATAACCATTGATTTTTGTATCATAATAAATCCACTTAATTGATGGAATGGTAATATCACCCTCTTTTTTAGGAATAGCAACAAAATTAAATATCATGTCACCAGAAACTCCATTATTGGTAATTGTAGTTTTGTCTGTAACTTTTGCATCATAAGTTTCAAAACTACTCGGAAAATTTACGGTCGGCTGTTTTAGTAATTTCAAATTACCAGTACCACTAATTATAACTTGTAGATTTATTGGCTCACCAGCCTTTACGCTTGTTTTGTCAACTTTAGAAGCCATTTTAAAAGTTCCGACTCCACCTGAAAAGTTTATTGGTTTAGACGGTAGCGGATCTACAAATATGTCTAATCCCGGAGCTAAAATATCTCTTTTTACTTCTTTATAACCACCATCATTAGAAAATGCGTCAAAAGGATCGGAAGAGCGATCTTCTTCCAATACTACACCATGATAAGTAATAGCTGGTATATGTAATTTTCCTGTAGTTTGCGGATATGCTATAAATTGGCTCCAAGTAACACACTTATATGGTATACCTCCGACAGTTTCTACATGAAATGATTTTTGTTGAGGAAGTTTAATCTCTTGCGTGTGTACACTCTTCAAATCTGGCATAGATCCATTAAGTTGTGTCAAATCTAAAGTTGTATATACTTTATAAGTCAACAATATTGGCTCTTGTTCTTTAACACGTTTTTTATTCGCTGTAACCGTAATAAAAAGATCTTTTGATGAGCCGCGTACTGTCATTTCTGACTTGTTTTTATTTAAGGAACGGGTCGGTTGTTGCAGGTTATTATTTCCAACAACATTTATATGTAAAGCTGAAGATGTTACTTTTCTCCCTCTTACTATAAAAACCGAAGGAGAAATAAATGCATGCCCATGTTTTTGAGCTTGTAACAAATATGTATAGGATACAGATGAGGACGAACTCATATGACCATTTACAATTTGAAAATTTGATTGTTCAGAAGTGCTTGGGCCAAATAAGACTTCCAAACCATTACTTAATTTACCCATTCTAAATGAACTTACATCTGAAGTATGGATAGTATAAGTAATTTGAAATTTTGCTCCAACCTCAACAGATTTCGGCGCAGATATTTGAACATTTTGTGCATTAACTGAGTTGTTTGATAGAACAAACACAACCAAACACAATAAATATAGATACCATTTCATAATAATTACCAATTTTTATCAAATGTTCTTTGGGAAGGTTGTCGTAACGCTTTTTTTAGGCGTTCTTGAGTTTCTTTTTCTTCTTGTAAAGCAGCATTTAATAGTTGCTCGGCATTTTGACGGCTCAATTCTTGGGACTGTTGTTGACGTTTTTTGTCGTTATTTTTATCTGAATTTTTATTTTTTTCTTTCTGATTAGGTTGTTTTTGCTTGTTTGTCTTATTTTGGTTGCTTTGTGAATTTGTTTTTTGTTTGGTGTTCTGATGCTGGCATAAAATTAGATTGTACCGTGCATTAGAATCATTCGGATTATTTCTTAAAGCATTTTTATACGCTTCTATAGCTTCCGAAAATTGGTGTTTTTGTTGATAAATAACCCCCATGTTATGATAAGAGCGAGACTTTATAAGCTTGTTGGGCTCTTCCTTAACAGCCATTTCATATTGTTGAAGTGCCAACGAATCTTTGTTTTGTTGCTGAAGGGCGCAACCTAAATTATAAATAGCCCTAAAGTTATGGGGGTCTTTTGCTAAGGCCTGTCTGTATGACGTTTCCGCTTCAACATATAGATGTTGTTGGAAATTCTTATTGCCAATTCTGACGAACTGTCTACTATCCTGTGCTTTTGCAAAGATAGTGGAGAAAAACAATAGTAATATAGAACTAAATATAATCTTATTCATCCTAAGAATTTTTTCTTGTTCCATGTCCCCAATGATTTACTAAAAACAGATTCCAAAAATGTTTTTGTCTATTGTTAAAGGGAAATGGGAGTATATTTATTAACACTTCAAGTACCAATATTATTAATGTGATAAGCGTTACCATTTGAAACATTTCGGAATATTGTGAATAGCGAATGCCATTTATTTCTCCCTTTTGAAGCTTTTCCAATTCATGGTCAAGTTTTGTTTCTGCAATAATGCTATTATCAACATGTAAATACATTCCTTTGCCTGCATCAGCTATTTGCTTACACATTTGTTCATTCAATTTGCTAATAACAGTATTGCCGCTTTTATCTTTTAATAGTTCTCCATTGCCATTTAATGGAATGGGAGCCCCATTAGTCGAACCAATGCCCAAAATGAAAACATTAATACCTTTGTCTGCCGCATTTTTAGCGGCTTCTTCTGCATTGCCTAAATGGTCTTCTCCGTCAGTTATCAATATTATAGCTCTCCCTATGTTTTCTGAGTTAGTAAAGCTATGAATTGCAAGATTTATAGCCTGACTTATATTTGTTCCTTGGGCTCCTATTAATGAAGGAGAAATATCTTGAAGAAACATTTTTGCAGAAACATAATCCGTTGTTATAGGCAATTGCACGAAGGCGTCTCCAGCAAAGACAATCATTCCTATTTTGTCATTATCTAAATGATTGACAAGGTCTTCAACTATTAATTTACTTCTTTCCAATCGTGATGGAGAGACATCAGATGCAAGCATCGAATTGCTTATATCAAGGGCAATCATTGCCTCAATACCTTCTCGTTTACCCGTTGTCGGGTGTGATCCAACTTGCGGTCTTGCCAATATAACTGAAAGTAAAGCAACGGCAATTAGCATTATTACAAACTTCAGGTTTTCTCTTTTTGGAGATAATTGTGGCATCAAATTCTTTATCAAATTAATGTCACCTAATTTATGGAGTTGCTTTTTCCGGTGAATTAATGAAATTGTTCTTATCACTACTATTATTGGTATAGCAATAAGAAACCACAAATATATTGGATCTTCAAATCTAAACATTCTTTTATCGTATGGTTTTTAAGGAATCCTTTTCAGAATTGTAAGACGAACTAATAATTCCAAAATAAGTGAAAAATATGCCATCAAAGCAAACGGTTGAAATGCATCATATCTTTGCGCATATAATTTGTTTTGCAATTTAGATTTTTCAAGCTTATCTATATCTTTATAAATAGTTGCTAATGCTTGCCGACTTTCGGCTCTATAAAAATTACCGCCTGTTGTACTCGCAATTTCTTTTAAAGTATTGTAATCAATTTCCCCTTTCCTCTGATCATACTGAACACTTCCTCCCACATAAATAGGATAACGAGCAACACCATTTGTCCCAAAACCTATAGTATATACGCGAATACCAAACTTTTTCGCTATTTGAGCAGCTGTCAAAGGGGAAATATCTCCCATATTGTTACTACCATCTGTCAATAAAATTATAACTTTACTTTTAGCCTTGGAATCTTTTAATTTGCCAATAGCATTTGACAATCCCATTCCAATGGCAGTTCCATCTTGAATAAGACCATTTGCGACAAGATTTGAGCGAACATTTTGTAAAAGGCTTATTAAAGACACATGATCTGTTGTCATCGGGCATTGGGTGAAAGCTTCTCCTGCAAAAATTGTGAGACCAATATTATCATTGGGACGAGAATTAATAAATTCTTCTGCAACATCTTTTGCAACCGAAAGCCTATTTGGACGTACATCTTCAGCTAACATACTGTATGAAATGTCCATAGCTAACATAATGTTGATACCCTCGACGTTAGTTTCCTTCAGAGGAGTGAATGTCATCGGGCGAGCCAAAACCAAAACAAGAAATACAAATGTAAGACAACGGAGAATCATGGGCAAATGTATAATACGCATTCTCCAACTATGAGAGATAAACTCATAGGCTCGAGTATCACTCATGATTAATTTGGGCTCTTTCTTCTTCTTGAACAAAAAATACCATAATATATAAGGTATTAAAAGAAGTAGAAGTAATAAATATGCTTTATTGGCAAATTCCATTTTTTGTTTTTATATCTATCATTCTCTTCAAAAGCAAATAGAACTTATATCCATTGACTTAATTCAAGAATATTCCAAGTTACATATACGAAAATAGCAATTGCAATGGTCAAGAATAAGGCTATTAAAAAAATGACCTCATAACGTTCTTTTGCCTTGCTTTTGGCTAACGAATTCGGATTTTTTTCGACCGTTGGTTGATTTTCTTGCTTTGTTTTTTGAATAAAATTAATAACACATCCTAAATATTTGTTTTCGTCGTTTCCTTCATGTACGGTATATTTAGCAAATTTTACAAGGTCAGAAGTTTCAAAAACCGCTCTAAGCTCTTCGTTCCCTTTAGGGTCGATTTTTTGCAAATTGGATAGTATCTGACTACTCGTCATTTCTTTCGCATTTATAGCAAAACGTTTAAACAAATACTCACGAAGGATGTCAGTTAACAACGTATAGTATACTTTTTGTTCTTCTTGATTATTTAAAGGGGTATGTTTTAATTTTGCTATCTTTGCTAACGCAACTTGATGAGGTAATTTTTTCTTTATAAATTGAATATGTGAAATTATAGGTTTGTGATACTTCAAGCGAATATATAAATAATATGCGAGTGCCAAGAGTAATAAAGCTAAAATTGAAAGCCAAAAACAATCGCTCCAATCACCCCAGGAAAAGATGTTGTTTACAACACCATATGCTGGCTTAATATTATCAGGATGCTTAGTATCAACAGATATAGTCTTGACTTCTATAGGTATTTCTTCCGTCTTGTATTTTTTTCCATTTACATAGACCGTTAAGGAAGGAACCTTATAATGTCTTTTCTCCCAACCGGTAAGTATATAATTTCGTTGAAATCTATTATCTGTCGTATCAATAGACACTATTTCAAGCCCCCCTTTAAGTATTTGTTGAGCTCGCAATGACGGATAGTTGATTTTTGCATTATCTGGTGCTTTTACCTCTATTGTCAAACGAGTTTGGCTACCAATTAATATCTTAGCACTATCAAGATGAGCTTCAACACTAATTTGTGCTGAAGATTCTGCAGCAAACAATAATACGGAAAGAACTAAGAGTAAATTTTTAAATTTTATAATCTTAATTCTATCTTTCAATTTCCGATAAGAAAAAGGTATAATTATATTCATTTTAGTAGCGTTGCTTGAATAGTTGCATTAATTTTGTTACATAATTTTCATCAGTAGCTACAGAAATATTGTCTATTTTCAATTTATTGAATAGATTTAATAACTTCTTTTCACGGTTAAGCCAAAATATAGAATGGGCTTGACGTATATTTTTGTTACTCGTATCAATTACCATTTCATGTCCTGTTTCAGCATCTTCAACATACAGTAAACCGACATTAGGTAATACTTTTGCTAAAGGATCATATACTTGCAGCGCGATGATATCATGCCTATGTGAAGATATGCTTAGTATTTTTTCCAAATGATTTACATTATCTAATTCGTGTTCAATAAAGAAATCACTTAAAATAAAAACTGTTGTCCGTTTTCGCATAACTCGTGAATAGAATTCAAGTGCTTGTGACAAATTCGTTCTGCAACTATTAGGTTTAAATTCTATAATTTCTCTTATGATTCGCAATATATGGCGTTTCCCTTTTTGCGGAGCAATGTATTTTTCAATACCATCCGAAAAGAAAAGAACTCCAACTTTATCTCCCGTTTCAATTGCGCTAAAAGCCAATGTTGCTGCCATTTCCGCAACCATGTCTTTTTTCATTTGATGTTTAGTGCCAAAATTCAATGAGCCTGACACATCAATCATAAGCATAACGGTTAATTCACGTTCTTCCTCATAGACTTTAATAAAGGGATGGCCCATTTTTGCAGTTACATTCCAGTCTATGTCACGCACATCATCTCCGAATTGATATTCCCTCACCTCAGCAAATGACATACCACGTCCTTTAAAAGCAGAATGATACTGGCCAGCAAAAACATTTTGGCTGAGGCCTCGTGCTTTTATTTCTATTTTCTTTACTTTACGTAGAATTTCGGACGTTTTCATATTGAATGTATTTTAATTAAGGAACCTCAACTTTATTGATAATCTTTGATATGATTTCTTCAGTTCCTGTTCCAACAGCTTCAGCTTCATAGGACAAACCTATTCTGTGACGCATAACATCATGAGCAACTTCACGAACATCTTCCGGCACAACGTAAGCCCGACCTTTAATGAATGCATAAGCTCGACTTGCTTTTGCCAAATTGATACTTGCTCTTGGAGATGCGCCATAAGCTATTAGCCCTTCCAATTCATTTAATCGATATCGACTGGGATATCTTGTTGCAGCAACGATGTTAGCTATGTATTTTTCTATTTTTTCATCCACATAAACTTCTTGAACCATGTTACGGGCATCCGCTATTTCCGATGCAGTTACAACCGGTTCGACAACAGGTAATTGATTTCGTAAATTTTCACGGATGATAAGTTGTTCTTCATCTAAGGAAGGATAATCTATTATTACCTTTAACATGAAACGGTCCACTTGAGCTTCAGGAAGAGCATAAGTACCTTCTTGTTCAATAGGGTTTTGGGTAGCTAAAACCAGGAATGGGTCCGGTAAATTGTAAGTTTTATCTCCTATTGTTACTTCTTTTTCTTGCATAGCTTCGAGCAATGCACTTTGTACTTTAGCTGGAGCACGGTTTATTTCATCTGCCAATACAAAGTTTGCAAAAACCGGACCATATTTTACTTGGAAGTTACTCTCTCGTTGAGAATAAATCATTGTTCCTATTACATCTGCAGGAAGCAAATCTGGAGTAAACTGTATACGGCTAAATTTGCCATCCAACAGTTGTGATAGCGTCCTTATTGCCAATGTTTTAGCCAAGCCCGGGACACCTTCCAATAATATATGTCCTCCTGACAACAAACTTATTAACAAAGAATCTACCAAATGACCTTGTCCAACAATAACTTGATTCATGCCGCCACGTATTTTGTCAATAATCGCCCTATGGCTGGCAATCTGTTCCGCTATAGATATATTTCCTAAACGATCTTCCATTGTGATTTGTTTCTTTATCATTATTAAATTAAACGCAAAATTACAATTTTTGAATCATATCAGAGTCGTATAATTTTCTAAATAAAATTAAATTATTAATGTTTTTAGTTTTTTAATTTATAACATAAAATCCATGAAGCGCCCAAATATTGTTTCTAATTGATTTATTTGGTAGTTTAAGCTAATTACCGTAACTTTGCCCTTTGTAAGCAAACAAAACAAAATATGCCAGAAATATCTATTCGTGGTATTGAAATGCCCGAATCTCCAATTCGAAAACTTGCTCCTTTAGCAGCAGATGCAAAGAAGAGGGGGATAAAAATTTATCATTTAAATATAGGCCAACCAGATTTACCTACACCTCAATGTGGGTTGGATGCTTTGAAGTCCATAAATAGGAAAATCTTGGAATATTCCCCATCACAAGGATATTTAAGTTATCGGGAAAAACTTGTAGACTATTATAAGAAGTTCAACATAAATGTAACTGCCGATGACATTATTATAACAGCAGGAGGTTCCGAAGCTGTTTTGTTCTCTTTTATGGCCTGTTTGAATCCAGGAGATGAAATTATTGTCCCCGAACCAGCTTATGCAAATTATATGGCCTTCGCTATTTCTGCCGGTGCAAAGATAAAGACGATTGCCACAAGCATCGAGGAAGGCTTTGCTTTGCCAAAAGTTGAAAAGTTTGAAGAACTTATCAACGAACGTACTAGAGCCATAATGATATGTAATCCTAATAACCCTACTGGTTATTTGTATACGAGACGGGAGATGAATCAAATTCGGGATTTGGTAAAAAAATATGATCTCTTCTTGTTTTCTGATGAAGTATATCGCGAATACATCTATACGGGCTCTCCTTACATCTCTGCCATGCATCTTCAAGATATAGAAGAAAATACTGTTTTAATAGATTCTGTGTCAAAGCGTTATTCTGAATGTGGTATTCGTATAGGAGCTCTTATTACAAAAAACAAAGAGATTAGGAAAGCTGTCATGAAATTCTGCCAAGCTCGACTTTCACCTCCTTTGATAGGCCAAATAGTAGCAGAAGCCTCTTTGAATGCCCCTGAAAGTTATTATCGCGATGTCTATGATGAATATGTTGAACGCCGCAAATGTCTTATCGATGGTCTTAATCGCATTCCAGGCGTCTATTCACCTATTCCTATGGGTGCATTTTACACGGTAGCTAAATTGCCTATTGACGATTCTGAAAAATTCTGTCGTTGGTGCTTAAATGATTTCAACTATAATGGCGAAACCGTAATGATGGCGCCAGCATCCGGATTCTACACCACTGTAGGCTCCGGCAGAAATCAAGTCAGAATTGCCTATGTCTTGAAATGTGAAGATTTAAAGAAAGCTCTTATTGTCTTGCAAAAAGCTTTGGAAGCCTATCCGGGAAGAATTGACGAAGATTAATTGTGTATTTACCTCTTTTTTTAGCAAATAAGATCTATCATAGCGATAGTAACCACAAAAAAGTTTCTACTCCCGCTATAACTATTGCAACTCTTGGCGTTGCAATAGGCATTGCCGTTATGATTGTCAGTATATGTGTTGTGTTGGGATTCAAACACACTATTCGTGATAAGGTCATCGGCTTTGGAAGCCATATCACAATTACCGACTCTCTTTCAACTCTATCAAATGAGCAATTTCCAATTGTCTTTAATGACACCATTCAGAAGTTATTAAAAACCACACATGGCATAAAACAATTTCAAAGGTACACTTATAAACAAGGAATTTTAAAAACGAATTCCGATTTCTTGGGAGTTATTTTAAAGGGCGTCGGACAAGACTATGATGAAACTTTTATCAGAGAAAATTTGGTGAAAGGTGAAATTCCAAAGTTTTCCGATAAAGAAAATCAGGGCAAAATAGTTATCTCACAATATATGGCCGATAAGCTTCAACTTAAAGTTGGCCAACGGCTTTATGCATATTTTATCAACGAACAGGGCGTACGAACACGAAGGTTCCTCATTTCTGGAATATACCAAACAAATCTCTCACGTTTTGACGATGTTATTTGTTTAACTGACCTCTATACTTGTAATAAACTTAATGGATGGAACAATAATCAAGTAGGCGGAATAGAAGTAACACTTGACAACTTTACAAAATTACCAACGATTACCCATCACATCAACAAAAAGCTTAATACAACCCTTAACATCAACGGGTATAGATATAATGCTATGACTATCAAGGAAATGAATCCTCAAATTTTTTCATGGTTAGACTTGATGGATATTAATGTTTGGATAATTATAGCTTTAATGATAGCTGTTGCTTGCGTAAGCATGATTTCCGGCTTGTTAATCATTATATTGGAAAGAACGCAAATGATAGGAATACTAAAAGCCTTGGGAGCACACAACAGAACCATTCGACATACCTTTATTTATTTGGCAACATTCATTGTAGGCCGTGGACTGTTGTTAGGCGATATTTTAGGATTAGGCATTGTAGCCTTACAGAGGTATACAGGCATTGTTAAGTTGAACCCACAAATTTATTATGTTAACATTGCTCCTGTTGAAATAAATCTTCCCTTCATTATTGCATTGAATCTCATCACGCTGGGCATTTGTGTTTTCATTATGATTGCACCAAGCTATTTCATTGCTAAAATTCACCCTGCAAAATCAATGCATTACGAATAACCTTATCTCAAATGCCCCCCTTTTATACCCACTATTGGCAATTCGTTTCGAAAAAGAAAACTTTTTGCACAAACATCTTTGCTCTGTGCAAAAAAGATATTACCTTTGCACATGGAAATTAAAATTGTGCAATGGAAAGAATACCAAGTTTTAACTCTTACATAGAAAAAAGTATAAAAGCGAATTGGAACAAAGATGCATTAACCGACTATAAAGGTTCTACATTACAATACCATGACGTTGCCAGAAAAATAGAAAAACTTCATATTCTCTTTGAATATTGTGGCATAAAGCAAGGTGACAAAGTTGCCATTTGTGGTCGAAATAGTTCTATGTGGGCTACAGCTTTTCTTGCAACAATTACTTATGGGGCTGTAATTGTTCCAATCCAACATGAATTCACCCCCGATCAGGTTTACAACATCGTTAACCATTCAGAATCAAAATTACTGTTAGTTGGAGATATTGTTGCCACAACTCTTGATTGGGAACAAATGAAAAATTTAGTTGGTGTGATATATTTACCTGATTTTTCGGTAATCTTATCACGATCTACAGAATTGACATATGCCCGCGAAAATCTAAATGCCATTTTTGGCCATAAATATCCCAAGTTTTTTCACCCTGAACATGTTTCTTACTATTGTGACAAATCAGAAGATTTGGCCATGATAAATTACACAAGCGGCACAACAGGATTTTCAAAAGGTGTAATGCTTCCTTATCGAGCCTTATGGAGTAATTTGGATTGGGCTTTCGAGGCTTTGGGTAAAAACATAAAGAAGGATTGTAAAGTGTTAAGTATTTTACCTATGGCCCATATGTATGGAATGATGTGTGAATTCATCTTTGAGTTCTGCTTCGGCAACCATATCTATTTTTTGACCCGGCTTCCAAGCCCTTCACTTATCGCAGAAGCTTGCAAGGAAGTAAAGCCCGCCATCATAATTTCCGTCCCATTAGTGGTCGAAAAAATCATAAGGAAAAATATCTTCCTCCAGATTCAAAACAAGCCAATTCGCGTTTTATTAAATATGCCTGTCATAAGTAAAAAGGTAAAAGAACGTATATGCCAAAAAGTACGTGAAGCGTTTGGCGGAAATCTCTATGAAGTAATGGTCGGTGGAGCTGCATTAAACAAAGAAATAGAGGAATTCCTTACCACCATAGGTTTCCCAATAACTATGGGTTACGGAACGACCGAAACTGCTCCGATGATTACCTATAGCGACTATAAAGATTTTATAAACGGGTCTTGTGGCACACCTGTCCAACATATGGAAGTAAAAATTGCAAGCAACGACCCCAATAACATTGCCGGAGAAATTATAGCAAAAGGCTTGAACCTAATGTTAGGTTATTATAAAAACGAACAAGCTACCAATGCCGTAATTGATAAAGACGGCTGGTTTCATACGGGCGACTTGGCAACAATGAGTCCAGATGGACATATTTTTATACGTGGGCGAATTAAAAACATGCTTTTAGGAGCAAACGGTCAAAACATTTATCCGGAAGAAATAGAAGATAAGTTGAACTCTATGACATTGGTCTATGAAAGTTTAATCATCCAAAAAGGAGATAAACTTATTGGACTCGTACATCCAGAATTGGAAGAAGCAAAATCTCTTGGGTTTTCAACTGAGGATTTAGACAATATTATGGAACAAAATAGGTGCAAATTAAACACTTTGTTACCTCCATTTTGTAGAATCTCTTCTATTCGTTTACACGAGAACGAATTTGAAAAAACTCCAAAAAAAAGCATTAAAAGGTATCTTTACCAAAACTGCTAAAACTTGTATCTTCATCTCTGCAGACTGTAATAACCTTATATAAGTGTATAAAATATGGAAACTTTTCCCAGTTTTAACAAATTAATTGAAGATAGCATTATTGCACATTGGGACAATGATGCACTGACGGACTTTAAGGGTGCCACACTACAATACCATGACGTTGCACGAAAAATGGAAAAACTCCACATAATGTTTTCCAATAGCGGTATACAAAAAGGAGACAAAATAGCCTTGTGTGGACGTAACAGTTCTACGTGGGCTGCAGCTTTTCTTGCCATTTTGACCTATGGGGCTGTCGCAGTTCCTATCCTACACGAATTTATACCCGAGCAAATACATAACATCGTCAATCATTCTGAAGCTAAATTGTTGTTTGTCGGAGATGTCGTGGCTACCCAAATTGACGCAACAAAAATGCCTTCACTGGAAGGTATTATTTATCTTCCTGATTATTCTCTTCTGGTTTCTCGTACCGATAAATTAACTTATGCAAGAGAACATCTCAATGAATTGTTCGGACAACTTTATCCAAAGTATTTTAGAAAAGAACACATAAATTATTATAAGGAACAAAGTGGTGATGAGTTAGCCATTATCAATTACACAAGTGGAACCACAGGAAACTCTAAGGGAGTTATGATTCCCTATCGAGCTATGTGGAGCAATGCCGACTTTGCCCAACATGTTTTAGGTTCAAAGCTTAAATGCGGTGATAAGGTTATTAGCATTCTCCCTATGGCACACATGTATGGATTGGCCTTTGAATTTATTTTTGAATTCATCCACGGCATTCATGTTTACTATTTGACAAGAGTTCCATCTCCTGCCATAATAGCGCAAGCACTTGCAGATGTTAAACCTGTCATTTTAATAGCCGTTCCACTTGTTATTGAAAAAATCATTCGTAAAAAAGTATTCCCGAAAATTCAGACTCACAAAATGCGCATACTTTTGAGTATGCCTATTGTCAGCAAGAAAGTAAAAGCGAAAATTTGCGAACAAGTTTACCAAGCGTTTGGAGGCAATCTTTATGAAGTCATCATTGGTGGAGCAGCACTCAATCAAGAAATTGAAGCCTTTTTAAAACAAATAGAATTTCCTTATACTGTTGGTTATGGTGCAACTGAATGTGCTCCGATAATCTGTTATAGAGATTGGCAAAGTTTTAAACAAGGCTCTTGTGGACAAGCGGCCTATCATCAAGAGGTAAAAATAGACAGCGCCAACCCAAAATCAGTCCCCGGCGAAATCTTAACAAAAGGTCCTAACGTGTTATTAGGATATTATAAAAACGAAAATGCAACAAAAGCAAGCATTGATTCGGAGGGATGGTTTCACACAGGCGACTTGGGATTGATAGATGATGACGGTAATATATTTATAAAAGGACGATCCAAAAACATGTTGCTTGGCAGCAACGGTCAAAACATCTATCCTGAAGAAATTGAGGATAAACTAAATTCATTACCTCTTGTTAGTGAAAGCATTGTTATTCAAGACGGCAATAAACTCATAGGCTTAGTCCATCCCGATTATGATGAGGCCCAAAATTTGGGCTTAAATGATGCCGATATCGAAAAGATAATGGCAGAAAACCGTCTGCAACTAAACACAGAAATTCCAGCATACAGTAAGTTGTCTGCAATTACAATTCACAAAGAAGAATTCGAAAAAACGCCTAAAAAGAGTATCAAAAGGTATCTTTATACTAAGGCATAAAACAATTACGGCTATCCGCCTGTTAACAAAAAGAAAATGTCTGTTTTCTTTATATAAGCGGATTCGATTTAAATATCCCCCTTTTTGCACGATGCCCACGGCTTTGGCATCATGTGAACATTTGATGGGGACGAGATGCCCACCACATGGGCATCCGAGTTTCAACAAAATGGGCTATCGTTAGGAAATCCATTAGTAACTTCCTTACGATAGCCATCATTTTTCAAAACCGATACTTGCTTATTCTCTATTGTGCTTTATTCTACCGTATTAATCCAAAAAAGCCATAAGATTATTGACAGTGCCAAAAGCGAAAGCACACATAATAAAACATATTTGAGAGCCTTTCGTTTCTTCTTTGCAGATAAAATCTTAGAAAAACTTGAAGATTTGTAGTGTCTGTGATGACGGTTATTAAGTTCAATCATCTTTATATGTTTGTAGAAAATTAAAATCTGTAACTTACTTGGACATCCAATAAGGAATAATTATGATGGTCTTTAGCTAAACTTTTGTCATTCACCAAAGCATAAATACCACTAATTTCAATATTCTTGTTAAACTCATAATCTAATCCGAACTCATACTGAGTCTTCATTTTAGATGCATCGCCCGTAGGTTGATACATGTCGTATCTTGCTTTTGCGTGAAACTTCTCTTTAATAATAGGAGCAATAACCAAGGCATATACACCTTGCGCTTTATCGCCAAGGTTACCTAATGAGCAGTCGGTTGCCGAAGGATCATCTGTGTTTACTAATGCTTTTCGGAAAGCAAGTCCTGAAGAATGAACATATTCAGACCTGAGTGTCCAGTCATTCGTTTTGTATTCAGCCGAAAAGGCATATCTACGCTGCTGTAAGGTGCGTACACCATTATGTTCTTTGGCTTCTCCGTCCTGACCCATTTCTGTCCAGGTCCCCTTTCTGGAATATGATCCAGTCCAACCGAATGCACCAATTCTCATGCCTTTAACGGGCATCACCCATAATCCTCCTATAATGTTCTTTTGTTGGTCTACGTCTTTGACATTTATACCTTGACCGTTGAATACGCCTAACTGATAGTGTATCAAATTTCTTCCAGACTCGTTTTTCAAGACATCTCCTTGTATTTGCAGACCAATATCACGACCATTGCTGGAGTGTTCGCCTACCCTATCTGTAAATCCAGCCAATTTCATGATCGCCTGTCCATATCCGATAAAGCCTTGGTCTATAGGATTCATCGGATTTTCAAAGGTAAATGGATTCTTAAACTGTCCTACCTTTACTCTAAAACAATTGTATTTTTGCCATTCAACAAAAAGATCAACGACCTTAGGACTCGACCCTAATGTTGACGTGTTTCCGTTAAACTGAACTTGAGCTTTCCAATAGAAATCATTCATAACGCGTCCGTCTAACGAGAACCTTGCCATACGGAGGTTGAATGAATTAGCCTTTGAAAGATACTGATTGCTATATTGATATTGTATCATTCCATAGCCTGAAAGCCTTACATTATTTATCCACTGTGATTTATTCTTTTCTTGAGCTGATATTTTCAGTAAAGCAGTGATTAACAACAACAATAATAAAACATTTCTTTTCATTTTGTGTCTTTTTAGGTTTAAATTAATTGTTATCTATAGATAATTGGTTTCTTCTTTCCAAAGCAACAACATTTTCCACATGTGGTGTATGTGGAAACATATCAACTGGTTGTACTGCTGTAATTTTATAGTAATTGTCCAATAAATTTAAATCTCTTGCTTGTGTTGCTGGATTGCAACTTACATAAACTATCTTTTTGGGTAATGCTTCTATAATTACTTTAACAACATCTGAGTGCATTCCTGCACGCGGAGGATCGGTGACTATTACGTCTGGACGGCCGTGTCTGTCAATAAAGTCTTTAGTTAAAATGTTTTTCATATCGCCCGCATAAAACAAGGTGTTGTCAATGTTGTTAACCAACGAATTTTCCTTTGCATCCTCGATAGCGTCTTCTACATATTCTATTCCTATTACTTTTTTGGCTTGACGCGCTATGAAATTAGCAATTGTTCCAGTCCCGGTATATAAATCATAAACTAATTCATTACCAGAAAGTTGCGCAAAGTCTTTTACAACATTATATAAATGGAATGCTTGTTCTGTATTGGTTTGATAAAAACTTTTTGCTCTAACCTTAAATTTTAGGTCGTCCATCAGTTCATAAATATAATCATTCCCTTTATAAACTTTGATCGGTAGATCCCCGAATGTGTCATTTCCCTTTTGGTTATTTACATATAACAAACTTGTAATCTGTGGAAAGCTTTCGCTTAAATACTTCAACAAGCCTTTAGCTGCTTCCTCATCTTTACTTGTATTATTAGCATCAAAGCAGAATTGTATTAACACCATCCATTCCCCTGAGTGGGAATTTCTTATCATTATATCACGTAAAAGCCCCTTTTGATTTCTTATATCATAAAAGGACATGTTTGTATTAATAGCATAATCCCTAATGGCATTTCTGATTTGATTGCAAAGATCGTCCATTAAATAACATTTTTCAATTGGATAAATCTTGTCAAATGCTCCAGATATATGAAAACCTACAACTCCCTCGGTTTGCAATTCTTCAAGCGATTTATCTTTAAACTCTTGCAATTCATCTGCAGTAAGCCATCTTTTGTTACAACATCCAAACTCTAATTTATTGCGATATTCTTGAGTTTTTGTAGAGCCCAAAATAGGATGAAATTCGGGCAACTCTACCTTTCCTATACGCGAAAGCTGGTCATAAACTTGCTTTTGTTTGGCCTGTAATTGTTGTTGATAGGGCAAATTTTGCCATTTACACCCACCGCATATACCAAAATGACTACAAAAAGGCTTTTCTCTTACATCACTATATTGTATGTATTTTATGACTTTTGCCTCACAGTACTTATGCTTTTTCTTTACAACTTGTAAATCGACAATATCGCCAGGAACTACAAATGGCACAAATATTACTTTGTCTTCAATATGTGTTATGCATTTCCCTTCAGCTGCAACTGCTTCAATTTTGACATTATTATAAATTGGAAGTGTCTTTTTTTTACTCATTATTAATAGAATTTTGGCACAAAGTTAGTAATAATTTCTTAATATAGTTTTCATACTTCAAGTTTTAACCATCTGTTTGCGCAAACACAAGAAACACATTATCATTAAGCAACAATTTCAAAACGAAAAGTTTGCGGTAATCAACCAATTTTGATATATTTGCAAAACCGAATAATCAAATACGAAATATATTACAATATTATGAAAGAAAAAAGAGTTTTCTTGTTTGGAAATGGAAAAGCAGAAGGTAATGCAAAAATGCGAGAGCAATTGGGTGGCAAGGGTGCCAATCTCGCAGAAATGAATTTGTTAGGTGTCCCCGTTCCTCCTGGCTTTACCATTACAACAGATTGTTGCAATGAGTATTACAAAGTAGGCCAAGACAAAATCATGGAATTGCTTCGTCCGGAAGTTATCCCAGCAGTTAAGCATATAGAGACATTGATGAATTCCAAATTTGGTGATACCGAAAATCCTCTTTTGGTAAGTGTTCGGTCTGGAGCTCGTGCTTCTATGCCTGGAATGATGGACACTATTTTAAATCTTGGTCTGAACGATGCTGTTGCCGAAGGATTGGTCCGCAAGACCCAAAATCCACATTTCGTATACGACTCTTATAGACGATTTGTGCAAATGTATGGAGATGTTGTCCTTGAAATGAAACCAGCGAATAAGGAAGACATTGATCCGTTTGAAGAAATTATAGAATCCGTTAAAGCTGAAAGAGGAGTCAAATTAGACAAAGACTTAAGCGTAGAAGAACTAAAACATCTTGTAACACTATTTAAAGATGCTATCAAGAAACGAACTGGTAAAGATTTCCCAGAAGATCCTATTGAACAATTATGGGGGGCCATTTGCGCTGTGTTCCGTAGTTGGATGAATGAAAGGGCTATTCTTTATAGAAAAATGGAAGGTATACCTGATGAATGGGGAACAGCAGTTAGCGTCATGGCAATGGTATTTGGAAATATGGGCGATACGTCAGCAACAGGTGTATGCTTCAGTCGTGATGCAGGAAACGGAGAAAATATATTCAATGGTGAATATTTGGTTAATGCACAAGGTGAAGATGTTGTTGCCGGCATAAGGACTCCACAACAAATTACTAAAGTTGGCTCACAACGGTGGGCAGAAAGAATAGGACTTTCCGAGCAAGAAAGAGTAGACAAATATCCATCCATGGAAGAAGCCATGCCAGAAATATTTGACCAGCTTAATTCCATCCAAGACATGTTAGAGCATCATTATCACGACATGCAAGACATGGAATTTACGGTTCAAGAAGGTAAGTTGTGGTTCTTGCAAACAAGAAACGGCAAACGCACTGGAACAGCAATGGTTAAAATTGCTATGGACTTGTTGCATGAAGGGTTGATCGATGAGAAAACCGCTATTATGAGATGTGAACCACAAAAGTTGGACGAACTCCTTCATCCGGTTTTTGACAAGCTTGCACTTCAGAAAGCCACTATGATTACCCAAGGCCTTCCTGCAAGTCCTGGAGCAGCATGCGGACAAATCGTTTTTCATGCAGACGATGCTGAAGCATGGCACGCAGATGGCCATAAAGTAATCATGGTTCGTATAGAAACTAGTCCTGAAGACCTCGCTGGAATGTCTGCTGCTGAAGGCATACTTACAGCAAGAGGTGGTATGACTTCTCATGCAGCCGTTGTGGCACGTGGTATGGGCAAGTGTTGTGTTTCCGGTGCCGGTGCCATTAATGTCGACTACAAATCCAAGACCGTAGAAATAGATGGTAAGGTTTATAAGGAAGGCGATTATATTTCATTAAACGGTTCAACTGGTAAAGTATATGCAGGGGCAGTACCAACAAAAGCTGCTGAACTTAGTGGCGATTTCAAAGAATTGATGGACTTGTGCGACAAATACACAAAACTGCAAGTTCGAACCAATGCAGACACGCCACATGACGCTCAAGTTGCTCGTGAATTTGGTGCAAAAGGTATTGGATTAACCCGAACAGAGCATATGTTCTTTGATGGAAAGAAAATCATTGCCATGCGAGAAATGATTTTGGCAGACACTCCACAAGGACGAGAAAAGGCCTTGGAGAAACTTCTACCCTATCAAAAGGCTGACTTTAAGGGTATATTGAAAGCGATGGATGGACTTCCTGTGAATATTCGATTGTTGGACCCACCTCTTCACGAATTTGTTCCGCATGATAAACAAGGTCAGCAAGTTATGGCTGATGAAATGGGAGTTGACATTGAAACTATTAGACGCCGTGTTGAGAGTTTGGCAGAAAACAACCCAATGCTTGGCCACCGCGGTTGTCGTTTGGGAATTACCTTCCCTGAAATAACAGCTATGCAAACACGTGCAATATTGAGCGCTGCTTGTGAACTTAAGAAAGAGGGATACAATCCACGGCCAGAAATTATGGTTCCATTAATTGGTACTGTCAACGAATTCCGTCAGCAAAAAGCAGTTATTCTAAAAACATCACGCAAAGTTTTTGAAGAATATGGAATGAAAATAGACTTTGAAATCGGAACAATGATTGAGATACCACGTGCTGCTCTTACTGCTGACAAGATCGCATCAGAAGCTCAATATTTCAGTTTCGGTACGAATGACCTTACGCAAATGACATTTGGCTATTCACGTGACGATATAGCTTCATTCTTGCCTGTATACTTGGAAAACAAGATCCTCAAAGTTGATCCGTTCCAAGTGCTCGATCAAGAAGGTGTTGGACAATTGGTTAAAATGGCTGTGGACAAAGGTCGCACAGTTCGTCCTGAGTTGCGTACTGGCATTTGTGGTGAACATGGAGGAGAACCAACTTCTGTTAAATTCTGTGCAAGAATTGGTCTTAACTATGCAAGTTGTTCCCCATTCCGTGTGCCAATAGCCCGTTTGGCTGCGGCGCAGGCTGCCGTTGAGGAATAACGCGAAAGTCCTCTAAATCCAAGGAGTTAGGCTGTAAGCCCCGATATATAAAGGGGATTACAGCCTAAGTTATTTTTAGGCGGTATGCACATCCTGCACGATAATCATGCAGAGTGTGTTCAATTCGATGTATGATTTGATACAGGGGAGACGTGAAGCAGACATTTTCTCTCAGGGTAATGTAGACAATCGTCCTCGTACATTGGCAGAAGCAATAAAGGAAGTATTAAAAATAGACTATAATGGAAAGACTGGAAGTAATATTGTGGGTGTCGGTTCTGAGACGGGCATCGAAAGGAGACGTGGAGGCACAGGAGATGTTGAAAGAGGAGGACGAGGCACGGAAGGAGAACGGGCTGCCGACGGTAAGGGAAGAGCTAAAGGCCATGCTGGAGAAGAAGGAGTAGCCGAGAAGCGGAAAGCGCAGCATCCATCTTCGGTTGCGTCCAAGGATAATCAGGGTAATCCGTTGAACGCTGATGGAACATTGAAGTTGGAGAAGGTGAAGTCTGTTGATGATTTGACAGACGAGGACTTCTCGAAGCCTACACGTAATGTAGAGCTTCCTGCAATTCCTAAGAATGTTGATGATGCTATTGGGGCAAATGGCAAACCTATTATTATCAAGAAGAATATCTTTGAGAAGAACTGGAATACACACAAATTCCCGTTTGACGAAAGCCGTTCGATATTAAAGGCAGCATTGTATGGCACAGACTTAGTGGGACGTACTCAGCCGACAAAGAAACCTCTCCATTGGGTTGCGATAAAGTTGGACGAGAAAAGTCCTATTGTAGTGCTTGAAGTGAATGAGAATAAAGATAACGTTGAGATTGTAGGATGGTACACACTTGACGAAAGAAACCTTGAAAGAATAAAAAGACAAGCTGAGAAGAACGGCGGCGAACTCGTCATGTTATTCCCTAAGGATAAGGTGGAAAGCCTTTCCACTCCTCTTGACGGCTTGTCTTCCGAAAGCAAAGTTACTGCAAAAGCGCCTAAGAAGCAAGGGAAAGGGAAGAAAAAAGTTGAACCAGGTCAGCAGGTAGACTATTATTCTGCCTTTGCCGAACAATATGGTTTGGACGCGAAGAAAGAAACCGTGGCCAATGCTTCTGCAAAAGCTAAGGAAGTGAAAGGGCTTAGCCACAAGTTGAAAGACAGATATCCGACTTCTTTATATCTGCTTGAACGTGACATTTCGGATATGGAAGAGATGGTGGCCAATGGCGAGGTTTCGCCAAAGAGAGTGGAACGTGTTCGCTCAGAAATAAAAAGGTTGAATGGCTTGCTTGCTGATTATGAGCGGTTGGCGACTCCAGAAGAACGAAGCTGGCGCGATATGAAAGCCGAACATCCGGATGAAATTGTTGTTGTAGACAATGGTAATGGTCTGTTGGTTGTGTGTCAGGAAGATGTTAAGGCAACCAATAAAGCTATTGGGCTAAAACTCGATGCTCCTGTTACTGAAAACCTTATCGTGACAACCAACGAAGAGCAGGGAATGCCGTTTACGACAATGAGAGTAACGCTTGAAGATTTGCAAAGGTTGTCTGACAAGGGGGTAAAATATGTTGTTCTTGACAAGAATGGAAATCAAGAAAAAGAAAAGAGATTTTCAGAAAGATTGCAAAATGCCATTGCTGAGACCGAAACCGAGCCTACAGAGGCTCAGAAGAAGGCTGGAAACTACAAGAAGGGACATCTTTCCTTCGGTGGCTATGACTTTACCGTAGAGACACCGAAGGGCGTGACACGTAGCGGTAAGGACGAGCAGGGCAAGCCTTGGAGCGTGACCATGCACGATACTTATGGCTACATCTTGGGCAAGATTGGTGTGGATGGTGATCATATTGATATGTTCATCAATGATGATGCCGACCTTGATACTTTTGATGGAAATGTAGTAGTAATAGACCAAGTTAATCCAAAGACTGGTGAATTTGACGAGCATAAGGTGATGTATGGCTATCCTGATGAGGTGGCTGCTACAGAGGCTTATCTTGCCAACTATTCTCCAGGATGGAAGGGACTTGGTAAGGTTACTTCTGTGCCTAAGGCTACCTTTGACAAGTGGCTTGAATCTTCTGACCGCAAGACTAAGCCATTCCGTGAGTATGCTATGGTGAAGAAAGAGACAGAGGGCAATAAGCCTTCTGAAGCCTCTCTAAGCCTTTCTACGCCTTTGACAGATGAGGAGGTTGTGGCTATTACTGATGCGATGAAGGCTAATGCTACGGTTGCTCCAACTGTTGAAATCAACGATGCGAACTGGAAGGAGTCTGTTGATACGCCAGTCGGTAGTGTGAAAATGGGAGAAAACCAAAAGGCTAAACTATTTGCCAAAGGCAGAGAGTTGCAGTATGGTATGCTCCTTGAAACGCTCTCTAATCCAGATGTTGTACTTGAAGAAAAGGACAAGGAGCAAAATATGTTCCATGAACGTCCTTCTTCATATCTGTTCGTCAAGACATTCCAAAAGGAAGACGGTTCAAAGTTTGTTCACTTCGAGAGCGTGACGGTATCGCAGGAAGGAATGGAGGTTTCTATTAGTTCTCATATAATTCGTGAGAACCAGTTGAAAAATAAGTTGAAGAGTGATAGGTTGCTTTATAAAGCGACTGCACTCGATGCACCTGCCAATACATCCGCAGAGCAACCTATCGTTGGTGGCAGCCTTTCTTCTACAGGCAAAGATACAGAAAATGTATCTGAAAAGCAAGAGAATGGTGGAGAAAATGCTGGCAAGGTTCGTCTGCAGAAGGATGAGGGTTACTCTGAGTTTGCGGAGAAGCATGGTGTTTCTGCTGACGATGTTAGACGGTATGCGGAAGGTATGGCGACGGGCAATCTGGCTTTGGCTAATCAGGCGATTGCGGAGATACGTCGTTCTAAGCGTATCGAGCATCGTGGCACTAAGCTGTCGGAGTTTGCGAAATTGTTTGCTCCGTTAAAGAATGAGTTGTATGAGAGGTTCGGCGATATGGACGAGCTTCAGCAGGAGTATGTGCGCCGTGCCGAAGAGGAACGCAACATAATGGAGGCTGCCCGCAAGCGAGCCGAGGAAGAGGAAGCCAAGCGTAAGCAGCACCTGGAGGAACTTTCCTTGCTCACGTCGGAGGAGATAGACAGACGCTATGCGGATGCCATAGACAAGGGTGACGATGCTACGGCAAGAGAGATGCTTGACGAGGCTGCTCGCCGCAAGGGCTATGGCGACACGGGCAGTGAGTACCAAGGTGTGGGTGCATGGGTAGCTCCGTTGAACCCCGGCTATGAGAGTGACGAGGCACGCCGCGCCGACGTGGAGGACAACGCTCCCGACGTGAACTTGGAGGACATGGCCTTGGGATATAACCTGCAACCTGATGACTACTTTATTCATCCAGAACTATATTCACTGAATACGCCTCACGGTCTGGAATCAACTCGTGCCATACAGAGTGCGCTCGAAGCGTTGAAGCGTGGCGAGAAGGATGTGAAGGTGAAAGTGTATCGTGCTGTGCCGACTTTGGTAAAGGAGGGCAAGTTGCGTAATGGCGACTGGGTGACTCCTTCGAAGAAGTATGCTGAGATGCATGGTAACAACCGCTTGGAGGGCAAGTACCGCATAATAGAGGACGAGGTGCTGGCCAAAGACCTTTGGTGGGACGGCAACGATGCCAACGAGTGGGGCTATGACAACGGCAATGAATACAAGTACAAGAACGCCAAGAACAACAGAAAACTGAATGACTTGGTGACACGCGATGACAAGGGGAATGTGATTCTTCCATCGAAGCGTTTCAACCAGCGCAAGGCTGACGAGCGTTATCAGAGAGGCGTGGATGGCGTGAAGCCTTCCAAGGCTGAGGTGGTGTTGCGTGATGCTGTGATTGACCGATTGCGTGAGAGTGGCATAGAGGTGCTGGGCGCTGAGGGACAGAAGGTGCTGGATATGGCGAATGGAAAGGATGTTCGACTGGAAGCTAAAAGAAAAAGAGCACTTGAAACCGCCTCGCTTGGAGCAAATCCAAGGTCATTAACTGCCATTTCAAGTGCTGACGGTGTAAAGGTACTGAAAAATCTTGATAACCTTGTCAAGAATTTGGAAAACTCTCCAACTCAGCCAAAAACTTTTATAGGAGAAATGGCTGAGGCACTTGGCATAGATATGAAAGACAAGTCCAGCAAGTATGCAACGTTTGAGTGCAAGAATGGGAATATTGTTACCATCCGTGTCAGCGACCATAACGCAACTGCATCAAACCTTGACACCAATGGTCAATCTGATGCAATTAGTGTAGTTATCACCAACAAGGACAACAAGGGGGTTGTCAATGATGGTGATGCCCATATCGTAGAGTTCTATTATAATGCTATCAAGTTGCGTAAGGCTGAAGGGAAACCGTTGGCAGACATAGCTAATTCTATCAAACAAGCACTGTACAGTGGCGAGTTTAAGGACACAACAGGGTTAGCGGAAAAACAAGAGGTGAATGCCAACTATGTTCGTGAGCAGCGTGTTTATCACGGCAGCGGTGCTGACTTTGATCATTTTGACCACTCGCATATGGGCGAGGGTGAGGGCGCTCAGGCATACGGTTGGGGTACTTATGTGACGGAGGTGAAAGGCATTGGAAGGACGTATGCCGAACAGAATCCTCGATTTATTGAGTCAAGTGATTATGACAGAGAAAACGCAAATGAGGAAATCGCAAGTAAAACTCTTGCAAGATTTGGCAATATTGATTGCGAGTTTGGAGTAATATACGATGGGGCTGGCAGTTTTGAGGACTTTGATATTCCACGGGACAAAAATGTGCTTGAACAATTTAAGGATTACTTTAAGAGTCATGAGGAAGATTTTCAGTCAGTTTACGATATAGATGATTTCGATTTGAATGACGAAGATGATCGTGAGCAGTTTGCGCAGGATGTTGAAAGGTCTATGATTAATTACGCTGAAAATATAGCACATGATTACGATCAATATTGGAAAGTTATTGAACAAAGGATACTTTACACCGTAGAAATCCCTGACGACAACGGCGAGAACTATTTGGATTGGAATGCACCTTTGAAAGACGAGCAGAAAAACAAGATAGAAAAAGCTTTGAAGAAGTTGAAGACGGACTTCGCTGATTTTGAAAGACGAGGCTTTTCTTTGGATGGGCCGTTTAATGATAATGCCTATTTTTATCTAAACTATGCTTTAAGAGAATCAAAGAAGTGGCAAGATGTTAATGCCCATCGTGCTATTAGCAAGTTCCTTTCTTCGCTTGGCTTCGTGGGCATAAAATATCCAGCAGAATATCGCAGTGGTGGCCGTAAGGATGGTGCCAAGAATTACGTTATCTTCAACGAGAAGGATGCTAAGATAACTGGATAACTGACCATGTGCGTTTCTTCAAAACAAAGAATGGCGAGGCATACGGCTTTACTGTTGGTGGAAAGATTTATATTGACCCGAGGATAGCCAACACGGAGACGCCGATACATGAGTATGGCCATTTGTGGGCGAGCGCGTTGAGAAGCGGCAACCCTAAAGAATGGGAGAACGTGGTGGGCTTGATGAAGGGCACGCCAGTATGGGACGAGGTGAAGAAACGCTATCCGGAACTGGAAACGGATGACGAGATTGCTGACGAGGTGATAGCTACGTATTCGGGCCGTCGTGGTGCTGAACGTTTGAGAAGTGAGGCTGGTAAGATTGCTGGCAGCATGGATGAGCTGGATGCGGTGAAGGCTCTGAGTGCTTTGCAGCGTGTGAAGGAGGCTTTGAAGAGGTTCTGGAAAGGCGTGTGCGACTTCCTGCATATTCACTTCACGAGTGCAGAGGAAGTGGCTGACAGAGTGATGAAGGACTTGCTGGACGGTGTGGATCCAAGGAAGTTTATGAAGGAATCAAAAACTTCTAAAGTAAAAGAGGCAGAGAAAACCATGTTTGGTATGCACAATATCAGTCTTGACAAGCTACGCAAGGCTATCAAGCAAGGTGGCTTTGCCGCTCCTTCCATGGGTGTGATTGACTCCAAGAACGGAATCTACTCTGGTTATGGTGAGATTACCTTGATACCTAAGGCAGAAAAGATAGCCAAGAGAACAGGTAAGAATATCGGAACTTATGCTGCCGATGCCTGGACTCCAATTTATCCACCTGTGGAGAAAACGTTTGGTGGCAATGGTGATGATGTGGCTTACAAAGACATCGAATCCGTTCCAAAGGAAATGCAAAGTATTACCCGAAATGCTGTAAATGGCTTTATGGATGGGCGTGATGCAAATAATTTGGCTTATCTTTACTTGCACGAAAAAGGCAAAGCTCCAGAACTGGTGCATGTGAAAGGTAAATATCCAAAAGAACTGCATGATGAGGTGAAAAGTATCTTGGGGAAATCAAATGGCATCTATAACACTACAGATGAGCAAAAGGAGAAACTTCTTGGTTTGTTTATTCGTGAGGTTTATGATGGCAACAAGGAGGAGTTTGATAATGACATTGAGAATATTATCAAGAAGGCTGAGGAGTTTATCAAGAAAAGACCAAACTCTAATCTTGCAAAGAATAAGCAGTTGGATGTTGATTGGATGAAAGAGCATGGATATGATTATGGTGCTTTGTCTCGTTTCGTGGATGGCATACTACGTGATGCGGAAAACTCAGGCAAGGTTGACGAAAATGCAACGATGAACGCTGCGCAACTCTATATAAGCAAGAATGGCTTGAGAAATGATTTCGTCTTATGGAAAGAAAAGCTCAATGACCGCTATCATGTGAAAGAGATGATATTTGCTGGCTATAAGCCTGATGGCACACGTAAGTATCTGCCTAATACCGTGGAGAATGCCGTGAAGGTGATGAAGGCAGATGGAAAGAATGCCTCTGTAGGCTCTGCTTCATTCAGCCATTTTGTTGCCTCCATACTGAAACCTATGGAAACTCTTGAACAAATTCGCAAGAAGAAGGGCAATTTGACTGGTAACTATGAGAATGTAGAAAAGTTCCAAGAGAAATGGCAACCTGTATATGATGAGTTGGCAGATAAGATGCAGCCAGATGCAGGACCATTTGAAAGCTATGGTATGGATAGATTGGAGGAGGCTGCTTCACAAAAGAATCCAAAGAAATATGCCAAGGATGAGTATGGGGTGGATTTGACAGATGAGGACATTAGAAAATTAAATGAACTGATTGCTGCTGTCAAGAACGAGAAACCATCCATTTACTTCGAGACAAAGTTTATGCGCCCTTATGGTCTTGATGAGTTTGAAAAGGCCATTGTGCCAAAGGACACTCCTAAAGATGTGGTGGATGCCTTGAAGAAGGTAGGCATTGACGTGCATACCTATGAGGGGAAGGAAGATCGTGAGAAGGTTACTATGGATGCCGTCAATAATAGCGAGGGCATTCGCTTCCATCGAGTAACAGATTCTGATGAACTTGACAGACTGAATAAGGAGAAGACTTTCCGAATGTACAGTGGTATGCAAGAAGTGGACGGTAAACTGTATTCTCCTATGGCAGCTATCATTGATGGCAAACGTACCGATGCAACAGATATTGGTGTGTGGATGGGAGCAGACGAAAGACCTGACCTTGTGAAAAATGGCAAGTTTCAACTTGTGAAGACAGACAAAAAACCAGGAGCAGGAGAAGGACCAGTACCAGCTGCTTATAATCCTTATATGCACACTTCTACCTCTATGATGAACGACCAGTTTACAGGTGCTTATGCCAGAGGAAATATCAAGGTTGTGGAATGGGAGATTCCTGAGAGCGAACTGACCAGTGGCTATCATGCTGAGGGCGCAAAGAACTCGGTAGGATTGGTATCTTGGCATTCTGGCTCGGTGAACAGCTTGCTGCCAAAGGATCGCCAGCGTAGTGTAATGCTTTCTCGTTGGAGAAAAGCAGTGAGAGTAGTGCCCGATTCTGAGGTGGCAGAGAGTATCGCTAAGCAGTTGAAGGGAACGGACTTGGCTATTCCTTGGAATGTGGTTACCCCAAACCAGTTGGAAGAGTTGGCTAAACTTGGTGTGCCTATCACTACCAAGGAAGTTGGGAATCAGACCGATGAGGTCAAAGCTAAGTTCTTGACCCAGAAGGAAGAACTTGAAAAAAAGTACCCACAAGCAAAGTTTGTTGATGTGCAAATGACCAAAGACGCTTACAAGAAATGGGGCAATAAGGCTAATGTGAAACATAGACTTGGCGAGAAGGGGGCAGAGGAATTTCATTCTATTATTGACCAAATGTTTGACGACCCTAACTTTGACAAGTCTCAGCATAATCGTGAAAGGTATGATTTGTGCAAGACTCCGACATGGATGCAAGGAATAGGCATAAAGGGAGAAAATTTCTCTTTGTCTTTCAAGAACATCAAGGAGCATAGGGGAAAGGATTCAGACCATGACTTAACGAAAGAGGAATGGCATGAACTTCCAAATGCTTTAAAGAACCCGTTTGCCATTACTCGTTATCAAGGAGCAGAAGACAGATTTCGCCTTTATGTGAATATCAATCATGATGGGAAACCTATTGCTGTAGGCGTTGATGTGAAACGTGTGAACCAAGGGAAGAATAAGCCACAACTTGATGTGAATAGCATCAAGACTGTGTTTGCTCACCATGGCGAAATAGGTGGTTCGGAAGTTTTGGTCACGTACGATAAAGAAATAACTCCAGAACAACAGGAACTTCTGCGTGGACTCAATTTCCACGAATATCCTACTATTCAGGAGTTATCAGATGCAAAGATATCTGAAAAATCTGACAGTTCCAAGGTTTCAGACGAAAATGTTGCGGATGATGGTATAAAGTTGTCGCTTGGAGACGGTGGTAGCCGTGAGCGTAAGCTGATGGACGAAGCGAAGGAGGTAGAACGTGTGAAGGCTACTGGTGAGAGTCTTGGCGGAGCGGAAGTGCATGTGTACACATCTTTTGTAGAAGTTCCGGAAGAATACAAGAAAGAGGTGAAGAAAGGAGCGAGGGGATGGTATGACCCAGAGACTCACACGGTGCATGTGTATCTACCTAACTGCGCAAGTGGTGATGAGGCTCAACGGACGGTGTTCCATGAGAAGATAGGGCATGAAGGCATTGAAGTGCTATTTGGCGGTGAAGAAGGTGTGAAGGATTTTGCGAAGTTTGTATTTTCTTCATCTGGAAAGGAAATCCGTGAGAAAGTTATGGAGATAGCTGACCAGTATGATCCAGAATGGAAGCATCCAGACCGTACAAATGTTGGAACCCAGGAGTATATAGCGAAATTGGCCGAGAATGGTCCACAGACCGCTGAGGAGTTTTCTTTGTGGAGAAAAATAAAACATTATCTGATAAAGGCGATGAAGAAGCTTGGGCTAACCATCCGTGGGTTGATGAACGACAAGGACTTGCGGTATTATTTGTTGAGGGCACAGCAGTCTCTGCATGTTTGGGACAAGATGCCGGAAGCGAAGAAGCGGGCGATGGCCAAGCAGGCAAGCGAGACCGAGATGAAGGAATCGCTTAGTAACCGCCCGAGGAAACGGAAAAACGAGACTACTGCGCAGTATATAGAGCGTTTGCGCCAATGGGAGAAGTGGAAGATAGCCCTTGATAAGGCATCTGTAGCCAACGATCCTTTGCCAGAAGAGGAAACATATCATGACAAATGGGATAAACAGTACAGGACTGACATGGAAGCATGGCGGAAGGCTAACGGTATAGCAGAAGGAGCAGAGGGGCCTTCGGAAGCCCCAAAGAGAGCAGAAGGCGAGAGTCCGCAGGAGTATGCGTTGCGTGTGGCAGACCATGAGCGAGAGATGGATCTATGGCAGGGTGCACCTGACTATTTCTCTTACCTTAAAAAAGCGCAGGAAGACTATCGTAAAGCTTACGAGGCATGGAAGGAGCGTTATGATATTGACGAGATGGAGAACGTTGACTTGCAGTTGTATGGAGGCGAGACTCCAACCGAAGGTCCAGCAGACGAAGATGCATATCAGGAGCAGGAGGAGATAGAGCATAATGTGAATAGCGAATTTGAGAAGGAGATGGGTGCAGCCTGTGGCATTGATATGAGTGCTGAAGGAGCTCGGCAGAAGGCCATCATTGCCGTGATAGATCGCAGGAAAAATCTTGAAGGAGCAAGTGCAGAGGATGCTATATTCATAGGCGAGTTATGCAAGGAAATAGATGCATTGGAAAAAGAACTTGGTCTTGGAAAGGGAGAACTCCGTAACGAGCTTATACATATTATAGAGCAGCCACTGCAACAGCAGGAAGCCGATGCAGAGTTGGAACGTTGGGTAGACCTTTTGAACAGTATGCGTGTCTTTCACGATGCACATAGCAAGGTGACGGTAGAAGGCGTAAAAGCGGTGCGTGCTGAGCTTCAAGAACTGGCGAATGTAGCCTTAAAGTATGGAGCGAATCCAAAGGAGGTGATGGACAATGCAATCGGCACGACAATAGCAGGCATGAAGCAAGGAGTAGCCGAGTTGTTTGCGAAAGCCAAGACAGGAGAGTTTGCCGGGAAACCAGCAAGCATCGGTCGGTTGAGCGCAGACGGCAAGGCGTACTTGGAGAAATTGTCAGGATTGAAGTTCAAGGATTTCGTGGACTTTGTTCTCAATCCATCAGACTTGAACCATATCCGTTCAGACCATTATGGCGAGAATGAAAAGGACAAAGGCAACAATGTGCCACTTACGGATGAAGATATTCAGAATATGGTGGACGTGTTGAACCAGCCAGACGGCATACTCTATGGCGTGGACAAGAAAGACGGTCGCATGCTATTCTTCTTGAAAGACGCGGGTAACGGATTGTATAATCTGGCGGAGGTTTGCAGTACAAAAAAGGGGAACCTCACAGCAAAGAGTTTCTTTAAATCAAAAAAGAAAGGTATCAACCAGCGAGTTATGGAGATAAAAGACTCCCTACTCCCTACGTCCGTAACGTACTCTGGTGAATTCCTTTCTTCGGATGCAAAGATACCGACATTATTCGAGATTAACGAAAGTTCGGCGCAGTTTAAATTTTCCGTGGCAAGCTCCAGAGGTGCTAACCAAAGATGGTGCATACACGATACAGGAAGAACGGGATGTCCGCAATGCCATGCAGCTGTGCTCTGAATCCTTTGATCTTTGAATTCAGAGACTCTGCGGCGGCATTGGTGGATCTGTTCCTGAAATAGTTCAGGACATGCTCTTCCTTTGCTTTTATGCAGTCTCTTGCCGACTTGATTTCCCTAAGAGTACATGCGCTTACCTCTTTGTACCATGCATGCAGTTCTTCCCTTGCCTGCTCTGGTGAGATTCTCTTCTTGAAGATATTGCGTACTTTGCATATAAGGGAATAGGCTTCCCCCATATCAGGATACAGTCCAAATAGGATTCCGGCCCTTTCCCTCTTGCTCTCGCTCCATTTGTCTCCCGACTGTGCCAGCATGTTTCGCGAACGGGTCAGCATCTCCACTTCGGTTTCCCCATTTCCGAGGACACGGGGCTTGTATTTCCTTTTCCTGATGCGCTTGCGTCCCCTTTTCTCTTTCGGTTTTTTAGGATGCTTCCTGCGCCAGCGATTCCTGTTCCCGGCTTTGCGGTCCTCTTCCTTGGCGAATGCGGCGGCTTCCTTCCTGGACTTTGTCATGGCAAGACGCTTGAATTTCAGACGCAGCTCCTCAATCCCGTCACAAAGACGCTGCACGATATGAAAGCAGTCTATCACGATGGTCGCGTTGGGAAAGCATCGGCTGGCAATGCTGTACATGGAATCGCTGAAGTCCATGGTTATCTCGGTGACCCTGCAACGTTCGGTCTCCGGTATCTGCCGGATGATTGAAGATACCACATCAGCTTTCGTTCTTCTGACAATGGCGATGATGGAGCCTTTCCTGCCGTGTCCTTCCTTATTGGACAGTATGGTATAGACTTCATTGCAGAAAGAAGTCTCGTCTATGCTGCAGCGCTCACCGAGGTTCTGCGGAAGCAACACCCAGTCGGTGGCATGGTCATTCTGGTCCCAGGTGCCGAAGTCACTGAGGTGATGCTTGTAATAACGCTCAACCTCGCTGCCTTTAATATGAAAGAATCTTGCCAATGACGCTGCCGTCAACGGAAGGCTGTCCATCGCCATCTTTAAAAAAAAGACCGAATTCCACGGACAGCTTCGTACCGTCAGCTGTGAGAGGGTACTGGTTCAATATTATGTTCCTGCCGTCCGCATCCAGATAACGGCGACGCCTTACATGAAGCAGGACCTTGCGGTTGCGTATGGGATAGTCCTTGATGACGGTGGCTTCGGTAAAGCCGTTCGGTTTCAGACCCAGCTGGTCTCCGATACGGTTGTCGCGCTCGTCAAGGTAGATGTGAAGGACACTGCTGTATAACACGTCAGCCTGAGCGGTACCGCCATTCGGTTCTTCTCTCATGCCTACTATCTCAAACCAGTCTGTCATGCCATCAGGCAGGAAGAAACTGATGATAAAATCTTTGTTGATTGTTGTCGGTTCCTTTTTCATGGGTGCAAAGGTACAAAAATTTGTTCTATCCTGTATCATGTTGCACCATCTTTTGGTTAGCACCTCTGGGGCTTGCCACGGAAAATTTAAACTGCGCCGAAAGTTCTTCAGGAAATGTTTCAGATGACAGTATAAAGTTGTCGCTTGGAGACAGTGGTAACCGTGAGCGTAAGCAGATGGACGAAGCGAAGATGGTAGAAATGGTAGAACGTGTGAAGGCTACTGGTGAGAGTCTTGGTGGTGCCGAGGCTCATGTGTACACATCTTTTGTAGATGTTCCGGAAGAATACAAGGAAGAGGTGAAGAAAGGAGCGAGGGGATAGTATGACCCTTCAACCCACATGGTGAATGTGTATCTACCTAACTGCGGAAGTGGTGATGAGGCTCAACGGACAGTGATCCACGAGAGTCGCTTAAGTTTATTATTTGTTTAAATTAATTATACTATATACCTTCTTCTTCTGAAAGGTCTAATTCGTTCTTTTTATTCAAACTGTCTTTCGACGGACTTGTCCCTGCACTTTGAGCACTACCTTTAACTTCTATTTTCCCACTTGGAGTTATAATTATATCAAAGGGTATATATTCATCACTATTAGGATCAGGGGATCCAACGCTTGCTCCAAATAATAAATTGCCGCGTTCTTGTTTGTCATAAGCTATACCCAAAAATGCACTATGCTCTTCAAATGTAGATTTTGAAAAAGATTGAAAATCCGCTTTATAAAACCATTTGTCAACTAATGTTTTACCATTAATCTGTACAATTTGTAGATGAACTTTGTTGTCAAAATACTTTTGGCCAGACTCATCTTCAGTCAAAGTAAGTTTTGTGTCTGGCATTCTATCTATAATTATCGAGTAAGAATTTCCATTCCAGTCTATTGTTTTATCCCAATGAGCAGTTGATGAGAGAATTGGACCTTTTTGTTGCTTCTTTTTTAATGGGACTTTAGTTATTATATCCTCATTCTTTGTTTTCTCTTTACATGAAGAGAAAGCAAAGATAAAACCGACTAATAATATTAAGAAATAAATATGTTTCATTCTTTACTATTTTCTGTTACAAAGGTAGCAAAAAGATTTAAACTATCTATAATTTCTTGGAAGAAACTAATTTCTAAAGAAAATATTCGTATCTTTGCGGAAAGATTGGATATGGAGAAAGTCGTCATTCTTATTGTTACTATATTTGCGTTATGCTTGGGATCCTGCAAAAACAACTCTGTCAACAATCCCAAACAAACGGTTGACACACTATCATCTATTACTTCTTTTATACAAAAAACCTCTCGACTTTATACATCTGAATACCATATTCATAAAATCATTACACATAAAGATACTTTAAAATTAGAAGGAAGCATTTTAAAGAACCGTTTTAATATAGATCTTCCTTTTGGACAACGTTTCATCGCTATTCCAATTGATGCGACCATTAAAGCTTATATCGATTTCAACAATTTCTCTGATAAGAACATAGAAAAACAGGGAAACAAAATTATCATTACCCTACCCGACCCCCATATTATTATTACAAGTTCAAAAATAAATCATTCCGGGATAAAAAGACATGTTTCTTTAATTCGATCAAACTTTAGTGATCAAGAATTGTATAGTTATGAGAAACAAGGGCGGGACTCTATCATTAAATCTATACCTCAATTGGGAATAATAAGAAATGCTCAGCAAAATGCTGCTAACATTTTCATACCAATGTTGAAGATGTTAGGTTTTAGTGAAAACAACATTACTATTTCATTTCGAAAAGAATACAACAAAAAAGATATTTTTTCTTTAATTGACAATACTACTATCGAAGGGAAATGAGCAAATACAAAAAACATATCCATCATAAGAATACTGCTATAAATCTAACACGAAAGTTTATAGCAAATTTAGGATTTTGGCCGTATGTTTTTATTCTGTCCTGTTTGATTGTATGTTTAATCTGCTTTTATTCCTATGATAATAATTTAGCCATTAAAGCAAATGACGTTATTGATAGAACACCCTATCAAATTGAAGAAATCAAGAATATTGGGCAATGGGAATTTTTGTCTATTAATGATGAAGAGCTTATTGATACAACGGCTAAAAGTATTTGGGGAGACAAAGAGTTGGCAAGGATTTATTATGGTAAACTTAGATTTGGAATTAACCTTAATAAAACAAACAACAAATGGTTATCTTTAAAAGATTCTACTATTGTGGCAATTTTGCCACCTATAGAACTTCTCGATTCAAACTTTATAGATGAAATGACTTCCCTTCCTGTTTATGAAAACGGAAAATGGAAATCGGAGGATATGCAAAATCTCTATGATAGAGCATACCATAGAATGAAGAAAAGAAATTTAACTTCCTACAATATTAAACTAGCAGAAAGTTATGCAAAAGAACAATTTACACGTTTATTTAACAATTTAGGATATCAACACGTCAATATTATTTTCGACACAAAATAAAACATATTATTATAGACAACACAAACCTAATTAATTATCAATATGGAAGAATTTAATACTATTTTAGGAGAAATAAGTTCTGCGTTATGGGGTTGGCCGATGATAATACTTCTTCTAGGAACGCATATTTTTCTTACGGTTCGTTTACGCTTCCCACAACGTAAAATTTTCACGGCAATAAAAATATCTGTCAAAAAAGATCCAAACACAACTGGAGATGTCTCTCAATATGGTGCTTTGGCAACTGCTCTTGCCGCTACAATAGGAACAGGAAACATTATAGGTGTAGCAACTGCAATATCCTTAGGTGGTCCTGGTGCTGTTTTATGGTGTTGGTTAACAGGCATTTTTGGAATAGCCACTAAATATAGTGAAGGTTTATTGGCAATTAAATATCGCGTAAAAACAAACGATGGTAAAATGTTAGGTGGTCCCATGTATGCATTAGAAAGAGGTTTGAAATGTAAATGGTTGGCTATTCTTTTTGCTATTTTTACAGCTATTGCATCATTGGGAATAGGAAATACCGTTCAAGCTAACGCTATAGCAACACTTGCTCACCAGTCTTACGGATTGTCACCATATATTTCGGGATGCATCATTTGCTTTCTTGCTGGTGCGGTTTTGTTGGGTGGCGTTAAAAGTATCGCTCGTGTATGTGGTGCTTTAGTTCCCTTTATGGCTATATTCTATGTAATAGGTTGCTGTTATATTCTTTGCGTTAACCATGAATATATTATACCAGCTTTAAACGCAATATTTAAAGCTGCATTTTCTACACAAGCTGCCGGTGGCGGATTTATCGGCTCGACCATTATTATGGCCACCCGATTCGGTATTGCACGCGGTCTCTTTTCTAACGAATCAGGGTTGGGAAGTGCCCCTATAGTTGCAGCAGCCGCAAAGACGCGTAATCCAGTACGACAGGCTTTAGTGTCCAGCACTGGAACTTTTTGGGACACTGTAGTTATATGTGCTCTTACTGGCGTTGTTATTGTTTCAAGCATAATGGCCTATCCTGATATAGATTCTCAAAATGGAGCGACATTAACACAATCGGCATTTTCTAAAATTCCTTATATCGGTTCCCCTTTATTGACTTTTGGTTTGCTTACTTTTGCTTTCAGTACTATTCTTGGATGGAGCTACTATGGTGAACGGGCTGTTGAATATTTAAAAGGAAAACGATGGATGATTATATATCGCATAGTTTATATTTTATGTGTTTTTATAGGTGCTATTGCAAACCTGTCTTTGGTATGGAACATCGCAGATTGTATGAACGCGTTAATGGCAATTCCTAATCTAATTAGTTTATTGTTGCTTAATGGAATAATCGTACATGAGACCAGAAAATATCTATGGAGAGATAGGTTAGACAAGGATATGAACGAGGACGAAATTATGATGCTGGATGGAGAAAACACTTAATTTAAAAAGAAGCATCAGTATGGTAATATCTCCAGGTAAAATTGCACTTTATATTTTGTATTTTCCCTTATTTAATGTATCTTTGCATCAAATATAATAATTAAAGAACATATATAAAACTTTTTTTGTATGAAGCCTACATTGTTACTTCTTGCTGCAGGAATGGGAAGCCGATATGGCGGACTAAAGCAGTTGGATGGTCTTGGCCCAAATGGAGAGACTATCATGGATTACTCTATTTATGATGCGATACAAGCGGGATTTGGAAAAATAGTATTTGTTATCCGTCATGATTTTGAAAAACAATTTCGTGAACAAGTTATTTCGAAATATGAAGGACATATACCTGTTGATGTTTGCTTTCAAAGTTTAGAAGATCTTCCAGAAGGATTTTCTGTACCAGAGGGTCGTACAAAACCTTGGGGAACCAACCATGCAGTAATGATGGCAAAAAATATTATTAAAGAACCTTTTTGTGTCATTAATTGCGATGATTTCTATAATAGAGATTGCTTTCTCGTAATGGGTAAATTCTTGGCAGAATTACCAGAAAACGCAACTAACCAATATGCAATGGTAGGCTTCCGTGTAGGTAATACGTTATCAGACAATGGCTCTGTATCTCGTGGCATTTGCTCCACCGATGAAAATGACAACCTTACAACAGTTGTTGAGCGTACAGAAATAGAGCGCTTGTCAGATGGAGAAGTAGCTTATAAGGATGGAGCCGAGTGGGTAAAAGTTCCTGACAATACGCCTGTTTCAATGAATGTATGGGGCTTTACTCCTGATTATTTTGCTCATAGTGAAGAGTATTTTAAGGACTTCCTATCCGACCCTGCAAATATAACAAATCTTAAAGCTGAATTCTTCATTCCGCTAATGGTTAACAAGTTAATAAACGATAAGACATCCACCGTTAAGGTTCTTGATACTACCAGTAAATGGTTTGGTGTTACATATTCAGCCGACAGACCTAGCGTCGTTGCTAAAATACAGACATTAATAGACGAAGGAGTATACCCTCAAAAACTATTTTAAAACATAGTGAATATCGATCGTTTAAATGAACAACAACTCGCTCTTCTCACAAAATTAATTAAAGAAAATGAGCGAGTTGTTGTTTGTGCACACAAATCGCCAGACGGAGATGCTATTGGCTCTATTTTGGCATGGGCTTCTTTTTTGTCACAACAAAACAAACACGTAATTTGCGTTGTTCCTGACCAAGCCCCTGATTTTCTAACTTGGTTGCCAAAATTCCAAACGATACTTCGCTTTGACAAACAGCCCGAAGAAGTAAAGCAAGCCTTTAATCAAGCAGACCTCGTATGTTGCTTGGATTTTAATGAAACCGCTCGTGTTGAGGAATTACAACCAATAATAGAATCTTGTTCTGCTCCCCGCCTTCTTATAGACCATCATGTTTCTCCAAACATTCCAAGTACTTTAGCTATTTCTTGTCCTGACGCTTGTAGTACATGTGAAATTGTTTTTAGCTTAATTTGGCAACTTGGAGGATACAATAATTTAACACATGATATGGCTGTTTGCCTATATTGTGGAATGATGACAGACACCGGAGGCTTCACATTCGCAAGTACCCGACCACAAATTTTCTATATAATTTCTCTTCTTTTAGAAAAGGGAATAAACAAAGATTTAATATATAACCGGGTATTTCACAACTATAGTTTGTGGGCTTTACGTTTCAGATCATATATCCTTCTCAACAAACTTCGCGTATTAGAGACATTACATGCTTCCTATTTTTTAGTTTCACATAATGAAATGAAGCGCTTTCATTTTGTCAAGGGTGATTTAGAGGGTCTTGTTAATATTCCATTGGTAATGAAAGGACATAAGTTATCTATATCATTACGAGAAGATACATATAATCACCATCGAATTCTAATTAGCTTGAGATCAAGTTGTGATTTCCATTGCAGAGAAATGGCTGTACGCTTTTTTAATGGTGGAGGTCATGAAGATGCTGCTGGTGGGCATTTGGATTGCACATTAGAAGAAGCAGAGCAAATAGCGCTACACGCAATAATGACATATAAAGAAGAGTTGTCGTAGTTAAAATATGTGTATCATGAGCCATTATTTACCAAGTTTTACTACTTTTGCAATTTAAAAGATTATATATCATAGCAAATGAAGAAATATTCAATACTATTGGTCTTAATTATGTATATATGTTGTTTATCGTCATGTAATAATGAGGAAACTTATGCAGACCAATTAAATCGCGAAAAAGCTGCCATTGAAAAATATATTAAAGATCATAACATCAAGGTTATTAGTGAAGGACAATTCTTTGCTAATGATACCACAACCGATGTGTCAAAAAACGAATATGTGCTTTTAAATTCTTCTGGAGTATATATGCAAATCGTAAATAAAGGATGCGGTTCCAAGTTAAAAGATGGAGAAACCGCTACCGTACTATGCCGTTTCAATGAATACAACCTTCTAACAGATTCTCTTATTTTAAGCAATAATGTCCTTTATTATTCTGCAATTGTTGACAAAATGTCTGTAACCAACACCAGTGGAACTTATAGCGCATCATTTGACCCCAATTCAAGTGTTATGTATATAGCTTATCATGCATCAAATAGCACTTCTGTACCAGGAGGATGGTTAGCAGCAATGCCTTATATAAAAATAGGTAGACCAAAAAGTGCAGAGGAACAAATTGCTCGAGTAAATGTTATTGTACCGTCTGCTGAAGGTACAGCTACGGCATCGGCAAATGTAACACCTTGTTTTTATGAAATAACCTATCAACGGGGAAGATAAACAATTAAAATACAGAATATGACACTTATAAAATCTATTTCAGGCATAAGAGGTACGATAGGAGGACATGTTGGAGACACATTAAATCCATTGGATATCGTAAAATTCACTTCCGCCTATGCAACCTTTATACGTCGGAGTAATACTTCTAAAAGCAATACGATTGTAGTCGGACGGGATGCCCGCATTTCCGGTATGATGGTGAAGAATGTAGTTTGTGGTACACTCATGGGAATGGGCTACGATGTTGTTAACATAGGGTTGGCAACAACTCCAACAACAGAATTAGCTGTCCAAATGGAGCAAGCTGCTGGTGGTATAATAATTACTGCAAGCCATAACCCTCGCAATTGGAATGCCTTGAAATTACTAAACGACAAAGGTGAATTTTTAACAAAAACAGATGGAAATCAAGTCTTAGCCATTGCAGAAAAAGAAGATTTTGAGTTTGCAGATGTTGACCACTTAGGAAGCTATAAGGAAGATAATTCTTTCAACGAGCGTCATATAGAAGCCGTACTTTCTCTTCCATTAGTAGACATAAACGCTATTAAATATGCAAAATTCAATGTCGTAGTAGATTCCATAAATTCTGTAGGAGGTATAATATTGCCTAAGTTGTTAGACCGTCTCGGTGTTAAATATACCTTTTTAAATAAAGAGCCGAATGGTGATTTTGCCCATAACCCAGAGCCGTTGGAGAAAAATCTTCATGAAATAATGGACAAAATTTCTAATGGCCATTATGACTTAGGAATCGTAGTAGACCCTGATGTTGACCGTTTGGCTTTCATTCAGGAAAACGGTAAGATGTACGGAGAAGAATATACACTTGTAACAGTGGCTGATTATGTCTTGGATCATACAAAAGGGGCAACAGTAAGTAATTTGTCTTCCACAAGAGCTTTGCGCGATGTGACAGAACATCACGGATGCAATTATTATGCAGCAGCAGTTGGAGAAGTTAATGTTACTACAAAAATGAGAGAAGTTGGTGCAGTCATTGGAGGGGAAGGCAATGGTGGTGTTATCTATCCAGAAAGCCATTATGGTCGCGATGCATTGGTAGGAATTGCTCTATTTTTAAGCTCTTTAGCACAAAAGGGATTAAAGGTAAGCGAACTACGTAGCACATTCCCCAACTATTTTATCGCTAAAAATCGAATAGATTTAACTCCATCTACTGATGTTGACGCAATACTATTGAAAGTAAAAGAACAATTTGGCAAACAACCAGATATAAAAGTAACAGATATTGACGGTGTTAAATTGGATTTCCCCGATCGTTGGGTACATTTAAGAAAATCAAATACAGAGCCGATTATTCGTGTTTATAGTGAAGCACAAACCATGGAAGCGGCTGACGAACTTGGCAAAGAGTTTATGAAAATTGTCTACGATATGCAGTAAGCATCATAAATAGAAATACATTGCTTGGACTTATAGACTGTAAGATATTAGGAGAAGTCCAAAATTGCAATAGTATTTTATTATTTTGCAAATATAACAATTAGAGCAGACACCAATAGGAGGTGTCTGCTCTAATTGTTATAAGATTTACAGGGGAACAAAATAAAACTATTTTTCGTAATTCAAAATCACGATAGATAGAACTGATTTCTACCAATTATAGAAGAATATAGATTCATCTTTTACGTTTAAAATTTGAAAAACAATAAGCGTATTTATGTTTCTCATCAGCGGAATAACATTCCTGCGAATCTAAAACCCACTCATTATCAAAATCAGGGAAAAAGGCGTCTGCTTCCTTTGGTGTATCTTTTATTTCTGTAAGATAAAGACAATTTGCTATTGATAGTGCTTGCCGATAAATACTTTCCCCACCTATTATAAATACATCTTCATCACTCGCGCACGAATTGATTGCATCTTCCAAGGAAGAATAAACTTCGCATCCAGGCAAGTCATTAACCGTTTTGCTCAACACTACATTACGCCTATTGGGTAAAGCACCTTTTGGCAAAGAAGCATAAGTTTTTCTCCCCATTATTATTGTATGCCCTGTAGTTAGGGCTTTAAAACGTTTCATATCGTTGGACAGATGATATAACAACTTATTTTTATATCCTATTGCCCGATTTTCAGCAATTGCTGCTATTATGTTTATATGCATTTTATATAATAACTTTTGACCATAAAAAAACTTACACCGACACTTTTGCACTAATGTGTGGCCATGGATTGTAGTTCTCAAGTTCAAAATCTTCGTAATTAAAATCTTCTAACGACTTTATATCCGGATTTAACTTCATCACAGGCAAAGGCCTTGGTTGGCGTGTGAGTTGTAATTTTGCCTGTTCTATATGGTTCAAATACAGATGTGTGTCGCCTGTTGTATGTATAAATTCGCCTGGCTCCAATCCTGTGACCTGTGCTATCATAAGAAGAAGCAAAGCATAGCTTGCTATATTAAAGGGAACTCCTAAAAAAGTATCAGCACTTCTTTGATAAAGTTGTAATGAAAGGCGGCCCTCTGCCACATAAAATTGAAAAAGGCAATGGCAGGGAGGTAATGCCATTTCGTCTATTTCTGCCGGATTCCATGCTGATACTATCATTCTACGAGAATCCGGATGTTCTTTAATCATCCTCACAACATTTGCAATTTGGTCTATCGAGTTACCTTTATAATCAGGCCAAGAACGCCATTGGTGACCATAGACAGGTCCTAAGTCACCATTTTCATCAGCCCATTCATTCCAAATGCGAACACCATTTTCCTGTAAATACTTCACATTGGTATCTCCATGCAAGAACCATAACAATTCATAGATAATGGATTTCAGATGCAACTTTTTAGTTGTTAATAATGGAAAACCGTCTTGTAGATTAAACCTCATCTGGTGTCCAAATATGCTTTTCGTCCCCGTTCCTGTCCGATCGGTCTTTATCACCCCTTTGTCAAGAATCTCGTTCAGCAGTTCTAAATATTGTTTCATATCTTAAAAATAGTTGTTTCTTCTTGTGGAACATGTGTTGTTCTAATTCTCCATGATTGTGGATAAAGATTATTTGCTCTATTACCAAGATTCTTACAAATCCCTATCGGCAAATCTTTGTACGTTAATGTAACAAATCCTTTATTGTATTTGGCATCCAACATTATTGATTGTCCTTGCAAATAAGAGATTGCCTCTCTCCAGCAAAGATCACAACTTTGATAGTCTTTTTTGTTAAAATCCAACGACAACACTTTGCTTACATGAGGAGTAGAAGTCTTTCCCTTCACGACATCAGGCAATGGCCCATGACTGATAACGTTAGGAAATATGTTATTCGTTTTACGTTTTTGGCTTAAACTTTTTGATGACGTGTCTCCACTTTTTCGCAATACGGCTACAAAAAGCCCTTCACCTTTAGTCACTCCTGGCAAAAACCTATAACAAGGGCGTGTTCCTGTTAATTGACTTAAAATATTCCATTTTTTTTCAATTTCAATTTCTATGGAAGTAGCGCCAAGTTCTTCAGCAATCCAAGCTATATTCTCTTCGTTTTCATGTATGTTAAATGTACAAGTAGAATAGACCACTATTCCTCCTGGCCGCAGACAAGGCCAAATGGTTTCAATAATATCACGCTGCAAATGTTGACACTGTTTTACATTACCCATACTCCATTGGTTTATCGATTCCGGATCTTTACGAAACATCCCCTCTCCACTGCATGGGACATCTGCAAGAATAATATCAAACATTTGTTTGGATTTCGCAATATCTTTTGGGTAACTGTTGGTTACAATAACATTAGAGCAACCAAACTTTAAAACATTTTCGTTTAGTATTTGAGCCCGTTGCCGTATAGGCTCGTTACAGACCAATTGACTCCCCTTGGGTAAAGCAGATAAAACGCATGTAGTTTTTCCTCCGGGAGCTGCACACAAATCAAGCATTCTTACGGGTTGCTTGACCAATTGTCGAATGATTGTGTCAAGAAACATGGAAGAAGCTTCTTGCACATAATACAAGCCCCCATGCATTAAAGGGTCAAAAGTAAAATTTGGACGTTGAGAAAGATAATAGCCATTTTTGCACCATTCTACTTTCTTAACAGCTTGATTGAATTGCAGAACATGATTCTGCCATGAAGAAATTTCTTTTGCTTTGAAAGGATTAATTCTGACACTTGTAAGTGGTTTTTGGTGAAGCCCCGTCCATAAGGCTTCATAAAGGTCGTTACTCATGTTCAGCTGTAGTTCTTTAACAAAATCAATTGGCAATTCCATGGTGTTTGTTATTCGTCAAAAATTATTTCATTGTCACTATCTGCTGCAGGCTCTTCAGTTTTAGGCTTCGGGAGACTTTTCAGTTTTCCTTGTTCGTCAAACATTCCATAAGTTGTACGAAGAACTATAAACTCAGTACGTCTGTTTAGCTGATTACATATTTCTTGTTTGTCCTTATCCAGCTTTTTGATGAAATCTTCTGTCAATACATCATTTTCTTTCAACCACGTATATTTTTCCGTGAGTTTCTTTCTTATCGTTTTTGGCTTTTCTTTTCCATATCCCACAGGTGTAAGTCTATCAGAAGATATCCCGTGGCTCACCAAATAATCAACAACCGATTGTGCACGTTTTGCCGAAAGGGTCTTGTTGTAAGTCTCCGAACCTTTATAATCTGTGTGTGCACTAAGCTCGATTGTTACGTTTGGATTCTCATTAAGTAGCTTTACAAGATTGTCCAATGCTGTTTTTGATTCTGGACGAAGGGATGCTTTGTCAAAATCATAGAATATGTTGTCTATCATTACAGGTACTCTGATTGATGCTAAAGGTAATTGCAATGTATATTCTTGTGAATTTTCCTTTGGCTCTATCGTTATTTCCTCTTTGTGATTTAAAAAGCCTTTACAAGTCGCAAGAAGAATGTATTGAACTCCAGGTTTAACAACTTGTTCAAATGAGCCATCTCCTTTAACAGAAACTTTCAGATTTGTCCCGTCATTCCCGACAATATAGACTTGTGCTGCTGGAAGTTCATATCCATCCATCTCATAAACCCATCCTTTTATGGTTTGAATAACTTCTGGCAATTCAAAACTGTATATATGATCCCATCCACGTGCATCATTTCTATTCGACGAGAAAAAACCGCGATTGTGTGCTCCTTCAAAAGTCAGACCAAAGTCATCGCCCTGTGAATTCAATGGGTAACCTGGATGCTCAATATGGTACTTGTGGTCTTTCCCTATTTTTGCAATATACACATCCAACCCGCCAAGACCTCCATGACCATCGCTCGAAAAGTACAAATCGCCATTAGGCCGAAATGTTGGGAACATTTCGTCTCCAGGTGTATTTATCGGCTCACCAAGATTTTCCACACCACCGAGACTTCCTCCAGTTATCCTGACGCGCCAAATGTCTTTACCGCCCTTTCCTCCGGGCATGTCACTGACAAAATAAAGCCAATTGCCATCTGGACTTAGAGCAGGATGAGCAAAACTTGATAATGTATCACGACTGATCTCCAATTTGGTAGCTTTACTCCATGCCGCATCAGTACGGTTGGACACTGCTATTTGAGCATAACGGGGATAACTGGGATCAGTTTGACATTGGGTAATGTACATTTCTCTTCCATCAACAGAAAACGCAGGTGTTCCTTCATCATAAATAGTGTTTAGACCACTGTCTATGGTTTTGGGATGTCCCCATTTGCCTTTGTCGTCTTTTTCGCTAACAAAAATATCTCCTGGTTTGGTTCCCGTTATACCACTCAGTTCATCTCCTTGAGCTTCATTACGGGTAGAAGTAAAATATAATTGTTCAAATTGGTCTCCATAAAGCATTGGAGAATAATCAGCTCGCCTTGAGTTGAAAATATCCATTTTCTTAACTATATATTTTGAGCCGGTTCTTTTCAACTCCGTTGCAGCCTCAGCCGCTACCATACCTTCTTTTGCTGCTTCGCTTTGTGGAAGAGAGTCTTTGGCTATTTTATACTCCTTATAAGCTTCGGTATAGTTGCCGTTTTTCATCAAATTATCCGCCAACTTCAAATGGGTGTTCCCATCATCCTTTTTGTAACGCACTACATTGCGGTAAGCAGATATAGCTTGGCCTACATAATTAATATGGTCATAGCAATAAGCCATTTGTTGCGCACGTTCTCCGCGCGAACTCCTGTCTTTTGGTGGTGTTCTTCGATAAGCAGCCTTAAACTGATTAGCAGCATCATAATACTCCCCCAAAGCGAGATATTTTTCACCTCGTTTTATGTTTTTGTCTATACCACAGGCAGTAAGTAAACTACATGCCAAGAAAAGAAGGGTAAACAATTTGATATGAGCCATACTTGGTTTGAACTGTTGTTCTTTTAATTTAGAACGCTCAGTTAAGCTATTTATTATATGTTCAGAAACTTTTCCTGTAAGTGCATCCCTCACGCCAACGACTACATCCATAAGCCGTCTTACCTTTAATGATGTAGCCCTTGCCACAAAGTGGGCATATTTTTTTGTTTTTGTCCAATTTTAATTGAGAAGTCTTGGCTGACACGGATGTTTTGGGAGCAGTTTTGGAAGATTTTTTACGATTGGTTGTCTTTTTCTCTTTTTCTATTTCTACTGTTGCTACATGTCTGTTGCTATTGTCGGCCAGCACTTCTTGCACAATCTTTTGAATTTGCTCTTTGAGCTCTTTTATAAATTGAGCCGCATCATACTTATTGTGCTCGATATCACGAAGCTTCTTTTCCCATATTCCAGTTAATTCACAACTCGTAAGAAGTTTTTCGTGAATGGTTTCTATAAGTTGTATACCTGTTGGAGTGGCTATTAGATTTTTTCTTTCGCGACGTATATAATGGCGCTTAAATAGTGTTTCTATTATAGCAGCACGAGAAGAAGGTCGCCCTATGCCATTTTCTTTCATGGCCGCTCTTAGTTCTTCATCCTCTACAAATTTGCCGGCTGTTTCCATTGCACCCAGCAATGAGGCTTCTGTATAATGTTTAGGAGGCGTCGTTTGTTTCTCCGTTAATGTTGGCTGATGAGGCCCACTTTCTCCTTTCACAAAGGATGGTAGTATTTTATTATTTGCCCCATTATTTTCCCTACTGTTTGTCGGGTCTTCGTTTGAAATATTCTTGTTTTCATTTGCATAAACCGTTCTCCATCCCAACTCCAGGATTTCCTTGCCGGTTGCCTTCAACTCTATTTCTTCCACTTTGCCTAAAACAGTAGTTGTAGAGAATTTACAATCGGGATAAAACACACTTATAAAGCGTTTCGCTATTAAGTCAAACACGTTACGTTCCATATCTGTCAATCCACGTGGAGGTACGCCAGTGGGAATAATGGCATGGTGATCTGTAACCTTTGACGTATCAAAAACTCTCTTTGATTTTGGCAACTTATTTCCCGATAGCGGTTTTATAAATTTTGAATAAACGGTTTTCCCCTCAAAGGAAGTTTTGAAAAGCCCATTCATAATGTTCGGGCATTTTGGATAAATGTCGTCACTTAAATATTGTGTATCAACACGTGGGTATGTGGTAAACTTCTTTTCATATAGTGACTGTATAAGGTTGAGCGTAGTTTCTGCAGAGTAAGAAAACTTTCTGTTGCAGTCCACTTGAAGTGAAGTCAAATCATAAAGTTGTTTCGGTTGTTCAGTTCCTTTCTTCTTTTGAATGGATGTTACACAAAACGGTTTGTCATTGATGAGCAAAAAAGCCTTTTCTCCTTCCTCTTTTGAAAGATATTTCCCCTTTGTAGCTGTAAATAGCGTATCTCTATAAATGGTAGAAAGCACCCAATACGGTTCGGGCTGAAAGTTGTCAATCTCTTTTTGTCGATTCACAATGAGTGCCAATGTTGGTGTTTGTACACGTCCTATTGAAAGCACTTGATGGTTTTGGCCATATTTTAGCGTATAAAGACGTGTTGCATTCATACCCAACAACCAATCCCCGATTGCACGGGAGAGCCCAGCCAAATAAAGGGACTGATAGGCATCTTGCTCTTTCAACTGTCGAAAACCTTCCTTAATAGCTTCGTCTGTCATTGACGATATCCAAAGTCGTTTAACCGGGCATACAACTCCTGCTTTTTGCATTACCCAACGTTGTATCAATTCTCCCTCTTGGCCGGCATCACCACAATTAACAATCTCATCAGCATTGGCATATAACTTTTCTATTGTTTCAAATTGCCGGCGTATACCATCATCGTTTATCAGTTTAATTCCAAACCTTGAAGGTATCATGGGTAAAGCCGAAAGACTCCATCGCTTCCACCCTTCTTGATAATCATTTGGTTCTTTCAACTCGCAGAGATGGCCAAAAGTCCAGGTCACTTGATAGCCATTGCCCTCCATATAGGTTTTATGGTCAGTATTGGCTCCCAAGACACGTGCTATATCTCGTCCAACGCTCGGTTTCTCTGCTATACAAACTATCATTACTTTGTGAATTAGAATTGCAAAATTACAAAAAAGGCCTTTTCCAAACAAAGATTGCCCCTACAAAAATCAAGCAAACGATTAATGTTTAATAACAAAAAAGTTATTTTGATTTTGTATTAGTAGTTGACGTTGTTATTGTTTTTTTTGTTACTTTTGCATCAGAAAGTGAGGAGGATATCATACAAACAACATTAAGAATCTTGAATTGACCAACAGATGAAAGTCGGATTATTTATCCCTTGTTACGTTAACGCTCTTTTTCCGGAAGTTGGAGTAGCATCCTATAAACTCCTGAAATATTTAGGTGTGGACGTAACTTATCCTCTAAAACAAACGTGTTGTGGGCAACCTATGGCAAATGCAGGCTTTGAGAAGATGTCAACAACATTGGTTGAACGTTTTGACGATATGTTTTCTTCGTTCGATTATGTTGTTACACCAAGCGTTTCATGTGCCGCTTTTGTTCGTATCAACTATCCAGCCATTGCCAATAAGAAACATCATCCTTGCCTAACAAGCAACAAGACGATGGATATGATAGAGTTTCTACATGACATATTAAAGGTAAAAAAACTGCCAGGATCTTTCCCCCATAAGGTGAGCGTCCACAATTCTTGTCATGGAGTTCGCGAACTCTCCCTTTCTTCACCTTCAGAATGTAACGTTCCACAATATAATAAGATTGTTGATCTCCTTAATCTGATAGATGGAATAGAAGTAGTTGAGCCTGAGAGAAAAGACGAATGTTGTGGTTTTGGGGGAATGTTTGCCGTTGAAGAACCTGATGTTTCGACGCGCATGGGGCAAGACAAGCTCAAACGACATATAGCTACTGGTGCTGAATATATAACAGGGCCAGACAGTTCTTGCCTAATGCACCTGTCCGGTATTGCCCAAAAGCAAAATGAGCAAATTCAGTTTCTTCATGTTGTCCAAATATTAGCAATAGGATTATGAGCACCTTTCATTCAAAACAAGCACACAAAATACTGAAGAATTCAGAAAAAATCACGCGACACGATCAAACCTTTTGGTCGGTTCGCATGAAACGGGACACAATGGCAACGCAGTTGCCAGAATGGGAAGAATTGCGCGAAAAAGCAAGTGAAATAAAACGCCATGTTGTAAGCCATTTAGCCGATTATCTAGAGCAATTTTCTTCGGCATTGGAAAAGAACGGAGTAATCGTTCATTGGGCTCAAGACGCAAACGAATTTAACGAAATCGTATATGGCATTTTGCGAGAACACAACGTTAAGAAACTCGTAAAATCAAAGTCAATGCTTACTGAGGAGTGCGAAATGAACGCTTTTCTTGAAAGCAAAGGCTTGGATGTGGTAGAAACTGACCTGGGAGAACGCATCTTGCAACTCATGCATAAAAAGCCTGCCCACATAGTTATGCCTGCCATCCATATCACTCGCGAAGAAGTTGGAAGAATGTTTGAGGAGAAGGGCATATCCAAGGAAATTGGCAATTACGACCCTACCTACTTGACACAATGTGCACGTATTCATTTAAGAAATCAATTCTTGGAAGCTGATGCAGGAATGACTGGGTGTAATTTTGGGGTGGCCAAGACAGGTGACATTGTGGTATGTACCAATGAGGGAAATGCGGATATGAGCACATCATTGCCCAAACTTCACATAGTGGGAATGGGAATAGAAAAACTTGTCCCCGATTATGACTCTTTGGCCATATTTCAACGTCTATTGGCCCGTTGCGGAACAGGACAACCAACCACAACATTCACCTCTCACTTTCGGAAAGCCCGTCCAGGAGCAGAAATGCATGTGGTCTTGTTAGACAACGGCAGAAGTGATATCCTTGGAAATACCACCCATTGGGAGACACTAAAATGTATGCGGTGCGGTGCCTGCATGAACACTTGTCCTGTCTATCGTAGATCCACAGGATATAGTTATTCCTATTTTATCCCCGGCCCAATAGGCATCAACCTTGGAATGTTGAAAAATCCGAAGTTACATAGCGGCAATGTGTCAGCCTGCTCCTTGTGTCTAAGTTGCAACAACGTGTGTCCCACGAAAGTCAATCCAGGAACACAAATCTATGCTTGGAGGCAGCAACTGGATAGCTTAGGAACTGCAAATCCAGCCAAGAAGCTCATATCAGAGGCTATGAAAGTGACCTACGAGCATCATGGTCTTTTGGCTGCTGCCCTAAAAACGGCTCCAATAGTTAACCTCCTGCCCCACTCCCTCACAGAAAACGCCCATCTTGACCCTTGGGCAGTAGGACATAATTTGCCGACATTCTCTAAAGAATCGTTCGAAACCATGTGGAAGAAAGGAAAGGTAAAATGAAAAAAGAATTATTATTTGCCAAGCTCAGAAAACAAACAACAGCTACCTATGACATGCCCAATATGGCTATAAATGCCATTCAATATGAAGATACCTACAAAAAGTTTGTTGAGATGAGCATTGCCGCCGGTTGCCGTATCCAACCCATCACACCTAAAGACAACTTGTGCGAAGTTGTAAAAAAACTATATCCAGAAGCAAAAGTCTTTGCAAGTCATCTTCCGACTTTTGCTCCAATTGTCGAGAAAAATCCAGATATGATTGCTTCTGCCCAAGAATTGAACGGAACTGACGTTGGCATTGTAGAGGGAAAAGTGGGCGTTGCCGAGAATGCATGCATTTGGATTCCACAAACCATGAAAGAGAAAGCCGTTTGCTTCATTTCTGAATATCTTGTAATATTGTTGTCTAAAAAGGCTATCGTCAACAATATGCATGAGGCATACAGAAAAATAGAAATGAGCCATTACGGATTCGGAACTTTCATTAGCGGGGCTTCTAAAACCGCAGACATCGAACAGGCACTGGTGATGGGGGCTCAAGCAGCAAGAGGAGTTACCATTTTGATTTCCGAATAGGCATGATTTTATAATTGTCTACCCACTGCAAAAGAACAGACCTTTTTGTGTAAAGCAATACTATAAAGCATGTAGATAAGTTTAAAGTTAAGCCACACGAGAAACAGTTTGCAACCTATTGATTTCCAGTAATTTATATATTTCATCGTAAAACCGGCCTTTTTAGGAGCCAAAAGCGGCATGTGTAGATTTCACTTAGCTTGCTACTACAAGTAGAACTTTGTATATGATTGATGTATAAGGTTGTTTTTAGTTATTTACCGCTCCATGCATTAATTGTTTCAACAACCATTTTTGCCTCCTCGTTTGTCATGGTTTGATTGCAGGGAAGGCTCAGCTCACATCGATGAATATACTCGGAAATGGGGAAACTAAGGGAGTTCCATTCTTTATAGGCTTTTTGCTTGTGAGGAGGTATGGGATAATGTATCATCGTATGTATTCCACTTGCGCTTAAATATGCCTGAAGGGCATCTCTGTTTTGAGACAAAACGGGATAGATGTGATAAACATTATCACAATTACAACAATTAATAAGCGTAACCAAAGGATGATGAATGTTCTGATTGTAATATTGAGCTATCTCTTTTCGGCGACTATTGTCTTCATCAAGATATTTCAGTTTAATGCTCAAAACGCGTGCCTGCATTTCGTCCATTCTGCTATTTCGACCTTGATAGGGAAATACATATTTTCGGGAAGAGCCATAATTGCCCAAAGCACGAATGGTATCGGCCAGCATTTTGTCATTTGTAGTAACCGCGCCAGCATCTCCCAAGGCTCCAAGATTTTTACCTGGATAAAAGCTATGGGCAGCTGCATCTCCCAAGTTACCGGTATGCAATTTTCCATAACAACAGCCATGAGCCTGGGCATTGTCTTCTATCAGCTTCAGATGGTGTTGTTGACAGAAGCGTCCAATTGCCTCTGTATAGGCACAACAACCGTAAAGGTGGACCAGCATTAAAGCTTTTGTTCGCGTAGTTAGGGCATTTTCAAGTAACCAGTCATCAAGTTGAAGCGTATCTTTTCGTGGTTCTACAAGAATAGGATGAAGATTGTTTTGTGTAATAGAGAGTATGGTAGCGATATAGGTGTTGGCTGGTACAATAACGTCATCGCCATCCTTTAGCACACCAAGTTCTCGATAAGCTTGCAAGATGAGTGACAAGGCATCAAGACCATTGCCGCAACCCACACAATAGCGGGATCCTATATAGGCGGCATAGTTGGTCTCAAAGTCTTTTAAGGCCGTTCCCTGCAAATACCATCCACTTTCAACAACATCAGAAATGCCTTGCAAGATTTCTTCTTCATGCATTTCCGTCACTTTTTTTAAGGACAAATAATCAATCATACCGTATATGAATACCAATCATAGCAAACGCCTCTTCCTCCAAATCCTTCTTTTTGAAATATGAGAGATGCGTTTAAATCATGTCCGTCTCCATCCGAAGACTTTCCAAAGTCAAAGTAAGGCTCCGACCAACTTTTCTTATTGATAAGATAGTCGAAAAGTAAATCAAGCACCCCTATAGCTTTCCCTTCAACAGAAGCTGAAATGTATTGGGTGTGAACCACTTGTCTTGAAACATAAAGTAGCGTTCCTCCAAGGGCTTCATTGCCACGATAAGCCATAAATAAGCGAATATTAGACGGAAAACGGCTCTTTAAGAGGCACAACTCTGGAAGTGTATGCACAGGTTTTGCTCCATACTTGTTTTCAAGATTTTCATCAAGAATCTTCCAAAATGCAGACAAGTCGTTAGTTTCTCTTACCTCCACACCATTCCTCAAGGCTTTGCGTATTCCCGATTTCCTTGATTCATTAAAGGGTAGATGACGATTTAGGAATATTGCAGAAGAAATGTGTCTGACCAATATACGTGCATTACATATATTGGTGAGAGCATATAAATCTTCTTCAGCAGGCAGCTCATGATATATCCAAGGGATGGTTTTGTACACAACTGTCGTGAACCCCTGATTATGCAAATACCCATTGATTGCTTTGAAGGTTTCAGCAATGTCTGCAGTTGTTGCTTTTGAAGTAGTGAGAAGTCCACCATAAGTGAGACCTTGGTGGGAATAGAAAACTTGTTCATGCTCGTTACCCGGCAAAAGGGCATATAAATGACCCTTACGGTAAACCATCAGCGAATGATCGAGAAATCTATCAGCATGATAATCCATATAGTTGCGATCAAAAAGGAATGTTCCTTGTTTTGACTTAGCTACAAACGAGTTCCACTCATCCCTTTTATCTGCCAAATAGCGCTTTACTTCAAATATTTCCGATATATTCTTTAAATTCGACATAGTCACGAATATAATCTGATTCTTCAAAGTAGTCAGAAGCTAAAACCAAACAAACCGACCCACTTGAAAAATCTTCTAAAGTTCGCCAAACACCTGTTTCAACAAGTAATCCTTGATAAGGGTGGTTCAAATGAAAACGCTCTTTTGTAATCCCATCGTCCAAAGTTACCGTAAACGAGCCGCTTACTGCAATAATAAGTTCTTTGCAGCGTTTGTGAGCATGGCCGCCACGACTTTCTCCAGATGGAATATCATACGTCCAATAAACCCTTTTAATCTCAAACGGGATATTTTTCATTTGCTCTGCAACGGTAAGATTTCCGCGCAAATCAAAGATTTTTGGCAGATTTATGATATATCCCTTATTTTTTAACATACGGGTCTGTTCCTAAAACCGTTTTTGCCAACCTCTTGGCTTTATCCCTTAACACAAGCGTATCGGCATCTTTCTCTCCATAGCACAAAACGACGCCCATACGACGACCGACGTGAGCTTCAGGTTTCCCAAAGATTCTAATGCGTGTATGGTCTTCTTTCAGTGCATCAACGAGATTGTAAGGAAGAGGGTCTTTTGACTCTACGGGTGACAAGACAACAGCACTTGCACCTGCATGTTCTAAATGAATGCCGGCTATGGGCAATCCCAAAACAGCACGCAAATGTAGTTCAAACTCGCTAAGATTAGTAGTGTGACCTAAAGTAACCATTCCCGTATCATGCGGACGTGGAGACAACTCACTAAAAATAACTTCGCCTTGTTTGGAAAGGAAAAACTCCACGCCCCACAATCCATTACCCGTCAATGCGCCCGTAACTTCTTGCGCGATGTGTTGAGCATCCTTCAAAGCCTGTTCGGAGATTGTGAAAGGTTGCCAACTTTCACGATAGTCTCCACCTTTTTGAACATGTCCTATTGGAGGACAGAAGAGAGTCTCGCCATTTTTCTGCGTGACTGTAAGTAAAGTAAACTCGCTTTGAAAGTCGATAAATTCTTCTATAATAACCTCTTTCACATCGCCACGAGAGCCTTCCATCGCATCACGGAAAGCGGCATCCAGTTCTCCGTCATTGTGTACATAGCTTTGACCATGCCCACTTGACGACATTAAGGGCTTTACGACACATGGGTATCCAATTTCCTTTGCTGCCGTCTTAAATTCGGTTAACGTCTTAGCATAGAAATATTTGGCCGTTCTTAAACCTAATTGCTTGGCTGCAAGATCGCGAATGGCCCTCCTGTTCATTGTAAAGTTAACGGCGCGAGCTGACGGAACCACCTGAATGCCCTGTTCTTCATAATTGAACAAACGCTCAGTACGGATGGCTTCTATTTCCGGTACAATAATGTCGGGATGATGCTTGTTGACCACCCTGTCCAAAGCATCGCCATCAAGCATGGAAAACACTTCACGTTCATCGGCCACTTGCATTGCCGGAGCATTGTCATAGCTATCGCACGCAACGACATACACACCTATTCGCTTCGCTGCGATAGTGAATTCCTTCCCAAGCTCGCCAGAGCCTAAAAGCAATATTTTCTTCATAGCTTAAAGTTCTCCATGTTTATCGTTGGCATACATCATGTCATAATATTTCTGATAATCGCCACTTGTAACCTCCTGTATCCATTGTTGGTTTTCAAGATTCCATCGAATTGTCTTAACGATGCCATCTGCAAATTTTGTTTCTGGATACCAACCAAGATCTTCCTTGATTTTCGTCGGGTCAATACCATAACGCGCATCATGACCAAGGCGGTCAGCCACAAACGTTATCAAGTCATTGTTGATCCAATCAATACGAATTTCCCCTTGTTCGTCAAGTTCTTGCTTTTTAAGAACCTTGCGCAGAGATTTATCTGCCGACATCATATCATGTATGGTCTTAATAGTCAGCTTGACTATATCGATGTTTTTCATCTCATTATGACCACCCACATTATAGACTTCACCTTCTTTTCCTTCACGAACGACCATATCAATTGCCTTACAATGGTCTTCTACATACAACCAATCGCGAATATTCTCACCTTTACCATAAACGGGAAGCTTTTTACCCTCAAGAATATTGTTGATGATTAGTGGTATAAGCTTTTCTGGGAAATGATAGGGACCATAGTTATTTGAGCATCTGGTAATGGTCACAGGCATATGGTAAGTGTCGTGGTAAGCCTTTACGAAAAGATCAGCGCTGGTTTTTGAGGCGCTATAAGGGCTATGTGGACATAGTGGTGTGGTTTCAGTAAAATATCCGTCTTTCCCTAAAGAGCCGTATACTTCATCGGTTGAAACCTGATGATAGCGTTTGCCTGCTTTCCATGTGGGATATCCATGTTCATCTTTTCCTGTCACCCAAGCACGGCGAGCAGCATCCAACAGGTTTTGCGTTCCTAAAATATTTACGGAAAGGAACAACTGAGGATCTTCAATTGAGCGGTCTACATGACTTTCGGCTGCAAAATTCACAACATAGTCTATATCATTTTCAGCAAAAAGCTTGTCGGCCAGCTCTCTATCTCTAATGTCACCTTTTACAAACACACAACGCTTACCGTCAATGTCGTCTTTAATAGTGCCAAGATTGCCTGCATAAGTGAGCGCATCAAGTACAATTACCTTAATATCTTCTTGTGCATACTTTTTGTGAAGAAGATACTTAATGAAGTTTGCGCCTATAAAGCCGGCAGCTCCAGTTACTAAATAAGTTTTCATATTTATCGTTTTTTTATGATTATTCAGAATTTATATTTTACCAAAAGGGCGTTTTCCTAAAGTAATAACTTCACAATCAGAGAATTTATTGCCTACAATGCTTAATCTTACTAAAGTTCGTTCCTTATGCCATCCAGATAGTCCCGCAGCTCCAGGATTCACATGAAGCAAGTTAAGCATTTTGTCATATTGTATCTTTAGGATGTGTGAATGGCCTGCAACAAACATATTTGGGGGCATTGTATATATTTGTTTTACTATGGAACGGTCGTAGTGACCAGGATAACCTCCTATATGCTTAAGAAGGATGTCTGCATCTTCACACTTGAAACGCAAAATCTCGGGATAACGAATGCGCAAATCTCCACCATCACAATTTCCACAAACTGCACGAAAAACGGGTCCCAAAGCCTCAAAACGATCGGCAACTTCAGTCGTTCCGATGTCTCCTGCATGCCATATTTCATCACACTCCGAAAAATAATACTCATATTTCGGGTCCCAAAATCCATGCGTATCACTAATAATTCCTATTCTTTTCATAGGTTTTCCTTTCGTCTTATAAATTCGGCGATGAACTTTTCCGTGTCTTTAAAACCCAAATAAGAAGTATTAATACATAGGTCATAACTTTCGCTATGTCCCCATTTCTTCCCTGTGTAGTAATTGTAATAAGAAGCACGTTCAGCCTCTTTTTCCTGTATGAATTTCCTAGCCTCAGCCCGTGATAAGTTTTCACGTTTGCACACTGCTTGAATGCGCTTGTCAATATCGGCGGTAATAAAAATATTGACGTGGTTCTTATAATCACGAAGAACATAATCTGCCGTTCGTCCGACAAATACAACACGTTCATATTCATCGGCGGCCTTCTTAATGGCATCACTTTGGAATTTATACAAACTTTCTTGAGAGAAATTATTGCTATAGAAATTGTTTTCACCGAGCAACGGTATATGCAGATGAAAACGAGATCTGAAAAAACCTTTCTGCTCATCGTTTTGCTCAAAAAACTTTTCAGAGAAGCCACTTTCCTTTGCTGCAAGGTTTAACAGTTCTTTGTCGAAAAACTTGCAATTAAATTCCTCCGAAAGCATTTTAGCAATGATGAGCCCTCCACTGCCTATTTGACGTCCAATATTGATGATGAGTTTTTGCATAGCTAGATTATTATTTAGATGAGTAAATTCGGTTAAACCGACGCATATATATAATCATAATGGTTGAAGCTACCAGAGAAGCTATAAAATCGGCGCATGGAAGTGAAGCCCAAACACCATTGACTTTAAAGAATTTTGGCAATATAAACAGAAGAGGAAGAAGAAATAGAAGCTGACGGGATAGTGACAGAAAAATACTTACCTTCACTTTTCCAATACATTGGAAGAAATTGGTGATTACCATTTGAAAACCTATGACAGGGAAAAACAACATATTTATTCGCATTCCATCAATGGCTTTTTCGATTAAAACGGGATCAGTAGTGAACATTCGTGCACAATAATAGGGAAGGAACATGCCGATAAGCCACCCTGTGGTCATGATGGAGGTTGCGGCCAACATACTTAACTTAACCACTCGTAACAAGCGATCTATCTGTTGACTGCCATAATTATATCCGGCAATAGGCTGCATTCCTTGGTTCACTCCCATAACAAACATGACAAAAATCATTGCTATACTATTGGCGATACCGTATGCACCGACAGCCATATCGCCCCCAAAACGTACAAACTGGTTGTTCATAAAAATCACAATGATACAAGCACAAACATTCATTAAAAAGGGGGAAATACCAATACCGATTATATTTTTGACTAAGTCTTTCTTTAGCCGATAGATTCCCGGCTTCAAATGGAGCAACTCCTTTTTATTGCAAAATAGTGACATCTGCCATGTCAGCGCAAGGGCCTGTGAAATCATTGTAGCCAAAGCTGCACCTTGAATGCCCCAATGCAGCCACCAAATAAATACCATATCAAGAATGATGTTCATAGCAACGGTAAACATCGTTGCATACATGGCTTTTTGGGGTTTGCTTGCCGCCCGAAGAACTGAATTCATCCCAAAATACATATGAGATACAACATTTCCTGCAAGAATAATCTGCATAAAACTTCGTGCATAAGGGATGGTCTTGTCACTTGCCCCAAAGAACCTAAGAATAGTATCTAAAAAGAGCAGACAAACCGCCCCCACCACAATACCCACAATCAAGTTTAGGGTAATGGTATTACCTAAAATGTTTTCTGCTGTTTTATAATCCTTTTGACCAAGTTTTACACTTATTGCAGTAGCCGAGCCAACACCTACCGCAGCGCCAAATGCTCCGGTAAGATTCATGAATGGGAAAGTGATGGCAAGACCTGCTATTGCTTCAGGTCCAACTATTTGCCCTATAAAGACTCGGTCTATAATATTATAAAGCGAAGATGCTGTCATTGCAATAATGGCAGGTAACGCATATTGCAACAACAATTGCCCTACCGGTTTCCGCCCCAAGTCTAATGTTGCTTGCTTACTATCCATAAATTTTATAATCTTTTCAATTTGCAAAATTAACAAAAAATCTTGACCCATCATTCCAAGTATTGGGTAAATTCGCCTATAACGCTTGGCAGTTGAACAAAATCTATTTACTTTTGTAACCAAATTGAAAAATCAATAGATATTATGCAAAGAATGAAGCTTGTCCGTATAGGTGTTTTAGCTTTTTTTATAATGTGCCATGTAATGTCGTCAGCCAAAAAATTTCCTCAAGAAGGAGTCATCTACAGACTGACACTTAAAGACAAACAAGGAACTCCATACTGTATTTCTCACCCAGAACAGTTTTTGTCTCAAAAAGCTATTGAGCGTCGTCAACGACAAGGATTGGCCATTGATTCAACCGATTTGCCAATTTCACCATGCTATATCAAAGAAATTGAAAAATGCAAACTTAAGGTTTTAGGGGGCAGTAAATGGAACAATACTGTTCTGACATGGAGCCCAGACTCGTTGTCGCCTAACAGTCTTGAAGAGCTTCCTTTTGTGGTGAAGATACAGCAAGTGTGGGCTGCACGTCCTAACAACACGAATAATCCTATCTACCCTAAACGGGAGCCAGATTGGAAGGACTGGGATTTTGAACGAGCAAGCATATACGGATTGGCAGAAGACCAAATAAGCATGATAAATGGCATTCCTTTGCATAACGCAGGTTATCAAGGACAAGGGATGACTATTGCCGTTTTAGATGCCGGCTTCTTGAATGTAGACAGTATTGCGGCCTTTAAAAGCGTGAAAATAGTAGGAACTAAAAATTTTGTAGCAGTAAATGACAAAAGCATTTTTCGGCAAGAAGAACATGGAACAATGGTTTTATCGGACTTGGCAATAAACGTACCGCATGCATTTGTCGGAACTGCACCCGAAGCTTCTTATTGGTTGTTAAGAACAGAAGATTTCGCTTCAGAGAATACAATAGAAGAAGATTATTGGGCTGCCGCAGCAGAATTTGCTGATTCTGTAGGAGTGGATATAATTAGCAGTTCATTAGGATACCACAAGTTTGACGATGACAACGCTTCATATCATTATGCCGATTTGAACGGCAACACTTCTATAATTTCACATACCGCTTCCATGCTTGCACATAAAGGTATTATCCACGTTAATAGTGCCGGCAACGAAGGAAACAAACACTGGAAAAAAATAAACGTTCCAGCCGATGCCCCTAATACCTTAGCTGTTGGCGCATTAAACACCGAACACTTGAACGCCACTTTCAGTTCTGTTGGTCCTTCTGCTGACGGTAGAGTTAAACCGGACGTTATGTCAATGGGCAACCCTGCAATGGTGATAGGTGGCACCGGACAAATAGAAGAAGCCCATGGGACGTCTTTCGCTTGTCCTATCTTAGCTGGTATGGTCGCATGTTTATGGCAAGCACTTCCAAACAAGACTGCCATTGAAATAGAAGACCTTGTACGAAAATCTGCCGACAATTTTCAAACTCCAAATAATGTATTTGGATATGGTATTCCGGACTTTTGGAAAGCTTACCAGCTAGGACAACAACATTAATTAATAGACCTTTATATACTATGCAGCATCTCTCATTATTGGAATTAAACTCAATGGTAAGAGAAACCATAGAGTTGACAATGCCAAACCGATTTTGGGTAGTTGCGGAATTGTCCGAATGTAGGGAGAACAGAGGCCATTGCTATATGGAACTCATCCAGAAAGATGACTCATCAAATGCTTTAGTGGCTAAAGCTTCTGCCAAATGTTGGAAAAGCGTTTGGGCAAAAGTAAAAGTTCATTTTCAACAAGTGACAGGTGAGCAACTACACGCTGGACAACAAATTTTGTTATGCGTAACGGCACAATTTCATGAATTGTATGGCTTCTCATGGATTGTAACGGACATTAATCCGGAATTTACATTGGGGGAACTTGCAAAAAAGCGTCAAGAGATTATTGACACTTTAAAGAAAGAAGGTGTGTTTAATCTTAACAAAGAGTTAACCATTCCCCGTTTTACGCAACGTATCGCAATCATTTCAAGTCAAACAGCCGCTGGCTATGGAGATTTTTGCAACCAATTATTGGAAAATTCCTATCACTTGCGCTTTTACACAGAATTGTTTTCTACTACGATGCAAGGTGACAACACCGAGAAAAACTTAATAAAATCTCTTAATGACATTTATCGGAGGGTTGCCGACTTTGACGTTGTTGTAATTATTAGGGGCGGCGGGTCAACGGCAGATTTAAGGGGATTTGACACCTTACCTTTGGCCGAAAATGTTGCTAATTTTCCGTTACCAATTATAACCGGCATTGGTCATGAACGGGATGAAAGCATCTTAGACTTAGTGGCCAACAAATGCGTCAAGACTCCAACCGCCGCAGCAAGCTTTCTCGTAGAGCATTTATATAAGGTGTATACCACTATTGAGGAATATAGCAAAACAATTCTGATGTACACAAGCCAAAAATGTGTGATGGAACGAGAACGATTAAATCGGTTGTCCACAAGCTTGCCGATAATTGTCGATAAACTATCGCTACGACATGAGGTCCGTTTAACAAATCTATTAAATAAATTTGCCCACATTTCAAAACAGAAATTGTTGTACAACAGCTATCAATTAGATAAGCTGAAAGAGAAGATTCAACCCCTTATAAATAATATTTTTATAGAGAACCAGTTTAGGCTTGACCGATTAACGGAAAAGATTGATGCTCTTGATCCTCAGCACATACTCGATAAAGGTTATAGTATCACTATAGACAAAAATGGAAAAGCCATCAAAGATAAAAAACAAATAAAAGAAGGTGATAAACTCATCACAAAATTGTCGCGCGGATTTGTAACATCAACAGTTATAAACACATCCGATATTTAGTGTATTATTTACCCCAGTTCGGGATAAAATAGCGATTATTTGCATGTGAAGACAGATACGCGAGTTCTCTTCCCATACCATCAGACATGGGCTGTATATAAAGAATCGAAAGAGATTATTTTGTCCTTAGAACAATGTAAGTTGCTTCGTGTCTTCGATGCAGTATCCTTGCAATGCCTTCGGCTTGTTGTCAAAGAAACAATATGCTCCCAAGGCAGAAATAAGGTTCATGATAAAGTTGCTTA
>OIZT01000072.1_pt1 | contig 79292 bp, 60 predicted proteins | sample 1588611 | NCBI WGS metagenome assembly OIZT01 (sample SAMN03283278) | human gut metagenome | biome: human-associated habitat; material: feces | host: Homo sapiens | place: Peru | collected 2012
AGGTGGTTCTCAAATGTCTGTAAAAACAAATTATTTGGACAATCTCGGGGGGGGGGATGAAAACTATCCTCAAATACCCAGGAGCCAAAAACAGGCTTGCCCCATGGATTGTAAGCAATATGCCGTCCCATGAAGTTTATCTGGAACCGTTTTTTGGTTCTGGTGCTGTATTTTTTAATAAAGAGCCCTGCAGGATTGAAACCATCAACGACATAGACGATGAGGTTTACAATTTTTTCAAAACGGTTAGAAGAGATTTCGATATGCTTGCAGAACAATTAAGAATGACACCGTTTTCAAGAACAGAATATGAGAATGCTTTCAAAGAAAACGAAAATGATTCCTCTTTGGAGAAAGCAAGAAAATTCGCAGTAAAGTGCTGGATGGGCTTTGGAGCTTCAAACAGATATAAAAACGGCTTCCGCTCAAGCCAGCAGTCATCAAGTCCTTCCACAACAAAAATATGGAATGAATATCCTGAACGCCTATTAGAAGCCTGCAGCAGGCTCAAAAATGCACAGATAGAAAACCTTGATTACAGGGAATGTTTGTCCAGATACGACACAAAGGATGTATTCATATACGCAGACCCGCCATATATGCCCGGTGTCCGCAAAGGATATATATACAAGCATGAGATGGATGAAGAAGAACACAGGCAGCTTTTGAGCTTACTTTTGGCTCATCCGGGAAAAGTAATGATTTCCGGCTATGACACGCCTTTGTACAGTGAAATGTTAAAAGGCTGGAAAAAAGAAATGCACAAAAACCAGGTTGAATGCGGTTTGCAGAAAAATGAATGCATCTGGATGAATTATTAGGCAGGGAGAACTTGAAATGAAGAAAATCTTTGAGGAAAAATATTTTTTCTGGGATAGTGATGACTATGTACAGATTGAAGTGGAAAAAACAACTTCTGAAGAGACAGTAAAATCAACTAATCTCAAAAATGGCGACTATCTGATTACTGTAAAAAAAATCAGTGCGGATAACAAAGACGTGCTGACATATTCATCATCATTTTCCACAAAAACAGATATAAGGGAATGCCTTAAAAGCGTTCATAACAGTCTTTGTCGTTACTGTGATATTGATAGATGGTCTAAAGAAAGTGAAGACATCTTTATGACATTTAATTATGGCATCAATGAAGTACTGTCAAATATTGCAAAAAGTGAAGCAGAAGAAAAGGAAGCCGTTAAATCTCCTAATGAAACTAAACTTTGACGGAAAAGGAGAAATTAAATTTTCCAGAACTGAAATGAATCTTGCAAAAAATTTTTCTTTAGAAAAATAAAAATATATTGGAGGTTAATTATGATTTTACCGTTTTATTGTTACATTATCGGAGCTGTTTTAGTTCTGATAATCTTGATTCTTGCATTGGGATATACAAAGGCATCCCCTGATGTTGCAAAAGTCATTTCAGGTCTCTCAAAAGAACCAAGAATTCTGGCCGGAAGAGCCGGATTACGAATTCCATTCTTTGAGAGAGTCGATGAGCTTTTTCTTGGACAAATCAGCGTAGACATACAGACGACTGATTTTATTCCAACAAAAGATTTTATCAATGTAAAAATTGACGGTGTGGCAAAAATACGGGTAGACCAGGAAAAGATTCAGGCAGCCTGCAAGAATTTTCTGAACAAGGAACCCTTGAACATCGGAATGGAACTGCAGGACACATTGCAGGGAAACATGCGTGAGATTATCGGAACTCTTGAACTGAAAGCAATCAATCAGGACAGAGACTCATTCTCAAAAGCCGTAATCAATGCAGCCGGTGAAGACATGTCAAAACTCGGCATAGAAATACTCTCATTCAATATCCAGAACATTACCGATGAACACGGACTGATAAATGACATGGGCATGGACAACACTGCAAAGATAAAAAAGGATGCGGCAATTGCAAAGGCCCAGGCTGACAAGGAAGTGGCCATCGCACAGGCAGAGGCGGACCAGGCGGCAAATGAAGCCAGGGTTAAAGCTGATACGGAGATTGCAAAGAAGAAGAATGAGCTTGAAATCCAGAAAGCAAATTTAAAGAAAGAAGCTGACATTGCAAAAGCTCAATCGGATGCCGCATATGAAATCCAGAAACAGGAGCAGGAAAAAACACTTCAAACCAGAACAATCCAGGCCCAGATTGCTAAAGCAGAGGAAGAGACAAAACTCCGTGAGCAGCAGATCGCGATAAAAGAAAAAGAACTTGAGGCAGAGAAAAAGAAGCTCGCAGATGCAGAAAAATATGCTGCCGAGAAAGCAGCTGAAGCAGAACTTACAAGACAGCAGAGGGAGGCTGAAGCCATAAAGGCTAAAGGAGAAGCAGAAGCTGCTGCCATTGAAGCAAAAGGAAAGGCAGAAGCGGCCTCTATTAAGGCCAAAGGTGAAGCCGAAGCAGAGGCAATGAACAAGAAAGCAGAAGCCTACAAAAAATACAACAATGCCGCAATTGCAGAAATGATGCTGAACATCCTGCCTCAAATGGCAGAGCAGATTGCAAAACCGCTTTCGCAAATCAAGGATATTAACATCTACGGTGGAAGTGTTTCGGATGGAGTATCGCAAATTTCCGGCAATTCTCCTGCTGTAATCAAACAGGTTTTTGATACAGTTTCAAAGGCTACAGGTGTCGAGCTTTCAGAGGTCTTAAAGGCAGAGACCTATGCCGCAAAGGTTGACAAGAACATAAACGCAAAGATTGATACAGAATCAATTGAAAAAGAAACAGCTGAAATAATCTGATAAGAACTGGAAGAAGGCTGCTTCGTAATGAAAAAGCCTCCTTCCAATAACAGGAGGAATAAATATTATGGGGAAAAAATTAAAGATTGTTTTTTTAGTAAGTCTTTGTTTTACATTTTTATCGTGTAACCCAATAAGAAAAGCAAATGATGCCCTTGCAACTTTTGACAACGACCTTCAAGAGTCATGGCTCAGACAGGATGCGAACAAAAGACTTGCCAACTATGAATGGTTTTATAACCAGTATGAGGTAATAAAATCTACCAGTACAAAAGTAAAACTGGCACAGGAACCTGAAAAAACTGCAATCAAAATGGTTCTTACGGATATGGTTGAAGACTACAATTCTAAATCCAGCATGAGCCGTACAAAGGCAATGTGGAAAGCACATGATTATAATTTTGACATCAATATGAGTGCAATAAATCACTGGGAAAGGGCGATAGAGACCCACTCCCAGAACTATCCTTTTGCAGAGCATAGATGTGAAAACGTACAGCATATTGAGCCTAATACTCTTGCAGCTTCAAAGGACTGCGACCTTATGTGGGCTAGTCCGGGCTGCCAGCATTTCTCAACAGCAAGGGGCGGTAAACCACGCTCCGAAGACATGAGAAGTCCGGCATGGGAAGTTTTGCGCTTCGCAGAGGAGTTACGGCCGAAAAGAATCATCATTGAAAACGTTCCTGAGTTTCAAACCTGGGGACCGCTTGATCCGGAAGGACATGTGATTAAGGAGTGTAAGGGAAAGACCTTCAATGTATTCATTGCAGGATTGCGTTCTCTCAATTACATCGTTGACTGGCGTGTGTTATGTGCTGCTGACTATGGTGCTCCAACTTCAAGAAGAAGACTTTTTATTCAGTGTGTGAGAAAAGATTGTGGGAAAAAAGTTATCTGGCCACAGCCAACGAATGTAAAAGGAGGCGACCTTATACTGCCTGACTGGCATTCAGCGGCTGAAATTATTGACTGGACCATTCCGAGTAAACTCATAAGTGAAAGAAAAAAGCCTCTTGCTCCTGCGACTTTGCGCCGTATCGAATACGGAATCCGTGAGTTCTGGGGAGATGCAGCCGTACCGTTCATTGCAAGACTGTACGGCCAGTCTAATGCAGAAAGCCTTGAAAAGCCGCTCTCAACAATCTCCTGTAGCGGTGCACATCACATGCTGATAACTCCGTTCCTTTGCAGATATAACAAGAGTAATAATCGTGTTCACCCTCTATCCGAACCAGTACCAACACTGGACTGTTCAAACAGATACGGCTTGGTTGAGCCTTTTATTTGTGGAATAGGTCAGAGTTCTGCAAAGCAGAGGAACAGAAAACTGTCTGAACCTTTATCTACAATCTGCACAAAGCAGGAACACTGTCTGGTCCAGCCACTTCTTATTCAGTATTACGGCAACGGCCATGCAGTGCCGCTCAGTGAGCCTATTCCGACATTAACTACAAAAGACCGCTATGGACTGATCGGAACAGATGAATACGGTATAGAGCTTGGCTTTCGGATGCTTCAGCCGAATGAGCTTGCAGCTGCAACAGGTTTCCCGAAGGACTATAAGTTTACAGGAACTAAAGTTGAAGTCGTTAAGCAGATTGGAAATGCAGTGCCGCCGAACTTTGCAAAGGCAATGTTCAGTCAGATATTGAGCGAGATGACTGCGTAAGGAAACTAGTTATGAAATTTGAGGACTGGTGGAATACAGAAAACAAAATTGAATTCTCAAATGAACCTGATGACTATTCAAAAGCCAAATATGTTTATGATATGTTTATGAAGCTGTATACAATTCTATGAAAAATTGCCTTAACTGTGGAAAACGCAGACATTGTTTTCTTTGGCACCAGGTAAACAACTTTTCAGAAGCCAATGATGTTGACTTTCACTGTTGCATGAGTGACAAATGGGAGGATGAAGATTATGCAGAAGAATAAATCAGTTGAAGAAATTTTTATGAAATACAGTAAACCAGTAATCATACAATGGTTATGTACCCAATATCCAGTTTTCTTCAAAGATAAAAAAGAGATTATTAGAGAGTTAAATTACTGTAAAGATGATATTGCTTTTGAAAAGAACCATGCTGAAATTAATATTCTGATAAAAAAGAGGAATTCATTAAAACCAGAAAATTTTAAGGATTATGATGATTATTTGCTGAAAAAAATTCCTTTAGATAAAAGAATACATTATCTGCTTGAAAAGCAGGAAGATTTTCTTAAATAAGAGGTCAGGAGAAAAAAATGAAAACAAAAGACTATCTAATGTATCTTATAAGTTACATCTTAAATTTTATAACATTCACACTATGTTCGCTCAATTTTCTTGCAAGAAAATTGCCAGTATTATTTGCCCTCTGCGTAATCGGTGATCTCTTAATAATACTCATAATCTACTTTCGTATTAAAGAAATAAGAACGAGAGACAGTGATTTAGGAGAAAATAAAAATTAGACTTATGAACATAAAAAACGATAACTACATACAGATTTTAGGATGGATGATAAATGAACTCGATTTAAAGGGCAATGAGCTTCTTGTCTATGCCCTTATTCATGGATTTTGTCAGGATGGAAAATCTGTATTTAAAGGTAGTTTGAATTACATAATGTCATGGCTTAATATCTCAAAACCTACCTGTATTGCGACTATACAGAGCCTCATTGATAAAGGATTGATTGTAAAAACTTTAATTTATAACAAAAACTCTGTAGCTGGTTGTGAATACTATACAACAAAATCTCGTAATGTAGAAACAGATCAGAAAAATAATTCAAAAAATGAAGAAAAAGGTGGTAAAGAAATTTTACCACCTAAAAATGAAAAAGTTACAGAAGGTGGTAAAGAAACTTTACCAGGGTGGTCAGAAAATTTTACCAGAGGTGGTAAAGAAACTTTACCCAATAATACTAATGATAATACTAAGAATAATGCTACTGCTGCTAATAAAACAGATTTTGAAGCTTTATCTGAGAAATATTTTGGGAAAAATGCTTTTGATGCAGATTTTCCGAGAAAAGCAGCAGCTTTTTTTACAAAAACAGAGATAAAAAATTATGAATTGTATTTTGATTTCATAAAAAATAAATTGACTGAAACGCAGAATGCAAAACAAGTCAAAAATCCAAGAGGACTTGCATACAGACTCTTTTTCCAGCCAGATATAGCCCAGAATTTTTTAGAGCAGCAGCAGAATATTCTTTTTGAGAAACAAAGAGAAGAAGAAAAGCAGAGAAAAATCGAGGAAAGAAAAATGACGTGTCCTTGCTGCGGAAAGAGATTCCTACCTGATTTCATATCAAGTTGTCCGGAATGTGATTTTGCGATTGATTATTTTTCAAACACAGAAAAAGTCAATGTGCATAAAAAGTTTTTAAGGCTTCCAGAAGCAAAGAAGAAAGAATACCAGGAAGAGTTAAACAAAATATATGATTTTAGGAATCTACTTGATTTTAGAAAAACAGCAGAACAAAAAAGTCAGGAAAGATATCTGCAAGACCAGGCAGAAAAAGAATTGAACATTAAATACGGACTTGTCGGTTAGAAATAACCGCAAAAATATAAATAGGAGGCATAAGATATGTCAGATTTTAACAAATCATTTGTTATGGGACGTTTGGTTCGCAATGCAGAAACCAAAACTACAAGTGAAGGTTTGTTTATTGCACATTTTTCAGTTGCTAATAACCAAGCTAAAAAGAATCAGGATGGTTCATGGGGAGAAACAGTTCATTATTTCGAGTTTTCTTTGTATGGAAATCGTGCGAAAGCTCTCGTTCCATATTTGGTACAGGGACAGTTGGTTGCGATTGAAGGACATCTGATTCAGCGAAGATGGGAAAAAGACGACAAGAAGTTTTCAAAATTGGAAGTTGCCATTGATGATATAAAACTCATCAGCAGACCAAATTCCAAAAATGAAGGCAGCGAATCTTCTACAGATGAAATCGAAACAACCCCTCTTGAAGCACAGATGTATTCCGGAGAACTTCCTGCAAATGAAATGTATTCAGAGCCTAAATTTACAGAGGATATATTCTAATGGTTGAAATAAAACTCTCTGTAACACCAGATTTATTAAGGTCGATAGCTGTGGATCTGAAAAAATCTGAAAAAAATGGCTCTGAAAATCAGTCGTTGGGAACAGAAACAGTCTGTTTTCTTCAAAATGTACTAAAAACAACACTCAGCGAATGTGAACATTTGCAGGTAGAAGTTGACAGTTTGATTGATGCAGGAGAAGAAGCTGCCTCAATCTTAGCATTAGAAAATTAAATAATTTATATAGCAGGTTGTCTTTAAGCTTTATGGCAACCTGTCTATATAAAATATGTAAGGAGTTTTTTTATGAATGAAATTATTGAAATGAATATGCCAGATGTTAAGTATTCCAAATCAGAGTGCCTTAAATATCAAGGAGTCACAGTGTTTAACGATATTTCCAAAAAACCTTGTGATGGAGAATATGCCGTTTCTGATACAATTGTTCGTTTTAAAAATGGTTTACTGCATGGTGATAACTCTCCTGATGGTCTGGATATTCCGGCTTATGAAACAGAAACAGGACACACAGAATATTTTAAGAATGGGTTACTTCATAGAGAAAATGCACCAGCTGTAATTTCAGACTGGGGAGATTGGGAAGAATGGTGGAATGAGGGACAGCTTGTTCTTATAAAGGCAAAAGGTTCATTAAAAACAGAACTTGAAACTAAGGAAAACAGCTAATGGAAACAAAATCTTTATTTTATGTTGATTCAGAAACTTTAATCAGAAGTGTCGATGAAAATGGTAAGCCTGCCGAAGGAACTCGTACAACAATAAAGAATGACAAAGAAATTATTTTGCGTTTCAGACATGGCTTACTTGATGGAGATTCATTTACAAAAGAAGGAAAGCTCATTGTACAGCCAGCTGTTGAAACATCAGGGCATATTGAATACTGGCGAGCAGGAAAACTTCACAGAGATAATGGACTTGAAGCAATCAGCTCTGAGAATTTTACAGTAAAGGAATACTGGGAAAATGGAATCAGAGTGGAAAAGGAGGAATAAATTATGGAAAAAGAAGTATTATCTTCATACAAAGCTACAAAAACAAACGAATCATGCCTGATGTTTAACAAATCAGAGGATTATTCAATCCTGGGGTTTATCAATATAGTAGCAATTTTTTGTCTAGTATGCTTTGGTATATCTGGTGACTTTGAATGTATTCCTTATTGTATTGCAATAGTTATTTGTTGTTTTATTCTCATTTATATCATGCATAAATGTAAGCAGAACAAAATTAATAAATTCATAAAAAACAATGAAAGTAATTTTGCTTATAGAATTGATGGTAAGATATACGAACTCCAACAGGTGACAAAAGAAGAATTGTATCATCTCATAAGTAAAGAGTATGATTTTATAGTACTAACTAATCAATTTTCTGTTAATGGCAATGGCGTTGCCTATGTAATCAGAGACAAAAGTACTTTGTCTGACCCCGATGCAAAAATATACATTGAACAGAGTTATTCAGAAGAAATAAGTATTTTTTACGACCAGATTATTGAGATAAAAACAGGAAAAATTCTCACTGCAGCAGAACTAAAGCAGTTCTTGAAAGTTGAGGAGAGTAACTAATGGAAAAATCCATTTTGTTTCTTGCTATTGGAGTAGCTTTTGTTTTCATTCCGTCAACAGCTTTGATACTGAGTGTAATTTTTAAAAGAAAACCTAGCAATATTGAATGTTTGTATGTGGGTATTCATTGTATTGCAGGACTTGCTTCTATAATGGCCGGAATTTTCTTTATGGGAAAATTTATAAGATGAGAAAGTTTAAAATGATAAAACTTTATAAAAATGACTGGTATCAAGCATTGCACGAGCAAAGCAGGAAAATCGTTTGATTGCAGGTTCGAGCTTGATGAAAGCAAACGAGTTCAATTTGATTTTGGGAAATAGATTGAAGAATAAGGAGAAAATTATGAATACCACTGAAGAAAAATTTAATGAGGAACAAAAATTATTACAAACTTTAATTACATTTCAATTAGAAATTGAATTGTTTAAATCAAGTTTTGCAAGCGAGATTTTTTCTTATACAAGCGAGATTGTATCTTTTGATAAAAATGAAAAAATATTTTTATATGAGTTTTTTTCGGAACAGAAGTTTACACCACTTTTTGTACAAGAAATGTATTTTTATATAGTTCGTCAAGAAAATCAGCCAAAATATGATATTAAAAAATACAGTTTTAAAGGTACAAAAAAACGCTTAAATAATTTATTAAATCTAATAACAAATGAAGAATATCGAAGTAAACTCGAAATTCATGATACAAAAAAAATTAAAGCTTGGTGTGAACATCTTGAAAATTGTATAAAAGATTACATTGAAAAATCAATAAAAGAAAGAAGGTAATTAATGTTTTACTTCAATGATTCAGAGAACCTTAACAGCGAAACGAAGACAGGTCCGACTGGAAGTTTTATAAAATACGTTGAAAAGCACAGCTGCTATAAGACAGCCGAAAAACTTCTTTTGGCTCTGGCTGAAAAAAATAAAGAATGTGCTGTAGAGATTTTTCCTCCCAAGCTGAAAAAAAAATCATTCGTGGATTTTTATTTTGAGAAAATAGAATTATCAGAAGAAGAAATAAATGCCTTTAAACTGTTGGGCAAGGACAAAAAAGCATTACTTGAAAAGACACCAGTAATAATACAATTGCATTTTAGGTATAAAAGCGATGACTGTAAGGAAGATGCCCTTGATTTTATCATCCGAAAATACAGATACATCGGTTATAATGCAGAAATAGGCTGGATAAAACGGGAGAAACAAAGCGAGTTTATTCTGACATATAAATCACCGGAAAAAATATTTTTCAAGAGTTATAATATGAAAAAATATTTTCCTGCTTCAATTACATCACTGTACATCATATGCAACATTAATGATGATACTGAAAGGAAATATGCAAGGCTGTTTGTAACTTCAATGCTTGAACATCTTAGTGAGATTACAGGCTCAAAAATATACATTGATTTACTGAATGAAAAATCAGAAGACGGACGACTGTTCATTCCGTGTCCCCTGAAAATCGCAGAAATGAAGGATTTCAGAACAAAAAAAGAACTTTTCTACGGTAAATATGGAAAACTTCTGAATAAATACTCAATACCTAAAAAAACTTTTAACAAATACAGTTTCAACTGGGATTACAAAATTGTAAACTTCGTAAAATATATGGGCGGGGATTTCATTCCTGAACTTCTGCAGTTGGAAGAAGGTCCTATTTATGAAATATCACAGAGAAAATCAAAAGAAAATGCCGTTTCAATGTTCACTCAAATTCTGATGAAAAGATATCCATTAGGAACTTATATAATATGTACAGATGTTGGAAAGATGATGTCACAGCTTTTGTATGATTCACTGAAAGAATTCAGAAAACATCTTCCGTCAAGAAGCATACTTGAAGGAAGGAAAAAACTCATGGAATACCATGATGCTCTTGTTAACGTGTTTGAACAGTTATATGAGGATGATGTCTTTGATGAAATGGAAATTGAACATAGAAAGACACAGGAACAGATTAAGCAGGACAGAAAAGTTTATGAATTTTTTGCCGAAAAATTACCTTCTCCGTGGAAGGAATTTACTGAGCCTGAAGAACTTGTACATGAATCACATATCATGGAAAACTGCATCAGGACATACTGCCAGGACTTAACTGCTGCGGAATGCGGCCTTTACTGGGCTGAAATAAACGGCAGGAGGTACAATGCAGAAGTGATTTTCGACAGGGACGAAAACAGGATGAATCTCATACAGCTGTTCGGAAAAAGAAATGAAAAGCCGGTAAGAAAAGATGTCCTGTCATTTGAAGAATATGTTAAAAACTTTAAATATTCTGTGTAAAACAGGGAGGAAGAGATGAATAACACAGACTCATTAAATGAATCAGTAACAAAAGGAACCTTATACCGCTATGGTTTTGACAGACACAATACAGCCAATAAAATATGTGCTGTCCTTAAATATCTTTCTCTCACGCATCCCAATTTACAGATGCCAGAACTTAGAGGTATTTTTGAGCAGAATTTTGCGGCGAATCTCCTTACTGAAATAATATTAAACTCACGATGGTATAAGGATTCAGTTACGACAGTGAACGAATTGTCTTTTTTCAGCAAGGATGACTATACTTATACATTCAATAAGTTTCTTACTTTATATGATAAACTTTCAGAATATATAAGGAAAGTCAATGTTCATTTAACCATAGAAAGTTTTTCTTCAAATTATGACGGCGGTTATTATGGTGAAATATACGACAATGCAAATTACAAATATAACGGAGAAGAAAGCATTGTAGTCTCAAATATAGAAAGGCCATTTGATTCTAAAAAGGAAGAACTTCTTGAGCATTTGATTAACATTGACTTATGGAAGTCTCAGCTTTCCCCAAGTCTTTTTACACGCATATGCAATGGCTTTTTCTTTTTTTATAAATTTAGAACAAAAGAAAAATTAAAAATAAAAACCTCGAAATCATATTTCTATTATTCAATCTTTGAATATACAAAATTTATTCCTAAAGCCATTAAAGAACTTGTAAAATCAAGTGATACAGAAATAAATAAAGAGATGATGTCTACGGTTTTAAGAAACCTCGATTATCTGTACAAGCTTATTACAGAAAAATCCTGCAGGGAAAAACTTGGGATAAAAGATAAAGAACTTGAAGAGAATTCATATATATATGGAATACTACGAGTTTATATTGCAGATGAAATAACTGCAATACATAATCTTTCTTTGCCTTATAAAAAAGTGGAGGACACCAATGACTCACAGTGAACTATGCGAGCTTACAGCAAGAAAATTTTGCCAGACTTTTGCATTATGGGAAGTGAAAGGGAAATGGGAAAATCCAGATGTAATTACCTGGAATTCAAGTGGCAGAAGTACGATATACGAGATTAAAATGAGCCGTGCTGATTTTCTTGCCGACTTCAAGAAAAAATGCAGACAGGCGGATCATAAAAAAGCAGGTTGTAAATTTGCCTATGTTTGCTACGGAGATTTTATTAAAAAAGAGGAAGTCCCAGAGGATTGGGGATTGTATTATTACATCGACGGAAAGTTCAAGGCAATCAAATATCCGTCAAATGATTTTGATAATTGGAATGTTCCTAACAGAGATTGGCAAAGCGAAATAATAATGCTTGTAAACTACATACTTTGCAATAAGTATTTTAATCAGCAGAGATATTGTTTTAATAAAAGATATAAATGTTATGAGAGGGATTGACAGATGACACAAACAGAAGAATTGAGGCTCCCACATAAAACAGCGGCCTTCTTAGACCCAGTCTATAAATGAGCTATATCCTTTTCGATACCATTCAGAAAACTCCTCAGTCAAATCTTGTTTTATTTCATTTATTTTTTCTTCTGAACTTAATTCATTATCCCAAACTATTTCATAGATTTGTTTAATTAACTTCATCTCCTTTTTCTGCATTGAATTTATCTCTGCCTGCTTCATATCATTTCCTTTTCTGCCATAATTACCCTTTTTCGTGACTCCAAATTAACGATTTCCAAAGTTCCTTTTTTTTGCTGTGTTTTTTTATAAAATACTTCCAAGGCTTTGTTAAATTCGGAATAAGGGCAGATAAAATAATCCAATATTTGATCATTCTCACTTTCATCAATTTTCAATCTATATCGGTTGCTCTTTTTTCCCGGAGTAAATGCTCTACCTTTAGAAATAGTGATGATACACCTGTCATTTTCCAATACCTCAAATGCTACTGCTGTTTTCAAGTCAAAGAAACTTTCAGGAAAATCCTCTGTCCTATTTATTGTATTCGGGTATAGATATTTTACTTCCTCTTTCTGAGAGGTAGGCATAGGTAGATGCTCAAATTTCATCTCTTCCTGCAACTTCTCATACCATTCTTCAGGTTCTTCGACTTTTACGAAAATACTTCCGCCATATGTTTCATCTTCCCTTGAAATATTAATGATTGAATTTCCTTCTTTCATTCCGCTGACAAGGACAAATTTGCCGTCTTTTGAGAACTGTGCTTTTACTCGTTCAGAGGTACGTTCATCTACTGAAAGCTGCCATGTGCCGTCACTGAAATCTATGTTTAATTTAGTAGAAAATATTTCTTGAGGCGAAACTTCTCTAACAAAATATTTCTTAAGTTCAGGATGCCTTAAAATAAACATTTCGTCATAGGCTGGTATAATAATAAATGGGTCGTTTCTGACCAAGTTCATTTTTAATTCTGGAAACATTTCTTCGTAATACATTTGTTCAGCTTTTTCTGCTGTAATCTGTTCTGCTTTTTTTTCTTCAATGTTTCTTAGGATTGAAAACGTAATAACTAAGACTGCAAGTACAGCAAGTGTGATGGGCAAAAGCAATGATTTCTTTAATTTATTTTTTCCATATATCACATCAAACCACATTAAAATCAGTAAAACAACAATTAATATCTGCATATTCATTCTTAATCTCTCTCATTATCCATAAGTTTTCCACAGTAGGCTTTGAAGAACTCATAAAAAGTTCGGAAAAGCCGTAAGCTGTGGTAAACTTGTGGGTAAGTCTTCTTAAAAAGAATTTTACCACAAATATCTAAAAATGTAAACTGTATTATATAAATCTAAATACAACATAGAAGTTACATTGAGATTGATTCATATCTGTCTTGTTTTTGCTGTTTTTTAAGCTGTTTCTTTTCTATCTTTTGAACTTCTTTAATAAAATCCTCTCTGTTTTTAATTATTTTCTGCTTTCCGTCCGCAGAAATCAATGCAACAGAATTATTATCCTTGGAATGTGCAACAAGCCTGTATTCCTGTGGAGGTAATTTTATTTTTTTATTGCTTAAAGCACTATCTACCGTAACAGACATTTTTATTGTGTCACCTATTTTCATTCGGCATGTTTTATCTAAGGATTGTCCTTCTTTATCAAAGACTTCTGTATTCTGCTTGATTGCATCAAGAGTATTATATTTATCATTAACATGGTCTCTCCATATGGATTTATTTGTAATTGTTAAACCTTTTGTAATTTCTTCATAAGTATCAAGTATTCGCTGGTCATACGAAAGATGTTTTCCATCAGCTCCCTTAATATTTTCATATTTTCTAACCATATTAGCAAACTTTTCTCTTTCAGCCGGAATCATTTCATTTACGAGTCTTTTTGCAAAAGCCATCGCTTCCTGTTTGTTGTTCGCAAGGGTCATAACACCAGCCTGATAATTATGCCAGAAGTTAGAAGCCGTATTAGCCCTCTGTCTTTTCTCATCAAGATTAGCGGCCTCAAGATAATCATCAATCATTTTTTGTTTTTCTTGCTCTGTTTTGGGATTTCGTTTTGCTATGATTTCAGAATTCTTTAGAGCCCGTTCATAAATATCTCTGGATATTCTTACGAACAATCTGTTGTTTTCATCCGGGACAAGCTCTTTTTTACCTGTTTTCTCATTGAGAACTTCCTTTAATGATGGTTTTGAAAGAACTACAGTTTGACCGTCAGGTTTTATTTGTTTTCCATTCTCATCCCTAAATGCAGGATTTGGCTTTCCGACATCCTCAAACCTTGCAAAGTCATAACCTTCGATAAACGTCAAATGTCCAGTCTGTTCATTCCTTATTCCTATAGTTGGAACAAGAGTTCCTGATGTATATGGATTATTTATGAAGAAATTATGCAGTTCCTGAATATTTCTTGGCCGTGGTGCTGAAACATTAGAATTATTATTTTCAAAATTTTGTTTATGTGTTTCAGTTTGTTGTTCTGTTTCGTTATATTCTTCAGGAATATTATTATTACTAAAGTCAGTGTTGACAGATTCATTATCAACTGTTTCTGACAAATCTTTCATCTCTGCTTTATCATCGATAGATTCATTCATTATATATTTTTGACCTTGTTTTTCAACAAACAATGTTCCATTTTTTACAGCCTCAACGGCTTCTTTTGTCGGCTGCCATTCGCCCGTAGTAATATTTTTTTCAAGATAGGGCATTTGCGGAACTTGACAAATACTTATAAGACGTTTATCATAATCGTTGAGGTTCTCCTGCGATATTAACGGGTTAAGGACTTCTTCTTGCTCGGAACTATCCCGCCCTTGTATGTGTGGAAGAACTGTTTCGAGCATATTTTTTTTCTGTATAATATCTATCAATCGTCCTTTTTCTATAGCTGATAGGCTTTGATCATAAAACAGTTCTCCATCTTTTGTTTCGGTAAAAACAATTTTAGCAGTGTAATCTTCATTATCAAGTTTATAACCATAAGCAAAATAATGAAATTTAGTATATTGAGGTTTTCGTCCATCTTCATTTGGTTCAGAAGATATATAGATACCATTTTTTATAAGCTCAGGAATCGCTGATATTGCTTCAATGTGTCCTTTTGAAAAAATATTGTGATTTTTAATTTCATTTATTCCTGTCATTTGAACTTTAAATTCTTTTCCAGAATCAGTATTTATTATAATAGGAGGCTTAGGAGATTTTATATTTTGTTCATTTCTTAATTTTGCAATTACTTCTCGCCCTGCATCACGAGCGATATTTTGTAATTGCTTTAAATTTTCTATTGAATAAGAAGCTCGCAATCTTGACGCAATATCTGATACATCAACTCCTTCTACAATTATACTATCAGAACCAATTAATGGTTCTGATTTTTTTAATTTCTCAAGTCTATTTGCTTTTTCCCAATCTCCGAATTTTGAGATAAACTCTTCTGAATGAATATAACTATCAAATTCTTCTTCAGATAGTTCCTCTTGTTTTTCTTCAGGAACATCATACAGAATTTCATTTCCATTTTCATCAATCAGTCCGTTATCCATATCCATTTGACGCTGTACTTCATCAACATCTTCTTGCTCCTCATAAAAAGCATTATAGTCTGCCTCCGCTGCCATTGAACTCATTCCGCCGTTTACATCCATTTGTTCAATAAAGGCATCATACTCTTCTTCATATTCGTTTTCTTTTAACTCTGGCTTTTGGTCGATTTGGTCAATTTGTTTTTCTTGTTCAATAAAATTCGGATTAAGAAGCTCCTTAAAATGAGTTATTTCTTCATGCAGCCAGTCAAATCCGTTCTCTTGTACATCTTCTACAGAAGGAAGTATGAAAGGAGAATAACCGGCTTCTACGAGCTGTCTTCGAGCATTAAAATTAGATTCTGGAGAATTTAAAATTAAATTAGAAGGAAGTCCATTTGAAAAATAAATACCTATCAAATCAGGAGATATTGTTTCTATATTTACTTTAGGAAATCTGTTTTTCTCTTCCAAAAGTTTCTGGTATGTTTCAATATCATCACATTCATTTATTTCATTCAGAAGATGAAGTACTGTATAATCAGCCTTATTGTTAGGCATTGTTTCTTTTTTGTATGAAGGAAAGTTTTTTCCATAAATGAACTTATAATCCTGCTGATATTTATCCATATCATAAATGAGACTTGTTTTGTATGAAGAAAAACTTTGGTTTTCATTTCTATCAGGAATATATGCTTGTAAAAAAGAATATTGAGGAATATTGTAATATTGTTCTTTTAATTCTTTTATTTCTTCTTCTGTTTTGCAATTCTGCATAAGGGTCATAAACTGTAAAAGCTGGATGTGCTGTTCTTGATTAAGTTCTTTCATATTAGAATCTCCTTATCTATCAATTTCATAATCAGAATGATTATTTTTTATTTGCTGTTGATATTTTCTTATCTGAGGCCTTATTACTCTGCTGTCCAAAACTTTTAATGGAACACTTTCACCAGGATGATAAATTGAGTTACTACGCTTATTTTCCGGCACTTGAATTATTTTCTCATCTGATGGCATTAAAACATTAGCAATTTTTTTTGTTCTTGAACAAAAATCTTCAATTTGTTCAAACAACTGTGAATTGTTTTTGGGAACTACCATATACAAGGTGGAAGCCCCTGCTTTTTTTGAATTATTATTTATTTCTTCGATAATTTTTTGCTGATTATTCCAAAAGTCCCTGTTATCAATAGTGCTTATTCCAGTAATAAATCCGGCAGAATTCACATAAAAGCCAATGGAAGCATTGTATACATCTATTTTATTTTTGCATATTTGCTTGGCATATTCATTTAATTTAAGCAAAGCAAGGTTTCCCTGCACATTGGCAAGATTTTCATAGACAGGTTTTATCTGTAATTCTTTTAAATTACAGATTCTATCATTCTGGATACCTCTCCATTCATGTATCTTGCCGTCATAGAAAGCTGCACATTTATTACCAGTAATGATATGTCCTAAGAATCGTTGTTTTTCGTGATTATCTATAAAATAACCATTCAGGAACTTTGTTATGTTTATATCATTTTCACTTGGATACGGATAACCCGATGGATGATTATGCTGAAAAAGCAGGTAAGAATTTTCTTTTTCAAGCTGCACTCTCAATCTATTAAGCATCCATGTATGTGGATAAACGCTTGTAGAATTTGGTATTTCATTGGAAATCGCAATATGTGCTGTAATCTTATTATCCTTGATTAAGAAATATCTTGCCGTTTCAAAACGAGGATCATTATAAATGCCAACAAGTTTAGAGGCAGTAATCCAATTTACAGGAGATGAATTCTGTGAAAGCTCACATTTTTTTCCAACAACATCAAAAATATTTCTTGGTACATAATTTTCAAATGGAGTCCAAAGAGTACCATATTTTACATTAGGAATACCATTTACATATAATTCATTCATATTACAATCCTAATTCTTGTTCCTGAGACAATGAATGTCTTATTTTTGGTTTCTTTGACTTATTTTGCATTTCATTAAGAGCTTCGTTTCTCCAGGCATTTAAAGTTGTTTCCAGGGCATTTTTTCCTTTGATTCCCATAGAAGTAAAAGATTCAGACAATTTCTTCTTTTCTGTTCCGCTCATAGTTTTTACCATAAGTCCTACAGTTGCCATTGAAGAGATACCGTTATATTCCTTTACAATTTTTTTAAAATTTTTTTTGAAATTAGATGCAGTATTTTCAATTTTATTTTTTTCTGAAAACATCTCTTTCAGGTATACTTTCTTCCTTTTTTCGGTAAGCTGTTTTCTTGCAATATCTTCATAGACTTTTTTAATGTCTTTAAGAAGTACTTGTCTTGCGAGTGCTTTTTTTAATGTGTTAAGGTCATCGATTTTAAAATCTTCTCCCAAAATAAGAATTCTTTTTTTATTAAATGAACCTCTCCCTGCATTGACAAAGAGATATTCATTTCCGTCCTTATCTTTCCAGGTTACAATAGTACCTTTTTCTGTTTTGCCAAGAAAATCAAGAACATTTTTTTGAGTGATATTCCTGTTTTGAGTGGCATCTACTGTACCGGCAATAATGTCATCAAGGATTTTGGGATTCTTTTTTATTATTTGTTCAGCTAGAAGCATAATCTCTATATCTTTTTCGTCTTGATTTATATCAGTAAGATAGATTTCTGATTTTTTCCTGCTCTTAATTAAATCTTCAAGCCATTTGTAATATGATAATTCCTCAATTGCTTTCATTGCTATACCTCCATTCTGTCATCATCTTTTTCAATATTTCCAGTTTTTCTAAGATTAGCTTTAGGTGAATTCGATTTACTGTCTTTATTTTGACTTTCTGCTAGTTTAGAAAGAAATGAAAGGCCTTTATCAATAGAAGAAACATTATTTTCATTTATGATGCTTATGAACTTTTCTCTTTGTTCCTGATTGAGTTTTTTCATTGTATTTTTGGTAGCAATCAAAATGGAAGAATTGTTTATTCCCATATTGAGGTTCTTGATTTCTTCATTCATTGCATATGAAATTTTATTCAAGAATTCTTTTTGATTCATTTCCGTTTTTTTGAATTCATTTTTAATTTCAGCAGCTTGTATGAGTTTCTCAAGTCCATATCGCTCTGAGAAAATTTCCAGATATTTTTTAGGAATTAAATGCTTATAACTTATATTGATGTAAGTTCTTGCCTGTTCGATATATTCTCTTCGATTCGGATTATTCTTAAAAACCCTGTTTACATTTAGAATGTTATCAAATAAATGTGGAAAAGATTTAGGTGGTTCATTTGTCTCAGTACTTTCGTTGTCAATCAGTTGCTTAATTAAATTACGGGAAATATCATCCTTGAAGTTTATAGAATTAAAAAGTCCCTTTGAGTTTCCAAAATATTCCAAAATCGCGGTTTCTCCGGGTGTAAAGTTTGCATCTTTGACAAAAATGTTTTTATTTAGTTTTGCACGCAGTGTTTCATTAAACTCATATTGAGTTTTTGTCGAGTTACCAATTTCGTTTAAAGCCTGTAGCGTATCATTTTCCTTGATAGAATATGGAACATTTTCCTGCCATTTTAATTTTTCTTTTCTTATTTCATCCAGAGAAGATACTTCACCGACTTTGATTAAATCTTCTCCAAATTCATCTTTTATAGAAAACGATAATGGAAGAGGCTTTAATCCCATTTTTTCTCTTTTGGCATTTTTCTCATACAATTCCAAAAGAGTTTCGTTCATCTCCATTAGGGCAGCTTTTATTTTCTTTGGGCCATCCATTGAGCCTGTAATTGAATAATTGTTTTTGTTTATATCAAGTGTCAGCATTTAAAACTCCTCTTAAAAAATATCATATTCAGGTTCTTCCTGTTTTTTCTGAACTAATGGAGGCTTCATATTGGGCTGTAATTTCATTTCGCCTTTTACAATTCTCATAAGAAAATCACTTGTCTCCTTCTTATTTTTTATGTTCAACTGGGAAGTAAGTTTTATAAATTTTTCTTTTTCTTCTTTTGACATACTGGCAATTAGTTTTCCTGCAACCTTTACAACAGCTTCTTCTGTTATATCCTGTTTATTTGCTTTGAATGCCTCATACAAGTTTTCTGAGAAGTTATTGCAATTAGGATTCTTCCAGTCTACATGAGAATTATTCATTACTCTTGTAATATTCTCAGGTTCTTCTGCCGCAAAAAGCATTCCCTGATTCTGAGCTTCTTCATTTCTTATATTGTCAAAGACTTCTATTTCATGGCTGATTACCTGCACAATGTTATCTTCACTTAAAGTCTTATCTAATGTTTTAGCTTTCTCATTGTTCTGAATTACAGGTGACTTTTCGGTTACAGGTTTGTTTTTTTCTCCCTGTTTCACATCTTTTGCTTCTCTCCCCCATTTATTTTCATATTCAGAAAGATATTCTTTGAATTGTTCTGTTAAAGCGTTCTGTTCAATCTCGTTATTTGCTGCTTTTTTCATTGCTTCTTGATAACGGGTTTCCTTAACATTTTTTTCAACAATATGAAACGGCAGCATGTCATTCTGAATTGTCTTATCAAGAGGATTTAGAAGAGCGTTTTCAAACTCACGATTTTTCTCATCTGCAATATCTTTTTTCATGTTATTTACAACTTTTTGAAAATTTTCTTCTCCATAAAGTTTATCCAATTCTTCCTGTTTATTATGTTTCTCTGCATTGATTTTGTTTACATATTCAGTTTTATCTGAATCATTTTCGATGCCCATTTCAGCATATTTTCTGCGGATATTTTCAATCTGCTTCTTAATGTCATTTATTGATTTATCAAAGCGTTCAAGACCGGCTTTCTGTTCGTCTTCGCTTCTGTTAGGATTTCCTTCGGCAATGGATTTTGCATGATTTTCAATATAGTTTTGTTTAGAAGACTCTTTCTCAGAAAGTTTCTCAGTAAATCTAATTTTAGATTCAACTAGACTGTCATAATCAGCAAGTCGAGAATCAAGCATTAAAAGCTCGTTTTTTATACCTGCCGCAACATCGTCAAGCTTCATCTTAGCTCTTACCGTAGGGTCTTTGATGAGTTCATATTTTAATTTTTCAGGGTCAAGGTCTGCTACATTGAGGGTATTTCCTTTATATTCGAACAACTGGTCAATTCTGCTTTCCTTTTCATCATGTTTCTGGAAAAGTAGAGAATCTATTGAATCATAAATAAGCGGATATACAATATGAACATGTCCCTGCTGATTTCCCTGCCGCCAGATTCTTCCTTCTACCTGAATGCACTCAGAAGGATTCCATCCCATCATAGTGTCATAAAGTGCTATAGAGTTTCCGTTCAGATCCATTCCTTCACTGATTGCGGCAGAGCCTATGAGAATTTTGCAGGGATTCTTTTTGTCATTAAAGACTTCTGCTACTTTTGCTCTAACATCATCTGTTTCATCTTCCTTGCCTATTTTTACATTCTTACCACCAATCTTTGCAGACTGACCGTCAATAGATGCAAATACTTCACGAGGAACACCTTGCTTTACCATATAATCGATTACATACGGATATGAATCAGTACCTTCCGGCATATAGATTATTTGTCCGCAGTCCTGATGTTTTTTCCAGTTTGAAATAACAGTATCACATACAAGCTTTAATTTTGGAGAACAGTCAACTATCTGTTCAATCGGCGGTAGTTTAATATCCAATGGCTCTTTTGTATTAGGATTAACTAGTTTTTCCTGTTTCAATAGAGCCGGAGAAAGACAAGCCGTCCTCATCATATTCATTGCTTCAAGTACAGGGGCACCTTTTTCTCCATTTTCTTTATCCGGCTTGTGAGTCATGACATGATTTATTGCAAAGTCAAAAATATCTTTCTGTAATTCAGTTGCTTCAAGATTGACTTTATGAGTTTTCTTTTCAGGACGTATAATTCCGGCTTCTTCACCATCTACCTTGTCTATATACTGTTTCAAGATATTCTGTAAGCCGTGCAAGTCTCCCCACTCTTTCATGACGGTTGCCATTTCTACATTGCCGTTAGGCTTTACAACACGTTCAAAGCGAGTTTTAGCATACTGAGAACAGAAATCATTAAGATTCTTGATACCGCAGTTTTCCATTTCTTTTCTTGCAACATAAACAAGCATTGAATAAACTTCCAGCGGTGAGTTTGTAAACGGTGTTGCCGTAAGCATAAATACATTGCGGTTTTCGTTTTGCTGCTGGATAATCTGAGTTACATTGAACATCTTCTTTGCAATTCCAGACGGCTCGCCAGAGCCAACGATTCTGTTGAACTCGCTGATTCTTTCTTTACCGTCCTTGTCCTTGCTGGCCCGAGGTTTTCTTTCAAGTTTTTTGTAAGCATGAGCTTCATCTACTGTAACATGGTCAAAGCCTGTGTTTATCCATTCAATGTAGTTTTCATCACGGACTTTTCCAGAGGCTTCTTCATATATTTTTTCTTTTGTTTCTGCCCTTACTTTTGGATTTGGATCAGAGAGTTTTTCTGTAAGTCCAAGTAAATCTGCATAATCATTAAAAAGATACTTATCAATGGTTGCTTTATTCCAGTGAATGTTGTTCAGCACTTCTTTTGTGGTCAGAGTTATTGAACCTGCCGGAATATTTAAACCGTGATTTGCCTTATTGTAAAATGCTCCTGTTGAACTCCGGGAAAAATTTTCTAGATTATTGACCGGAATATTAGGAAAAAGTTCGTGTATGTCACTTTCCCATTTTCCAATTACAGATTTTGGAACGATAATCAAGGGTCGTTTACATCTTCCGCTTTGAATCTGCTGAACTGTTGCAACTATTCCTGCTGCTGTTTTTCCTACCCCCACATCGTAGGCAAGAATTCCATTTCCTTTATTACATAGAAAGGAAATTCCTTTTATCTGCTGTTCATAAAGATGGAAATGGCTTCCTTTTCTATATAAATTCATTCCATCAATAAAAAGTGGCAGTTTAGCATAGTCAGGATCACGAGAGCCATTGAACTGTCTGTTATAGGCATCCGAAAGGGACTTGCCTTCTTCCTCCGTTAAGACAGTCTTAATATAACGAGTAAAAAGTTTTTCTGCTGTTTCCTGACGGTCATTTATCTTTCTGTTTCGTATCTGAGACTTTTCTTTCTCATCAAGACTGTCGTCCCGGATTGCCGGGAGAGCAATTCCGTCAATATAATTTGTAACATCTTCCCAAGTAATTGTAGGCGGTATATCTTCCCTGCTGATACCTGCCGATGAAAAATCGGAAATCTGCTCCCTGTTATTCTGGCTGTCTTCTAAATCGTAACCTGTTGCCCACTTGATAAATCGTTCTGTAATTGCCTCTCCACTGAGCTTAAAATTTCTGATAAAAGGAGAATTGACAGAAAGTTCAAGTTCATCCAATTTCAATGGAACAGGAAGAGCAGCCTCCAGGATTGCCTTATTTTTCTGATAGACCCTTTCAGCCATATCAGACTTATTATGAAGTTTTTCAATGAGATCTAATTTTTTATAGATATTGCCGGAAGCATAAAGTTCTTTGTGAATATACTTATTTCCACCAACAAGAGTTCCATCAGCTGCAATGTAAGGGTCTATACAATAATTGGGACTTGTTTCAAGTTTTTTTCTTTCTTCTTGAGTCAGTTTTGAAAGGTCCACATAGCCTTTATAATCTGTGGCAGACCAGAAAGCTCTTTCTTCTTTGTTCCAGTTTTTGCCGTATGTATTTGCAAATTCTGCGTTATCCATAATTTTTTCTTTTACAGGAGTATAACGCTCAGACTTTGCGGGGGCTTCTATTGTATTGCCATCAACATCAATATAGCGGCTTCCGTTTATAGTTATGTCTTTTATTACAGAAAGTCTTTCAAAACTCTTTTTGAAAACATCCTCAGCACCGCTTATAAAACCGAAGCCTTTCTCATAGCTGTTCTGATAAAATTTAAGGATGTTTGTTTTGTTGTCAAATTCAAAAAGCGGATAATTTGATTTTTCTGCAAAGACTTTCTGTATAGTTCCACTCTTTTTTATGAAATACGAGGCTTGAGCTGTTTTTAACACTGTCTCATTTAGGTCTTTTTCCATGTGCAGGACAGCATTACTAACGGCACTTCCCTCTTCTATTGATTTTTGAGAGAAATGTTTTCCTTCAAGCAATTTGTTTAATGATAATTTTACATCTTCAACTTCAACATTTCTTACAGAAGGAATCTTCTCCCATAAGTCAGAAACATTTTTTATGAAATTAGAGGTAACAAAGTAATTGTTATATGTTGTAACAAGATTTGCGTTTTTATTTAGTGTCAGACATTTGTTTCCATCAATTAGAACATCAACAGCTTCATGGTCATCTTTATTCTGTGAATAAAGGATTGCATAACCTGCGACAGAGTATTCTTTAGTTCCTGGAACAAGAGGATTTTTTAAAACTTCATTAAGAACAATGTCTGCATCTTCTTCCTGCTGTCTAATTTTAGTCTTCTCTTCAAGAGCTGCAAGCTTTTTCTGATTACGCTCCTTTATTAAGGTTTCCGCTTTATTGAAGTATTCGTCTTTTGTTGAACATCCGCTTGCTTTTACAACCTCATTTAAAGCAGCGTTCCATCTTTCCTTTATTTTTTCATCACGCTTTCTGCCATATTCAAGATATTTTTCCCATCGTTCATCAGAATCAGTGCCGCCCCAGCCTCCAAAATCATTATAAAAAGTTTTTTCTTCAGGTATTTCTATTTCATCTCCAGCCAGATGTGCCATAGCATTGTCGTCATCAATATTAGAAAGATTTACGTTACCGTATTTTGGAAAAAGTGTCTGAAGTTTTGCAAAAACTGGTATTTCAGAATAATCGTCATCCCTTCGGCTAGAAGTGTCATAGTCATTTTCATTGTAGTTGTTGTCTGCGAGTACTGCATTGAATGGATTTCTTGTCTTTATTTCCTGTAATGAGACAGAACTGAAAACTTTAAGTTCATCTCTCCAGCTTGAGTATTTTGATTCAGATATTTCATTTGAAACGCCTCTCTGTGTTGTTGCAAAATAAGCCTTATTGTCTTTCATTCCAAGAAAACCGTCCATTACAGGCTGCCAGTTAAAATTGAAATGATTTATTATATCGTTAAGCCGCTGCTGCTTTGCCATTGAGAGTTTTAATGAGGCAAATTCATCGGAATACTCGTCATAGAGTTTTTTTACATTTCCGTCTGGATAGAGAACAGCGTATAACTTTGTTTCTTTTTCTTCTGTTTTTGTATTTTCAACTGCTGTAGTAATCAAAACTTGTTTTGTATCAACATCAAAATGGGGTGTCCAGTCCCATTTTCCAGAGCTTGCCCGCCAGGTTCTGTCACTCCATGTTTTGAAGTCCTTTACTTCAAAATCACCTCTAATTCCCAAAAGGTTTCTGACATTTTCATCTGTTGAAATATCATTTTCAGAATTCAAGTATTTTTCGAGAGCTTTTTCAATATGTGATTTTTCTTTTTTAACACGAGATGTTTTTGTTTCTGGAATTTCTTTTGACTGTGATTTATTATTTTCTTCTGAAACAGTTTTCTCTATTTGTTTATCAAGATAAATTGGTAGCATTAATTTAATTTTATTTAATTCATCCTGAACTGTAAGACCTTCATGTACGGTTACATACTGTTCCTCTTTTCCAAAACGATTTGTTCGTGTTTTTATTTCGCCAAGAACTTTATCTGTATGAAACTCAAAATAATCGCCGTTTGAAAGAACTCCGGCCATGTTTTCTTTTGCTTTTTGAAGTTCTTCATCCGGATTTTTCTTAAAAGGGTCTGGAGCAGCTTTATTCAGCTCGATAATATCTTTATGACGTTTTTCCCAGTTACGCATCACGATAATATCTGTACCCACTTTTGTTGTAGGGAATGTTCCTTCTGGCAGACGGTAGGCATCAATCAGCTCGCCTTTTTCTGCAATAAGTTTCTTTATTTTGTCATTACTTGAATTTAAAAATCCGCTGGGCACGACAAAAGCCATAACAGAATTTTCGTCTTTAAGAGAATCAAGTCCTTTTGCAATAAAATATTCTTCATATCGGTTGAACTCTTTTCCTTCTCCTTTTCCCTTCCATTCGCCGGTGTATTCTCCGTAAGGGGGATTACCAATTACAAGCTCATATTTTGGCAGTTCATAGTTCTTGTTTCTTACAACACCCTCATTGTCAAAGAACTGGGCCTGAAAAGCTCCCTGTATGACATCTGCATCTGGATGAAGAATCCTTGCGATTCTAGCAGATGTTTCATCAAGCTCACGTAAAGTAAAATTGTTATTCGGCCGATTTTCTGCAAAACGACCGATACCGCTTGAAGGCTCAAGAACAGTTCTGGCATTCGGTGCATAAGTATCAGCAAGTTTCCAGACAGCCTCAACTACATTTCTTGGAGTATAAAATGCGTTTAATGCTTCCGCACTTGTGGCATCCTGCTCTTTTAGTCCACCGCCGCCTTCATACATTGATAGAAGATTGAGCCATTTAGCATTTGACTTAATTTCTTCGTCAGAATGTGAATGCAGCAGCTCTTTAACATCTTTTCTTATGTCTTTTGATTCTGTCCTTGAAAGAGTTTTGTGTTCTGACTTGTATTCTGAAAACACTGCCTCGTAATGTTTTTTCTGGCCAGCATTATTTTCATTAAAGTACGAAAATTCTCCTTCATGATTTTTGTAATTTATTTTTCTAAGAAGCCATTCCTCTGTTGGTTTATCATATTCATTGAAAAGGATATTATTTTCACTTAATTCTGTATGATATTCACCAATTAGGTCTGGATTTATTTTCATATCAGATAGAACAGCTTCTTTTTGAGATTCTGAAAGTTTTTCAAACCAAGGATTAGAGTTTTTATTGAGATTATTGAAAACTGAGTTTTCTTCTTCAGGAGTTTCGCTTAATTCATTGCTCCGCTCATCTCCATGTCTAGATTGTTCATCACGGCCATTATTTTCGGATATTCCATTGTCCACTTCTCTCTCATGCAGATTTTGTACACGTAGTCCATCACCTGTTTTGCTGTCAATCTGTTCAGAAGTTCCGGGAATTTGTCCACTGGAAAGGGAACTGTAGTCTGATGAAGGTGCATTACTATTCCATCCGGTCTCATGCTCTCGAATATCGTCTCTGTATCCAGTTCCTCTGTATCTGCTTCCGGAATCTCCTCCCATTTCGGAACTGCTCCTGTCAATGAATTGTTCAATATTGCTTTCTGAACTTCCTCGTCCGACATTCCCATAAGGCTCTTCACTTTTACTGCCCTTATTGCCACTGGTTTCATTGCTTTCATCTGAAAATTTCTCCTTTACACTGTGTTGTAAATTAGTTGTACTATTGTTATTTACATCGTAATCCACAAATTGATTATTGTCAAACAGTTTCTGAACATCCTGATTGAACCCTGCAAGGAATGATTCTGGGAAAAAAATATTAGTTTGCTGGTTTTCCTGCTCCAGCCTTTCATTTGATTCATTTTTGAACTCTTCCCAGTCTTTTATCTTTTTGAGACCATTCTGACGTTCAATTTCATTTTCGATATATTTTTCTGTTAAATTGTTTTCCCGAGACCACCACAATTTTTGAGGATTTGACCATCTGAATCCTGAATCTTTAAGAAGCTGGCGCTCAAATTCGCTTGGTCGAGAAGGAAACAGGACTTCGATACCATGTTTTTCTATATTTTTCCTTATAGTAATATTTTCGTTCTCAAAAATTGTATTTGTTTTCATTTGTAACCTCATAAATATTATATCTATTTACAACTTTTTGTAAACATTTATATTTCCCTTTCATAATCATTATTCTGATTATGAACAGTTTTACCTGTACTGCGATTTTTTTGTTCACAGGCTTTATTTATTTTTTCATACAATTGTTTTCGAGTGTATTCAGAATTAGCAGTTTTGTTTTCAGCCAGCACACATTTTGTAAGAAAATCCTCTGTATTTTCCTTTCCGTTCTTGCCTTGGCAACCGCATTTTTCCATTAGTTCAAAGACTTCTTTTCGCTCTGATGAATCCATCGTGCGAAGTACAAATTGTGCAGCACAGCAGATATTATATGCACTATACTCCAGTTTCCGATTCTCAAGAGTTTCAAAGATTTCTTTACCAAACTCTGAAATCAACTGTTCATTATGGTTTTTCTTCCTAGAAAATCCCATTTCCTCTGACAGTGCCGGATAATCAACGGAAATCTGTTTTTCGATTGTTTTTTCAAGTCCATAAAAGGTCATTTCAGGAAGCACAGGAAATCCATTTCCGTCTCTTCCTCCGCTATTCTTTAGCTCCTCTAGGCTTGTGTAGCCCCATTCAGAATTTTGTGTATCACCATTAAGAACTGCATATCCAAAAAGCTCATCATTTCCATCCCACTCAGAAAAATAGAATGAAGAGTTTCCCAGCGTATATTTAAACGCAAGAGGATGTTTTTCGTCTTCTGTAAGGATTTCTGATTTTCCTTTTATCTCTTCTGCCTTTGTAGATATATTTTTGATTATTTCTTTGAAATGATCCCCTTCTTCTCCTTGTGTATAGCTTAAAACAAGTTGATATTGTTCTTTTGGAAGCAGAGCTTTTGCATTTTTTAAGTCATCAGCTGTAAGTTCAATATTACCTGATAAAGAGTTTTCAAAATTTGCTTTAATTACACCTTTACTGGTAAGTTCTTGAAAAACAGGATTTTCTTTTAGAAGCCTGTCGTATTCTTTCTGCTGATTTGAATAATCATGATTATGCAGCTCATACGGCAATTCTCCAGATACAATTCTGTGAGAAAGCTCGTCAAGAATTACCCATTTTTGTTCGCTGATTCTGCTGTTATCTTCATTTGATACATTTTCCAGACCTGTATCAAATCCTCTTAAATCAAGCTCGTTTTCAAGTTGCAAAGCTAATGCCCATTCTTTGAATTCTGTTTCATCGCTTGGAATATTACCATATGATTCATAATCTTCCGGATTTAGTCCGAGTTCTTTCCAGGACAAAGTATGATGCAAATTATTAGGTTTTGGAGAAGTATCAATATTTTGAGTAATTCTTAAACCGTTCATCAAGTCTTTCATAGGCTGGGCAAACCATGAACGAATTTCGTTTACATTAACAACAAGTCCAAAAGCTCCGTAACCTGTTGATTTAATTTCTTTGCCATTTGACAGAGTCCTGCTGCTCTCAAAGTTTTCATAGATGTACTTGTCTACTTCCTTGTCCCAGTCAATCATTTCAGTCTGTTTCAAATTGCCGTCCCGCTCCAGAACTTTCTGCAAAACTGAATCGGCAATTTTTCCACAGATACGAGAATGAACTTCACTTAAAACCAGGTTTTTGTCATTTTTAATGTCAACATAGTTTTCATCGTTAAGAACATCATTCCAAAGCGATGTTCCTTCAAAAATTTGCAAACCTTTTTTCCAAAGTCCTGGATTAGTCTTTTGTATATAGTTATCCCAAAGATGCGTGTATTCGTGAACGGCTACTTCACTGTTCATTATATCTGGATTTTTCTCAAATTCATCCTTATCAGTAACAACTTCAATTCCTGCTTTTGCGAGTTTTTCGAGGATATAATTTGTTTTTTCGTCAGGTTCTTTTAGATGATTACTAATTTGTTCTTGACTGATTAAACTTTCTGGCATTATTACTGTTTCTGGATGTACAATTCCCATTGCAAGATTTAATTCACCTTCTGAAACTGTTGTAATACCTGCTTCAAGCTGTTGTTTTGCGCAAGCACACAAGTCTTCTAAAGTTTCATCTCCCCTAAGTGTTACTCCACCTTCTTCAAGGCGCTCTTCCATATCATGAATGAAGTAGTCATTGATATAAATATCCAAACGTTCAAATATTTCTGCGGCGTTTGTAAAGGTCCAGTTATTTTCATCTGTGTCAGGTAAAAGACTTTTGTTGTCTTTATATTCTCCTAGCTGCCTGTCAAATATTTTGAATGTTCCGTTTTTCTGCGGTTCAAGATTAAATTCCATAACATCAAGAATTTCCTCAAGAGTCACAGGTTTAATTTCAATCTTATTTGTATCTAAAAAATACTCTTTCAGTTCAGAAAAATTGTACTTATCTTTATTATTCAGGAGATATTCTGTTACAAAATCATCTCCCGGATATGAAGGATATTTATCACCAGGAAAGTTTTCTTCATGATAATCCATAAGGCCCTTATCCTCTGCTTCCCAAAGTCCGAAGCAAATTTTGCCTACTTCTTCTTTTGAAAGTCCTGCAAAAGGAGTGTTATCATAGATGCCAATCTTCTCAAACTCCTTCATTTCTTTTGTTATTTTCAGGCCGCCATCAATATATTTTTTGAAATCCCAGTCTTTTAAATTTCTTCTGTCAAGATTATGCTCAAAATTTTCAGCTTTATAATTCCATTTACCTGAATCTGCATAAGTATCAAAATCATAGAATGTATTTTCATTGTATATTACAACTCTGAACTGTGTAGAAAGAATGTCAAAACCGTTTGATTTTATTTTCTCAATCACATTGTTTGCCTCGGTAAGATTTTTTAATCTGCCGAGCTTTCTTACATTTTCTTCAAGTTTTCCAAAAGGTTGAATCGAAGTAGTTCTGCCGGTATCTTTGTTGAAAAGTGTATGGGTTGGATTCATTTCATTGAAAGAAAGTAAACTGCCGTCATCAGGTGCATTTTTAATCGTCTGTATATAATTCATCATTTCGGCAACTTGACGATGAGTTTCCTTGTTATTTTTCTGATTCTGTTTTTTCCATAGAACCATTTTTTTAAAGTCTTCTTCTGTAAGGTTTTCAAGTCTTTCTATGTTTTCTTTTGTATCAGATATGAAATGCTCATCGTCAGGACTGTTTCTATCCGGATTATTTAAGGTATCTTTAAGCCACTGAATTCTTTTTTGAATAAATTGTTTTTCTTCTTCAATTTCAGATGGAGATACAGGGGATTCATTCTTTTCTTCCAATCCAAAATCTGCTCTATTGAAATTGCAAGGCATCTTTTTGTTTTCTGGCAGTTCCTTATTCTGCTTCTCAATTTCTTCTACGATTGCATTTAAGGCATGTCCGCCATATTTACGAAAGAGAGAATTGGCCTCATACATAAGAGTGTCAAATTCACCTGTAAGCGGATTATATGATGAACCGTCATTTCCAAAGCGTTCGCCGTCTATTTCTAAGCCAATTGTAAAACAAGTTGGAGTTCCAACCTTGGATTCATTATCTTTGGTAGAATTTGCTTGCCGCATAAAAGATACTGCTTCCGGCAAACTCATATTTTCAGTATCATTATATGTCGGAAACTCGGCGAACTCTGTAACATAAAAATTTACATGCGATAACGGATTCTCTGTAATTTCAGGGCTTTCGGTTTCAATATAGTATATAGCAACTCCGTCATTCAAAAGTCCTGTAAGTCCGCCACCAAAGGCAGAACGTCCGGCATTGCCAACAAAATTTTCTATTTCATTACCGTCTTTGTCACAAATGTGCATATTAGCATAGAAATCATCAGCTTTTGTGATTTTCCAGTAATCGCCTCTGTCATCCTTTATAACAGAACCAACACCAATGTTTAGATCCTTAATGTTTTCAGGTGTAATCTGTACGATTTCTTTTTTGGTGTTATCTTTTTTCATTATCTATTCCTCTGTAAATTTTGAATCATCCAGTATTTTTGAGTTAATCTTTTTCAGCATGATTTTATTTTTTGCATCAAAAATTAAAGCTCTTTCGTTGTTATCTTCGCTGTAAATGATTCCATTGATTCCTACCATTGAAAGGAAACTTGATGTAATTGCCATATCATTCCCCCTGGCTTTCTCTGTTATAAATTGTATTAGGGAATATGTACTTACTAACTTTCGTAGTTCTTCAATTTTTGAATCATAAAAATTTTTCAATTCTTTTTGCGCAAGAATATTTTTTTCATCCTGTATAGAAGTCTTACTTTCAATAAGTCCAATCATATCCTTAAAAAATTTCTGTCCTTCATCATAGAAGAGGAATGAGAGTGCTTTTGTAGAAAACAATGAATCAAGACATTCCTTTGGATTCTCCTCAAGCAGACTGTCCAAATTAAGGAAAGTTTTTCGATCAGGAATCTCAATATCAAACCATTCGTTTCGTGTTTCCAGATACCTTCTACGTATAGTAAGGTTCATGGCATCTTCTTCTGAAAAAGAAGTGATAACTCCAACTCCAAATGGCAGCTTTACCTTTCTGATATAATTTGTTGCTGCAATAAAAGCCTTCTGATTTTCCATATTTCACCTTTCTTTAGTCAGAAATTGACCATTCATCTTTATCATTGTTTCTTGATTTAATAACATTTGGCTTAGGATTGCTTTCCTTATTCCATTTGTTAAACAGTTTGTCAGTGTCTTTTTTTGTCTTACAACCCAGATTAGAAAACCATTGTACAACTTCTGTCCTGCTTTCTTTTGGCACTCTGGAGAAACACCAGCTTGCAGCTTCCAAAGGCTTATCTTTAAACTTTGGAAGTTTGATAACTTCATCAAATACATCACGGAAGTTTTCCGTAGACACTTTTATATTTTCAAGATAATCTTCTTTTCTTCTCTGAAAACGATTCTCTTTTATTCTGTTGAGTGATTCAAAATATTGCTCAATTGTTCCTGATTTTTCCGGCTTGATAGGATTAAAATCCACTTCCCTGCCATTTGGTAAAACCAGATGTTTTTCTGCCAGTGCATTGAAAAGAGCATCTTCCCGTTCTGCATTATTGTCAAACTCTACAAGAATATGAATTTTGTTGTCTGGTTCATAGCCGTAATCTGACGGAACATAGAGTTTTGCTCTTTTTGCAAGAGAAGGCTCGTCAAAAGTTTCAGAAACAATCTGGTCAGCTTTTTCAAGGAGATTTTTTTCAATGTTTTCTCTTTCTTCTCTAAGAAGCTCATCACTCTTTGTTGTTGGAACATAAATAAGACTGTCAAAATCAAGGCTTTTAAGGCTGCCGTCAATCAATTCTTTTAGACTGCCATATTCAGAAGTTTCAGCAATCTTATCATTGACTTTTGTTGTCATTTTGTTGTTTACAAGATCCACACTCGTTTGGACCTCATATTCTTCATGGGTATAAGGGTCTTCAAATGTCGTGTAAGCAAGACCTACATCCTTCAGATCATCAAAAGTTGGTGTAGACATATATTCTTCAAAACAAAAATCTGAAATGAGTTGCTTTGCTTCTGACAAGGATTCAAGATATTCATTAAGTTTCTCCAGTTTCTTGAATGTGTCAGGAAACTCTTTTTCCATTTCGCCGTCTTCTTTGATTTCCTGATAGACATATTTTACAAGTTCTTCACAACTGATTGCCCAGTTTCTGTCTCCAACCCTGTCTGCTTTTTCCATGTAATCTTCCGGGCTAGCGTCACTTCCTTTTACTGCAGAAAGAGCAAGCCAGTTCTTTTCATGGACAAACCACGCTTTGTCCGTTTCTGAATACTCAATTGAATGTTCACTGATTGTGTCTACTCCATTACCAGAATGGAAAAGGTCATGTCCATCAGCAGTGTATTTTGTCATTGCTTCAATTTGTGAGAAGCAGTTTTCAAGAGCATTGGCGGTTGCAAGGTCAATTTCAAGTCCATTGTCGGCAAAAGCTTTTAGGGTAAGACCTCCCTGTCCTGCATAACTTGCAGAAAGCATAGAATTTCTGGATTCTTCTGATATAGGCATTGATTCATCCTTATTGTAAAGCTCTTCCCTTTCAATTCCTGATTCAATTAGGGTTGCCTTTACTTCTTCTGGCTGAATTGCAAGAAATTCTTTTTTTGGGGTATAGACTTGAACAAGTTCGTCTGAAAAAAGCACATCTCTTAATTCCGTATCTTTTAAGATAAGGCTTCCTTTGCTTTCCTGTGCGATGTATTCTTTGACATCTGAAAGAATGTCATTTTCTTTCTGTTCAATTTCTTCTTCAAATCTTTTGTCGATTATTTCATTAAGCCGGTCTTCTATACTGCCCCATCCATTTTTGTTAGTGATATATTCAATACCATCTTTATCAATCGGATATGATTGATTTTCAACAGTAAGCTCAAACTTTCCACTGTTTGGAGAAGTTTCAGCATATTCTCTTCTAAGGTATTCTGTAATGCTGTTTTCAATTGCACTGTCAAGAACTTTTGCTTTTAAACCTGCCTGATACTCAATAAGGTCAGAATAAGACTCGAAGTTTTTGCCAGCATAAACATTATAATCAGCAAGAGTATTTGCCTTCATGTCATTTGTAAAGTTTCCATTGCCATCCGCAACAGGAATATATAGATCTCCATTCTTCCATTTTTCAATATCATCAATTTCATTGTATTCAGGATTACTTTCTTTGAATGAGATGTTCTGCTCAATGAAATCAAGTGATTTTTCATAAATGTTGTTTACATCATCTATAGTTTTTAGAGAATCAGAGAATCTACCATGGACAGCCTTTTGTTTTAATTTGTCATAATCTTTTGAAGTCGCATTGTATTCTTCTTCTGAAAGATACGAATAAGAAGATAAGAATTCTTCTTTTGAGATTTTAGCAAAATCCCTCATTTTTTCTTCATCATCAATAAATGATATATTTTCTGCATGAACATAATTTTCCAATACCTTTTCATACAAAAAATTGATATATTCATAATCTTTTCTCTGCTGGCTTCCTTCTTCTGATACAGAGGCGTGGTCTTCTGCAAAAGAATTGATGATATGCAGGACTTCTACAGGTTCTTTTTCCACAGGACCAAGGGCTGAAATATGTTCTACGGAGCCGTCTTTCCTTATTTTGAGGAAATCTCCAGGTTCATGAGTCTGCTCTTTTCCAATGTTGTCGATAAGTGCAAAAACCTTTTCATCTGCAATCTGACTGGCCGGAAGTTTTTCAAGACCTGAAAGGAAATCACGAACAGCTTCTACATCCCTTTCTTCACGAGAATATGGGGCAATGACATCTTCGTTTAAGCGAGACTGTTCAACAAGTTTTGTGCGGTACAACTCCTTTACCTGTTTTTCGTCATTCCAGTCTACAAGCGGTCTCATTGCTTCCGGCTTTAATGAACCTTCTTCTGCAATGTCATTAAGGACAGCTTTTGTTACCTTTTCCTTGAATTCCTCATAAGTGTTATCTGTAAAAAGATTTGAGGCAAACTGATGTCCTGGGAAATGGTCATAAGGAACACCAAACTGATTCTCTCCTTCTCCTTTCTGACCGAGAATGTAATAATTTGTATCTACCCAGCCGTCCTGCTGGTTGATTACGAACTCCACATGAAGACTTCCGATATGAAGCCTTCCATAATAATCTTCTTTTGGATTATCCTTAAAAAGCTCATCCTTGATTCTGTTGAAATCTTTTTCAGTGAATTCTGAAAAATCAAATTCCAGAGGCTGTTTTAAAAGCCAGCTGTTTTCTTCCATAATCCTGCGGTTCTCTGGAATATCTGGATAAGAATAATATTCAAGGTCTTCGTCTCCAATCCAGATGTCTTTCTTTTCTTCTAAAATCCGGCAATTGTGGTCTATGCCGTACTGTTTTGCAGCGTCTCCATCGCTTTCAAAAACATTCATGTCGTCAAGTTTTGAAATGAATTTAGGGGTAAAACCGCCTTTTACATCTAAATCCGGGTTTTGAAAGATTGCATAGCCTGTCGTAATTTCATCAAATTCCCAGCCGTTTTCAATTCCATCATGAAGCTGTTCTTTATTCGGGCGGATATAAGAAAGAGACTCTTTACCATGCTCGGCAGCATCCTTACCTTTAATAAGTGCTTTAAAGTCACCCAGCAAAAGCCATTTATCGCTTTCTTCAAAAACAAGTTCATCTGTTCTTGAATCTGAAAGTCTTACTTTTTTCTCATCAAAAGCAGACTTTATTTTTTCAAAAGCATTATTGATGACAATTTTCTTTTCTTCATTGGAGTATTGAGGCCATTCGTCTGGAAGAAGATTTTTTTCTTTATCAATTTCTTTTGTAAACTCAGGATAAAGAAAATCTGATATCCTAAAGGCACTGTTAATACGGTCTGTAATTTCAATCTCATCTTTATACTGTGGATTTTCTTTTAATGCTGCAAATTCTTTTTCAGCCTTTTCCCAGATAAGGTTTTGTGCATCAGAGAGAGTAAGAATTTCACCGGAAAGAAGCTCTTTTGCAGCGGAATCAGAAAAATCAAGCCTCCATTCCGCACCATCCCCGAAGCCATATACATCATCAAAGGCCTGATAATTGAACTCACCAAAATCGAGATTTTCTTCAATCATGCGGCTGGTAGCTTCAAGAAGAACACCCTCACTGTCTTTTTCAGGAAATTCTTCTTCCACCCACTTACAAAGCTCTTTAAAAGTCTCTCCGTCCCCGCTTCCCAAATGACTAATTTTATCTTCAAAGAGCTTTTCCATACGGTTATATTTATCTGCCAATGTTTCAGATTTTGCCATTTCTTTTTCCTCTTCTTCCATCAGCTTTTCTATATCAATGTATTCTCTTTCAAAGATGATTTTTATGTCCCTGTCTCTGACGATATTTTCTTTTACAAATTTCTGTGCATATTCTTTAAATGCTGTAAGTGAGGTATCACGAGTTGGATCAGCATCAAGGAAGGAATCCCAGGAAGAATCGGGCGTTACCTTGTATTCTTTTGTAGTCCAGTCATAAGAGAAATATGATTTTCCGTCAGGAGCTACCAGATGTCCTGATAGGTCATCATAGTCTTTCCAGGTCCAGAATTGAATGTTATTTCTGTTTCTTGAGTAAATATTTACAGAATCAAGTTGTTTAGAAATACTTGTATCAACATGACCTTCATTATCTACAGGGTAAATCCAGCCACCATTTCCATAATCTCCGCCATTACAGATATTCATATCATATTCTTTACCGTTATAATTAAATCCATACCAGAAATCAGAAAGGTCATTTTCAGAAGCATTAAAAGAAAATTCGATAGTCTCTTCATTTCTAAGTTTTAGTTCTGCATTCCATTTCTTTGAAGAATCATCAAAATATATTTCAATATTTGCATTTTTAAAAGGTTCAAGAGTATCGTTCTTTGCCATTTTCTTTTCTCCATTAATTTGATATTGACCAGCTTTCATCTTCTTTAAAATTAGTCTTTTCTCTTGATTTTGTTTGTTCGGGTTTTATTTCTTCTCTTGCCCATTTCTCAAACAGCTTGTCTGAGTTTTCTTTGTTGGTGCATCCCTGTTTTTCAAGCCAGTGCTTTACATCAGAGGACTTATTTGCATGTTTCAGACAATAGGCTGCCGCTTTCTGTGGATTTCCTGCAATCTGGCGTAATTTTAAAGAAGATTTGAAATAGTCCTTAAAGTTTTCAGGAGTGATGTCTTGGTTTGGAACATAATGACCATCTTCTACCGTAAAACCATTTGGAACACGTGTATGATGTTTTAGATGATAGCTTCCGCCACCGTTCTCACGATAGGCTTTTAAATCCTCTCGTGCTTTTTGAAGGTTGTCATAACCAGCCTCTTCTTCCCAGCCATAGCCATAATTGGCCATGATTGTGTATTCATTATGAGTTTTCCGCTCATACTGCATCTGATTATTTTTCTGTTCTGCATTTTCTTCTATTCGTTTTTCATCAGTCATTTTATTTTGATTTCTCCTACTATTTACAACTTGTTGTTTGTCAAAATATATAAACCTAATTACAACATTACATTTAAGTTTTTAGATTGACGGACTATCAACATCATCATCCAAGTTTTTTTTATGATTTGCAGAAAGTTTCTTCTTTTTGTCCTGCCCTGTAACACGAGTTAAAGAAGTCCTTGCATATTCACTTTCAATCTCAACTTCCCTTGCCCCCATATCTTTCAGCATAGTTGCAAGCTGCACAATCTGTTTCTTGGAGATTTTTTTGCCGCTTACCTGGGGAAAAGCATCTCCTGCTCCAAGGGCAAATCTTCTGTTTTCTTTATCAACAATAAGTCCAAGTCGTACACCCTGATACTGGTCCTTGTTCACGAACACATCAACATTTGACTCAAAGCCGGAGAGTCTTTCAGGAACTAATTCAGGAAAAAGTTCCTTTCTGTTCATATACTCAAAAAGGCAGTCACCCCAGAGCTTGTCCTTATCGTGATGAGAGAAATCAATGCCATATTTTGAAAAGGTCTGCTCTAAGTCATATTCAGACATAAAAAGCTGGCCGCCGGAATTCGCCGCATGTTCACAAGCTTTCTTCCACCATATTTTTGGATAAGTCTTTCTGTCTACCCCTACACTACCACCGGCAGCTTCAATATAGCTTACTAAAGATTTTGGTGTCGGATAGCTGTCATCCTGGTGTTCTTTAAAAAAGTCATCAAACATTCTGTCAATGGCATTGTTTCTTTTAATTTCTGTTTCTGTAGGTTCGTTAATCATAATATAGCTCCTTATATTGTTATTGCCGTAAAGTTACGGCGTTATAATCCCCTGTCCTCTCCAACGTGCATTGAGAAAGTAGGTCTTTTGAATTTCTGCTTTGTCTGTTCATTTTGAACTGTTTTGGCATTGTTCTTTGACTCCTGCTGCATTGCGGCCGGAACCCTTCTGTTTGCATCTTTCTTAAGCTGTTCATCTCTTGTGTAAATAGGTTCAAGAGAGAAGTTGTAATGAGTAAGACGCTCACTGAATGAATAAGCATCAAAAATAGTTCGTGATATGATGCCGTTTATGTTTTTTTCAGTACTTTCATCAATCTTTTTTATCAGACTGTTGAAAGCATTAAGGATATTCTTTTTTTCATCAGGAGAAAAATTATAAAGTTTTTCTCCACTTGCCTGCTCATTAAAATGTTTATAGTAGCAGTCAAAAATAATTTTCTGTTCGGGGAGATAGTTCTTATATATGCTGTTCCTTTTGTTTACGATTTCCTGAAACACTGGAGAAGATTTTTGCAGGTTCAGGAAAAGATTCTGCTTAATGTGTTTTGTCCTTTCACTTTGTTTTTCTCCCGTATTATATTCATTTCTGTTTGCGATTATTTCTTTTGCCATATATGCGGCATAGGGAATTTTGTTTTCCAAAAGTTTTTCAGTAAAAAGCCTTTCAACCGATTTTTCCGTGAACTGATCCAAAAGATACGCACACTGGCAGTCAATGCAAAGGCTTTCAGAAAGAGTATTGCTCTTAAAGCTCATTTCTTTGTCAGAGAAACGTTCCCTTGCATTTTGAATTACAACAGGGCGGCAGTTATAATTGGGATTCTGCTTTACGGCTTTCTGATACTCGACAGGATTACTGGCCTTTAGCTCAAGTCCAAGCTGGGCTGCGTCTGCTCCATAAATCCACATTGTACTAGTTGCTCCAATACTAGCAGCTTTAAGGGCAATTTTTTCCTTGTTTATATCCATGCGAGTTTTTCCAGTAATTACATTCATATCAGGTGGAAAGTTCTTTCCAGAGAGAACAGGCATAGTATTATTCTTAATATTTTCCCTTATAAGAGAATTTATTTCCCTATAGTTTGAATCAAAATCCCTGTTTACTGCGTATGTAGTTATGTTCTCATATCTCATATAGTGTCCTATGAATAAAGAGCCGCCATAAAATGAACTTATGACGGCTCTGTTATTTAGTCGCTCATTGACATTCCGTCATCATCGGAAATCGAGCGGCTGCTGTTCTTTTTAATCTGATGATTCTTCAATTTCTCCTCGTATTTATTCTGGGCCTTAGCATTGCGGATTTCTGTTGCACGGGCATGTTTCATCTCGTGAAGTTTTTTGTTTGCCTCATAACCGAGCATGTTAAGGCGGTAAGGATTTACATGAGGCTTTCTTTCCTCTCCTTCCTTGCGTTCCCAGATGAATTCAGATACATTCTTCTTGAATCCATCCACAATTTCCTTTGAGGCGGTAAAGTCCTTTCCCTTTTCCATTGCATCAAAATATTCTGCAAGATACTGTGCAGGATCAGAGCTTGAGGCATTTACAACCTCACGAACCTTGCCTGGATTTGGTTCATGCCACTTATTGCCGGCCTTTTCTCTCGCATATTCATAGCGGGCTTCTGACTGTTCCTTTGCCCACTCAACGAGTTTTTCAGGATTCTCAACCTGAGCAATATTGAAGAGTTTGGCGGTAATTTTTTCATTTACGGTTTTTCCTGTTTCAGGGTCTTTGATTTCCTTACCGTCTTCATCACGTTTCGGAACGGAAAAATCAATGTGGATTCCGTGGCTTCCCTTCTTGATTCTGAGCCTTTCATTCCATCCCAACTGCTTCTCCATGTTAACTTTATCAAGCTGCTGGATTGTCATGTACTCATCAGTTGGGAACCCGTTAATCTTTGAAAAGTTTTTGAGAAGAAGTGTTGTTAATCCTTTGTATTTAGTGCCATTTACAACATTCTTTACATCAGAAACATCAGCTTTTCCGTTTGCTCCAGGAAGACAGGCAAGGGAGCCGTCTTCAAGAGCATTCATGAAATTCTTGCGGTTTACTTTTGCATTAATAACAGAAGGGTCATTCTGAACTGATTTTGCAGCTTCTTCAACTGCATCTGGCTTGGCGCTGAGATTTTCAGCATTAGAGATTGTGTTAGGTGTTTCCATTTTTATACCTACCTACTTGTTTTTTCGGAGCGGTGAAGAATGGCGGGTAAACTTCCTTTTCCTTTTTATAAGAACAACGTTCTTTATCTGAGTATAATACCGTTTACTTTTAGTTGTCAATACCTTTATTTCTTATTATTTACTTTATAGTTTATATAAGTTATACTACATATATGCTTACAGTAAGAGTTCCCATTAAGGGAAAGGAATACTTTAATCTCTATGTAAACGGAAAACCTGTCTTTTCTGCATTTGATGAAGAGCTAGGCAGTTTATTTTCTTTTGAGGGAACAGTCCTTTTACAGTATGGCTGGACTTTACAGGGAAGGCAGGCAGATCACAGAAGGGCTTATCTTGTATGCGAAAAGTCTCTCACAGGAAATTACACAGGTATTTATTTACCGAATGTAAAAGAGAGTGTTGCGGTCCTGGGCATTTTTTACGGCCGTAAGATAGATGAGGCACGGCAGGCATTATTCAATCTTGAAAAACTGGCTGGCAAGGACATATATCTTTATTCAGTAGGCTTCTGGCAGAAAGTTTCATGTCTGATTGACGGCAAAGAGAACAAAAGAAGCCTTGCAATCAAATCAAATCTTGAAGTTCTATATACAAAATATAAATCATCTTTAGACAAAGGAAACTGCTTATGATAAAGGCAACAAAGGAAATCCTTGGAAGTATTGGAATTGAAAACATTTTTCTTTCTGGCTCTGACGAAAGCGAGAAATGGCTTTTACAGCCTTTAGAAATCGGTACGGGCTGCTGGATATGTGCTTTAGACAAGAGCTGCTTTATAAACAATGTTACCTGCAACATAAAGATAAAAGATGAATATGTTAAGACTCCTGTGGAAACAGAACCGGTAGAGGGAAACATTTATCGAATTGAGTTTTCAGAAAGCAGCAGCAAGGAATTCAAGAAAATCAAAAATAAAATAAAAGAACTGGAAAAGAATATTACATTTTTGGAGAAGCGAAGGGAAAAACGCTATGAACTGGGAATCTCAGGTTCAAAAAAATTCGGCATTACAGACTATGAAAAGCAGAATATTTTTTTTAAGGGGAAAACACTTTCCTGCTTTTTCAACAATATCTCGTATGGGGGCTGCAATATAACAACCATGCAGACTGAATTATTTAGATTTGTAACAGGAGACGAAATAGCCATTAAACTATGCCTTTCAAATCCACTTGAAAACATTTTCATGCAGGGGAAAATATGCTCTGTTGCATTGAAAAGTCCAGCAAATGAAACCCATTTTAAATTTGCCATACTTTCCATAGAATTATGTGAGCCGCCCCTTTCCTGGAAAAAGCGGCTTACTGATTATATAAAAATACAGGAGAAGTAAATTATGTTTTATTCATCAAGATATTTCTGGAGGCTTGTAATTATTCTTGTTTTAATAGCCCTGATAATGCCCCATCTGCCGGAAGTCCTAAATTCCGTGAAGTTATTCATCAATTTTATTATTCATAAAGCTTCCCAGCTTATAAACGTGATTAAATAAAAAGTCGTAAACAGCATAATATAAATGTATTGACAACAAATGTATGATTAGGTATTCTTATCTTGTGGATACAGAAGAAATAACCGATAAAATTGGTGTAGACGTCTTAAACGACATAATGAAAGGCAAAGGTGAATCTGAAATCCTCAAAAAGTACGGAATTTCAGAATACCAGTTCTCACAGATAAAAAGAATCATCCTGCAGCAAGTAAAAGATAAGATTGATTCAACAGAAACAACATCTCATGCTGTACGCTATTTTAAGACACTTGTAAAGGAAAGGAGCTTTGCTACAAAAGCTCAAGAATTCGGACTTACAGAACCTCAGCAGAAACTTTTATACAATGTAGCACGAGGTGATTTCAGGGCAACCTACGGCATTATATTTGCATTGCGCAATATTATTTCTCCCTCGCAATGGATCTATCTGGAAAATGAGGAGCTTCCGAAGCCTGTAAAATTCAATTCTCTTGTAGAAAAAAAATATCCTCATTACGACTTTGATTCACGCAATGAACTTGCAAAAGAAAGCACACTTGGCAACATCTTCTTTGATGTATTGAAAGAACGAAGGGCAATGTCAAAATTTTGCGTCATGCACAACTGCGAAAAACTGGAAGCCGCAAACTTTGTATACATGAAGCATCACAAAAACGGTGAGATGCGCTATCTTGCCCGCCCTACACTTCCATTCATAAAAAAATTCCGGGAAGACGTCCACCCAGACTGGTGGTTCATCTACCCGGATGAGGTTAGCAAGGAATACCTTCAAGAAATACGGAACAGGGCGAATGAGTGTGCCGCTTCCATCCGGCATTACTAATTAATGGTGTACAGTAATCTGACCTGTACATGTTTTTCCATCTTGAGTATAAGTAAGAGTTATTGTTGAAGTAGTATCTAAAACATTTGTAACAGCTGTTGAGCCTCCCTGATGGGAAACCGTAAAACTATATGCAGCTTTCGGGCCTGTAGTCACAACTATATTATTATCATTTCCTAATGTAACATTTATCGAACTCTCTGTTTTTGTTGCATTGGATGCATTGGAAGGTAAATTTATATCAGGGGTCTCAGATTCAACTGTGATTTTTGTGTTAGCCGATGTAAAAATACAGTTGGTATTCAAAGCAATACTCTTGGTACAGTTTGCATCCTGCTGTACAGTTTTAGATGCTATATATGGTTCAATCAGATACCCCTCCTACACCTGTATAGCACCAACATGTTTTACCGTTTGAATCTGTTGTTTTCTGCCATAATCCGTTTATGTTTTTTTGACAATTTCTCTTTTCAATAACAATATTAATTGTTTTATTTGCACTGTTTGATGAATTTACATTATTTACATCTTTATAAGAAATCGTTAATGAGCTTCCTTTTACAGGAGTTGCAGTATCTGCTTTGCAAACAGTTTCACCGATATAAGTAGGATAAAGTTCCAAGAAATTTACAGAATAATTATAAGATTTATAATGCCATTCTCCCCAGAACTGAAGAGATTTGGTTGGTGTTGTACTAGAATAGTTTCTTATAGTTGATGAATAATAATAAAATTTATTATCAACAACTGTTGAAGTCTCCCTAATTTTATTGATTACTAATTGTGAAACATTCTCATTTGAACTGTAGTCTTGAATTGTATAAGTTTTTTTAGAGGTATTAAGTATACATGGTGGCCAATTCCAGTCACTCCATACTCCCGCTATAGTGGATATGTGAAAGTTGCCAATAGATAATGAATTAGGAGTTTCATTTATAATGCAATCTCCGTTGGTCCAATATCCCTTAGTTGTATAATCATAATTATGTCCTATTCTATAATATTTAACACCGTTAGAATCTGTTGATTCAGGAGAAAGTTCACCAGATGTGTTATTCCCGCTAAAATAAATATGAGGTTTACTAGCTCCTGCTCCATTATTATATGGATCATCATCATTTGAATCATACATTTTGTCAGTACATATTGGCTCCCCAATTGTTGTATCAACACTGCCTGTATTCTGATTAAACTTTACAGAAACATTCTCAAGCCTTGCATTAGGTTCCTTTATATCAAGATAGAAACTGTAACTCTCGCCGTCTCCAAGATACAAGGTTCCGGCATTTCCATTGCTAGAGTTTGCTACATAATATGAGAATGAGCCTGCCTCAAAATTAAATACAGGATTTATCGTATAACTGTCATATTTTGAGTTTATGTTTTTATTTCTTGAAATCGGCGTATTAATCTTGTCGTCAGGATTTGTTGCCGTAAGAGTTATATATTGACCATCTTTGACTTCTGTCAGAGCCTTCACATAAATAACACCCGTTCCTTTTGATGAATCATAGGAATAAGACGATATTTCAATGGCAGGATTCGAGCTTGTAATATCGAGCTCCATACCAGTTTTTGGATAGACATGGAAAGGAATCTGTGCAAGGTTATGAGGAGAGTTTTTAGTTGTAAGCAGATTTGTATCATCCGGGTACATTTTTATGATTCCGCTTTCACCGTCAAATTCAAGTTCATAGTGATATTCACATACTACATTGAGCTGTGCTTTTGCAGTTCCTGAATCATTTGCAGAATATCCATAAATAATACCGCTTCCCAGTTCTTTTCCTTTTATAGTAATTGTCTTTGTAGATTCATTTACAGAAAAATCAAAGAAGTCATCAGTACTTCCAAAACTAGAAGAGCCGTTCATCATTTCTATCCAGTTGATTGTTGCATTCTCTGGAGTAACCGTATAATTTACTGTCTCAGTAAAGCCCGGATTAACATGAACTGTCTTTGTTTCAAGCACGATTTCAGCATCAGTCAGAACTGTAACGATACAGTCTGCATAATTTCCATTAGGAAGCTGCGCACGTAATGTTGTACTTCCTACATTTCGGGGGATAATGTTACAGGTAAGACCGTTGCTTTTTGAAATTGAAACAATGTTAACGCCACCTACCTTTGGAGCAGTCCATGTAACTGTACTTGCATCAGAAGCTGAACCATTTATGAGTTTTGCAGTAACTGTTACAGAACCGTCAGACTTGTACATTTCTATATATGTTTGTGTAAGACTTATGTCCGTCTCTTCCTTTTCTGGTACGATAATCCAAACCGTTAAATCATAGCTGCATTTTGGATGAGAAAGTGTAATAACAGCAGTACCACCAGCTTTTGCAGTAATGTAAGTGTTTTTACCTGTGGTCTTTCCAGCCTCATTCTGTAGAAGACTTACGCAAGAATTCTCATTGCCTGTCAAAGACCATTCAAGATTGTAATAATCATTGGTGCTAATTTCATTGCCGGAAAGAAGAGCTTCAAGGGTCTTGCTTTCCCCAATCTCCATGTTTATGACGGTTGAATTCATAGAGATTGTATTTATGGTTGCATCAGCTTTATTTACAATTACAGCCATCTGGGTTGTTCCGATTGTACCATTTGCGGTTTTCAGAGTTGCATTGATGGTTGCGGAACCTTTTATGATTCCGGCAATCATACATACCTGATTGCTTCCTGTTGCTACAACCACATTGTTATCTGACGAAGAATATTCTATCCAGGATTCTTCACTTGTAGCCGGAACTTCCATTGGAACAAACAGAATTGATTTTTCCAGCATTTCTTTTGAAACATATTTAAAAGCAAATTCCGTATACTCAGAACACATTACAAGAATATCTACCGTTGTAACAACTTTAGGATGCTTTACATGAACATAGGTAGTTCCAGAAACTCCTGTAGGTACAATCTGACAGGTATCAGTAATAGAAGAAATGGAGACAATATTGTAATCATCTGCCCACCAAACAAAATCCTGAGCATCCAAGACTTCGCCATTTTCAAGTGTTGCAGTAATTATCTCACCGCTGGCATCAGATGGATTTATTTTTAGGACTTTTGATGTAACCGTAATATAGCAGTTCTGGTCAGTTGTGTCCTCTACCCTTACAAAAACAGTTTTTGAATAAGCGTCCGGATAATTAGTATTTCTAACGGTAATATAAGTCTGTCCTGCTTTTAAACCTTTTATGTAGCAGGAGCCAGAGCCAGTTGAAATCAAGGCAACAGTAGAGTCTGCAATAGTCCAGATAAAAGACGTGTCGTCATTAGAAGTGCCACCTGTCATATCAGCAGTTATTGTAGTTGAACTGCCTTTTGTAAGAGTGACAATATTAGAGCTGGTATGAATGAATGGATTTGCAGAAACAGAATTTGAATCAAGACAAATTACAATTATTTCAAGCGGATAAAGACAGTCTGAATGAGAAACTGTGATTTTAGCAGTTCCGGGATTTACTCCTGAAATCATTGCAGTAGTGCCTGAATTGACAACCACATCACTGATGTTTCCGTTTGAAGAAGTCCAGTTCCAATTTGAAGCTTCGTAACTTTCTGCATTTTTCAGTGCTACCGTCAAAGTAGCATATTCTCCTTGAATTACAGTTGCAACATTCTGTGTTGTCGAGATGTATGGAATATCCGCAAGCTCAGCTGCACTTTTCTGGATTATGACAAGAACTTCCTTATCATATTGTGCAGCTTCATGGTGAATCGTAAGGATTCCCTGCCCTGCTTTTTTGGGAGTTATGTAGCAGAAATTCTTATCAGAGCTGTAACTTACTGTAAAAATATTCTTATCAGAACTTTCAAAAATAAAGCCTTGTGTTTCTGTAAGAGAACTTTCTGTGTGGCACAAAACAGCATGGAACATAAGGTCTTCTGAATTTGTGGTAAGCGTTACAGTGTCCTCTGAGGAAATGTAACACACATCAGTATTTGAATAGACATACTCACTTCCTACATGAACTGTAAGCGTAATTGTATTGCTGGAAAGAGGATGAGAAACTTCTATTGTTCCGCTGCCTTCATGCAGGGCCGTAATTGTGGCATCAGCACCGTTTGAAGCAACAGAGAAGAGTTCAGGATTATTGTTTTCCCAGATAGTATCATCATATTTCAAGCCGTCAATATTTACAGGAGTTACATTGATATTTTCTGTACTTCCAACAGAGGTAGTAACAACATTGTATGAAGTAGTGAGGTAACAAGGTTTGTCATCTTCAATTTTTCCGCTCTGTTTAACATTTATATAGAATATAACTTTTTCGGAAGGATTGTCCGTAAGCCATGCAGTTATCTCTGCAATTCCTGCACTTACACCCGTAATATTTGCAGAATGCCCGTATTGTGCAAATCCGATAACCTCATTTAAACCTTTAGTTACAGACCATGAAACAGATTCTTCAGTTTCTGTATCATTTTGGGGATCAGAATAAGCTACCGGTATCACAAAAATATTCAGCTCCTCTTCTGTATACATTGTATATGATGTCTGCGTTGCATAGAGAGTTGTAAGTTCTTCAAGGTCTGCAGAATCATCATAACTTACAAGCACTATGTTCAAAGGGTACTCTGCTTTTTCGTGGCTGACAGTAATAGTTGCTTTATTGAGGCCGGTTCCGTTTGCAGTAATGTTTGCAGTTGTACCGTCACTTAAAATAGTAAAGTTAGAATCAGAGCAGGCCCATACAATATTGCTTTCATCCCCAGCTTCTTTGTTACTGCCTGAAAGATTTACAGTAACACTTTCTGTTTCGCCGTTTTTTATCTGAAAGAAAGGATTTTCTGTAGAAAGTACAAGAGGTTCTACGGATACAGAATCAGAAGAGAGTACATTCACGAGAACTTTTGTTGGATATGCAGCTTTCGGGTGGGAGATTGTTATCGTTGCCCTACCTTCTTTTAATGGAGTTATAATTGCATAACCGCTTGTCATTGCAATTGCAGCCCGAGAGGATTTAGAAGAGGAAGAGCCTGTTCCCCCTCTATACATGATCACAGGGTCTTGAGAACCGTCTGCCGCCTCGTTCACAATTTCCCATTCAAGGTCATTCTCACCTGAAGATATATTGTTTATGGTTATGTTGATTTTTGTATCATCTGCACCAACTTTTGTCTCAATATAATTCTGGCTTGTAGTTATATAAACTTTGGAAGAAGAAGCTTCGGAAGCAATATTCCTTACCAAAACAAGAATAGACCTGGTACTTGAACACAGGGGATGAGAAACAGTAATTTTTACAGCTCCGTTTTTCTTGCCTGTAAGCCAGACGGTATTTCCCCTGCCGCTTTCACTTCCATTGTAAATGGAATATTCTAGATAGTTTTCCGCCCCTTCAGAGAATGTCCATTCATATTTGTCATTATCAACTGAGGTTCCATCCGGCAAGTCTGCTATGGAAAGCTCCACAGTTTCGCTTGTAGCACCGTTCAGTACAACATAAGTAGAAGAAGGCTCTATATATGCCGCATCAAGATTTTCAACTACACGAACAAGGACATTAAAATCATAGGATGCAGACGGGTGGCTTACTTTAATATAGCAGGATCCGCTTTCAAGAGGCGTTACAGTCATTTTGTTTGAGTTTGTAGAAATAGAAACATTAGGGTCTGTCATTATGTTTCCGCTTTCATCAACGACAGAATAAGTAAAATCGTCTTTATAAGTTGTATATGCTGCATTTTTCAAATCTACCGTAATGGATTTTGATTTCTCAGTAGATTTATTTATAGTAAGGATATTGCTTGATGTTGTAATGTAAGGAACATCAAGACTTGAGGCAGAAACTGCTACAAGGAAAGAATATCCGTAGGAACATTTCGAATGCTTGCAGGTTATTCTTGCCAAGCCTTCGCTTTTTCCTGTAATCCAGCAGTAGTTTCCCTCAACATATACAGAAGCAATTCCCGGCTTGTCACTAGTGAAAATAAAACCATTTTTATCACTCTGTGTTCCACCATAAATTGAAGCATATACTTTATTTGTTTCTCCTGGTGCAATGCTGACATAATCAGAGGAAACATAGACATAAGGATTATCGACTTTTGATGTTTCCCCAGCTGAAACAACAGTCAAGGCACATTGAGCAGACTTGTCGCCACAGGAAGCCTTTATTACTGTAGATCCGGCATTTATTCCTGTTATCACAATGGAATAATTATCCGTTGTGGCAGAAATGATATTTTCATCATAAGACCAGGTTACATTCTCTTTATTCTGACCTTTACTAGATGAAACCGTAACATTGATAATATCCATTGAGCCTACGGAAAGCTCCAGTGAATTTCTGTCAAATTCGACAGACTTTATTGTATTCTCTTCTATTTCTGTAAAGCTTGCAAAAAAGTGGCATGAAAAGAAAATGAAGCCTGAAGCAAACAGAGAGATAATATTGATTACTCTTTTAGTTCCTTTCATTTTTTTCCTCCATTCTGATTATTTATAGTTATAGTCGCAATTTCTAATATCAAGATAAACAGGAATCTTGTAATACTGTTTAGAAGTTGTATAAACAGGCGTATACTCAATATTCAGAATTCCGATATAAAGATGTTCCAGTCGGACAGTATTGTTCTTATTGTTTATCACATCTGCGGGGTCATCCTTATTTGCCTTATAGAAACCTGTATCGCTATTGAAATCATTTGAGAACTTGAGACTGAAACCAGAATCATTTGTACCTTTTTTAATTACCGGCTGACCAGAACCAATCATGACAGGTTCTGCTCCTGCATAAGTTTGGATTTTGTTAGTTGAATAAGAGCTGCTTGGTGAAAAAGTAACATCACTTATATTGGGAGAAGCATTCACATTCGTACAGCCTATTTTAAATGTTATGGTCTCACCGTCACCAACAGTCAGAATCTTTGTGTCACTGTCAAAGAAAGAATATTTTCCGTCTGTTGTAAATGTTTTAAAATTAAAATCCTGTGAATTGTAATAGATATTTGCCTCAATATCTTTCTCTGCAATCTGTCCCAGCGGTGCATTTCCATCTATGCTCACAGGATTATAAGCAATTACCTGTATTGTTCCCTTTGATTCAGCAAGAGGAACAAGGTGTATCATACCGTATGCAGTTCCTGTCTGCTCATCAATTCTGGTAAAGTAATTACTTGTAATTTTATAAATACCACTGCTTCCGTTATAACTGGAATATGTTCCTTCTTTCAGCTCCAGTTTTTTTGAACCTGTTAAAAACTGAGATCCTTGAATATGAAGTTCCGCACAGGCTGGCTTTAGTTCAAAATCAATATCAAAAGTTCCATCTCCCTTATCTACTGGTATTGTCTTTATAAGTGACTTTGACAGGTTCAATGTATTGCCCCATTCATTTGCAACGGTTATACTTGCCTTTGCCTTTGATGCTGTTGTTCCTGTAATTGTGCAAGTACCCTCGTTGTATTTACCGTAGCATGTAAGAGTTCCATTCTTATCATCAGACCAGCCTACAAAACTAGAATCTGTTGTAGTCCAGGTAACGCTTCCCATTTCACTTTCAGGAGAAACAGTGTATGTAATCTTAAACTCTTCTCCCGGATAACAGCATACGCTGTTCATATTGAGAATAATCTGTTTAGGAGGTTCAACAGTTATAGTACAAGATGCTTTTCTAAGAGAAGACGGAACAGTTGCGGTAATAACAGCATTTCCAACATTCTGCGGATATACACTTATTTTTTTTCCAGAACCGCTTAATTTTATAGCAGGTTTGTCCGTATCCTGCTGTACGGTCCATTCAAGGTTTTCATAATCACCATCTGCTGCATTTGTAATAGAAGCAGTAATGCTTTGTGCATTATCGCCCATAATAAGGTTCATTGCACTTCTGTCTAGTAGAATATTTGCTACATTCTCTCCAGGAACAATTACATAAAGAATAACATTGCTTATTCCGTCATATTTGTCGCATGAGATTGTAACTGTTGCTTCCTGCCCTGCTTTCTTTCCTGTAATCTTAATCTGGTCATTCATTGTATAACCCGATGAGGAAGGAGAAGGAGTTATCTCTACAATGTTTGGGTCAGAGGATTTCCATTTCAAGTATTTTTCATCACCTGTAGCGGCATTTGTACCTGCAAGAGTTGCACTTAAAGTCTGGGTTTCGCCATTTTCAAGTGTAATGACGATAGAACCAGTGTAATTTATATAAGTTACATCAGCCGCAGATTCTTCAATATTTACAAGGATTTGAGCAGAAGCCTGTTTTATTCCTGAAGCTGTAGCGACTAAATCCGCATATACAATACATGTTCCTGCTGCAAGTGGATCTAAAATACAGACAGAATTTGTTCCACTTACGCTAATTAAGTTAGAAGCTGATGAACCATCCGTTCTTTTAGCACTGTAAACTACTTTTGTAGAAACGCTTGTTGCAGGAACTTCCATGTTTACAAAACTCTTAGTTCCTTTTGTAAGATTTATAGAAGTATCTTCAAATGCAAATTCCGAATATTGAGAAATATATAGAACTATGTCTTTTTGATTTGAGGCTTTAGGATGAGAACAGTGAATCGTAACATTTCCTGTTGCAATAGGAGTTATTACGCAGTTTTCACTTGTATAATTCATGTCGATTATATCATAGCTGTCTGCCCACCACTTAAAGTTATAGACATCGCTTGCAGTTCCGTTTACCAGCGTTGCAGTAATTGTTCTGCTTGAATCCGATGGAGACATTTTTATAATGCTCTCTGTAACAGTAATATAGCAGTCCTGCTCAGATTTTGGCTCACAGATTACAAGAACGGTTCTATCAACTCCACCTGTCTTAGGATGAGAGATTACAACCTGTGTAGTACCGGCACTGATAGCTTTTATCTGTGCAGTTTCATTGCTTGAATAAAGTGTTGCAATGCTTGAATCCTGACAATGCCATGAGAAGTTTGCATAGTCACTCTCCGTTCCACCAACCAAATCGGCCGTTAGTGTGGTAGCAGAATCACCTACAGTCAAAGTTACGATATTCTGACATGTAATATAAGGATTTGCTGCTGCAAGAATAGGATCAACACAGTTAGCGATAATTTCAAGAGGATAATCACAATAATCATTTGTGACGGTTATTTTTGCAGTTCCCTGAGAAATACCGTAGAATACGGCCGTACTTCCGCTTTCCACAACTTTAATAATTGAAGCATCTGAGCTTTCCCAGTGATAGCCTTCCACAATGTTTGATTTTGCATTTTCAATTGAAACAGTTACCGTCTCATTGTATGTTTCACCAATCGTGACCACATTCTGACTTGTCGTCAGGTACATTATGTCTGCAAGCTCTTCTGCAGTATTTGCTACGACAACAAGAACAGTTTTCTCAAAGTCAGCGTTTGTATTTCTGATTGTAAGTTCTGTCATTCCGGCTTCGAGTGCCTCAATGTAGCAAGTCCCAGTAACATTGCCGGTTGCCTCAATGATTCCGCTTTTTCCTGTAACAGACCAGTTAAATCCATTCTTTGCAGTTGAATTTTCAAGGGCAGCACCTATCGTCTTAGTCTCGCCCTTTACCATAGTTACGGTATCTTCTTCCGTAGTGATGTATACATAAAAATCATCAGCCCATTCATATAATGCACCGACTTTTATTTCAATGCTTATAGAATTTTCAGACACAGCATTAGAAATGTTTACCCTGGTTTTTCCTTCACTTACGGCAGTAATTACAGCAGAGCTTCCGTTTCCGACAACAGCAGCAACAGAAGGATCCTCTATCTGCCAGTTTGTATAAGAAGCCATCTCTGAATCACTGATGTTAACTCCAGTTACAGATAGATTTACGGTATCTCCTACTGTAGGAATTACCACAGCATTTTTTGTTGTAGTAAGATACTTTGAAGTTATTACTCCAGTTTCTTCTCCCTCAGGCAAAACTGTAATATTAAAAACACAATCCTCACAACCAGAAAGTCTTGCAGTAATTGTTGCAGTTCCACTTCCTGTTCCTGTGACAGTTGCCTTTAAGTGAGAAACAGAAGAGGCATTTACCATACAGACAGAAGGATTGCTTGAAGTCCATACAATCTGCTGAATGTCGCTTGCTTCAAGACCGAACTGATTCAGTTCAATTTCACAAGTTCCTTCAACATTTATTCTGTAATAAGTCGTGTCCGCATAAAAGCCTTTCATAGAATCAAGCTCTTCTGTCGTATCAGCAGAAAGCACAAGTATTTTTTTCTCGCTAAGAGCCTTTGCATGACTTACCTTTACATAAGTCTGATTTTGTCCACTTCCATTTGCAGACAGCAGAACTGTTGCTCCAGTTGATGGAGAAACGGAAATTACAGAAGAATTCTCACTCTCCCACATAATTCCATTTTCATCTCCGCTGGATGTATTACCTGAAAGATTAACAGAAACTTCCTGTGCTGCCCCATTTAACATTTTAATCAACGAAGTATCAGAATTGATGTAAACAGGCTCTTCAAGCAATGCATATTCAGAAAGAACTTTTACGACAATATCAGTTGAATAAAGAATTTTGGGATGCGAGACAGAAATTGTTGCAGTACCAGCCTTTAGCGGTGTGATATACAAGTATCCGTCCGTAATGCTTCCTGCTGTTCGAGCTGCAACTTTTCCAGTAGGAGTTATAATTTTACAGATGTCGTTATTCTCACCATTATCGATTGTCCATACAAGGTCATTTTCATCCCCTGCTTCCCCGCCCATTACTGAAACTGTAATCTGTGTTGTTTCTGCTCCAACCTGAGTCTTTACATAGTTTTCACTGGTCGTTATATACATCGAAGCATCAATAGCACTTCCGGCCTGATTGCGAAGAATTATAAGAACAGTACGGGAATATTCACTAAGCTCATGCCTGATTTTTACTTTAAATGCACCGTTCTTTTTTCCAGTTACTGTAAACTGATTTCCGCTTGCTTTACATTCCATGTAATCAGAACAGTCATTTTCAGAAATTTCATTACCATTTTCATCAAATAAAATCCATTCAAAGGCATCTGGATTTACATATTTATCAGTTCCCTCAATATCGGCATAAATACTGTATGAATCATCAGAGCCATTTACAATCAGCGTTGTCGTTGAAGGAACAATATATACGTTTTCAACAGCTGTGGTAACTTTTACAAGCACGTCGAGTGTATATTCACAGTTTTCATGGCTTACCCTAAGAACAGAAAGACCATTTTTTAATGGAGTAAGAATTGCAGTGCTTCCGTTTCCGATAACAGAGCAGCAGTCATCCCCGTTCTCAGATATTATCTCGTAAGAAAATCCTTTTTCATAATTAGCTGTAATAGGATTTGCCACGCTGAAAGTAACGGTTTTAGAGGATACATCTGCTTTGTTTATGACAACGATATTTTGCGAAGTGGTAATATAGCTTGCAGTAAGTGTGTCACTGTAAACATAAAGAACCATTGTATAATCATAGGTCGCATTCGGATGAGAAACTGTAATCTGTGTGCTTCCTGTTTTCTTTGCAGTAACAATGCAGCTTCCCCTTGCATAATTTATATCTGCAATTGAAGAGTCTTTTATGTTCCAGACAAAATTCTCAAGGTCTGTAGATGTTCCACCATAAAGAGAGGCTGAAACGGTCGAGCTGCTTCCTGGAGTAAGCTCAACAACAGTAAAATTAGAATATATGTAAGGTTCACCTTCATATACATCATCAGAGCCGTCTACAGTAACAAGGCATGTAGCGGTTATATTGTTAGCCGTTACTTTCAGGTAAGTCTGCCCCTTTTTTAGTCCACTGATGACTACACCATTATGGTCTGCATCAATACTAATTATTGAAGAATTGTAGGCCCAGCTTACCGATACTTTATTTTGAATGTTTGAGGGAGAAATGGAGTATTTAAGATAAGTGTTTCCGCCTTTTGCAACTACTACCGAACTACTTGCAAAAGAAATTGCAGTAACTTCCTCTGTCTTTTCTACAGGCTCATCATTTCGCACAAAGAAAGAGCAACTTTCAAGAAGAAAAACTGAGGCAATAATGGAAGCCAGAAGAAGAAAAACTGTAGGTATCATCGCTATAAAACATTTTGTAGACCTTTTCATATATAATCTCCTGTTTATATTTATATTTATTTACAACTTTTATTTTCTAGTTTTATGATATGGCTCTGTCACTTCCCATGGTTCCAGGACAGGCAGTTCCAGATTCGTATTTGCAACAATATTTATAACAGTTCCAGCTTTTATTTTTATTGAAGGCTGAACATCCATAGCTCTGTCTATGAGTTTTTGTCCCAACGTAGTGGCAACTTCCTGGGAATTTGCCATTACATTCTGAACATATTCATTTGCACTGGAAGCTGCTGTTGTCTGAAGTTCTGAATTAACAATATTTACGGCACTCATTAAAGCAATTGCTTTCAGATATGCCCAAGGATGATCATTTATTAAACCAGTAAGTCCTGACGCTCCTTTTTTATCTGTTGCATTAAAGTTTCCAAGATTCACCATATAGCCGTCAGGTCTTATCAATGTATGCCAGCCCACCTGTACCCTGCTTTGAGAATAGGAAATGGAAGAATTATACGAACCCAGCAACTTTGAATTCTGCGGAATAAGAAGATACCGTCCATCCTGACTAGAATAAATGTTCTTAGTGATTACCGCTGTACATTCTCCCGGAAGGTCAGTGCAAATGTCACTTGTAAGGGTTGCATCAAAAATTGTTCCCTGCCAGATGGAATTCAGGGGAAGCCACTGCCCAGAAACAGCCCCCTTGTTCTGATTATAAAAAGTGTTTTTCCCACTCTGATCATTTTGCTGTGCATAGGAATTGTTATTGCTTGCATACTGGCTTAAAAGCTGATTTGTATAAGTTGCCTGATCCGGAATTCCGAATTTTGAATAAGGATTTGAAGACGTTCCGCTTCCGCTCGTTGTCTGTGCTGCAGCAGTATTATTATATGATGTGCTTACTCCGTCAGGAGTAAGATAGTTTCTCTGTGTAGAAGAAATTCCTTTAATACCGTTTATGGATTTTGCCTGAAGGGCATCTGTTCTTGTATCTGGAACTTCATAGGTAGAGGCAGTTCCACCGCCATAATATACATTCTGCTGAGGCTGCTCTTTGTAGGTGTATTTGTCATTTACAGGCGGAAGATTGTTTATTATCTCATCATTTGTTTTTGACTTAGAATTTATGTCAGGTTGATTTTTTTGTCCTTCCCCGGAAGTTATATTATTTGAGTATTCTTTCTCATCCACAAGCATTGAATAGTCAGTCACGGCGTTTTCCGTTGCAACAGGTTTTGTGCTTTTATTCTTTTCCCTTTTTTTTGTAATTTCAGGGAATATGAAAAGTGCAAAGATTACAAGAAAAGTGAACACTCCTATGATGCAGTAAAGAATGAACTGCTTATTCAGGACAGGAGGCTTTTTATTTCCGTTTCTGTCCATTGCATCTAGTGCAGACATCTTCTGGGAATCAAAAGGCTTTACCTCATCTTCATTTTTGATTACAGTTGAAAAAGTTTCGTTCTGTCCCTCTGCATGACTTACTGATTCACCTTCCGGTTCAGACTGAGAGTTTTCAAAAGGTTTTACATCATCTGCCGAGAAGTCTGGTTCTGAATTAAGGTCATCTGAAAAAACAGGCTGCTCATTATCTTGTAATGAATCTTCAACTTCTATTTCTCCAACATTTGACAGTTCAGTATTCTGCATGGAAAACCCGTTCAGTTCTTCATCGCTGTTTGCCTGAGCTGCATCTATTGCATCAAAAATTGAGCCTGTGTTTTCTTCATCATCATTCATATATCACCACCTACCCCACAACATTCAAAAAAATCAAAATGATTTTCTGAATGCAAAATATTCCAATTAACCATCCAACACAAAGACAGATAAGGGGAACCAAACGCAGTTTCCAGTTGCTTACAAACTTTTTTGAAACAAGGAAGTTTATTATTCCGGCTAGTATGCATATTCCCAAGGTAACAAGTGAACCTGCAAAACTTTTAAAATCAAAGAAAAACTTCAGAACACACAGACTGATGATTGCCCCAAGAGGAATAAAAACAACCATATATAATTTACATTTTCTTAGGTTTTCCAAAACCTCTGGAGGCTGATTTAAATATTCCTGATATTCTTTTTCTGCCTCTTCTTTGTTTATGTTCAGCTTAAAGCCGTCTCTGTTTTTCTTTCCAAACATTTAATCCTCGCTTTTTACAGGAAACTGTGCATGAAGGTTATATCCTTTTCGTTCCATTTTCTGAGTTTCTTCAACAGCTTCTTTTTTTTCTTCTTCTGTTTCTACCACAGTTTTTTCTTCACCATAATTCTTCTTTTTGATAGTAACCTTCTCTTTTCCACGTCTCAAAGTCACTTTCTCAATCAGCTCGTCAATGATGATAAGATTCTTATTTACTCTATAATTCAATCGTTCATTTCTATGATTGAAAAGAACAGGACTCTGTGTATGCAAAACAGTTTCATCCATTTGAATGTAAGTTCGTCTGCCGTCATCATAAACACGCTTCGGAAGCCACAATGGTTTTTTGAAAATTGAATATGACATCTTGTAGTCAAAGGAAAGATACTTTGGATCAATTCCTGAAAGGGATTCCGATTTTGAATTCATTCTTGCTACCATCGCATCTGTTTTTACTGTATAAGGCATAGTGTTCGGATATTCAAACTCTACCATTGCCATGTAGCAGTCTTTGAATGATTTTAAAAGCAGATGATAGACACGTCTGTCTGTAATGATAATCATAGAAGTAGTGAGTCCTGAAATATCAGGCTTCAGGTAAAAATGCTGCACGTCCTGCCCGTTCTTCCGTGAAACCCCGGCTCCCATTTCCCACACCTGGCTTTCTGAGATGAATGGATTTTCAAGCACCATCTCTCCAGGTTCAAGAGAAATGTCCGTTATACGATAAGGCTGACAGTATATTTCATAGACAAAAGTTTCATCAAAGTCATAGAACATGGTTCCGCCCGAATACTTCTGCGGAACCTGCACAGCAGTATCTAAAGATTTTTTTGCGGCATCTTTTCCAGCTGGACGTTTTTCATATTCCTCGACTGGATAGTACACAGGCTTTTCCACATAGACGACTGATTTTTCAATGTCAATTTCTTTCAGTTCTTCCTGTATCTGGAATTCCTTTATTTCCTCGGCATTCTTCTTCTGCTCATCCTTTACGTTCTTTATAGACCCATCATAATCCTCTTTTTCTATAGGTGTAGTCTTATTAAAATCTACGGATTTACAACCTGTAAAAACCAGAAATGTAATAGCTGTAACATACAGTAATCTCTTCATTTTTATTTCTCCTTGATTTTATTTCTTAGGTTTGATGTCAAAGTTCGTGATATAGATTCCAAGAGGATTAGACTCTGGAACACTTTCAAAAAAATCAATGTTAATTAAAGCCGTATATTCTTCAGAATAAATAGCATAGCCGTTCAGACTTTTTCTTGTTACTTCAAAGTTTACAAAGTAAGTTTTATCAGTTTGCTTTAGAGGGGCCTGAATTTCTACACTCTGAGTATATTCGCCAAAATCCTTATATGGATTGTTTTGTCTGAGGAACAGATCAAGCTGCTCAACTGCTCCTCTTTGTACTATTGAGTATGCAAGGTTTATATAATCTTGCTGCGCATTTTTATCGATGTATTTTGTAAAAATATATTTTATAAGGTCTTTCATCGGACGTGTTTTTGCATTTTCAGGAACAGCCTGTCTGCCATAAAGCGATTTATCAACTTTGCCGACATAATTTGCATATCCTTCACTGTCAACCGTAACTATTACAGGAACAGTTTTAGGAAGGTTTACCGCATAAATTAAAATGCCGAGAGAGATGAAAAAAGAAGAGAGAGAGACCAAAGCGATAATCTGCCACATCCTTGCGTTTTTCTGCGAAAGTCCATCTACGCTGTCTAAAGCCGCCATTCCGGATTTTTTTCTGTCCTTAGAAAAATCAGTCAGATTAGTGCCGTCTGTAGGAAAAAAAATTTTTGCCATAATTATCCCCTAATTTAAATTAAATCGGAAACTGCCAATCGTTTAGCGGGATAAATCGGCATTTATACTTATTTACAACAAATATACATCAATAGACAAAAAATGTAAAGTATATTATTGTTTAAATAAAGTTAAAAGTGATGTAGGAAGATGAGGTCTGCGTTTCGGTATGAAGTGTAAGTCGGATACGGTCTTATGTCATGTTCAATCATGTACCGCTCTGAAATTGCAAGTAGGTAGGTCTTTTTGAATACTTTAATCTCTATCAAATATTTAAAGGAGGTTGGTATGTACAAAAAGTCTACCGCCAAAATTTTAGTTCTTTTAGTTTCAATTCTTTCTTGTTTAATTCTGTTTTCTTGTGCTGATTCAAATAACAGCGATTCAACGGATGATTCTCAAAACATAACTGACCAAATACCAGAATCAGACCCGTTAAAAGATACAAAAGCACTTTATTCTTCGATGGTTGGTACTTGGAAACATAACAAAACTCTTGAAATTCAGAGAATCAATGCCCATTCATACAATTATGACTCTAATGGCTATATTGAAAAATCCGGCAATTTTACGTATGGAGCAACGATTTTAGCACCTTCGTATAATATTGTAATAAATACAGATGGTGTTTATTTTTCAAAAAACGGAAATATGCTGAAAAATACGCTCGGTGAAAATTTCGGTATTTCATACTCGAATCTTATAAACATTTCAATTGCCCAAAAAAATAAGTATTACGATAATTACTATGAGAATGCTTTTAATTCAAACAATGCCTTTTCAGCAGGAAGTAGTACATATGTGACAAAACAATTAGCACCAAATAATTATGCTGTTGAAGATTCCGATTATGATTGTTTTGATACAGAAAGTGAGGATGTATTGCTTGCCGCTCCTTCAAACGAATATTTCTTTTATTTGAAAATAAAAAATGAAAAACTTTATCTTACTTGTATTATTCCGAATTTAGATTGGGATAATTTAAAACTAACTGAAGATGATTGTTTGAATCATACTTATGACCAGGATGAGGGAGTTATTTTTGCAATTTTTGAGAAAACAAATTCTGACAACAACACAGAAACTTCTATTTCTTCTTCCGACCTTACAGGCTCATACACAATCAGCGAGGCAAACGGCTCTACATTCACATTCGCTTCTAATGGCACCTGGACTTACAAATACAACTCAAGCACCACAAACGGCACTTGGGCAGTTTCAAACGGTGAGCTTACAGTCACCTACACTCTCGGCGGATATTCAAGCACCGCAGTGTTTACGGTAAGTATTTCTGACAGCAATTATACATTAACAGGAAAATCCGGTGATTACACGACAATCATTTCATCGGCATTCAAAATCACTAATCAGACAGCCCTGGAAAACGGTGTGGTAACGCTTGTAAAACAGTAACAGCCACCAGAAAGCAAAACAGCCGTCCATTACCGGGCGGCTGTTTTTTTAGTCACTCATTGACATTCCGTTATCATCGCAAATAGATTTGTAACTCGTTTTCATCTTCTTCCCCTGTCTTTCTGGCTCATACTGTTCAATATGAGTTTTCATATATTTTTCATTCTGTTTAGATTTTAATACGATAATATTATCCCAGTATTCTTTTCTGTTGTCTTTTTTTATTTCTACAGGAACATATTCTTCTTTTATACCAGTAAGCCTATCAAAAAGGTTTAGCTTCTGTCTTCTGTAAAGACCAAGTTCTTCGGCCCTGCTCATGAAAGTTTTATACATTGTTTCATCGATGAACATATCTTTTGTAACAGGTTTTATGCAGCGGAAATCACAGTGTTTTATTGCATATAAGGCAGCATCTTTCTGATTCTTTCCGGGAAGCAGCTGACAGTTACCTCCGTTTTCATCTTTCATAAACTCCTCATCAAAGCAGTTATTATGGTCAAAAAGTGGGTGCAGAGAAATTAACTCTCCTGTCATGTTGTTCATAAAAAAGCCCCAGTTACCGTCATGACGGTCTCTATTGGCACATAAATAATCTGCTACAATCGTTTTATAAAAAGTTTCTGAATCAATTTCCTTTACCAAAGACAAAAAGTCCTTATTATTCTTCATACACCAAGATGAAACATCTCCTGCATCTGCAATAGAATACATACTGTTGTTCATCTGCTTGCATTTAGTAACTATCTTATCTTCCTTTTGAGTAAGTTCATATTCAACTTGCGGAACATTAAAGCAGTCTAGAATGTGGCTGGTTAGAACTTCTCTTTCAGCTTCATTTCCTCCTTTTGTTCCGGCTTTGTATAAATAAAGAGTTTCATTATCCCTGAACCATGCCTTAGCATACGCTCCAAGACCTGTAAGCTCTGGCGTTCTAATTTTTCCAGTAACGGACAGAGATTTTCCAAACAAAGCAATCTGAGCCAGTGTCTCGTGCAGTGGATTTTCCCTTACATTCACATCAGACCACTTTTCATCTTTATTGTCCGTAATCCAGTAGTCATCAGCTGCGGAAAGAGCCTTGCAAATAATCATCATCTTTTCTTTAGTTTCTGAATCATTCTTTTGAGTGATTCCAAGTTCATTCAAGATGTATTTTGCATTTTCACGATTTATACTAAGGCTGCGTTCAGTAAAGAACTTCGTAAGCTGTTCTGAGTTTTTTATCGCAACTTTATATTTTTCAGCTTCATTTAAATCAGTTGTGTCTTTAACAGAATCACGCAAAGTAAAAGGCAAGAGGTCATTTTCATAAACTTTATACTCTGCATTTTCCCTGTCAAATGCCATTAAGGTTTTATCCTGTAATTTCAGATAAGTGTATGACACATTGCCTCCTGAACAAGTTTTTAATCAGAAATACTAGAAATACCAGAATCATCAGAAATAGATTTATGGACAGTCTTTTTAGATTGTTTTCTTTCTTCAAGTTGTATTTCAATATATTTTTTTAAATCCTTGGTATCATTGATATTCTTTTTATTCAGAAATTCTTTTATTTTTGACTGTTTTAAGATTTTTTCAGAATTAGCCGAGTCTCCATAAGTTTTTTCTGTTGCAAGTTTTATACTTTCAGCAATAGGCATTTTTTCACAATTTTTCATAATTAGTTCAACATATTCTTGTCCAAGAAGCTCAGATAATTTTTCATCATCTTTATTACTTTCTATTTTTGTACAATTTTGTGCTTTATTTTCTATTTTTAATATATTTTGATATGGACTTTTTAGAATAATGTTATAACGAGCATCAAGCATAGTACTGAGAAAATCTTTATGCAATTCTGTAATATATGGAGTTTCATTTACAATATTATGTATTTTTTCCATATCAATTTTTGGAAAAATTCTTTTTAGAGCTTCATTACAATCCTTATTCTCTAATGAATTTATATAATCAAAATATCTAATTCTTTTTTTATCAACCATTAGCGCAGATGTAGGAATTGAATAGATTCTTGAATTTAATTCATCTTTATTTTCTAAAACAGATTTCATTATTTTTTCATCTGCTTGTGGATATAAAGAACTTCCACAGTCATAGATAGGAGCTAATGTCATTTTATCATTTACTTGATCATACAAAAATCCCCAGTTGCCATTATGCCTATCCCAGTTTCCAATTAAAGCATCAACAATAAAAATATTCCAAAAATGCTTATTTAGTTCAGCAGGGTCGATAACTGTCTGATTTTCGATAGAATTAAGTACATCAGAAAGTTCAGTACCATAACCGCCTCTGGGAGAATCTATAATTTTGTTTTTAAGTGAAGCAAAATCAGATAAAACAATTCCTGGTCTTGTAAAATCTTTACAGGCAACAACAATTTTTTCTTTACCATTCTGAGTCTTATATGTACCTAATAAAGTTTTCTGAACATCAATTCCTACACTCTCAAAAATATGACAGCCAATATACTCTGAAACACAACCATTTGTGTAACTCATATCATCATTCTTAGTACTAGAGGCAGGAAACTTTAGCATATAATCTTCATTGTTATAAACAACACAAAGTTTACTTCCGTTTGCACCACTATAGCTTTTATTTTTTTGAGGTAAATTAGTAAAATCAATGCCCTTCATCTCAATCCCCATTATATTCTATTTACAATTCCCAAAACATTATGACGCAAAGACCAAGCCTGTTCTGAGGTAATATCGCCAGAAACTTCTGCAATATTTATGTCACTCTGCAACTGGCAGAAATCATTATCATAACCAAAATATTTTCCTGCTTTGGCCTTTTCTTCACCGATTTTATATTGCTTTATTGATTCCTGTAAATAAGATGGAAATATAGAAAATTGTGTTGCAACATCATATTCTTTAATTGGTGTGAAAATATCATACATAAATCTACCTCCAATAAAAAAGTTGTCAATACATTTAAATTATATATCATAAGACACAAAACATCAACCTTACACAAAATTGTAAACAGAATTTACATCAGGCATTGACAATCTCTTTTCTTGCCATTACACTGTCATTACAGAGGTGAGATTATGGATAATTCACAATTACAGATTCGTGTAGACAAACAATTAAAAACCGATGTTTCTGACTTATTTTCTGAAATAGGATTAGACCTATCAACAGCTATCCGTTTATTCTTCAAGAAATCGCTTCAAGTAAAAGGCTTACCTTTTTCATTGAATGAAGAAGACAGCGACTTTGATTATATCTCTGCTATGGATAATATATTTGCAATGCAGGAAGAAGCAAGAAAAGCAAATCCGAACGGAATGACTTTAGAACAAATAAACAACGAAATAAGTACTTACAGAAAAAATAGATAAGATGAAAGCATACGCAATTCTTGATACAAATGTCATAGTATCTGCATTGATATCTGACCCAAGAAAAAAAACTCCGTCATTAGAAACTCTTTCTGTTGTTTTATATCAAAAAAATAAAATAACTCTTGTTTATTCTGATGAGATATTAGAAGAATATAAAGAAGTTCTATCAAGACCTGTTTTTGGTCTTTCCAAAAAGAGAATCGGAAAATTTATAAACGACTTAAAAAAGAAAGCCATCAAGATGGAACGCATCCAAAATAACGAAAAGTTTTTATTTCCCGACAAAGACGACATTGTATTTTACGAAATTACTTTGTCTGCAAAAAGCAAAACCTCATCGTTTCTAATAACTGGAAATTTGAAACATTATCCTCGAGAAGAATTTGTTGTTACGCCATCAGAATTTATCCAAATATTGAATGGAAAGAAACTGGAACAATTGCGTACAGATAGTGAAAAGCCAATTACGGCAGTGAAAAAGGACGACCACCCTTCTATATCTGATTAACTGACCTTACACAAAATTGTAAACAGCATTTACATTAGCCATTGACAATAGCTTCAGTATGTTTTATTATAATTGTAAATACTAATAAATAAAGGAGTTTACTATGGATAAGTGGGAATATAAAACAATTTCAGCAAATCTTTTACAGGATTCTGAACTCAATAAGTTAGGTCAGCAAGGCTGGGAAATGGCAGGAATGAGTGATTCATCAAATGGTTCTCGAATTGCTGTAATGAAACGAAAACTTCCTTCTTCTCCTACTCAGGCTGTACAAAAAACAAAGCCAGTACAAACTCCTAACATTAATGATGATTTTGGAATTACATTCTAAGTAGTAAAAAGAAGAAGGTAGGTTTACTCCAACCTTCTTCTTTTATCTTTATCCTAAATCACTTTGCTGTTCGCTTCCATCTATAGAAACTTTACTTGCCTGTTCTTCAGGATTTTCTGCTGTCGTGTTATTACCTTTATTCTTGGCTTTTTCAGCTTCAACAGCTTGTTTTACTTGATTTTGGTTTATTGCAGAAATTACATTATTATTAACCTGCCCGTTTAATCCAGCTTTATTCTGTTGTTCTTGTGTTAATGTTTCACCACCTTGAATTTGCTTAATGTTTCCAACACCATTATGCAAGCTGCTTGCGTTGTGGCTTGAGCTTTCTTTGCCAGTAATAAGCCTTGAAGCATGGTCTTTTATGCCGCTGTCCCAGGCACTTGCAGTCTGCCTAATGCCAGCACTAGCCGCCATCTTGAACTTAGTACCGAATCCTGCACCTGCTTCTCCTGCACCTTTCCAGGCTCCGGCTGCAGCAGCCGCACCTTCTGCAATTCCTGCATTTGCCCCCTGCACAACAGGAGCGGCTTTCTTTGCAGCCATGGTAGCACCTTTCTTGGCAAGGGCCGCACCGGCAGCCGCAGTTCCGGCAGCGTGCATAAACTCACCCATAGAAAGCTGAGGAGTACCGTTCAACATAGTCATCGCAATCTGTGGGGCGTTCTGGGTTACTACAAAACCGAGGATTAGAGCAAAAAATATGTATGCGAAATTGAGCAATGAAACAGGATGTGAAGAACCTATTATATTTATAGAAGCATTTATATATGTGGAAAAAGTCCAGAAAATACAAAGGAGCATTATAGTTATCTTAACAAAATAAGCAATAAAAAGCTGAATCAATTTTGCCGCATAAGATTTTGTTCCATCGAAGAGAATACATGGAACGAACAATATTCCGAGAGAGGTGACTATCCAATATTCAAATATACACATGCTATATTGAATGCAGACGAATACACCTGATGCTATAATGCCTAAACACATAATTATCATTATAATGAAATTACCGACATCATCCCATGATGGAATAAGTTTCTTTTTAGTGTTATTCGGTATATCATTGGAGCTATATGCCATCAATACGTTTGCAACAAGTACACATGTTTTCATTAGTGCGGCAGGAGACACCATCATTCCCTCATTCATACCTGTTGCCTTCCATTTCTCAAGACTCCATTTATCACCTTCTTTTAATTCTCCAGATGTAGTTATAAAAGGACTGTAAATGTATTTTTCAATGCTACTTTTAAGACTTTCATCAGCTGTCGTCCAGTCCGGATTCTCATACAATACTTCTGCAAAACCAGCAAGAAGATTCTGAATATCTTCCCCTTCTCCATTCTTTACCATTTTTTCAAACGCTTTCTGTTCCTCGTCTTCCAATTTCTTCAACATTTTTTTATATGCTTTTTTATTGGAACTGCCTTGCATGATTGCTGTTATAATACCGCCACCACTTTCATCTTTATTCATTGCGGTCCATGCAGAATCAGTTATTTTTAAGCCATATTCTTGAGCATATTTTGTGATTTCTTCTTCTGTAAGTCCAACCCCTTTAGAAAAATTTTTAATATCTGTCTCAGAAAGAGTACCACCTCCTTCATCTTTTGTTTTTTGAAACATTTTTATCATATATGCTCTACTGGCATTAAGTTTATTTTCAACGGTTTCTTTTAAATCAGAGAACCTAGTGGCTACTTCGGCAGCACCTCCACCTGCATAAGAACCAATTTTCATAGACAAATCCATTACTCCATAACGGATTCCTTGATAAGATGCAAAAACAGCTGTAAATAAAAGACATTTAAGCATAATATCAACGGCGGCTTTACGAACTTGTTGTGTTCCAAACCATAGCCTGAAAGCATTCCAAATCAAAGTAGCCATAAATAAGACTATCGCTATTGTTCCTGCTATTGAGGCAAATCTATCCAATGTTGAAATGAAATATGCCATACCATCAAGAAGAGGAATATCCATAACCCTAAAATTTATAGAAGCCACAGCAGAGCCTGCTTTATTTGCGTTTGCTGCAAATACCGATGACGATAACAAAGGCAATAAACTAAATATTATATTTTTCTTTTTCATTTATTTTTCCTCTACACATATATTACAGCCACTCCGGAACATAGCCTGTTGCTTCCATGTAACCTTTTCTTCTTTTTTCTTTATTTAAAGCATCGTTTTCTTTTTGAGCCTCTTCCGCAACTTTTTGTCTGGTAGATTCAGTTGCAAACATCGCTCCCGTTTCCCGCACGCCATGAATAAGATTGAGAATATCGCCTTTTAAAGAAAGGATAATTGAGCCGGTTGCCTGCATTTCTTTCATTGTCGAACCGCTGTCGGCTGCCTGCTGCATTAAGTCCATAAGACCTTCATTTGTTTTTGCAGCCTCTGTAAGCTGAGCCGTGTACCATTCTTCTGACCCTTTTGCAACAAGTTCTCCTATAAGGCTGTTCGCCTGTTCTTCGACAAGTTTTACATAAGCATAGTTTTCAGGGTCAAGACCATATTTACTCATGATTGCCTGTTTTTCTTTATATGTAAGTTTTCCAGCATATCCTTTAGCAATTTCTTCACCAGTATTTTTGACATAATCAAGGGCAGAGGCCGGCATATTCAACAGATTGTTCTGGCCATATTTTCCAATACCAAAGAGACCTGCAACTGAATATTCTTTACCCATTGCAGTTACAGTTTTATTTTCAAGTGTATGCTTAACATTATTTAAAAGATTCATATTTGAATTGATTGCGCTGGTCGCATTTATCATGTTATTTCTAAAATTACCTATATTTTCCCATGCACCTTTTATTCCTCCTTCTTGAGACCAGTTTTCGGCGGAAAAAGAATTGGCAAGGTCATCCCAGTTCATGCTTTCAACTTGTTTTATCTGATTTTCAAGTTGCTTGTAGGTATTCTGGACCTGCTCAATGGCCGTGTTTATTTGGTCATAGGTTGCATAAAGCTGCTGAATTGCATTCATAAGATTTGAAATATCCAAGACTGGATAACCAGTCGCAAAAACGCTGCTACTTCCTGCAAAACTCATGACAGTCAGTACTGCCACAACTTTTAAAACCCTTGTCTTTCTAAAAACATTCTTCATATATTCCTCCGTTTATTTAATCGCCGTAATATTACGGCGTTAGTTCCTAAATATGTATTTTTTGTATTCAGTGATTCCTTTGCGTCTGAAAATTTCCTCCACCAAAGGAACGCCCGTGTTCTTTCCGTACTCACGCTCAAGGCTGTCAAGCAGGTTGTGGTCGGGAGTAAGAAGAGCAAGCTGATATTCATCAAGCCCAAGCTCAAACATTCTTGCTCCGTTAGGAGATTTATAAAAATAATCTCTTTTCATTCTTGCCCTTGAGAGAGCCTCAATCTCATTGTCTTCAAGTCCGAAATAGCGGTAGTAACCTGCTACAATCTCACTTGAAGCGTTAGTATCAGCAAGATAAATCTTTGTAAGACACTGGGAAATAATTGTAGTAGAAAGACTTGACTTAACAGCTTTTGCAACCTCCTGTGTGGCAAAAACACAGAAAACATGCTTTTTGCGCAAGGTTACAAGCCATTCCTCAATCTTTTTTGCAAAGAAAGGATTATCGAGGAAAACCCATGCCTCATCCAAAATCAGCAATGTCGGATCTCCTGTAGGGTCTCCATTTGGTTTTGAGTAGACTTTCTCTATGAACCTGAAAATAAAGAAGAGGGCCGGTGTAACAGCCTGTTGTCCCATTTTCATAAGGGTTCCCATTTCTATCATTATCCATTTAGAAAGAGAGAAATTTGTATTCGCGGCATCAAAGATACGACCATACTCACCATCAATTGTATAAGGCTGAATACCTTTCTTTATGTCGTTTAGTCCTGTAATCGGATTTGTGTAATTTACATACTGCTGGAAAGTAGTAATGGTTCGGTCATTCGGATTTTTTTCATCCCTGATTTGTTTTAATGCAACGGTTATGGCCTCGCTCATGGTTGCATCAGTTTTCACTCCCTGCATCTCAAGAAGGAGTTTTATGAATTCTGATGCCCATGAAATGTCAACTTCAGTTTCAAGCTCACGCAAAGGCTGGAAGGCAACATCATTTGCCCCAGGCTCAACATACATTCCGCCAGCTGCCATTGTCACTGAGCGGGATGTCTTATCTTTATCCAAAAATATTACATTTGCATTTTTATATTTCGTAAACTGATTTGCCAAAAGCGCCAGTAAAGTTGATTTACCTGCACCAGAAGGTCCGAATATAAAGCAGTGTCCGACATCACCCACATTCAAGTTTAAGAAAAACGGCACTCCGCTTGATGTAGTACATGTTAAAAGTGGTGCATAGCAGCCAAACTCTTCCTTAGTCCACTGATTGTATTTAGTCCCGGACCAGATTGAAGAAAGAGGAATGATATGGCTCATATTTCCTGAAGAAATCAGAGGCCGTCTTACGTTCGCATACATATTTCCAGGCTGCATTGAGAGAAATGCCTGAAATGAATTCACCGTCTCAACCTTTGCTGTAAATCCTGTTGAGTTTATAAGGCTTATTATATACCTGGCCTTTTCAATGGCTACCTCATAATTTTTATCCCACACCATAATACATGAAGTGTAATATCCAAAAGAATAAATATCGGTTGCAAGCTCAACCTTTGCAGTATTCGTATCTTCCTCAAAAGCAACAGCAGAAGGGTCTTCCCTGCCAGATTCATAGTTACCAACGGTTTCGGCAAGGGCAGTTCCCCAGGATTTGCGGGAACCATAGAAACGCTTCTGGTATTTTTCAATATCTTTTGAACTTTCCGCCTTACTCCGTCCTATCCAGCGGCTCACCCAGCGATACTCTATCTGGCTCGAATTGAGGATGCCAAGCATTGCGGGATATGTCTGCATTGGAAAATCCCTGATTGCAACAATCGGAATGTATGTATCTCCAAGCATAAGCGTATTGGCGATTTTCAGGGTATCATCCGTTATGTAATAGTCCATGAGTGTCGGTATCTTGGGACAAACGACCTTGTGATGCTTTGAACTAACGGAATTATGACATAAAGTAACAACTTCATTGTTATTCAGCTGCCTGTAGTTAATCCGTCCGTTCAAGTGGCTCATAACGCCGGCCGTAGTTTCCCGGAATGCCTGAATTTCCTTCTCGCACTGCTCAAGATTAAAGTAGCCTTCCCCCTCACTCTTGTCTACTTTGTACAGAAGATTCTTGGTTTTTGCATAAATCTCATTCGGAAGTTCCATCGTCATGATGAGGAAATAATGATTTAAAAAATGAGCGTCCTTTTCCTTAAAAAGTTTCTGTCTGTGGCAGTCAATTAAAAATCCAGCCTCATTTGACCAGTCTGTACCCGGATATTCAGAGCACAGGACACGGTCGCTCTGGAACTGACAGCCCCAGTCGCTTCCCAGCTGCCTTATTGCCTCATTAAAGAAAAATGAAACACTGTTAATTGTCTGTGCAGAGGATGAGCCCAAGTCAGGACAGATGAAGGAATAAGCCCTCATCAATGCCCCCTGCTTCAAGAGAATTATCCCTTCGTCCTCTTTTCCAACTGGATATGACCAAGGACAAAAAGAAGAGAGTCTGTTCTTACTTTCCTTATATCCTTCCATGTTGAATTTATTTAAAAAATTGACTCCAAGCATTTATCCCTCCAGTTCATCCATTTCAAAAAGGCTGTTCAAAGCAATTGTTAGAAGCTGAGGATCGTTCTTACTGATGATGCGGCACGGCACATACAGGACTACCGCTACCGCCGCAAACCCCAGCCCGAAAAGATAAATAAGGAGAATCGTCACACAGAATATGAGTGCAACAATTACTTTTGGAACCCCCAGAAGCAAATCCGGCTGCTGGAGACTTTTGTGAACCGGTATTGAATATTCCTGTAGTGTTGCCATAGCCTACTCCTTAAGCACTTCAGTGAAAGTCGAATTATCAACAGAAAGGAATTTGTTTGTAATAGTACCCGCAGCCATGAAGATTATTGTTCCAGCAATCCAAGGAATGAATTTTTTGAACATACCAGGTTCTTGCCGTCCTGCCGTAATAAGGCCGATACACTCAACAACAAGGGCGATACAGGCGATGCCTTTTACCCAGGGACTTGAAATCAAATTAACCAGAATCTGGACTTTTGAATTAAGCCCGAAAGTGTCCTCTGCAAATGTAGAAGAAATACAAACCATAGAAATCATTACAAACAAGATGAATTTCTTGTTGTGAATCAAACCCTTAATTTTTTCCATTGTTTTAAACTCCTTAGTGTAAAATAGATAATCTATACCTATTTACAACTTTTTAATTAAGCCAGTTTGTTGGCTTTTAACATTGATATAAAGTCATCCGCACCGCTTCCTCCAATCGGCAATACCTCATCCACATGAGGACCTTGATCTCCTGCTGCCATATGTACGCACAGGTGAATGGTATTGCTCAATTTTGGAATCGTTCCCGGAATAACTTCCCGAAGCAAGTCCTCCATGCGCATAAGCATGGAAGCACAGCTGTCTGCATGGATTGTAGTGACATTACCTGTATGCCCAGTATTCCATGCCTTTAAAAGCTCATTTGCAACTTCTCCATAGCGGACTTCTCCGAAGATAATCCTGTCAGGTGTCCATCTTAGTGCAGTTCTTACGGCTTCCGCTGCATGAACCGGATTTACGGAAATCATTGTTTTGTCGTGAGCATTGCACTGAAGCTCTGGAACATCTTCGACAATGTAGAACCTGTCATTCGGCGTATATTCCACCATTTTCATGATGATTGCATTTGTGAGCGTTGATTTGCCGCTTCCCGTACCTCCTCCAATCAATATATTTTTTCTGTCCCTAATGTAAGAACAGATAAGTTCATATTCTTCTTTTGTCATCCGTCCGGCTTCCACATAGCTTTCAAGTGGAAAGATTTCTTTTGGCGGTTTACGGAAAGTTAACTCAGGATTTTCAACCCACGGCGGTAAAAGTCCTGTAATGCGGGCATTATATGGCGGTGGAATAACAGCTTCCAGCTTCGGAATGCCGCCTATGGGGTCTATCTGTTTATCAAGCAGGGCCGCTGCACTCAAGATTATTCCACGTACCTTTGTAGGCGGAATCTTTTCTCCTGTAAAAACCTTTCCTTTTGCAAAGACCTTGATGATAATTTCTCCGCTTCCGATTACAAATATGTCAGTAACCTTCGGGTCATCAAGATATTTTCTTAGACAGGCGATGTCGGAAAGAAAATTGTTATTCAATCTCTGTTTCTTTTCTCTGTCCGCAGCAAATGTTGAGAACGGTACGCTTTCCATTACTTACCATCCCCTGCATCTTCTTCGAGCATGTCACCAAAAATCGTCTCAATGAGAGGTTTTATGCTTGCCGCCCTGTGCTTGAAATTCTGAAGAAATGCCTGAACATCCTTGTTTGCCTTCTGCATACGAAGCCCCACTTCTTCCTGAGGAATAGGCGGTGCAAAAAGAAAGAAATACTGATACCACTCAAGATCAAGTTTCTGCTTTACTTCCAACTCATGTTTCATCCTTGCAATCTGTCTCTGCACATCTGTCATTTTTGCAATCAGAAGGCTTTCGTCCATCGTGTCTTTTGTAAGATACAGAGAAAGTGCTTTCTGAATGACTGCATTTGATGAGATTCCTTCATCCTTTGCCCTCTGTGAAAGCAGATTTCTCATCTCATCAGTGAGCCTTACATGAGTTTCATAGGTTAAAAGAGATGAATCCTTTTCTTTAGCCATTGGCCGCCTCTTTCACAAAACTTTCCTCTACAGATTCATTTTCAACCGTCTGGTCCAGGTAAGTGTTAAGAATATTGAGGACTGCTATACTTTCAGTACTGCCAAGATTTCTATTTCTTGCATAATCTTTAATGATGTCTGAACACTGGAAGAGAGTTTTGAACCACCCTGTCTTCTGTGGCGTTACTCTGAAATACGCCTCATTCTCATATCGAACAGGCATAGTCTTTCCAAAATATATCTGCCAGAAAAGTGCTTTTCGGAAATATGACTGCTGATTGTTTTTAAAATCAGTTTTATAAAGTTTTTCCATAATTTCACTTGGGATTACAATCTGTATACGCTTCTCTTTATTGAAAAAAAACTTCGAGAATTCCTTTAAGGATACTTCATAAGTCTTTCCCTGCATTATTAATGCATACAAAACAGTAATTATGAAATCCACCATGTTTATAAAATGATTTCTTTTAGCGGTTTCCTTCATTAACTCGAATTCTTCTTCCGTAAAGGAAAAAGTCAGCCTTACTTTTTTTCCGAACCGCTGAATGCAGCATTCGCACGTATCTATATATTCCTCATGGCTGTTGAATGATATTTTTGCCTCGTCAAAGCCCTTTACCATTTCCATCAGATACGGCTTTACTGCATTTGTAATCTCACCTGAATGGCGGAACATATACCATTCCATTCCGGTTTTATTTGAAAGGTAGTCCACAACTTTTTCTTTCTGTTCAACTGCAATATAAACATCTTTCTTCACATTCAAATTCATAAAAAACTCCTATGTGTAATAATTAGCTTGCTTCAGATGAAAAAACATCCGGAGTAAGGGGAATCGTAGTTGGAGGCGGTTCACCGTCTATCAACTCGCCTTGAAATGGTGAAATCTCCTCTATATCCGCAAACGACTCAAGATAATCAACTATGTTGAAATTCTCATCTTCGTTCTCATTCACTGTCATATCATTCTGTTTTTGACTTTTTTCATTCTTCTCTTTTTCTCTGCCTACAAGTTTTCCTTTATTGGAAGGAAGTGCTTTAAGCTCATTCTCAAGCAGTTCCATTGTGGTAAGAGGTTCAAATCCTGTTTCCATTAGGCGTTTTCTTCTGGTAAAAGGAATTATCCAGCCTTTCTTGCAGTTTCCGCTGTCCCTGTATCTGTAGGACTTTTTTTGTTTGTCATCACTTCTGCAAATGGTAAGTTTCAATGACGGATAACCTATAGTTATTCCTTTTTTACCAATTGGAAGTGTAAAAAGCGGATTGAAGAACCATTTGAATCTGAGCCAGTCTTTCACCTCTCTCTCAGAATATGCCTTGTTCTTAAAACGAGGGTCGTCATAGTAGACAACCTTCTTTGCAATATATGCAGGCATTCCCTGATTCATAATCAGGGCCTCACTTGGAGGAAGATGCATAAGTTCATCAGGATTCATAAGGTCTCTTGCAATTTCCTGACTTGAAGCATTCAGATTATTCAAGGCAACTGCATAACGGCTTCCGCTTGTAGATATGCTTTCTTTTGTAACGCTTTCTTTACCGATTGCTTCAGTGAATGCCTTTGCATCCTCAATCTTACCAGGTGCATAAATACAGATTGTCTTGCAATGGTCCAGGAACGGATGGTTCTGACCATAGATGTCTACCAGCTGATTTAACCCCTGGCAGATAAGGAAAAAGTTGATTCCATAACCAGCAAGGATACCCATTGTCTTAACAAGGAACGGAAAGTTGCCAAGGACAGGGAACTCATCAAGCATAAAAAGCAGCCTGTTCTTTAGTTTGACTTCTCCGTAAGATGTCTCACCGTCAGAAAAACGACGCAGCATAAAGTTTATCAGCAACTTAAAAACTGGAGCGATGACATCAACATGTGCAAACGGAACAACAAGATATAATGAAATCGGTGCATCACTTGTAACAAAGTCATCAAGCTTAAAATCAGAATGACTTGTTGCGTGTGCTATTAACGGATCAGAGAAAAGCTGCAACTTTGAGAATACGGTAGAGAAGACATCGCTTCTTACTTTCGGATTCATTTGGAGCATACGTCCGGCACCAGCCTCAATCAAAGTCTGTAACCAAGGGGCTTCCTGACCTTGCAGCAAGTGCCTTGTCTCAAACATCTCGCCGAACAGTTTGTCTCCTGGATTTGATTTTTTCTGTTCCTCATCTTCCTGCTCCTCTTCCTCATCAGGTTTTGCGGCAAGGGACATAATCTCAAAGACCCCAGGAAGATTCTTTTTATCTGCGTATTCAGGATTATCAGCAGTCAGAATATGAAGAATTGTTGTCTTAATCATATCCTTTGCATTCTCATTGAAGAACTGGCTGTTGGAATTCTCTCCTCCCTTTGCCTCTTCAAACAGATTCTGAATCACAAGGTCAACATCACTTACAATCCTGTTGTCAAGATGAACTTCTTCCAACGGATTAAAACATACAGTATTGCCGTCAGGATTCTTTGGCGCAAACTTTAATACAATTGAGAATTTAGAACGGAAACCTGATGTAATATTGAACAGCTCACCCTTAGGGTCGAATATGATCATAGACCAAGGAAAGTTCAGTGCTGTTGGTATTACGCTTCCTACACCTTTTCCGCTTCGTGTTGGTGCAATCATTAATATATTAGTATTACCTGCAATACAAATGAGCGGACCAAATTTTATTAACGAAAGCTGTATTGATGTATTTTTAGGATTTACTTTTGCAATTACAACGGCCTTTTGGAACTCAGCTAGAACAATCCCTCTTTCTTCTGAAAGTCCAAATTTCTTGATGTCTTTTTCAGTTCCCCATCTTGCCGTACCGTACAAATTGTCATTCTTATTTAAGCCATAGCCTCTTATTGCGCTTACAACAAAGAAGAACAATACGGCTATTCCTGCACTTACCAGAAAAGGGAAAAGTGACTGTAAAATGACAGACTGAATCAGGTTATCGGTAAGTCCTTTTGACATTACGATGAGAAATATCAGTCCTGGATTGTAGAAAGGATAACCTTCATCAATAAAAAGAAACTTCCTTGTCGTTATAAAAAAAGGCGCATCTGTATACTTCGGATTATAGCCCACGAGCCGTGCATAAGTCTGTGTTGAGATAATGAGACCTATCACGACAATCAGAACAGGAAGAATGAGATTGGATAAATCAAACAAGACCTTGCGGTTCCTTTCCGCAGGCCGTTTCCTTAAAAATTCATTGTTCTGTTTCACAAATCCCTCTAATCAAAACATTCCATCGCCGTAACATTACGGCAATGCTTATCTGTTTTCCAATTATGCGGGATTATGGAAACTCAGGATGAGGACATTATATTACATTTTAGTTTTCTTGTAAATAGTTTCTATACAATTTATTTACACCTTTTGTTTTATTTCTCAATGACATTCCATTTCTCAACATGAACTATTGGTCTCATCTTTCCGCCTTTATCGCTTCTGTGGCAGCTGACCTCTGCACCAAGCAGCTTGTCATTTGGCTCATTATAAACAGGAACGAACCATGCTTTTTTGCTTTCCTTGTTTTCAATAACTACTGCATTGTCCCATGATTCCTCATAATTCATCTTATACAGTTTTGTGATTATTCCATTGGCGACCTCATTGTCGTTCCCGAAAATCTTTAAGTCTACTCCGTGAGTAAAAAGAAGCTCATTTCTTGCTTTTAGATAAGAAGAATATCTTCCTGCTGAATGAAGTTTTTCGCTCCAGTCTTTTTCAAGATAGAAAATGTTTGATTCATTCTCATCTCGTTTTGCAAGTCCTATTTTTTCAAGATGACAAAGCCTCTTGTACATCACTTCATTCTGAGAGCGGACAGACATAGGATAATCAGAATCATTATTGGAAGAACGTATAAAACTATAATGCTCAATTTCTTTATCAAGCACACAGTACCTGTTAGCTTCTGGAAGTTTTCTTTTTGCTGCCTCAATTTCTTCTTCCGTACGCTCCCCTTTCAATTCCGTGCAAATCTGCCTTGCCATTTCCCTTATCGTATGTTTCAGCATCGTTCCTCGGAAACAATCAACTTTCTTACCGTTCTTATCAATACCATTTATAAGAAGATGTGCATGGGGATGATTGGTATTTGTATGAACTGCCGCAAGCCAGGAGAACTTATAGCCGGTTATTTTTTCCATTCGCTTTATAAGAGTTTTGGTGAGAACCTTGCAATCAACCTCCGGGTTTTCAGGGGAAATAATGAACTTAAAATGTTTTGAATCCATATTATTTTTATAATTTTCTACAAAAGCATCATCAACATCATTTTCAGAAAACAGTTTTGGTTTTTCAATGACTTCGTTCTTTTTTTCCTGTGTAAGATACTCTTCCAGAAACCTCATGTGTTTTGAAAGTTCAAAGCCGTACCGCATTTTAAGGACACAATTCTGCTGTCGTGTAAAAAATCCACCGCCACTACTGGCCCGGTATTTCTCTTTCTCATAATTATTATCAGATGACGTAAGAAGATACTCTAAAGTCTTGTAAAGCTTTCTTGCTTCTCTCATGTCATCTTTTTTATTCAGTTTAAAATATTTGGGCCTGTTATCCCAGCCGTTACCATCTCTTGCGGTTGTGTTAGCAAAAAATGGACTTTGTTTTATTACTCGCCTTCTCATTTTTATTCCCCTCATTCAACGCCGTAATGTTACGGCGTTTGTTTTTGTTTAAACTCTTTCAATCCGTAGCATAATTTCAAAATAAAACAAAATGCCATTTGAATCAATAAATAGTAAATAAGTTTAATTAAATAAATATACACATTCATTGCCGTAACATTACGGCGTTTTAAAGAGTGGGATTATTTGGGACTACTCTGGGATAAATTCGGGATATTCAAAAATATCAAAATCCCACCGTAATTACTCGCTATAATAAGAAGAAAGTGCTATATCTGTTCTAAAAATCCCTGTTCTTTATCTTGCTGAATAGATATAGCACTTAACTATTCATTCGCTCTATTTCTCGTACTTAGTTTATCGCCGTAATGTTACGGCGATGTCAAAAGACGTGTTGATTGCCGTAATGTTACGGCGTTCTTGACAAAGCATTTACAATAGTTGTATATTTTAGTTGTGAATACATAGAGTAGGTGTTATTTACAATGCTTATTCTTACAGAAAAATCCTCGGTTGCAAAAGATTTTGCAACAGCTTTAAACGCCCAAAAGTTTGCAGGATACTTTTCCACAGCCAGCATTACTATTACATATTGCCAAGGACATCTTTTTGAACTTTGCCCACCAGACTTTTATGACCCTAAATATAAAAACTGGAACATCACGGATCTTCCAATAATTCCACAGAAATTTTGTTACTCCAAAACAGCAGCAGCAGCTTCCCAAACAAGAATTGTAATGGAGAAAATAAAGGAACATATTTCAGACAAAATCATAATAGCGACGGATGCCGACCGAGAAGGTGAGCTGATTGCCAGAATTGTTCTTGAACAGGCCCATCTTACAGATTTTTCAAACTGTTATCGCTTCTGGGTATCAGAGGCCCTTACCCCAGATGTCGTTAAAAAAGGTCTTGATAACGCAAAGCCTCTTTCAGATTATGACACTCTTTCTGCCCAGGCTTATGCCAGACAACATGCAGACTGGTTAATCGGAATGAATTTTACAAGATTTGTTTCAACAGGAAATCATGAAGTTTTCTCGGTAGGCCGTGTTCAGACCGCTGTTTTATGTGAGATTGCAAAAAGAAATCATGCCATAAAAAACTTTATTCCTAAACCATACAATGAACTGGAAGCAAGCATAAAAGATTCAAACGGGAATACGATAAAAGCTCTGCTTGTAAATCCTAAAGACAATAAATGCTCTTTTGAACTAAACAGTTTCTATTTAGCATCTGCTATTGAAAAATGTTCTGGCAAAAAAATTGATTCTGCAAAATGTGATTCTGTTCTAAAAACTTCCAAACCGGAAAAGCTTTTAAATATCAATGCACTTGAAAAAGAGGCTTATAAAAGATTCGGCTATTCGCCGGAAGAAACGCTGAACATTGCAGAAGAACTTTATAACGAACATAAATGTCTTTCTTATCCAAGAACTCCAAGCCGTGTAATGGGCGACAGTAATGAGGCACTTTTCAGAGAGAAGTTTGAACTCTTACAACCTACTTATCCAGAAACATCAAGTTTTTGTAATTTCAATTTAATAACTCAGAAAAACAAACATATTTTTGATTCTACAAAACTTGAAAGTCACCATGCTTTAATTCCGCTTGCAAGGCTGCCGGAAACAGCAACTCAAAAACAGAAAAATGTATTTGGCATTGTTATAGAAAGTTTTTTCCGTGTCTGCATGGATGACTACAAATACAATGAAAAAACAATTCTGTTTTCATGCAACGACTTTACATACAAATCCGTCATTAAAGACACAGTTCAGGAAGGCTGGAAGGCTTATGAACGCCGTAATGTTACGGCAATGAATGATGTAAAAAGTGAAAACGATATTCAAGAAGTCCGTAATTTCAACGAAAAAAGCTGCAACATTATTTTGCTAAAAAAGTTAGATAAAAAAACAACTCCTCCTAAAGAATACTCAATAGACACACTTTTAACATTTATGGAGAAACCGAAAGGCGACACAGAAGAAAAACTTGTAGGTCTTGGAACTCCTGCCACAAGAGCTGATATAGTCCAGAAGCTCTTTAAAACAGGCTATGTCATTGAGGAAAAGAGAAAACTGTATGCAACAAAAAAAGGAATCTGGCTTTTAACTTTTTTATCAAAGGATAAAGAACTTGCAAAAATAGCAAATGTAAATCAAACAACTTATTGGGAAAATGAACTTGCCGCAAATCCTGAACTATTTGAGCAGCATATAAGGGAATATGTAGCCATAAGCATGAAACCGGAGATTAAAGAAGTCTATGTAAAAGAAGGGCTTTGTAAATGTCCTGCTTGCGGAAAAGATATTCTGAAAGGAAAATACGGCTGGTACTGTGCAGGCTACAAGGAAGGCTGTCAGTTCAAGCTGTTTGAAACAGTGGCAGGTTCAAAACTCACAGACAAAGATGTAATGGCATTATGCAGCGGTAAACTGACAGGAATAAAGCACTGCAAAAATAAATCTGGCAAAGACTTTGACTGTCGCTTTAAGCTGAATGAGCAAGGTATGACTGATTTTGTGTTTGAGAAAAAGAAAGGAAAATAACATGTCTGAAGATAATAAAAAAGCGTTAAAGACGATAATTTCATCGCCGTAATGTTACGGCGATGAGAATAAACAAACTAATGTGGTTTTTTATGAAAAACTTGTAGGAGGAGAGAATAAGAATGAGTTACTGTCGTTATTGTGGTACAGAGATTAATTATACTCGAACTGTAAACGGAAAATGGCTTCCTTATGACGTAACCGGGGAACCTCATTTCTGCCAGGAAAATAAACAAAAGCAACCTCAGGATTCAGGCCGAGTTATTGTCAATTGTTGTGGATTGAAAAAAGTGTCTTTTTCATCAGGCAGCC
>OIZT01000073.1_pt1 | contig 78975 bp, 70 predicted proteins | sample 1588611 | NCBI WGS metagenome assembly OIZT01 (sample SAMN03283278) | human gut metagenome | biome: human-associated habitat; material: feces | host: Homo sapiens | place: Peru | collected 2012
AAATTGAGTTCTACAAAATGATTCATTAATTTTGCACTTGCCACTTGACTCTACAGCGGACAAAAAAGCAAGGCAAATCTTGTTGTAGCTAAATATTAGTTGTAAATTTGCGGTTATTCATTGGGTAGAATTGACTATGGCCAATCATAAGGCGATGAAGCCCTGAAACAAGTCAAAGAAAGAGCCAGCCAAACAATCCTTAAACCAATGATTGTTTTTACATATATCTCCAGAATTGTTTTTTGAATATTGAGCTAAAAGAAACTAAACAATTTAACCCTTATAGTTATGTATTGTAAATATTGTGGGAAGCCTATTGATAAAGATTCGGTATTTTGTAGCTATTGTGGAATGCCTCTGCGCGAAAAGGGTAGTCGTTCCGAAATTGCAAAGAAATGTTGTTCAGAATCTAATGATGTAATGATAGTGGATACAGAACGGGATTCTGTAAAGATTAAACAACGAATAAGGCTAAATAAAAAAAGTATTGTTATTCTTGTCCTGCTATCTGTGGCGATAGTTGTGTGCGTATTGTCGAGAATATTTAGCGAAAAAGATATAGCAGACGTTACAATCAATCAGACCTCTCAGGAGTTGGCGGAAGCCACAAAAAAGTATGACGAACTGTATAAGTTTCACGAAGGGCTTGCCCGAGTTTGTAAAAACGAGAAGTATGGATTCATTGATAAATTAGGCAACGAGATTAGTCCATGTAAATATGATAAGGCAGAAGATTATGATAAAGGAATCGCTATAGTAACGATGGGAAAGAAGAAAGGAGCTATTAATAGACACGGATATATGGTTATTCCATGCAAATATGACAATATAGTTATCTGTGATAATGACAGTTTGGCCATTGCATCTATAGATGGGACATCAGGGTTTATAGATTTCGAAGGAAATATAGTTATTCCTTTCGATTATGAATATTGTGAGTCTTTTTATGAGGGAATGGCAGCTGTTAGTAAAGATGGGCTAATTGGGTTCGTAGACAAAAGTGGACAGCTCATAGTGCCATGTAAATATAAGGACCATAGTACATTTAGCGATGGACTTGCCGGCGTTAGTATTGATGGTGGCAAAGATGGTATTTTTGATGACAAATGGGGCTACATTGACAAGACTGGTAAAGTCGTAATCCCATTTCAACCAGGTATAATTGGCACTCCATTCTCATCGGGATTATCAGTGAAGTATAGATGTGATGAAGATGGGAATTTTATTGTACATGGATCGAAATTAACGCCTGAAAAACAATACATTGATGGAGCATTCATTGATAAGAATGGCAAATTGGCCTCTGTGTATTTTGATGTGCAAAATATAGCGGGCTTTAGAAACGGCTATTGTGTTATTCGGAAAAATAATAGATATGGATTAGTAAATACAAACGGGGAATTTACAATCCCTTGTGAATACACGTTTATTGCAAATCGGGTTGACAATAAAACTCAATATGTAATTATTGAGATTAATGGTAAAGCCGGCGTTGCAGACAAGGCTACGGGACAAGTTGTAATCCCTCCTATTTATGAAATTGAGTTCGATGGTTGGTCGTTTAAGGAAGGCCTAATACCTGTAAAGAAAGATGGAAAATTTGGGTATATTAATGAGCATAATCAAATAATTATTCCATTTATTTACGATGATGCATCTGCATTTTCTGAGGGTTTTGCAGTCGTAATGCTTTATGGTAAATACGGATATGTCGATAGATTTGGGCATGACACATTTAATTTAGCTTATTAGATTAAATAAATCAAGTGTCAGGGAACACAAAATAGATGCATTATGTCAATGATGGCAGAGTCTATATGCTGAATTCTGAAAAATAATTACGGCTTGAGCGTATGTGCCGGGATGTGGCTGTGGCTGCGTCCCGGCATTGCGTAATTATGGGATGGGGCACTCCTTGCTTTGGGCGCGTAGGCGGATTTTTGACCATTACGCCGATTTTTTTTCTTTGGGGGATTTACTTTTGGGGGGCTTGCGGTATATATACGTGAAGGGCGGCCGGAAGTGGGCCGACGTCAATACATGCAGTAATAGTGTAGACGATAATGCGAAAAATATAGCTGTCAAACCGGACAATATATATGGAAGTAAACGTAAAGTATTCACATCAAGATATATGAAGTAAACATAAAGTATTCACCTCAAACAAATTTACAGATATGAACAAGACATTCAGAAAAGTGATGGGCCTCGACAAAAAGGTGTCGGGGATGAGTCTTGAAAAGGACTTCGAATTCGATGCTACGGCTGTCGCGCGGGCTCGCAAGGAGGGCAAGCGCTGTTTCTTCGACCTTATCGTCTTGGACGAAAGCGGCTCGATGTGCACGATATACAAGCAGGCTCTTGACGGCGTCAACGAGACGCTGAGCACCATCCGGCAGTCGCAGACCGAGGATGATACGCAGCGTCATTTTGTGTCGCTGGTGGCTTTTGACAGCAGCCACCTCCGCTTTATTTACAACGGCACTCCGGCTGAGGAGACGAAGAATATCACTACCGAGCAGTACCGCCCGGGGGAGTGCACGCCGCTGTACGATGCTATGGGCGTGACCATTAACGACCTGCGCACTCGCGTGGCGAACGAGGATATCGTGATGGTGACCGTCATCACCGATGGCGAGGAAAACTCGTCGCAGGAGTATACCTCGGCGACGGTCAAGGCGCTCGTGGATGAGTTGCGCCTCAAAGGCTGGACTTTCACATACCTTGGTGCCAATCAGGATGTTGAATCTGTCGCAACCGGCCTCAATATCGACAATTATATGGACTTTGACGCCTCGGAGGAAGGCGCGGAAGACATGTGGAAGCAGGAATGTAGGATGCGTAAGAGGTTCTATGGCTTGATGTCCAGCCTGCCCGAGGATGCTCTCTATTGCGCCGAGTCCAAGCGCGTGCGCAACTACTTCAAGGGCTGGAAGAGAAAGAAATAGTGTGATTGCCCGAGGCCGCGGCTGATGCCGACCTCGCCGCTCGTCCCCAAAATATGATACGCGGGACTTGCCCGCGCATCTGTTTCGGCAAAGTGGTTGCGCCCCGACGGAATGTCCGCCGGGGCGCAATTTATGTGTCTCTGGGAGTGCTATTTACGGGTGAGAAGTATGGATTTCTCGGTGGCGGCCGCCGCGCCGTCAAGTATTTCGAGCAACTGCGGCCATAGATGCAGCGGTACGGTGGGAATCTTGACGCGCCACATGCTTATAATCCGGATGTCGCCTTCGGCGGTGACGGCGCCTTGTACGGCAAATTGGCCGATGGGCTTGTTGACGTTGGACGCGAAGTCGCGCAGCGAGGTCTCGTCTACCGTATATCCTTCGGGAACGTGTATGGTGACTGTGCGCGAGAATTGGCGTGCCGTGGGCATCATAGCGTCCAGCAGCGGCGCGCGTTCCGGCCCGGTGACTTTCTCAAAGCTGCCTATCAGCTTGCCTGCGTGTAGACTCAGGTCGGCGCCTAAGGGCGAGACGATGTCCGAAAGATGGCACTCGGCCTCCAGCTCGAGACCTTTGGAACCGGGCAGGATGCCGCGATCCGATATCTTGTAGGATAGCACCGAATCGGGCTGAGTGCCCAGGATAAATGCACGTTCCTTGGATACAATGCCGCGCACTTCGTTTTCGCGCTCCACGGCGTCATATTCCTTGTCTACGTATTTCTTGCTGATGCCGAGGTATTCTTCGACATTAGCTATCCACTCGTTGGTATTGGTGAGTTTGCCCGCCAATTCCTTGCATCCGCCGGTGTAGGTGGCCGTGCCCTTGACTGAGGCTGTGCCCATGTCCGGGTCGAGGTCTATGGTGGCGTTAGAGATGATGCGATTGCCGATGTGCTTATGGTCTTCGATGGTGAATTCGGCGGGAATCGTGCGTTTGTTTATGTCCTTTCGCGGTCCCATGAGGGCGTATCCTTTCTCGCCTTGATATGCAGCGGGGTCCTCGCCGGGCATATAGCACATCTGCGGCTTGGCGAAGTATACGCTGTCGCCTACGAGGTTTACAAACGTGAAGTCATACCACGCAGACGGCTCGGTGGTCGGGACGTCGTTGCGCGGATTGATGACGCCTATGCCTACGCCGGTTTCGTAGTAGGCTTTCAGTTTGTCCAGACAGTCGGACATATACAGCGTTTTCCACATCCCGTAGTAGTTGGGCGTATCATCTTCGTCGTCGATGGCATCGCTGTATTGCAGCGCCAGCCACATTATGTCCACGATTTGGCGTTGGGTCATTCCCGGATGGGCCTTGATGTAGTTCTTGGCAATTTTGACGGCCTTGCCCGGTAGCGTGGAATCGTATTCGGCGTCGCGCAGCACTTCGCCCACTTCGCGATAGTACTTGCCGGGCAATATATTGGTGTAAAATCCGGCGTTGCGTGAGGACGGTGCATGGTATTCGTACGATGAGTTGTTGAGCGTCTGCAGGCGTATAAACGGCAGTTGGCGCGTAGACATCACGTACAGGCTGAAGTCTACGCCGGGGATATTGGTGGCGTGTATATCGGCGCAATAGTTCTCGTCCTTATCGCGTGAGACATTGAGTGTGGGTGCGCCGTTGTAGGTGCGGTACTCGGAAGTGAGGTACGGGGACATCTTCATCGACACTACGCGGTTAAGTATCGGATAGCGGTCATAGAATTTGATATCTATGGGGTCGAGGCTGAATTCTTCGGCCATTTCTTCGTCATAGAAGAAGTATTCGAGAATATCGCCCACGGCCAGCCCCGGTATTGCAATTTTGTACTTGCGTTCCTTGTCTTCCTTTTTGCCGTGCGCCACTTCGATGGCGTTGTCCGGGATGTCAATTTCGACCACCGAGCCGTCGGGCTTGTGTATGCGTGCACCAAAGACGTCCTTGGCTTCGTACAGCAGCAGTCCGCGGTATTTGATGTTTTCCTTGACGCCGAATTCGGTATCGCCATAGTCTTCTACGGCCTTTTGGTCCAGTAGCTTGACCATAGTGCGGCGCAGGTGGCAACGTATTGTGCGGTTGGTGCGTCCCGAGGCTTTGTATATTGTGTTTTGAATCTGCTGTTTGGTGCTGATTCGGTCAAGTCGCATCATTATTACGGCCGAAGACTTGTCGGCGATGCTGTCGGGTATGGGCATGTCTGCGCGAAATAGGGTGTCGGCTTCGCCCCAGATGCGTTTGGCTGTCTGTCGGTACAATTTCGCGTCAATACCGGCGTGTGCCGCGGCGGCTGCCAGTAGAGCTAATGATAGTAGTAGGTAGCGTAACGGTCTCATAATGGGTTCGGTCTTTTTTTGGGGGGATAGATGCTATGTTCTGTCGGTTAGTGGGTTAATATTCTGTTTCGGGTCGATCGTATGTCGGCCTCCGGGAAGGTCATTGTGCGGCTGCGCGACTTAACGAAAGAGGCGTGGTCATGATTCGGCGGGCCTTGCGTGCGGCTTCGTTCCATGCCTCCATATCTGCACGGTCGATATACGGTGTCTTCCATTTGAAGGAGGCGCGGCAGCGGGCATTGCCGTTGTCGGGGACATATTCCATACGAAGGTCGTACCAGCGTGTCGATATTTCGACCGGCGCAGCATATTCTGCCGCATATCCGTTGGGGATGTCGATTGAGATATCGGCTGCGGCGTCATCGGCCATCGGAATTTTGGCATTGTAGCGCCTTTGGGGCAAATCGAAGAGTGGTAGCGAGATGCTGCGTAGCGGCGATACGTTGATGTACAACTTGTTGCCGCCGGCGCCGGAGATGACAGCTCCATCGTCACGGTATGACGCTTGTATGCCGATGATGGCGCCGTCGGCGCTGTGCATCGTCCTGAGGCTGTCGAGGTGGCAACTGCGACTGCCTCCGGTGAGAATGTCTTCCAAATATATATCTCGGCGCGAAGCCTGTATGGCGTCGTTTATGGACGACAGTAAGGGTATACGGCTGCCCGAGACGGACATTGTCATATGTCCGCGCATAGTGCGCAGGTCTTCGGCCACGGCCGCCGTGCCGCTCAGCCGTGTGGCTCCGTGCGACTTCTCGTCATCGGGCACGCGAAGCAACAGGCCGTCTTGACCGTTTTCGACAAGGGCCTGCGCCCCGATTATGGCTTCGGGTATAAAGCCGTCGGGAGCATTGCGCACCGTGCCGTCAAGGTACAATACGGTGTCGGGCAGTATTGCTGCAGCAATCATGTGGTTGCCGCAGCCCAGCGATGGCAGTGCGTCCCAGTCGCCGATTACGTCGTCGCGTGTTCCTATCCACACCATACGCCCGTCGATGCCTACGGCGCGCAGCATTGCGCGTATCAGACATGCGCTGCCTTTGCAATCTCCGTAGCGCTTGGCCAATACATCGTCCGGACGGTCGGGACTGAAGGCGTATTTGCCGTTCTCGATGGCTACATATCGTATATTGCGTCGTACCCATCGGGCGATGGTGTCGGCTTTGGCCTTGACGTCGTCCTGCGGAATCTCGGCGGTCAGTCGTTGTGCCAGGTCTGAGGCCGCGGGCGCATTGTCTATATCGGTGTTTACCAGCGAGTGTAGGTAGCGATATAGACCGTGCCAATCGCCTGCCATGCCGGAGACGGCCAGTACCGGAGCTACGGCCAAGGATGACGGTATATATTTCTCTTCGGTAAAAGCCGGAATATCCTTGGCTGTCAGTGTGTAGATCTTGGCGCCTTTGTCTGAGACGATGCTGTCAAGGTGTGCCGTTGCGGGCAGGCGTAGTGCCTTTACGGATATCTGAGATGCCAATGCCGGCGGTATCTCAATGGCCCAGCGACCTTCGCGCACCGGGACATTGGGGGCGATGATGACTTTTGTGAATTGCATCGGGTCTTTGTAGGTGCGCTTGACGACGGCTTCGATGGTCTTGCCTGCACGGATTTTCAAGGGCAGTACGCATACGCGTGCGCCTGAGTGAAAAAGGTCGTCGTCTTCCCATGCTCGGTATATCGGGGTCGCTCCGGGAGCCTTGGCCCGGTCAATCGAAATGCTCTCGTCGTAGAATGTCGCCCAGATGTCGGAGGCATTGGCTCGTGTGGCGGTGTAGGTGCGCTTTTCTTCGGCGCGTACGCATATCGCTGCGCTGCTGCAATCGGCTTCGATGGTGTATGCAGCTTCCAGCTTGGTGATAATGATGTTGTTTTCGGGCACGGCGGCACGTGCCGCCGTTATGATGGCGATACCGACACAGGTGATGATGGTGCGTAGTGTTGCGACATTCATGGTCGAGGGTATTGGATTGTATTGGCAAATTTAAGCGATATTCCTGATGTGGCAAAGTTTTTTGCATGTTTTTTGCGAGAATCATCGCAACAATCCCGATTCGGGGCGGATGTATGCCGTGTATACCGGTGTACGTAAGGGCCGGGTCGGGTTGGGGTGGGGAGGCAGCGTGGAAGGCGGCTGCGTCGTCTTAAATGTCGCTCTATGGATTAGTTGCGTCTACAGCCTTGTATTTTGTGGCGGTACAAGAAAAAAGTGGTAAATTTGTGGTGCGAAACGCGTGGGGGTGCCGAAATGCGGCCTTATGCAGATGCGCACTTCCGATTACGATATACGCTTCCGATTACGATAACCCTTTCGGTATGAAACAACGAGTCAAAATATTTGTAGCCGTATGGGCTGCGATGTTGCTTGTGATGGCGGTGGCTCATCCGCTATGGATGGCCGTCGAGCCTCAATTTGCATGGGCCGATATGGCTCAGGCACCGGCGGTGCTGTGGCACGGCTTGGGTATGGATTTGTCGATGTCGGCATATTTGGTAGCGCCGGTGCTGTTGCTTGTAATGGCTTCGATATGGGTTGTGCGGCCGTGGATGTCGACGGCGTTGCGCATCTATCTTTGGACTATTTCGGTACTTATCGCCGTGGGTTATGTGCTTGATGCCGTGCTGTATCCCTATTGGGGCTTCCGCCTGGACGTGACGCCGTGGTTCTATTTTGTGACTTCCCCGTCTTCGGCCATGGCCAGTTTGCCGTGGTATGCCGAGGTGGGCGTGGTGGCTCTGATGGCTGTCTTGACCTTGACCTTGGGCTTTCTGCTGCGCGCCGTGGTGCGTCGTTTCGGACTGCCGGACCAACCGTGCCGTCCCTTGCGCCGGCGCATTCTCACGACGGTGGCGTGGCTGATGATTGGCGGCGCTATGATTATACCCATACGTGGCGGCATCACCGTGTCTACGATGTCGCCGGGACGCGCGTTTTTCAGCGAGGATATGCGGCTGAACCACGCCGCGGTCAATCCGCTGTTCAGCTTTCTGTACTCGCTCAGCCATACGGACGACCTCGGCAGTCAATTCCGGTATATGGACGAAGACGCGGCATCGGCCGAGGTCGAGGCGCTTTTCCACCGCCCGGCGGTACATACCGACAGCGTCGCGCCGGCTTACGGGCTGTCGCTGAAGGTGCAGCGCCCGGACGTTTATATCGTCATACTCGAGAGTTTTTCGGCCGAGCTGATGCCGAGCCTCGGCGGTCGAGTCGTAGCCGTCAATCTGGACAGCATTGCCCGTTCGGGCGCACTGTGGACGCGCTTCTACGCCGAGAGCTTCCGCACCGACCGCGCCCTTACCACCATATTGGGCGGCTATCCGGCCCAGCCCTCGACATCGCTGCTGCGATATATCAATAAGTTTGACAAGATTCCCACGCTGTCCACTGTGCTGGGTGCCAATGGATACCGCACGACATATTACTATGGCGGCGATTTGGACTTTACCAACCTCCGGGCATATCTGCGTGCCACGGGCTATGCCCGACCGGTGGGCGATACCGATTTCCCGGTAGGAGAGCGCCTGAGCAAATGGGGCGTACACGATGGCCCGGTTTTCGAGCGGGCATTGAGTGATATTCTGAGCCGTAAGGACAAGACTCCGACGCTGACTGTCATACAGACTTCGAGCAGCCACGAGCCTTTCGAAGTGCCTTTTGACCGCTTCCCCCGGGACAAGCGTCTGAACGCTTTTGCGTATGCCGATGACTGCCTCGGACGCTTTGTGCGGCGATTGCGCGATTCCGGGGCATGGGAGCGTGCCTTGGTAGTGATAGTTCCCGACCACTGGGGCGCATGGCCGCAGGGTTTGGAGGACCGGATGCGTCGCCACCATGTGCCGCTGGTTATGACGGGCGGAGCACTGGCCGGTACGCCGGTGACGGTTGACAAAATCGGCAGCCAAAGCGGTATAGCCACCACTATACTCAATCTGATGGGTATCAAGACTTCGCTTCCTTTCGGCCGCGACTTGCTGGATACGCACACCGCCGGCTTCGCCTATGTCTCCGAGCCGTCGTGGTTCGGCTTGGTGAGCGACCGCGGCCTCTCGGCCGTGAGCACGGACACCGGGGCGACGTTGCAGGGCGACACTGCGGACGTGCGTGCGGCTAAGGCGCTGGTACAGACTATTTATACAGATTTATCCAAGAGATGAAGATATGCTGGAATTCTTGATAGATATAGACCGGTCGCTGATGTTGGCGCTCAACGGTATGCACTCGGAGTATATGGACACATTCATGATGCTGTTCTCCGGACGCTGGGTCTGGGTGCCGATGTATGCAGCCGTTTTGGGCGCTGTGCTGTGGCGCTACGGATGGCGACGCGGCCTGCTGCTGTCTTTGGCCGTGGGCCTTGCAGTGGCTATTGCCGACCAGACCTGCGCATCGCTGTTGCGACCCCTGGCCGAACGCTTACGCCCCGCCAATTTGGACAATCCGCTGAGTGCGATGGTACATATCGTCGACGGATATCGCGGCGGTCAATACGGTTTCCCATCATGCCATGCCGCCAATACCTTTGTACTTGCGGCGGCAGTGGCCATACTGCTGCGTCGGCGCGGCGTTGTCGCCTTTGTGTATGCTTGGGCCCTGGTGACGTGCTACAGCCGCATATACCTGGGCGTGCACTATCCGGGCGACATCCTGGTAGGTGCAATTGTCGGCACTGCGGCGGCGCTGTTGTGCGTACTCGTGGTGCGGCACTATACACGCACCATGCAAACGCCTGAAATTCCGGAACGGTGGCACGAGTTGACGCCCTCGCGCCTTGTCGTGGGCACGGGCCTGGCCGTCATCATGGCCTTGGCCCTGTTCGCCGCTTTCTGAGCGTCTATAGGAACATAGGAGGACGCGGGTGTGCCATAACGGTGATTTGTCGTGGTGCATCATCGCGAATTATTGTAGGGACGCTATACATAGCGCCTACGCAGTAAGATGCTAATATGATGATTTTCGCGAGTTTATATGGTATTGGACACAGACGAGGCCGGCGCAATGTATTGCGCCCCTACAAAGTCTGCATTAGGGCACAAAAAAAATATCAAAAAGGGCCGACCCCTTGGCGGGATCGGCCCTTTCGGCTGTATTGTGATGTGTCTCCGAAAAATGATTATTCGGCTACAACCTCGAAGGGAATTTCTACGCTGACTTCTTTGTAGATATTCACAGTGGCGGTATAGTTGCCCACTTCCTTAACGGGTTGCTTGAGCACGATAAGTTTGCGGTCGATTTCGTGTCCGGCTTCTTTGAGAGCCTCGGCAATCTGGGCTGCGTTGACCGAACCGAAGATAGTGCCGGTTTCGCTAACTTTGGTAGCGATGGACAGCTTGACATCCTTGAGAGCTTCGGCGAGAGCTTCGGCGTCAGCTTTGAGCTGAGCCAGCTTGTGTGCGCGTTGGCGCAGGTTCTCGGCGAGAACTTTCAGTGCGGAGGGTGTTGCGATGACACCGCGTCCGGTGGGGATCAGGTAGTTGCGGCCATAGCCGTTCTTTACTTCAACAACGTCGTCCTTGTATCCAAGGCCTGCAACGTCTTCTTTAAGAATAAGTTTCATATCTTATATGGTCCTTGAATTGGGGTTGTTATTTCATAAGGTCGGTTACGTAGGGCAGCAGGGCCAGGTGACGGGCACGCTTAACGGCCTGAGCTACGCGACGCTGAAATTTCAGCGAAGTGCCGGTGATGCGACGGGGCAGGATCTTGCCTTGCTCGTTGAGGAATTTCTTGAGGAATTCGGGATCCTTGTAGTCGATGTACTTGATGCCTGCACGTTTGAAGCGGCAGTATTTTTTCTTCTTAACGTCTACCGACATGGGGGTCAGGTAGCGGATTTCGGATTGTGTCTGTGCCATTGTTTAGTCCTCCTTGGGTGCTTCGGCGTTTGTGGTTTCGGTGTTCTTTTTGCCACGGAGGCTGCGACGCTTGGCAGCGTACTCGGCGGCGTATTTGTCCTGACGGAAGGTGAGGAAGCGGATGACGCGTTCGTCACGACGGAAAGCTGTTTCGAGCTTCTTGACGGTGTTGGTGGGCGCGTCAAACTCAATCAGAGTGTAGTAGCCCGTGGACTTTTTGGCGATAGGATAAGCCAGCTTGCGCAGGCCCCATTCTTCGGTGTTCACAAGATTGGCACCGGCATCGGTGAGTACCTTGCTGAACTTTGCTACCGCTTCCTTCATCTGTTCGTCAGACAAAACGGGAGTTAAAATGAAAACGGTTTCGTACTGCATTGTTTAATGTTAGTTGGGGTATGTGTTAATGTTGTTTTTGGCGGTATGCCTTATGGGTGCTGTCGCCCCCCGGGGTCAAACCGACTGCAAAGGTACGCATATTTTTCGGATTGGCAATGCGTTGACCCTAAGAAAATTCTTCGTATCTTTGTAAATTCGTGTGCTCGCCCGCTCTCAGGCGTCGCCACCCTCCCCACCACCATCAATCATACATCATAAAATACACTCGAGACATTATGACCGCCGAGACTACAAAAAAGTCCATCCGCTTTTTCAATGACCGTGAAGTTCCGGGATGGCTTGCATATAGCGATAATTCTCCGGACCACAAAAGCCACAAAAAAGCGTATGGCTTATACGAGAGCGGATTGCTGAACAGTATGGAGCCGGGGACGCTGAAATGTTTGCAGCAGATACACGCGTATATATTCGGTGGGATGTACGACTTTGCCGGGCAGATCAGGACAAAGAATATCTCGAAGGGAGGATTCACTTTTGCCAATTGTATGCACTTCCCGGACACGTTACAAGTCATTGAGCGTATGGCGGAAACGACTTTCGACGAAATCATGGACAAGTACGTCGAGATGAACGTTGCGCATCCCTTTATGGAGGGCAACGGTCGCAGTACACGCATCTGGCTGGACTTGATGCTGAAGCGCTCGCTCAGACGTTGCGTGGACTGGAGTCGCATCGAAAAAAACGAATATCTCGCCGCTATGCGCGAAAGCGTAGCCGATAGCGCCCACGTCAAACGCTTGGTCGCCTCAGCCTTGACGCCCCTGATAGACGACCGCGAGATGTTTATGAAAGGCATTGATTACTCATACTACTACGAACAACCCGATTGACCGATGAGCAAATAGGTGTTCGGGGTGGCGGGAGCCAACCGCGAAACAAAGGCTGTGGGAGCGAAACAACGACTGGCGGAGATGAAACACGGGCTAATGATTAGAAAAAACGGGAAATTTTTGGCTGAAAAGGAAAATTGTTCGTATTTTTGCGCAGTAAATGCTGCCGAGGAATCTGAGGACTCAGAGGACAATAAGAACAATAAGAACAATGAGGACACCGAGAACAATAAGAATAATGAGCCCTTCGGTGGTTACGAGGCAGATATAATATGACGTTATGGACAATATTTTGCTCTTTTCGACACGCGACGAGCTGACGCGCATACGACTGGAACGTGTGATGTATTTTGAGGCGGATGCCAATTACACGAAGGTTGTGTTTTCCAACGGGTTGACGGCTACGCTGTTGACCTCGCTGGTGCATCTGGAGAAACTCATAGCCGGAGTGCTTATCGAGAAAAACAGCATCTTTGTGCGCATCGGCAAACGCTATATCATCAATAGCGCTTATCTGTTCCAAATCAACGTCTTGCGTCAGCGACTGGTGCTGAGCGACTTGATGTCCTCGTATACGGCAACGCTTTCGGTGAGCAAGGATGCGCTGCGCAAGCTCAAAACACTGTATACCACTCCGGTACGCCGCAGCGCTGCGGATGCCGAGGGCGTGCAACCGCGTACGGAGGACGAGGATGCTTCACAATAGCGTCATTGTAGGGGCGCAATACATTGCGCCCGCCCGGCAAGGGATTATCAAAGCAAACATATTATAACATAGATACATATGCAATCTCAAAGCATTATCATAGGCCGTCAGGGGCAGCAGCCTACCGACATCGACGATCTCTCGGTGAGCAAGCGTCATCTCTCGGCCACGCCTATGGCTGACGGACGGTGGTCCATAGAGGACTTGGGCAGCACCAACGGCACGTATGTCAACGGGTTGCCCGTGGTAACGGCCATCGTCGATGCCGACACTCCGCTTATGCTTGGGTCGTTGCAGACCACGCTCAGGCAGCTGCTGAACCTCGCATCCGCGCCCAAGGTTGTGCCAAAGCCGGCGCCCGTACACGCAGCCGAGCCTGCACCGATATCTACGCCTGCACCCTCGCCAACGTCAGCCCCGGCCGAGCCGACTGTCGCCGCTGACGGCAGCGTGTCCATAAAGCATCTCGAGGCCGTCTACGAAAAATATCGCCATGACACCCTGACGATAGCGCGCCGCCGCAACCATGCATCCGTATACCGCATACTGCCCATGGCCATAGGTATGCCGCTGGTGATGGGTCTTGTCGGAATGTTCACGACCGACATCGCCGTCAAGGGTGTATGTATGGGCGGATTGATGGCCCTGGGCTCGGCTCTGACATTGCGTATGATTCCTATGGGCGACCGTCTGGCCGAGGAGCAATTCGACATCAACCGCCGTTTCCAAATCGACTACAGTTGCCCGTGCTGCCACAACTTCATGGGCGCGGCCAAGCCCTACGAAGTCCTTGTCAAGCAGGGCCAATGCCCGTTTTGCAAGGTCAAATTCAGAGAGTAACCGCCTAACGGCGTGAATCCGTAGTTCCCATTCCTCTCATTTTACCCAATCCTCTCATCTTTTCCCATACCTCCCAACTTTTCCACCCAAGATTATGAAAATCAAGACATCCGCCGTCCTCCGCTTGTGCCTGCTGACTTTGACGTTGCTGTGCGCGATGGTTTCGCGTGCCTCCACATATATTGTCGCTGTCGGCATCAACAATTACAAGTATGTATCATCGTTGACCGTTTCCGAGGACGATGCTCGCGCCTTTGCCCAAATGTGCAAGTCTTATCCTGACTTACACGTCGCACTGGTGACCGGGTCTAACGCCACACGTGCCAATCTGATTAATGTCATCGAGAGTCATTTTGCCAAGGCCAAGGCCGATGACTCGCTGATATTCTTCTTCTCGGGTCACGGCGTGGGCGGCGGAGTGGTGACTTACGACACCGAGGACGATAGCGAAAGCGAGATATTGTCCTACAAAGTCTTGGCGCGACTGATGAAGCGCTCGCCGGCGACGCGCAAGGTCATCATCATCGACTCGTGCCACTCCGGGTCGTCGCGCAATACCACCTCGTCGTCGCGCAAGGTGCGCCACAATATCGGCGACCCCAATACGATACTCTTTATGTCGTCGCGCACCGATGAGTATTCGCTTGAAGTGCAGGGCATGTCCCAGTCGCTGTTCACCTATCATTTGCTGCGCGGAATGCGCGGCAATGCCGATGCCGACGGCGATCGCAATGTAACCGCACGCGAGCTTTTTCGCTATGTCAGCGGGGCGGTGCGCCGCGATTCGCGCAACAAGCAACACCCCGTGATGTGGGGCAATTTTGACGCCGGATTTGTGATTATGAAATACTGAATGTATGGAAACCGAACAGATACTACGCATCGAGGACATCGCGCGCGTGGAGGCGTATACGCCGCACTTTTCGCGTATGACGGACAAATACTTATGCTGGCGCCTCGAGCCCGGGATGCAGCCCATAGCCACACTCGAGCGCCCCTTGCGCCTCGACGGTATGGTCTTCGTGATATGTCACCACGGCAGCCTGCGCCTCGAAATCAATTTCCAGGAATACCACGCGCAGGACAATACGCTGGTAGTCATCAATCCCAAGATGCTCTTCCGGATTTTTGACCTCGACTATTCGGCTATAGACGCATACGTGCTGTTTCTGTCCTCCGACTTCCTGTCCGATGTTAATATCGACCTCAATGCCATCAATATCAGGTCGTTGTTTCAGCAGCATACGCCGGTGACCACGCTGACGTCCACCGAGACCACGCTCTTCACGCGTTTCCTCGAATTGTTCGGACTTATCGCCGCCAATAACGCCGACAGCGTATATTCGCGCAATACGGCTCGGTCGCTTGTGTCGGCGTGCGTCTACCAGTTACTCGAATTCAACTTCACGCGCCTCAACCGCATAGAGACCCAAATCGAGCAGCCCGTCAATAGACGTCTGGCCTACGTGCGCGACTTTATGCACTTGGTACACAGCGACTACATGCGTCATCGCGAGGTGTCATACTACGCCACGCAGTTGTACATCTCACCCAAATACCTCTCGATGATAGTCCGCGAAGCCACCGGCCGTTCGGCCGCCGACTGGATCAACGAATTTGTGGTACTCGAAGCCAAGAACCTCATCAAATTCTCCGGCAAAAACATCCAGCAGGTGGCCTATGCCCTCAATTTCACCAATCAGTCCGCCTTCGGCAAATACTTCAAGCATCTCACCGGAATGTCCCCGTCCGACTATCAGAAATCTTAAAAAATTAAAAAAAAAACGTGAATTTGCCCATGGTGCTGTCACGTTGCGTATCTTTGTGCGTCTTATAGATAAAAGAGCATAGGGCGGAAACGAAAGAGCCCACGGCCGTGGCTTTCGGTCATACATCCTCCGACACATTGCCGACTATGGCTTCTCTGCGGCCTATGCTCTGCTCGAATCGGGTTCATATTTCGAATCATAATCCTATCGAAAAAAAGATACATGAACAATCAAACCATCAAACTGCTTGCCGTGGCACTGCTTGTGCCGACCCTGTCGCAAGCACGTCAGATCAGCGGCGTAGTCCTATCCGAGAACGATTCGATTGCCGTCGCGGGCGCCGTTTGCGAGTTGAATTCCGAGGCCGCCGCGGCACTCAAGACCGTCGGCGATACCAACGGTGCGTTTTCGCTTAATACCCCCGGCAAAAATGCCGCGACACTCAGCATTACCGCTGTCGGATACGGGCAGGCCGAAATCGTGATACCCAAGGGCGGCCACGACATCAAAGGCTTGAAGATTTACCTTCCGGACATCAAGACACTCGAGGCGGTGACCGTCACGGCTACGGCCGCCACGATGCGCAACGGTCGCACCATAGTCTATCCGTCCACGCAAGAGGCTTCGGCGTCCGCCACTTCCGTTGAGTTGTTTCAAAAACTGCCTCTGCCGGGCCTCACAGCCGACCCCATCAATCGCTCGCTGAGCGTCGACGGCGGGTCTCCTATGATACTTATTGACGGCGTACCCTCGGCCATGAGCGATGTCAATATGTTGAAGGCCAAAGATATCGAACGTGTCGAGTACTCGCGCGTCACCCCGGCACGTTATGCCGACAAGGGTTACAAAGGCTTGCTGCAGATTACGCTCAAACGTCGCACCGACGGCGGCAGCATCGAGCTTTGGGCACGCAGCGCCACGGCTACGGCTTTTGTCGACGATCAGGTCAATGCCACGTATCACCAGGGTTCGTCGCAGTTCAATCTGTACTTCTACAACTCGTGGCGCAACTATCAGCGCGTCTACGACAATACGACACAAGCATACGTGGGAGACGACTTCCGCGTAGACCTCGAGACGCACGACCGAAATCCGTTTAATTACGTAATCAATCAACTGCAATTCGGATATACCTACCGTCCCGACAGCAAGACATTGTTCTCGGCCAAACTCTCCGGTGGCATCAATCCAAGCCGCCGTCGCTATATCAGCTCCACCAAAGACTCGTATGCCGGTGATTACGAGAGCACAAGCAAGACAAAAAACAAAAGCACCTCGCCGTCGCTCGACTTGTTCTTCAAACGGGATTTCAATGATGCCAATTCGCTGGAAATACAAGCCGTGGGCACGCTTCGCTTCGAGGATTACAACCGTCTGAATACATATTACATCGACCCGGCCAACCCACAGAATTACGAGGTCGAAATCGACAATACGCGCCGCTCGCTCATCACCGAAATTGCTTATCGGCATAGGTTCGGCAATGCCTCCGAATTGGGCACCGGATTTCAGAACACGCTGTCGCACAGCCGCAACAAGTACATCGGCACCGATTACCGCCCCATACTTACCGAGAACAACAACTACGGCTATGTCAATTACAGCTTTACCGTTGATAAGTTCAACTTTTGGCTGGCTTCCGGCGTCAAAATCTTCCGGATGGAGAACGGCGAGAACAAGCGCAACTTTGTGCGCAACCTCAGCAACGCCAATATCAGCTGGAATATCAACGACAAATGGGGACTGCAAGCCAATTTCAGCTACACACCGAGCATCCCCGGCTTGTCCGCACTCACCGACTACGAGCAGCAGACCACGCCCTACCTTATAGACAACGGCAACCCCAACCTCAAAGTGGCCGAATACTTCAACTACCGACTGATGGCTTCGTTCTCGCACAAGAAGTTTTATGCTTCGCTGACAGCGTATTACAACAATGCGAACAATCCCCGTACCGACGAATACTTCTACCTCGGCGACAAAAAATTTCTGAGCCAAACAGTCAATTACAAGACAAACGAAGGTGCGGGCGCCTCGCTGCAAATGAAAATCAGCGGCATCGCCGGATTCGGCGCCAACGTGCGTCTCGATGTCGATTGGACTCATACACAGGGTACGACTTGGAACAAGAATCTGACGACATTCTATGCATACGGCAGTTTTTGGTGGAATCGCGGTCCGTGGACCATCTCCTATTGGCGCAAAATCCCCTGCAAAAATCTCCACGGACCCTATATAGGCAAGGAAGAAAACGGCGATGGTCTGTCCGTAACCTTCCGTCCCGATAAACACTGGATGCTGCAAGCCGGATGGTGGTACATGTTTGCTCGCGGCACCGAGTATCCCCAATGGAACATCTCGACGACCGCTCCGGCGTACGTCGACCGCTATATCAAGGATAACGCCAATATGGTAGTGGTGACTGCAAGCTATACCGCCGACTTCGGCAGCATCTTCCGCAGCGGCCGCCGCAGCCTCAACAACGCCGACAACTCCTCGTCCATACTGCAACTATAGCGGCTGAAGCCGATTCAGCATAAGGCGCACCCTGTCGTAAAAGTCGATAGAGCGCGCCTTTGCGTTATTTAACATTTTGTTGATGGCCAAAAAGTCCTACATGTCAAAAAAATATGCTAAATTGGCAAGTCAAACGAACCTTCCCACAGAAACACCGAAAACCTGTATGAAACGAATCTTTACACTGGCCTTGGGCGCGACATTTGCGCTTAGCGCTTTTGCCGAGCAGGATCATATAAGCCTGCTTGGAGTGGACTATACCGTGGACACGCTGTTCCACGCCAAAGTCGGCCCGGGCACCACTCAGACACAGCTGCGACTCGAAGGTCCCAGCCCCCTCAACGTGTTCTATCTCACCGTCGATTGTACGACCCCCGGCGTCACCATACGCGCCGTGAGCGGTACGGACAAGGTGGCCGGAACATCCCGTACCTCCGTGATGGCTCAGAACAAATCGACGGACGGATTGCAGTATTTTGCCGGTACCAACGGCGACTTCTACTGGACCAGCGGTACCGCCACCAACGGTACGTCCAAGGTGGGCACGCCCACGCACTCTTTTGTCGTCGAAAACGAGCCTTTCCTGACCTTCAACGAGGGCTGTCAGTTTATATATGACACCAACGGAGTGCCGCACGTGCAGTATATCAACTACTACACCGGTACGGCCGAGTGCGGCGACAAGACCACGTCTTTCAAGGGTATCAACGACCCGGCCGGCGTTGCTGACGGCCTGACGCTGTATACCTCGCGCTTCTGGGGTAGCACCAACCAAAACGACCGCGCCGGCAATTGCTACGAGGTCACGGCCAAACTTGCGGACGGCGAGACGTTCGTTGCCGGCGGAAAATTCACAATCGTTGTAACCTCCGAGGCCAATACCGATGGCGATACCACTATTCCGGCTGACGGCTTCGTACTCCATGGCCGCGGTGGCACATCTACGGGCAATACCGGCGCCGCCGATTTCGTTAAGGGCCTCAAGGTAGGCGACGTCATCACCCTCGACAACGTCATCCTCGATGAGAGCGGTCAGCGCTTGTATCCGCGCACCGTTATCTCGGGCAGCAGCAAGAATGTAGGCCTGGGTGAGACCATCACCATAGAAGATGCGGCACGCCATCCGCGCACATGTCTGGGCTACACCAAAGACCGCAAGCAAGTCATAATGATGGTGGTTGACGGCCGCACCAGCGCCAGTGCAGGCATATCTATCCCGGCACTCGGCGATGTGATGCGCTATGCCGGAGCTTATGAGGCTGTGAATATAGATGGTGGCGGCTCGTCTACGCTGTATACTCAGGCTCTGGGCATCCGCAACCACTGCAGCGACGGCAGCGAAAGATCTGTCTCCAATGCAATTTTCGCCGTGCTCGAAGCCCCCGAAGACGACGAAATTGCCGAGCTGCAATTCTCCGACTGGACGGTCAAGATTCCGTCCCTGGCCGTATATACCCCCGTGATATACGCCTACAACAAGTACGGCAAGCTGATCAACGCCGACTATAAGGACTTCACCCTCGAATGTCCCGCCGGCCTTGGCGAAATCATTAACGACGGACACTCGCTGATGTCCAGCGAGGTAACCACCTCGGGCGTGCTCACCGTCACCTCGGCCAACGGCGTCAAAGCCACCGTCAATGTCTTCCTGACCGGAACCAAGGACATTACCGCCAAATACGAGACCGTAGTGCTCAACAAGACCCGCAAATGGGAGGCAGAAATCGAGACATCTTCCACCGGCGCAAGCAAGATGCCCTTGGCATCGCGCTCGATGACCTGGACCTCGGCCGACGCTTCCGTAGCCACCGTTACACCCGAAGGTCTGGTTACGCCCGTGGCCAACGGCGAGACCGTTATCACCGGCGTTCGCGGCGAAATCACGGTCAATATCAACGTCAAAGTTCAGATAGCCGGATCGAAGGTAGCTCCCGCCGACCGCCTTATGCGCGTGGCCGATTGGAAGACCACCAATATCGGTATGACCTCCGTAGCCCTTACGCCCAACGAAAACGGCGCCAACGTGGACTACGTCATCAAGAGCACTCGCGGCGCCCGTATCTCGGTGCTTCCCGAAGCCGACATCTTCAGCCATCCCCAGAGCGTACGCGTACGCCTCAATCCCGGCACCGCCAAGATTACGGACGTTACCGTGACCCTGAAGGCCAATAACGCCTCCGGCATCGTTTCCAAGAAATTCACCGACGTCAAGGCCGGCGAAATGAACACTTACGAAATGCCTATCGCCGAATACTTCGACGAAAGCGATATAGGTATCTACCCCATCCGCTTTGTCTCCGTAGCTGTGGGCATCGGCGGCAAGACCAAGACCGACTACCACGTCGAAATCCCCGGCATCGAAGCCGTGTATGACGAATCGACCCTCTCGGTAGACGACATCAAGGCCGACGCAGCCGAAGGCAACGACAGCCGCTTCTTCAGCGTCAACGGCGACATCGTGACGGTATCCGCACCCGCCGACATCGTAATCGTCGATGCCGCAGGTCGCACCATTGCCGCCTACAACGGCGTGACCAATGTAACGCTGCCCAAGGGTGTCGCTGTGGTCAGCGCCACGACAGCCGACGGCACCGTACACGCCCTCAAGGTGGTACGCTGATTGTAATTCACGAACTTAAAAAAACGCACCCCGAAAGTCGAGAACAAGGCTTTCGGGGTGCGCTATGTATAATCGGAAGGGTGCTACGTCTGTATGGCGTCGAGAGTAATGAAACGAAGCCTGCCGATGAGCCGACCTCGTGGACGAGGGTGGGGCGCATCGGCAGGCGTTTGGTTTTGTCGTGGACTGTCAGTTGGCGACGATGCCGGGAAATCCTGCAACGGGAGTGTATGCCCGTGCAAATTGTCGTATCAGTTCGACAGTCTCTTTGCGAAGGCCGCTGCGACGTGCGCGGCCGGAAGTTTTGGCGGGTTGAGCCACCATAGTGTTCTGGGTGTAGTTTTGTTTCATAGGCATGTATCTGAGTTTGGTGTCTGCTTATGTTCGGTGTCTTGTTTAGTTGTCTTGTTTATATGTAGAGGTGCGCCGCGGTGAGGCGCTTGTGTCACATCGGTATAGAGATAACGCAAGATACGGATGTTTTATTACATCTTCGCCCTCAAAAAATATGATAGCAGCCGAATGTGCTTTCAAAAAGGTGCCTTCAGAGATGATGCGCTGCGGTCGTAATCCCTGCTTCCTTGAGACAAAGAGTAACGCCGAGATGCCTCGGGTATTGTTTTGACTGATGTTAAATAAGGTTAAATATTTATTTTCTTGATGCCTTGCTTTTGTCTGTGTAGGATAAATGCTGTAACTTTGCCCGAAATGCCGCGCTGCAGGCCGGGTGTCCGGCGGGCCGTGCGGATGAAGAAAGAAACGTAACAATAACCCATAGAATCAACTTATTAATAAAGTATTGCCTATCGAAACACTGCTACTCTATTAGAACTAAATAAGACAAATCAGTAGAATGCAGAAATTTCGGAAACTGACTGATGACCAGTTGGTGTCAGCATTTGCCGCAGGGGACAATCAAGCTTTTGATGCCCTTTTGGGACGGCACGAGACACGTCTGTACAATTATATATTGCGTGTCATACGTGACGAGGATTTGGCAAACGACTTTTTCCAGGAGACTTTTGTCAAGGTAATCACGACCATCAAGCAGGGTCGGTATACGCCTGACGGCAAATTTGCCTCGTGGCTGACTCGTATCGCGCACAACATTATGATAGACCACTACCGTGCCGATCGCGGCTATGCCGTGGTCAGCGCCGACGGTATGTCCGAGGACAAAAACCTGCTCAATCGTATGGAGCTGGCCGAAGAAAATATCGAAGATCTTCTGATAGCCAAGACTATACGTGAGGATGTGCGCGCCATGATACGTCGTCTGCCTCGCGAGCAGCGTCAAGTGCTGGCTATGCGCTACTATCGCGACTTGTCTTTCAAGGAGATAGCCGAACGAACCGGCGTAAGCATCAATACCGCTCTCGGACGTATGCGTTACGCCATCATCAACCTCCGTCGATATATCGAAGAGTCGCGCATAGTCCTCACCAAATGACAACTGCTTCGAGGAGACATTTGTAGGATTTAACACGGATATAAACAAAATGACACAAGCGGCGTCCCGAACGAATACGGGATGCCGCTTTTAGCACAATTTAATATTTTTTTAGGTTGTTAAAACGGCGCTATGTCGGAAATTAGTGCTAATTTAGCGGCGTGAAAGCGTATGCACCGAAACGGCCGATCGGCCTGATGAAGTCAAGCCTTGCGACAGAGTGGTGTACACGTGTTTCTTGGCATACACATAGATGCTTCGGCACGGAAGCGTATGCACAACCGATAATAACAATTTGAATATTCATCTACTAACCCTAAAAAAACAGAACCGCATGAAAAAGATTTTACTTCTTGCGACTATGGCGCTGGCATCATCGTCTGCCTTCGCTGTAACAGACGGGGCCACTTACGAAACAATCGACGGCCTCGAGTGTAAAAATATGTGGATAGCCGACCGCTTCCACAACAACTACGACTTCGCTCGCTACACCTTTATGCAGATGGGTACTCGCGCTCGTACTGCTTGTATCGCCAAGCTGGGTGACAAGAACGAAGACATCAAGATTCTCGTAGGCTGGTCTCACACTATGACCGAGGGCGAAAGCTCCAACGACTACGCTAAGATTGTTGTCATCAACTTCCTTACCGGTAAGGAAGAGCGTGTTCTCCAATGCACATACCAAGGCAAGCCCATCACCGGCCAACTTTGCGCCAACCAAATCGGTTGCGACTCCTACGGCCACGTATGGATTGCAGGTTATCTGTCCTCCACCGTCAAGATGACAGGCGAAGGCAAGGATGCCCAACCCACCGGATGCAACGCACAGCGCGTATATCAAGTGAATATGGAAACCGGCGAATGCACCATCGTCAATGACTTCGCACTTGGCGAAGACGACTGGAGCGCAACCAACGCCGGCCGTATCGACTACTGCAGCCTCGTAGGTGACGTTACCTTGCAGGAAGCTCCCTGTGTATACATGGCCGCTGTCAACGGTACAGCAGCTCCCGTTTACGGTTTCCGCGCCGAGCAGGGTGCCACAGGCGATGACGCATGGCAGCCTCTGATGAACGACGGCTCGTACTACGCTCAGAACTTCGAAGAAACCTATCCCGAAGGTAAGGCTTCGTGGAGCTACGCTCCCACCGCTGCCATCGTTAAGGACGAAGACTTCTCCGGTCAACTGTTCTACATCGACGGCTTCACAACCTATCCCACACTGTACAACACCACCGGTGGCATCGTTGACAGCTTCAAGAATGCTCCCGCCGAACTGGCTCCCCTGGATGCCGGTACAAACGGTGTAGCCGAATTCAACCTGGCTGACAAAGACTTCATCGTATACTCCATGAACCAGTACAACAAGGCTGACGAAAAGACCGGTGTTGTTTGCGGCGCTCGTATCGCTCAACTCGGCGAAGGCCAGTCCTTCGACGGTATGAAGGAAATGTGGGTTATCCCCGGAAATCAGGGCCTCGGTGACACCTCCGACGGTGGCACACGTTACCACGGTCTTGACGCTGTTCACATCACTGACCCCAACGGTATGGACGGTGTATTCGTGCTGACCTTCAAATGCTACAACGGTCTTGCCGTATATCAGGTTGCTCCCGAAGGCTATCAGACTCCCGGCGGTGTCAGCGACATCACTGTTGACGACAACAACAACGCCCCCGTGCAGTACTTCAACCTCAACGGTGTAGAAGTTAACGCCAACAACCTTACTCCCGGTATCTATCTGACTCGTCAGGGCGACAAGGGTGGTAAAGTTATCGTTAAATAATACAGACGACAATTCACGACCATAAGAAGGGGGAGTGGCGGTATGCCCCTCCCCCCTCTTTTTATTCGGGCAAAGACTTACAACCCATCAAAAACACATAACAACGATTATAATTATGAAACGAATTCTGACACTGGCATTGGGCGCAACTTTTGCGCTGACCTCTTTTGCCGAGTTGGACCATATAGACCTTCGCGGTGTCGACTACACGGTGGACACACTATTCCACGCCAAGGTCGGCCCCGGCACCACGCAGACGCAACTGCGACTCGAAGGTCCCAGCCCCCTCAACGTATTCTACCTTACCGTAGACGTATCCACTCCCGGCGTATCTATACGTACGGTCAGCGGTACGGACAAGGTCGCCGGAACATCCCGTACTTCGGCTATGGCTACTTCTCACTCCAAGGACGGTCTGCTTTATTTTGCCGGCACCAACGGTGACTTCTATTGGACCAGCGGTACAGCCACCAACGGTTCCTCTCAGGTGGGCACGCCTACCAGCTCGTGCACCGTCGAAAACGAGGTATATACCGCTCACAATCAGTGGTATCAGTTTGTATACGATATGAGCGGCGTACCCTACGTCGACCATTTGGACTACTACCAGGGCACAGCCGCTTGCGGCGACTTGACCACGTCCTTCAAGGGCATCAACCACGCAAGTATCAATAAGGGCTTGACTCTGTACACTCCGCGCTACTGGGGCAGCACCAACCAGGGCGACCGCGCCGGCAGTTGCTACGAAGTGACTGTCAAACTTGCCGAGGGCGAGAAATTCACCGCCGGCGGAACCTTTAAGGTTGTCGTAACCTCCGAGCCCAACAGCACATGTGATACAAAAATTCCGGATGACGGCTTCGTACTCCACGGCCGTGGCGGAACATCGCTGGGCAATACCGGCGCCGCCGATTTTGTCAAGGGCCTCAAGCCGGGCGATGTAGTCACTATCGACAACGTCATCCTCACTTCCGACGGCCAGCGCATATATCCGCGCAGCATCGTTTCGGGTAACCCCAAAAACGTCGGACTTGGCGAAACTTTGGACACCGAAGCCGAGCGTGGCGACGCTTCCTCGCGTCATCCGCGTACATGTATCGGCTACACCAAAGACCGCAAGCACATCATCATGATGGTTATCGACGGCCGCACCAGCGCTTCGGCAGGTGTGACCACCTCCATGCTGGCTGACGTGATGCGTTATGCCGGCGCTTACGAGTCCACCAATATCGACGGTGGCGGCTCGTCCACGCTGTATACCCAGGCTCTGGGCATCCGCAACCACTGCAGCGACGGTAGCGAACGCTCGGTAGGCGGCGGCGTATTCGCCGTGCTCGAAGCCCCCGAAGACGACGAAATTGCCGAGCTGCAATTCTCCGACTGGACGGTCAAGATTCCGTCCCTGGCCGTATATACCCCCGTGATATACGCCTACAACAAGTACGGCAAGCTGATCAACGCCGACTATAAGGACTTCACCCTCGAATGTCCCGCCGGCCTTGGCGAAATCATTAACGACGGACACTCGCTGATGTCCAGCGAGGTAACCACCTCGGGCGTGCTCACCGTCACCTCGGCCAACGGCGTCAAAGCCACCGTCAATGTCTTCCTGACCGGAACCAAGGACATTACCGCCAAATACGAGACCGTAGTGCTCAACAAGACCCGCAAATGGGAGGCAGAAATCGAGACATCTTCCACCGGCGCAAGCAAGATGCCCTTGGCATCGCGCTCGATGACCTGGACCTCGGCCGACGCTTCCGTAGCCACCGTTACACCCGAAGGTCTGGTTACGCCCGTGGCCAACGGCGAGACCGTTATCACCGGCGTTCGCGGCGAAATCACGGTCAATATCAACGTCAAAGTTCAGATAGCCGGATCGAAGGTAGCTCCCGCCGACCGCCTTATGCGCGTGGCCGATTGGAAGACCACCAATATCGGTATGACCTCCGTAGCCCTTACGCCCAACGAAAACGGCGCCAACGTGGACTACGTCATCAAGAGCACTCGCGGCGCCCGTATCTCGGTGCTTCCCGAAGCCGACATCTTCAGCCATCCCCAGAGCGTACGCGTACGCCTCAATCCCGGCACCGCCAAGATTACGGACGTTACCGTGACCCTGAAGGCCAATAACGCCTCCGGCATCGTTTCCAAGAAATTCACCGACGTCAAGGCCGGCGAAATGAACACTTACGAAATGCCTATCGCCGAATACTTCGACGAAAGCGATATAGGTATCTACCCCATCCGCTTTGTCTCCGTAGCTGTGGGCATCGGCGGCAAGACCAAGACCGACTACCACGTCGAAATCCCCGGCATCGAAGCCGTGTATGACGAATCGACCCTCTCGGTAGACGACATCAAGGCCGACGCAGCCGAAGGCAACGACAGCCGCTTCTTCAGCGTCAACGGCGACATCGTGACGGTATCCGCACCCGCCGACATCGTAATCGTCGATGCCGCAGGTCGCACCATTGCCGCCTACAACGGCGTGACCAATGTAACGCTGCCCAAGGGTGTCGCTGTGGTCAGCGCCACGACAGCCGACGGCACCGTACACGCCCTCAAGGTGGTACGCTGATTTTACTGACATATAGGCCGCATGCCCTAAGCGGCGGCCATATCCCATATACAGGGGCGATGCAGACCACTCGGCTGCATCGCCCCTGTTTCGTCCCGTCGGCATCGGCAACGGTGAAGCGCCTAAGGTTGATGCAACGAAGCATCGGTATCGGTGAAGCATCGGCAGCGGAGAAGCGTCGGCAGCGGAAGCAAGGAGGCTTTTTTGACGCGAAAGCCCCGATTTTATCGGCTGACAGCGACGCCGATTGACGCTTTTTTTGTAACTTTGGGGCGTGAAGTTGAAGGCAGTCAAATATGCCGTAATAATGGCTGTGACCATACTCGCAGGTAGCGGGTCGGTTGCGGCCGTACCCGTAGCGTCCCGCCCGGGCGCTGTGGTGCGGTCGACCGTGTCCACGACGGACGAGGGTGATATTGAGGTGGCCGTGCGCGGCCTGACGATATATGTCACCACGCCGCGGCCTATGCAGGTGAAGATTTTCACCATACTCGGCCAATTGATTGTCCAGCAAAACGTGCCGGCGGGAACTACGCGCCTCAGCGTCAATGCCCGCGGTATATATATACTCAAGGCCGGTGATGCCACCTGCCGCATAACCGTCTAACGCCCGACTTGAGGTCGGCGTCACCTCCCACATCATAGACACCCCGCAATATGGATAATATCAATGTAAAGATTGTGAATGCTTCCGGACACGCGCTTCCGGCATACGCCACGGCATTGTCCGCCGGTATGGACGTGCGGGCGCACTTGTCCGAACCGGTAGTACTCGGACCGCTCGAACGCGCTCTCATCCCCACCGGGTTGCGCGTCCAGCTTCCCGAAGGCTACGAGATGCAGTTGCGTCCGCGCAGCGGCCTTGCGCTCAAGCACGGCATCACCCTGGTCAATACGCCCGGGACGATAGATGCCGACTATCGCGGCGAAATAGGTGTGATACTTATCAACCTTTCGAACCAACCCTTTACGGTCAACGACGGCGAGCGTATTTGCCAGATGGTGATAGCGCCGTATACCCGGGTACAATGGACCCGGACCGAGACTTTGGACGACAGCGAGCGCGGCGCCGGCGGCTTCGGCCACACCGGCGTCAAGTGAAATGCCCCGGGGCGGGTCCGACGGCACTTCCGGGTATGGAAACGATGCAGTGGACCGTCGCCTTCGGAGATTGTAGTCAAAAACAATAATAACAACAGTCAGATATGACCCTACGTCGAGCATTTGGCACAATGGCGGCTATGGTGGTACTGATAGCCGCAGTATCGTGGGCGGCTTCCGGACACCGTTCTGCTTCTTGGGAAAAAAGTGCGGACATGCGCAAGGCGGATTATGCCTATATGCAGGCCCTCTCGGCCATCAATATAGACTCCAACGACTTGGCACAACGACTTGTCGAGTATGCTGCGGCACTCGACCCCGAAGATATCAATATCAAGGCATTGCAAGCGCTGCTTACGCTGAATATGAATCCCGATTCGGCGGAAGTATATCGCAGCTATGCCGTGCTGTGGGACGAATTTCGCTCCGACCCGACGCAATACTACAACGGCTCGGCCATAGCCTCGATAGCGCGATATCTTCACCGTTATGACGATGTCATCGAGGTATGGTGTACACTGGATTCAATATACCCCGAGCGCACCGAGACCGCTGCCAATTTGGCCAATGCCTATATCGTAAAATATGCCACGGGCGATACCTCCGCGTACGCCAAGGCTATGGCCATCTTCGAGCGCCTGGAGCGCGGAACGGGCAAGGATATGGGCCTGTCCTCGCAAAAAATACGTGCTATGGCCCTCAAGAAAGATACCGCGGCCATAGTACGCGAACTCGACCAATTGGAGGACGCCAATCCTCGCGATCCGGACGTGTTCCTCTATGCTTCCGAGATATACAAGACCCTGAACGTAGACTCGTCGCGCTACACATCCATACGCCGCGCCTGTGATATAGACAGCACCTACGGCGCCGCGCTCATAGCTATGGCGCAGTATTATGCAGACAAGAACGACTCGTCGGCATACGATCGTCAGGTGTTCCGCGCTCTTGTAAGCCCCACGCTTGAGTACGAAACCAAGCACGAGCTGCTGCGCGGATACGTGGGTCGTATGTACTCGGACACGGCCCAATGGTCGCGCATCGAGGATGTCTTCGCTCGTATGCAGCAGGTGAATCCCGGCGAGCCGTCGCTGCACTCGCTGTACAGCGCCTTCGAGTACACCTGCGGCAATTTGGTGCAAGCCACCGAGCAGATGGAATATGCCTTGTCGCTTGACCCGTCGGATGCGGACGTGCGCTCGTCGCTGTATTCGCTCCAGATGCAGCGCGGCGACACGACGGCTGCCATAACGACGGCTGTCGGCGGCATTACTTACTCGCCGGACAATCTCGCTTTCCCCATACTGGCGGCGTCGGCCAATATCGTCAACGGAAGGGCGCAAGAGGCCTTGGAGATATTGCATAAAGTCAAAATCAACGAGGTGAACAACCCGGAAGCCGTCTCAAACTTTATGTCCACACTCGGCGATGCCTACCAGGCGGCCGATTCGCTGGGCAAGGCTATCGAGACTTACAATAAATCCATCGAAATCTATCCCTCTAACTTCTTGGCTTACAATAATGCCGCGTACGCTATGGCTCAGAACGATACGCTGCTTGACCAAGCCTTGTCGTATGCACGCTACGCCGTGCTTTCGGATATGGAGAATCCCACGTATCTGGACACTTACGCGTGGGTATACTTCAAAAAACGCGACTATCCGCAGGCCAAGAAATACATAGACCTGACACTGAAATATTCGACGTCGGCATCGCCGTACGCCGTAGACAGCGCCGCCGTCGACTCGGTGATGCCGCCCGAAGGCTTTGTCCCCGATTCGATTGTGTCGGATACAGCATATATCGACATGGACGGACAGTATGCCGAGACGGACACGATTGAGGGTGAGGATTTTGACATAAACGATATAATGTCGGCCGAAGTGCTGTCGCATGCAGGTGATATATACTTTATGAGCGGCTTGCCCGAACAGGCTTTGGAGTTCTGGGAACGTGCAGCCCTTATCGATCCCGACGACGAGATGCTGGCGCGTAAGGTCAAGTACAAAACCTATTTCTATGACGACAAAAAAAGCAAGGCCAAAAAGGCGACGGACGACAGTGTCAAGCCGTCCAAGTCAGGCACATCCAAGCCCGCATCGACCGAATCCACGTCCAAAAAAACCGCGCCGTCCAAGCAAAAACGTTGACACTCAGATATGAAATCCAAGAATATACTTTCAGTAATGGTTGCCGCGCTGATATGCGGTATGGTTGCCGGATGCTCCGGCCGTAAAGCCGTAATGTCGCCCGCTTCGGAAGGCGGATCGTGGCACGATGTGGTGCTTCCGGTCAAGTTGTCCCTGAAGTCGCCGACATCCTTTTCGCTGGGCGGCCGAGCCACGATTGTACGTGACAGCGTGGTGTATATGTCCTTCCGCGTGCTGGGTTTCGAAGCCGCGGTGCTCAACGTAACTGCCGATTCGGTGTTTTTTGTGGACAAATATCATAAGTATTATTTTGCCGAATCGATGGATGCCGTTCTCGGCCGCTATCGCAAAGATATGGGCATAGGGCATATACAGGAATTGCTGATGGGGCGCTCGCCTTTGGCGGTGGACAACGTCGTCACCTTCGGCGCGACATCGGCGCTGCCCGTAAGCATCACTTACAGCAATTACGAAGACGCCTGCCCCGGACGTATGCCGCGCACCGTCGGCATAGATGCCACGATGAAGAAGATGGAAGTGCGTGCCGCCATCGAGTGGACGCCCTCGTCGGCGCGGTGCAACACCTATCCGCAAGTGCGCTTCCGTCGTCCCGGCAACGGCTATCGCCGCATTACCATCGCCGAGGCCCAACAGATGTTTAAGAATATAACACTCTGACATGAAAAATCTTGCAGCCATAGCCATTGTCGCCATAGCCTGTGCCGTCGCCGGCACCGTCTGTGCCACGGATGCCTATGCCAAGAAGTCGCGAAAGTCCAAGCCGCGCACCACGGCCGCAGCGCCCAAGCCGCGTACGGCCTCGGACATCAAACGCGAGCGGACAAATACCGCGCGCGAAATCACCGAAACGCGGCGCAAAATCGACGACAATAAACGCGCGACACAACGCCAGCTCAACCAGCTCAACGACCTCAATTCGCGCATATTTACCCAAAACAGACATATATCGTCGCTGCAAGTCACCGTAGACTCGCTCAACCGCGGCATTGCCTCGATGCAGGACTCGATACAAGCTATGGAAGCGCTTGTCGACTCGCTGCGTGCCGATGTGGCCGTCGCTTTGCGTCAGCAGCGTGCCCGCCGTCGTCAGGCCAATAACTTAGCTTTTGTCTTCGCCTCCAAGGATTTCAATATGGCGGTGCGCCGCATCGGCTACCTTAAACAGCTCAACCGGCATCGCGTGGCCAAAATCATACGCCTGCGCCAAGCCATAGTGCAGTTGGACAGCCGCCGCAATGATCTGAATAATATGCGGGCACGTCAGACAGACGCCCTCAATCAACTGAGCGTGGCGCGCAACGTCCTGGTGACACAGCAAAACCAATCGCAGCAGATGGTTAATGACTTACGCCGCCAAGGCTCGTCCTTGCAAAGCGTCCTTGCCCAGCGCCGTCGCCGTATGCAGCAATTGGACCGCGAATTGGACCGTATTGTGGCCGAGGAGCAGCGCCGCATAGCACGCGAGCAAGAGGAGCAGCGTCGCCGCGAACGTCAGCGTCAGCAGCGCGAACGTGAACGCCGTCAGCAACAGCAAAACCGTCAGGAACAACCGGGACAGACGCAGCCCTCCAAGCCTTCCACTCCCGAGCCGCCGATGACTGAAACGGCGGCGGATGCGGCTACGCGCAAGCTGACAGGCAGTTTCGAAGCCAATAAGGGTCGAATGCCATTCCCCGTATCGGGCAAATATACCATCACCGCCACCTTTGGCACGCAGACATACGAAGGTCTGACTATCAGCAGCTCGGGCATAGAGATGCACACCGCACCCGGAGCGCGCGCCCGTGCCGTCTTTGCCGGAACGGTCCGCTCGATCAGCTACATGGCCGGGATGAATATGGTAATTATCATCACCCACGGCAAGTATCTCACCATATACGGCGGCATCGGGACGCTCAATGTCAAAAAAGGAGACCAAGTGGTCACCGGGCAGGCCTTGGGCACGCTATTTACGGACAAGGTGGAGAACGTGACCCGGCTGCACTTCGAGGTACGTCTGGGCGCACGCAAACTTAATCCTTTGGAATGGGTCGCTCGGTAAGCCGAATACTCGGGTCGATAAGCCTGTTTTCGGGCATACGAGTGCTCAGCATCGTATGTTCGCTGGTGCGCAATAAACTTTTTGCCGTGCTTGCCGGACCGGTGGGCCTGGGCCTGCTGATGCTGTACAATACGACACTGGACCTTGTGTCGATAGTCACGCGTATGTCTATGGACCAGAGCGCTGTGCGAGACGTCGCACGCGAAGGCTCGGCTTCGGTCGGCGATACCGCGGCTGTAGTGCGTCGCTGGAGCCTATGGCTCGGCTTCGGCGGTATGGCGCTGATATTGCTGCTATCGCCGCTATTGAGCTACTGGATGTTTGATACTACGGACAAGTGGTGGACGCTGGCCGTACTGTCGCCGGTGGCGTTGTGCTCGTCTTACGGCGGTGCCGAGAATGCCTTGATGCAGGGTCTCGGACGCTTGCGCCGATTGGCCAAGAGCGGTGCGGCGGCAGCGGTGGTCTCTACATTGGTCGCCGTGGCTCTTATATGGTGGTTGGGCGAGTCGTCGGTCATCCCGGTGATACTTGCCGCCTCGATATGTATGGCCGTTGCCGCTCATATCTACCGCGTACGCACGCCGCGCAGCGCCCTGGCCGCACGCGAGATTATACGACGCGGGCGCGGATTTATCAAGTTGGGGGCGTTGATGACCCTTTCGGCCGTGGTGACGCAATTGATGAATTACGTCTTTGTCCTATGGCTCAATCATACGGGGTCTACCGCCGACCTCGGACTTTATCAGGCGGGATATACGATTATCAATACCTATGTAGGCGTGGTGCTTACCGGCGCCTGGGTGGAATACTATCCGCATTTGTCGGCGGTGACGCACTCGCGGCATCGCACCTCGGTACTCGTCGCCCACGAGTGCGAATTGGCCTTGCGCATACTTGTGCCCGTGGTCTTGGGTATGATTGTGCTTGACGGGCTGATGGTGCGCATCCTGTATGCCGAGCGCTTTTTGGATATGCTACCGCTGGTTTCGATAGGCATTATCGGCGTGTTTTTTCGTGCGACGTCGTGGTGTATGGCTTTTGTCATCTTGGCCAAGGGCGATGGTACAGTCTATATACTTACCGAGAGTCTCAGCGCATTCTTAGGCTTGGCGCTCAATATCTTGGGCTACTCGCTATGGCGTTTCGAGGGCTTGGGCGTGTCCTACATCGTATGGTACGCATCGTATACGGTCATTACCTATGTGGTGTATGCGCGCCGCTATCGCCTCGTATGGCCGCGTCGTCTGTGGCTGCTGCTGGCCGTGGTGACGGGTTGCGCCGTGCTTACGCTCGTACTCAAGAATTATGTGTCGCCGTGGGTGGCAGCCGTTGTGCCTCTCGTCGCTACTGTTCCGGCCGTGCGCCCGCTTTTGCGCCCGTGGCTCGAGGCTTTCAGGCGCAAGTGCGCATAAATCATCGCAGGCCACAATAGCCATAGCAGCCATAATAGCTGTAATAGCTATAATAGCCATAACAGCTATAGCAGCTATAATAGTTGCAGCAGCATTCAACGCATTCACAACCACTACGATAAAGGAGGCGCATCGACTTGACTGCCGATGCGCCTTCCGTTTGTATGATTCGGTATTGCTGCTTAGTCAAAGACGTCGCCGACGGTGGCTTCCTCGGCCTCAACCTCGGGGCCTTCGTATCCGTCGCATAGGCTGATGCCGGGCGGGAAGGCGAAGGCGGTGCTTTGGCTGTACGGCAATGTCTTGTCATTGTAGACCTTGCGCATGTAGCGGCCGTAGATTGGCAGCGCCATTTCGGCGCCTTGGCCATCGGCCATGGTATTGAAGTGTATGTATCGTTCGTCACCGCCGACCCATACGCCGGACACCAGCTCGGGCGTAAAGCCCATGAACCAGCCATCGGCATTGAAGTTGGTGGTGCCGGTTTTGCCGCCTATCTGCGCCGTCAGTGCGTACGGGGCGCGGCGCAGGCGATTGCCGGTACCGGAGTCGACGACGTTGAGCAGTATGGACAATATGCGGTAGTATGCGGTTTCGCTGATGACTTCGGTCTGATTGGGTGAGAATTGGGCCAAGACGTTGCCGTTGTTGTCGGTGATGGCTGTGACGTATATCGGGTCTACGCGCATACCCTTATTGGCAAAGGCGCTATATGCGGCCACCATCTCGCGCACGGAGACTTCGCACGGGCCGAGGGCCAGCGACATCACCGAGGGCAACTTGTTGGTAATGCCGAGGTTGTGCATCAGGTTGACCAGTCGCGAGGGGCCGACTTCATTGATCAGGCGTGCCGAAATCCAGTTGTTTGAATTGGTCAGAGCCCAGCGCAGGTCCACCATTTCGCCTATGCGTGCGTGTCCCGAGTTGCGCGGCGACCAGACGTTGCCGGCGGCGTCGGTATAGGTGGGTTGTGCATTCAGGAAGGTGCTGCACGGCGAGAATCCGCTTTCCATGGCCAGGGTGTATAGAAACGGCTTGATGGTCGAACCTATCTGTCGGCGACCTATGGACACCATGTCGTATTGGAAGAATCGGAAGTCGGGTCCGCCGACGTATGCCTTGACGTGGCCGTTGCGCGGATCCATGGACATGAAACCTGTGCGCAGGAATGTCTTGACGTACAGTATCGAGTCGCGCGGGGTCATGGTCTTTTCGACGGGGCCGTCGTAGGAGAATAGCGTCATCTCCACCGGGGTGTTGAACTGTCGCGTGATTTCGTCGTCGGAAAGCCCGGCGGCCTTGGCCACGCGGTAGCGCTCGCTTTGGCGTATAGCGTTGCGTATCAGCTTTTCGCGTCCGGCAGCGCTGAGCTCGTTGGGGTTGGTGGTATATGGCATTCCGCGTTTTTCGCGGTCGAAGCGGCGTTGCAGGTCGGACATGTGCTCGTGCACGGCTTCCTCGGCATAGCGCTGCATACGCGAGTCGATGGTGGTGTAGATGCGTAGTCCGTCGGAGTATATGTCATAGTACGAGCCGTCGGCCTTGGGATTCTTGGCTATCCAGCCGTACAGGGGGTTGGTGTCCCACGCTATGGAGTCGTCCACGAAACGCTGCCGGTCCCATGAGGGATAATTGGAGCGTTCGGGCTTATTGGCGGTAAGGATACGGCGCAGTTCCTCGCGGAAGTAAGGCGCGATGCCGTCGTTGTGATCCATGCGGTGGAAGTCGAGGCCCAGGGGCAGGCGGCTGAGCGAATCGCGCTGTGCGTCGCTGATAAGTCCGGCTTTCTGCATTTGCTCGAAGACGATGTTGCGGCGTTTGGTCGCACGCTCGGGATGACGCACGGGGTTGTAATATGTCGGGTTTTTGACCATACCCACCAGCAGGGCCGATTCCTGAAGGTTGAGGTTGCGCGCCTCCTTATTGAAATACACTTGAGCGGCCGACTTGATGCCCACGGCGTTGTACAGGAAGTCAAACTGGTTGAGGTACATCTTGACAATCTCCTCCTTGGAGTAGTAGCGCTCGAGTTTGATGGCTATCATCCATTCGATGGGCTTCTGCATGGCGCGCTCGAAGAATCCGTCGCTGGGTGGCGTGTACAGCAGCTTGGCCAACTGCTGGGTGATGGTCGAGCCGCCGCCCGAGCTTTTGTCGCGAAGTATGACGGTCTTGACAATGGCGCGGAACAGGGCGCGGAAGTCAATGCCGGAGTGCTCTTCGAAGCGGGCGTCTTCGGTGGCTACCAGGGCGTCCACTACGTGTTGCGAAATCTCGTCATAGTCGGCGTAGACGCGGTTGCCGGTGCTGCGGAAGAATCGGCCCATCTCGACGCCGTCGGCGGTGTACACTACCGAGGCAAAGCGGTCTTTGGGGTTCTTGAGTTCCTCGACGGGCGGCATGTAACCGATGATGCCGTTGTATATCAGGAAGAAAAACAGTAGGCCGGCGGCTGCAAGGCTGCCGAAGACTATCCACATGCGGCGGACGATGAGACGGTTGCGCTCGTCGCGGCTCAGCGGCGTTACGTTGCCTTGGCCGGACGCTTGGTGGCTGTCTTGTGCCTTATTTTTGGGTGTGATGAAGCTCATGCATGAATTGTCGTAAAGGTGACGGCGCTATGCGCCTTGTGTGCAAAATTACAAATAATAGCGGTTACGGCAAAATTGACGGTAGCCATTGTCGCCACTTTTTACGGAAAACGCCCCGAAACAAATGCTCCGGAGCGTATAGGTTGGCGTTATACAGCGATGTAAAAATCAGAAAGCGCGGAAATTGAGCTTGAAGGTCAGTGTGGGGTACACTTTGAGCGCATCGGCAATCTTGTTGAAGGTGTTGTCGTCCTCGACTATGGCGGGATCAATTTCGCCGTAATCGGTGTACAGCTCGGGCTTGCCCTGGAATTGGACACCGAGGTCAAGGGCGAAGTTGACCAATTTGCCGGGGATGGCGCGGCCCCAGCCGATGCCGATGTAGGGGCGGAAGCTCTTCACCGTCAGGCCGCCGGAGATATTGCCCTGCGGATCTACGGGTATTTTGTAGCCGCCGATGACAGCGCCGCCGTTTGTGGAGGCTAAGGCTGCCAGCTCGGGTGCTTGACCGGAGATTTTGAGCAGCGTACCACCGCCGAAGTATGCGCCTACGGCCACGTAGAAGGGTACTACCGGCGCCGGATAGACGTTGAAGATAACTTGGCCTTGGACGCGGCCGAGGTCGCCCTTGAGACTTACCGTACCGGTGCGGTTGACGGTCGCCACGCTATAGGCGTAATCGGCATCGGCGTGGAAGGTGATGCCGGGCATATAGGACACGCCGGCACGCAGGTTGACAAAACCGGTGATAGGTGTCGCCACTTCGAAGGACACGCCGTTGGTGCCGACGGCGGCGCCGATGCCGAGGTGGTTGAAGACGTTGGGTGCGGCTTGCGCTGTCGAGAGGCCGGCACATAGAAGAATGGCTGCGAAAAGTTTTCTCATATCAGGGATGCTTTTTTAGTTGGGTAATTTTGCGGTATAATCAGAACGCGACCTTGTATGGCATCGGTCTGCACTTGCAAAGATAGTACGCTCCGGGCATCATTCCAAATCAAAAGTGCATTCAGCCCCGTTTTTGTCTTATTTTGACATGCGAATGTCCTATTTTGCAATGTGTCCGAGCAGTCGTGCCGCCGCCCTACCCACGCGGCTGTGCCACAGCGGCACCAGGGCGCGATTGCGCCGTTGCAGGTTGTGAATCTCGCCATAGGGCGAGATGCGTCGCTCGGGACGGTCGGCGATAGCGTTGAGAAATTCGGCCAGACGTGTGTCCATACGCGCCACCGTCTCTCCGACGTGCGAAGGCGCACGCAGCATAGCCAGGTAGGCCGCCGGGTCGTTGTCCAGGCGCTGCAATTCGGCCACGAGGCTGTCGAGAGTCGCATAATCGTTGACGCATACAAACGCCTCGGGATTGAAATCGCGCTTGGCCGCCTCCGCGCCCCAGTATATAGGAACGGTAGCGGCTGCCAGCGGCTCGAGCAACTTCTCGGTGACGTAGCCCGGCATGGACGAATTTTCGAGCGCCAAATTGAACTTGTAGCCGCCGATAAACGAGATTTTGTCCGCCACACGTGAGCCGACATTATTGCGGAAGGCGCCGCCGTAAGCCAATGGTCGGTAAGCCTCGATGGCATCGACAATTTCGAGCCGCCGGGGGTGGCAATTAGAGGCATTGCTCATCACCAGCGAGCAAAAGCCGCGGTCCAAGGCCTCGGCGTCCGACAACACCGGCGGACAAGCCGCCTCATCGCACTCGTAGAGCATATACAGCGGATAGCGCAAATTACGACCGCCGCAGTCGCACTCGTAAAACGACAAGGCATAATCGCATTCGTTGAAATCCGGGAAATCATTTTCGCCCGTAAAATACACTTTCAGGCAATCATATCGCAGATGGTCGCATCCCGGGCCGCGCGAGTAGAACAGAATATCCGGCACATCCGGCGACGACGGCTCCAGCACCGTCACTTGCCGCTGCGACCTCAGCGCCCGCACAAAGCGGTTGTCCCGCCAATCAAACGACCGCCAGAAATCCACGAACTTCACTGTCACCGTCCGGTTTCCCATATCCGTCTTTTATTTCGCTTAAGATTTTAATGCTTAAGACTATATCTCTACATAAGATTATATCTCTGCATAAGATTTCGCTTTCTCCCTGCAAAGTTACCCATATCCCCCGACATCCGCAATAGCCCCATTCGAACATTCTATGCAAACTCAATCAGTATGCGCCGGATAATAAACGTGAAGGCTAACGGAGAATTATAAAGATATGAATTTCGGCATTAGAAAATAATTTCTACTATTGTAGATAAAACCTCGCGCTTAACTCCGTATCCGCGGCCTAAGAGGCTCAAATAATTTCTACTATTGTAGATGCGAGGTAGCGATTTCATTATACTGTTGAATGTCTGTCACTTGTTTCAGCTATTCGGAATGATCAGTTTTTGCAGCATTTGTTTGAAGTAGAACATTGGATGATTCGAAGGCCTTTGTTCGGGGGGGTCGGGCTGCGTCAGGATGTGGGCGGTATGTCGCGAATAATGCGTAACTTTGTGGGCGAATACTAACGCATGATGATGTCGCGCGGCCGAGCGATGCCCGGCTGTGCGAGACTACGATATTGATATGAAAGATTTTTTTGCGCTGTTGCGCCGCTTTGTTCCTCCGTATAAGAAGTATCTGGCTCTGAATATTTTGTTCAATGTGCTGGCGGCGCTGCTGACGCTGTTCTCGTTTGCGCTGATCATCCCGATATTGGAGATGCTGTTCAAAATCAATGCCACGCATTATGTGTATATGACGATGGCGGACGGCTCGTTCAAAGAGGTGATAGTCAACAATTTCTATTATTACACACAGGAGGCTGTGGCGCTGTACGGGCCGTCGGCGACGCTGGCGCTGCTGGCTGTGGCGCTGGTGGTGATGACGGCTCTGAAGACAGGAGCTACGTACCTCAGTTTGTATTACATCATTCCGCTGCGCAGCGGAATTGTACGCGATATTCGCAACGAGGTTTATGACAAGATTACGCGGCTACCCATAGGGTTCTTTACAGGCGAGCGCAAGGGCGATGTGATGGCGCGTATGAGCGGCGATGTGGCCGAAATCGAGAATTCGGTGATGGCGTCGCTGGATATGATGTTCAAGAATCCGGTGATGATTGTCGTGTGCCTGGCTATGATGGTGGCCGTGTCGTGGCAGCTGACTGTGTTTGTGTTTGTGCTGCTGCCTTTGGCCGGAATGGTTATGGGTCGTGTGGGCAAACGTCTTAAGCGTCAGTCGCTTGAGGGGCAGAACCAATGGGGTGTATTGATGTCCAATATCGAGGAGACCCTTGGCGGACTGCGCATCATCAAGGCTTTCAACGCCGAAGATAAGGTACGTGCACGTTTCCATCGCGAGAATCAGGAGTTCTATCGTCTGTCCAATCGTATAGCGCGTCGCCAGTCGTTGGCTCATCCGATGAGCGAGTTTTTGGGTACGGCGGCCATCGCGATAGTGCTGTGGTTTGGCGGTACGCTCATTTTGGGCGGCAGCGCCGGTATTGATGCCCCGCAGTTCATATATTACATGGTGATATTTTACAGCATCATCAATCCGGCCAAAGACTTGAGCAAGGCTGCCTACTCGGTTCAGAAGGGTCTGGCGTCGATGCAGCGCGTCGACAAGATTCTCGGGGCGGTCAATCCCATCGCCGATCCGGAGCATCCCAAGACGTTGCCTGCTCATGCCGGGGCCATCAGCTACAATCATGTGTCTTTCAGCTACGGCGACCATAAGGTCATAGATGATGTCAGCTTGGACATCCCGGCAGGCGCTACCGTGGCTCTGGTGGGGCAGAGCGGCAGCGGCAAGTCCACGCTGGCCGATTTGCTGCCGCGCTTCTATGACGTGGACAGCGGCAGCATCACCGTCGACGGCATCGATATCCGCGATGTGCGCGTACACGACCTGCGTGCGCTGATGGGTAATGTCAACCAGGAAGCTATACTTTTCAACGACACATTCTACAATAACATCACCTTCGGTGCTCCGGCCGGGGCCACTCAGGAGCAGGTGGAGCAGGCCGCCCGTATTGCAAATGCGCACGACTTCATCGCCGAAAGTCCCGAGGGCTATCAGACCAATATCGGCGACCGCGGCTGCCGCCTCAGCGGAGGCCAGCGTCAGCGCATATCCATAGCGCGCGCCATCCTCAAGAATCCGCCCGTGCTGATACTGGACGAGGCCACCAGCGCACTCGACAGCGAGAGCGAGCAGTTGGTGCAGCAGGCACTTGAGCGTCTGATGCAAGACCGTACCACCCTGGTGATTGCGCACCGTCTTTCGACCATACGCAATGCCGATATGATATGCGTGATGCACGAGGGACGTATCGTCGAGCGCGGCACCCATGACCAACTCCTGGCCCTCGACGGCTACTATAAACGCCTGGTAGACATGCAGTCATTTTGACGGCTGCGCCGCCGTGCCGTCCGTGTCGTCCGCCATGTCGCGCAAAATTGCTACCTTTGCAAGGCTTTTACGTCCCTAAGGCCCTTAAAGTCCTTGAGGTCTCTGACGTCACCAAAGACGCTAATCAACAAAAAACTGAATTCACAGAAAAATACACACTATGAGTCGTACACCACAAGAAATGCCGGGAGTGACCCTGCTGGGCAATACCGGCGTCAAATATCCCACCGACTACTGTCCCGAGATGCTTGAGACCTTTGACAATAAGCATCCCGACAACGAATATCTCGTGACCTTCACCTGTCCCGAATTTACGGCGCTGTGCCCCAAGACCGGGCAGCCCGATTTCGGCAAAATCATCATCTCGTATATCCCGCGCACCAAGATGGTCGAGAGCAAGAGCCTGAAACTGTATCTGTTCTCGTTCCGCAACCACGGCGATTTCCACGAAGACTGCGTCAATATCATCATGAAGGACCTGTGCCGCCTGATGGATCCCAAGTACATCGAAGTCACCGGGCTTTTTGCACCGCGCGGCGGCATCTCCATTATTCCTTTTGCCAATTACGGCGACGAAGACCACAAGGAAATGGCTCGTGAGCGACTGATGGCCTCCTTCCGCAACGATATGTAATTCCCTGGCTACCACTATTGCAGACTATGAAAAAAGACACCCTGATGGTGGTGAGCGGAGGTATGGACTCCGTCACCATGCTTTGCGAATACGCCTCGCGCATCGCCATGGCCGTAACCTATGACTACGGCAGCAACCACAATGCGCGCGAAATCGAGTGCGCCCGCTTCCAGTGCGCCAAGCTCGATATTCCGTTGATGGTCATACCCTTGAAATTTATCGGCGAGCATTTTGCAAGTTCTCTGCTCTCCGGGGCCGATGCCATCCCCGACGGCAATTACGATGACGAAAACATGCGCAGCACCGTCGTGCCCTTCCGCAACGGCATTATGCTTTCCGTCGCAGCCGGCCTTGCCGAGACGCACCACCTGGCGCACGTGATGCTGGCCAACCACAGCGGCGACCACGCCATATATCCCGATTGCCGCCCCGCCTTTGTCGAGAATATGTCGCGCGCCATAGCCGCCGGCACCTACGACGGCATTACCCTGCTGACGCCCTATACGCACCTCACCAAGGGACAGATAGCCGAGCGCGGCACCGCCATAGGCGTGGACTACAGCCACACCTACAGCTGCTATCGCGGCGGCGAGCACCATTGCGGCACCTGCGGCACCTGCCGCGAGCGTCGCGAAGCCTTCCGGGACGCCGGCATTCCCGATCCCACCATCTACGACGCCTGAGTGTCGGCACGTCAGCGTTTTATACCGCATTAAGACGCGAAGCCGTGCCATCGCAAGTCGACTTTTCGCGGAAAGAATCGGGGCCTTTGCCGCGCACTATTCCGAAAAATTGAGTGCAAATAGCCCGTAATTGCGAAAAAAACGTTAACTTTGCAATCGCGTTCCGCCACAGAGGCGGAAGACCACACGGAGAGATGGCAGAGTGGTCGATTGCGGCGGTCTTGAAAACCGTTGAGGGTCACACCTCCGGGGGTTCGAATCCCTCTCTCTCCGCAGATTTTTCACGAAGGCTGCGTAAATCAGTGGATTACGCGGCCTTCGCTGAAAATAGTCGGACGATAGTCGGACGGAGTTAAGAACATAAGTGTATCATGCAACATTTTTTCCGACGGCGAAAAAATGTAAAAAAAATGTGCCCTGCACGGAAGAATTACACGCCTCAAGCCGAGGTCCTCGGCTTCACTTACCCTAAGTTACACGTTGGCAAAAATTGGTATGTTGATTTCTACGCATTTGATCCGGCGACGGATTCGATGCGGAGGAAGAAGTATATGCTTGACCGCATCGGCAAGGTCACGCAACGCAGGCGTCGGGCGGCCGAAATAATTGAGTCGTTGCTTAAGCTCTTGCGTAGTGGGTGGTCGCCGTGGGTCAATGCATCGGATAATAGGTGCTACACTCTTTTGTCCGAGGCTCTTGACAAATATGATAGACATCTCGACAAGTTGCCTAAGGATAAAACCAGGCACAGTTATCATTCGCGGGTCAATGTCCTCCGCCAATATATTGCATCGATGGTGATACCGCCGAAGTATGTATACCAGTTTGATACGGCGTTTATGACGGATTTTTTGGACTGGTTGTATCTTGATCGTGAGGTCAGCGGGCGGACGCGAAACAATTATCGCGGTTGGCTGTCTTCAATCGCGGCATTTTTTATCGAGCGTCAGTATATAAATCAAAATCCGGCTACGGCCATCAAAAAAGTACCCGAACAGAAGAAAAAGCGACAGCCGCTGACGGCGGATATGTTGCATCGTTTGCGTGATTATCTCGAACCTCGCGACAAAGTGTATCTCCTCGCTTGTATGATGGAGTATTATACAATGATTCGACCGACCGAGCTGGTCAACTTGCGCATCAACGACATCTCACTCCAGGAGCAGAGCATATTTGTAGCCGCAGAGTACAGCAAGAATAAACGAGACGGCAAAGTAGGCATCAATGATGACATCATTCGCCTTATGTTAGATGTCGATTTGTTTTCCAAGCCAGGCACATATTACATCTTTGGTCGCAATATGCGCCCAAGTCAACTTAAAGCAAGTAGCGAGATTTTTCGCAGAGAGTGGCAAAAGCTTCGCAAAGCGTTGCGGTGGGGAGACGAATACCAGTTCTATTCGCTCAAGGATAGCGGCATCCGCGACCTCGCCAATGCCGAAGGCATCGTCATCGCACGCGACCAGGCTCGTCATACTGATATATCAACGACCAATAGGTATCTACAAGGTCGAGATAGACCTGTCCATAATGAGACGTTACATTTCAAGGGTAACCTATGATTCTTCGATAAGTTCAATCGGATAAAAGTAACCTGTTATGAGTTGTGACATTCCGTCCGAGGTAATGTCTGTCTCGAATTTTTCGGCGACATATTTTCGTCCGCGAATTATAAATATACATCCGACATCCGGTAGATGTTTTGCCAAGAATTTTACGCAATACCGGGTCTGTGTGTCTATATAAACGCCTTGAGATAGCGTTTGAGAGGCAAGATTGATTTGCCCGGCAATGGGTATCAGTGACAGGGAGTATGGAGTATCGCTGAGTGTTGGCTCTCCATCCAGCGCGGCAGTAGCACGTTCGCGTAGATATGGATGTGGATATGCGAAGGTCTCGGTGATTTTCTCGCCTGATGTCGTTGTCGTGTCAACCGCAATATCTGTGGTGGACTTGCCGTTGTCGGGCTTGATTGCAAGATAGATAACGTCTGGGATGCCGTCTTTGTCTGATTGTGTTTCTGCGTCTCCTGCGATTACCGCGCCGATGTCCAGCGATGTGTAATCATGCTGTTTATACCAATCTAATATGGCGATATTAGGTGCAGCAAGGGTTTCGACCGGAAATGTCGCGACAACTGACGGGCGAGCATCTGTTCCGGTTCCGGGTACCGGAGCGGAGTAAATTTCACAGTCAACGTCGCGAGTATAGGCTGCCGGTACGAATTTCAATTCAATGTCAATGTCTTCTTTGTTTTCCGGTTTTCGCGGACGGAACATATTTATCTCGACAAATCCGTTGGCATCAGTATATATGTAGTGACGCCCATCTGAGCAACACCATATTGTGCCTTTGTGATCTGTCATCGCTTCGGCGCCTTGCGCTTTTGCCCAAGTGAGTAGTGCGGTCAGGTTAGCGAAGCTCTTATCGATTTTAGCTTGGTCGATAATCTCATCGTCAAGTATGTCTTCGGCTGCTGCATCATGGTCGGCGAAACCGACACTATTGGTCGAAATGTCCGACTGGGTCTCATCGTTGACGTCTACGGTATATTCGTCAACGACATCAGTGATTGGCAGGGTAGATGTGTCGGCACGATAATGGTCACATCGTTTATGCAGTGTGATTTTCTTGTGTTCATAATCAACGCCAAGGACGACTCCGAAGGAGTTTTCGAGCTGAGTCCACCAGTCGTTGACCGACCAATGTGGCAGGCATTTTGCACATGCAAGGTGGTTGTTGGCGTTGCAGATAAAAATCCGGCGGAGGAATGTGTCTGTCCATAATGCGTTGTCGTCATCCGCGAGAGTAAACCCCGTGGCAGCCGCTACTTTTTTTGCAATAAGCCAAACGAATGGCTGTATGGCGAAGGATACGACAGCTGTGCCTTCGAGGTCTCGTCGTGACGGCTGTTCGCCGACATAGCCGCGATAACGCATATTATATCCTGGCTGTTGGTACTTGCATTGGTATGATATGCCGTTGCAAATCATATCTGCAGAAGTGTTGAGTATCGGTACAGCTATCCATTTGTTACTGAAACCGGTCTGCATACACCGGAGAAGACGAGACTCGGAATAGTCTGTACTTGGAGGATTGGTGTATTGTGCACGCCAAGCGACAAGGTCAGACGTCTCGTTGGACAAATCATCCTCGGCGGTGTAATATTTCCAGGTTTTTGACCGAGCATCATAGTAAGATCCGTCAGGCCATGAAGTCCGAAACCAATCGCCGAGGTCGAGTTCGTCAATGTATGCTTCATCCATCTTATTCCCATAGTTGTAGGCGGCATTATCACCTAATAATTGAATCTTCACAACAGAATCTGTGATGGATGTGATATGCGCCTTCCCGGATAGGTGCGTTTCGGCATCAATGACCAATCTTGCTTCGAATGTCCGTGCGTTTTTTGCGACATCAAGCCGCTGGATGCGCCCGAATATTTTGCGATTGTCAGGTATGTCAAGTGGAAAATCTACATCATAAGTATAAGATGATGTCTTGGTAAAGAACGGGTTCTCGACAGTCAGTTTTAGAGACTTTTTTGACACTACGACCGGCTGTCCGTCAAGATATATGATAGTCATCGACGTACGTTTTGGTTGAGTTTATTGTAATTATTGAGCTTGCGAGCCAGACCTCTTTCGCCGTCCATGACAACTTCGGCAAGAATGCCTTGTTCTATATTGTCAGACAACCTATCCAGTGCTTTTGATGTGCGTGCAGATATGTCTGCTATGATTGCAGCGCTGTCGTTAATTGTAGCGGTAGCACTCTCAGAGGATGTCACCCCTCTCGTGCTCACCCCACGATTAACGCCGATGGCATTGCTTACATCGTCGGCAGTCAGCGAACCCACGGTGTTCGCTCGTTGTGCTTGGTCAATGAGCCGCAGAACCGGTGCAATGGCCGGATTGGCCACTGCCTGGTGGTTCGCGACAAACTCGTTGGCATGGACAACGCCGACTTCGCGCTTGTTGTCGTTGGCCCGCATCGTGAAACCGCCGGAGTAATATCCTGCGGCTTGTGCTTGGTGCTGTTTTTGAATGGTGGCAATTTGGATAGCGCCTGCGGCCACGGCCATTGCGGCAGCGATAGGACCGAGTATCCAGTTGACTTTCGATGCCGAGGCGTATGCATTGATGGCGGCCATCGCAGTAGAGGCGACGGCTTGGGCAAGTTCCATCGATTGTGCCCGTTTATTGTATTTGTTTTTGATTTTTGCGGTTTCGCGCTCTTTCTGTTCTTCGATCTTTTTCTTTTTGCGTTCGTTTTTTCCGGCTGCCTTGATTTCCGCGTCATAACGTTTTTCGACCTTGGCCAGTTCGAGGTCGCGCTCGGCATCGTAATAGGCAGACGTCTGTTGCAAAAAAGTGGATAAAAGAGCTATTGCTGATGTTATGGCAGATGCTACATATCCAGGTATGTCTTTTGCTCCTTCTGCAATCTGTTTTATTGCGTTGTATATAGTGGACACATTCTGACCCATCTCTGACGAGAATTGTGCGAACCCCTTTCCTGCCGCTTCTGCTGCATCTGCATTCTCCTCTATTGCTGTTTTTATCTTTTCAAATTGTTCCTGTGTAATTACACCGGCTTCGAGCAGCTTATCAAGCATCTTAAGCTCGGCTTGCTTTGTCGCTTCTGCGGATGTCTCGAGATACTTACCTACGATTTGCTTGTACGCGTCCGCAAGTTCCTTTTGTTTGTCGAGTTTGTCTTGGTTGACACGTGTCTGGATTTGCTTCTCGATAGCAGCATATTCTTCGGAGTTTTGTTCGTATAGCAGTTGCTTCTGGCGAAGGTATCGGATGTCTTCTTCGAGTAGAGCCTGATTTAACGCTACTTTATTGTCAAATTCGGCGGCTGTCGGGTCATAGTACCGCATTGTGATGTTGTCCGTCCGTTCGCGGTGTTCGCTGTCTATCAGTGATGCCATCTGTTTCTTTTGAGCCGCAATTGCATCGAGGTCAGCTTCCGCTCGTTTTTTTAGCAGGTCGCGGTATTTGGCGTTGTCTGTTTCTCCCCATTCCTCGTATATCTTGATTTGAGCTTCACGAGCCTGTTCCTCCAGGTTTCTTTTGGTGTATAAGTATTGCTCGAAGTCCTTTTGTCCGGTCGCATAGGCGGTCAGGTTAGCCAATGCTATCGCGTCATTCTGCGCCTTGACCGCATCTATTTCGGCTTGCATCTGCTTTTGACGCTCACGCTGGGTGTCCTCCTTGTTTGCACCTTTTACACCATCGCTGGTCGGCACGGTTCGTGTCGGCTCAATCGTTGGAGACGGATTCTGCGTACTATTGCCCGAAGGTACTCGATTACCCTGCTCAATGCGGTACTGGTCAAGCAGGTCTTGGATTTCGGCTCGGGTTTTGATGTCAAGAGTCGTTGACCCATTCGGAGCTATAACGGCGACAGTACTCATATATTCACCTCTCTTCAATGCGCCTTCGAGCATCTTGATTACTGTCGCGAGATCCTCGTCTGACGCATTTTTGGCCGGGCGTGCAATGCCCTCCATTTGGTCAAGCGAGACCATTCGAGACAAGTAGTCTCCTTGTCGTTTTGTGATTCTGTTGAATATGCCGAGAGGACTTTCCTGCTGTGCCTTGCCGGCATTGTAGGAGGAAACTAATCCTGCTGCCGGACTTATAGCTATTAGCCCTACTGCCTGATTCGAAGATTGTACGTTTTGTTCATACAGCCGGTCAAGCAGACCTTGAATCTCCTTTCCGATAGGCCGATTGGTGGTTATTTGGTCTTGCACCGCAGTCATCACCTTCTCGATTTGTGATTTTGTCGCACCGGCTGCCGTCAGAGATTTTCTAAGCTCCTCCAGGTCTTTAGTAACCTCTTCGTTGTAGGTCGTTTCAATATTTTCGCGAGCGGTGGCAATGCCTTTGGCTTTGGCATTGGCTCGGATGGCTATGGTAAGGCGTTTGTATGCTGCTTCGAGGTCGATGATTTCGCCTTTTTCGTTGACGAGACCTTGCAGGTATTGGCCATACTGCGAAATGATCGCGGCTTTGGCTTTTTCGTAGGCATCAGTACCGGCTGTCGTGCCTTTGAGCGTTGAGAATAGTTTGGACAGCTCTTTCTCCTCCTTGATAGACTCGGCGGAAAGGCCATTGGCGGAGGCCATAGCTTTGTCCATCTTTTGAGTATACTCGTCAGTGCCTGATATGAGATTCTTTATCACACCGTACAGCATTATCGCCGCGCTCGCGATAGCACCGAAGACATTGGCTTTTGTGGCCTTATCCAGCGCCTTCCACGCGACAGTGAGCTTGCCAACTTGCAAAGTCATCGCATAGTATGCCAGGCGTAGCCCGGTCATCAGGTTGGTCAACGCAGTCACTACTATCTGTTTGGCTTTGATGGCGATGGTGTGCGCGACTTCGGCGGCAGCGCAGAGCTTTGCCCAAATCACATAAGACTTGTTCGCGAGGACGGCCACTGTGATTGCTGCGACAAGCGATATGACCGCCGTTCTATTTTTGACGATGAACCCGACGACAGACGATAATGCGTGCATCAAAAGCGATGTCCCGGAGATAGCATACTGCATCACGGGCAACAGCTTCTCGCCAAGTGATACGGCCATCTCGGTAAAACTCTTTTTTAGTTTATCAAGCCGTGCTTGAACAGTGTTATTTTGGACGTCAAATTCTTTGGTCACGGAGGAGCCTTCCGCGAATGCGGTGTTGGCAGCCACTTGCTGTTGCTTTACATCTTCTATGTGTTCGGCGAGAGTGCTAAGCGTTGCAATCGCTCTTGCACCATTTTCTCCCATATCCTTGAACATAGGCGACAGCGCATCCATACCTCCGACTTGATTCAACGCCGACAGAAGTTCCATTAACGCCGAATTTATATCGGTTTTTACTAATGAGGTAAAGTTTTGTATGTCGAGTCCGGCTATCTTGGCATATTTGGCAGGGTCTTGATATATGCGTACAATTACCTGAGACAAAGCTGTCGCCGAGGCCTCGACATTCTGGTTTGTGGAGTCCAGCACTGCGCCGAAGGCCATTATCTGCTGCACCGATAGACCAGCTTGCGCTCCGACTCCGGCCATACGGCTGGCGAACTCGGTGAGGTATGGTGCTGAGGCCGCGCAGTTTTGGGATAGTTCGTTGACGACAGATCCTACTTTGAGTAGAGACTGTTCGGTGCCGTATTGTCCTTCCAGCCCGAATATTCCGGTGAGTTTGGAGAGCGTTAGGGTTGCCCCTTCGCCGAGTTCGTCAAGCGCGACATTGATTTGGTCTGCCGCTTTGACGAAACCAAGGACGTCATCGATAGACGTTTTGCCCAGGCGACCTGCCTCTTGTGCGAGTTTATTGAGTCCCTCGCGCGATGTGCGCGTGTCCATCTGTTTGAATGCCTCATTGAGATTTTCTACCTGCTCGGCTGTCATGCCGGTGTACTTGCGTACGTTGGCCATTTCTGCCTCCATGTCTGCATACGCTTGTACTGCAGCCTTACCGGAAACGACCACGCCACCGAATGCGGCAACGGCGGTTGCGGCAGAGGCTCCCCAGTCGTTGATGCCGTCCTTGAGCTTTTCGAGTGGCGACCGTGTATCGATAGACATCTCGGCATTGACTTCTGAAAGTTGCCGCTTGACAGCTTTAAGTTTGTCAATATATGCATCCCAATCTTTGGATCCTCGTTCCACACGACCGGATGACAATTCGGCATTGATGGCTTTGAGCGCACGATGCAACTCCTTAGGCGTTGCCTTGTCAAGATTGCGCATTGCAGCCTCGACATTCGAGGCATTTGTGCGCATCCGCTGTATGGTTGCGTTGGTCTTCTGCAACTCTTTATTGACCTCTATGACCTTGCGTGCATCGCCTGCCGAATATGCATCCGCTAATGCCTTGCGCAAAGCCTTGGCTTTTGCGATGTTGTCCTCGTATGTACGTTTGTAGTCCTCGCTATTGCATTTGAGTACTACCTCTGCAATTTCTTTATATGCCATTATTTACATCTTTTACTTTGGCCAAATTTATGTACGGAATTTTTTTGAACAAAAGACACTGCGACAGGCTTTCACAAGCCTGCCGCAGCCATATTATATATGTATATCCAGTTATGCTAAAATCTTTCGGCGGACGAGTATGACTGCAACGATTGTCGCTACCATCGTCACCGCCAACAGCCACCACGGCTGTCCTTCACGGCTGCTCTCGCTATGGCTCTGCACGGCACATCTGTCGCTGCGGCTCTGCAGCGTCTCGGCGGATGTCGTGTCGGTGCGCTGCGCAATCGCCGTTGCTTTGGCGGTCGCGGTCGGCTTGTAAGCTGTGCGCGTCCATCGAACGCGATGCAACACCTCGCGCGTGCCGTCGACGGCGGTCTGCACAACGCTGTCGGCTGTCACCGTCCAGGCAATACTGTCGGCTGCCTCTGTCTGTTCGGTCTGCGTTTCGGATCGGCTGTCCGTGCGCTTCTGCACCGTCTCGGCTGTCTGCGTCTGCTGCATCTCGGCCACACGGAGGTCGCTCTCCTTATGGCTGCGGCAAGCGCACATCAGTACCGCACTCATGTATATGATTATCGCTGTTCGCATGTTGCTATGTAGTTCAAAATTGCATTTACGTGCAGGTCTACAATCGTGGTCTTGCCCTCGTTGCTCAGCAGAAATGCCACGTCTTCGCGGTTGTCTTGAAAGAGGTTCTCAGTCAGCACCGCTGTGCATTTGGTGTCGCGGCACATGGCCAGGCTCGCCTGCCAAAAGCCCTGCGGGGGCGTTGCACGGTTGCCCGTCAAGCCGCGTGCCTTAGCTCCGGCGTAAAACTCGGCGGCAAGGCGTCGGCTGCCCTGTCCTGCGTTATTGCTTACATATACGGCAAAACCGCGTGCATCGTGCCAGCGCTCGTCAGCACCTGCGGCGTTGTTGTGGATGCTCACAAGGCAGACATTGCGTGCGCCCTCGGCCTTGCAGACTCCGTTGACACGGCGCGTGCGCACGCTCAGCGGAATATCGGTGGTCTCGGGTACGAGCAGCCGTGCGTCTATGCCCTCGCGCTGTAGCGATATGGCTGTGCGCCGGGCAATCTCGCGCGCCCAGGCGTACTCGCGTAGTCGCCCGTCGGGGCTGCGTTTTCCGGGAGTTTCCACTCCGTGGCCGTTATCAATCAGTACTATCATTGTCGTCTGCATTTGGTCGGTGTGTCTTACTCGCGCCTATTCCCGACAGGTCGATGTCGAAGTGCCGGCTGGTCTTGTCCACGAGTATTTTCTGCGCCACTTTCGCCCATCGGGCGCCGTTGCAACTGCTCTCGTTTTCGAGGATACTCCAAATCTGCCAGAAGCATATTGCGCCGGCGGCCACCTTGGTCAAGTCGATGGGTATGCTGTCTGTAATGTGTCGCGAAATAAGATACGCCATGATAATAAGCGCGTAGCTCTTGATGAGCGTCAGCAATACATGGCCAAAGTGGTGCGACTGGAACTTGTGGCCGTCTTTGGTGACCTTATCCGGATGTGCCTTGGCGGCGCGTCTCGAAAGACTCCACGCTGTATAACAATCAGCGAAAATTACTAATGTACAAATGAGTAGGTACGGCAGTGTCGGCTCAAGGATTGCGAGTGCTGCACCCATGCCGGCGAAAGCCCAGCGAAGGATCTGCGTAATAGTCATTACAGCCTCCTTTCTTACGCGCTCACGGCGGCCTGTGCGTCCGCGCAGAACGCCTCTATTGCCGCCAAAATGTCATCGCGGCCCTCGGCTACATCATAACGGATGGTCAGTGTCGCCGGGCGGTAACGCGACCAGCGCGCCAATGTTGCGCCGCCGTTTCGCACTTCGCCCTCGGCCAATGTCATGATGCTCGCACCCTCGATATTGGCCACCGCACTGATGGCATATACGGCTGTCGTGTCCTCACTGTTGTCTATGCGCACGCTGCGGCGCAATGTCTCTCCTAATTTTACCTTGCTCATAATTTCTGTTTTTATTGTTGTTTTACTTGCGATTTACTTGCGTCTACTTGCAGTCTATTTAAGTTAAGCGCCAAAAACTAAAATAAGGCTTGCGTTATTTTAGTTTCCGTCAGCTTCGGCGGCGATTTCGGCGCGTGCCTGCGCCTTGCAGGCTTCGGCAAAGGCGTTATACTCGGCGAACTCCTGCGGCTTGGCGTCGCGCTGGCGAAGGATGCCCAGCTCATCCGCCACGGTGTAGCGCTCGCGGATAAGGCGCTCGACCGCAGCCTTGTAGGCCGTCTCGTCAAAGGACACGGGCAATTCGTCTACTTCCTCGTAGTCGTCCGCGTTGTATGTCATTGCGGCTATGGCCTTGGCGGTCAGACCATCCGAGATGCGGCGGACGTACTTGCCGCTGTCAGAAGATATTCGATGATTGTTGTATTGTATCATAATCAAAAAATTAAGTTATGCACTTACAAGTGTAGCATTCATCTCCGCTGCCAATGCTATTATTTCGTCAGTGAGTTTGGCAAAGACCTCGGCGTGCAACTTGATGGTAAACTTATACTTCTCATTGGAGAGCATATCGCCCTCCTTTCTACGGTTGTTAAGCATATACTTGATGCTGTCAAGTGTCAGCTTGGGACTCTGCTCAAAACTTACCGTGCCCTGGGTCAGAGATTTGAGTTCTACGGTTTCCAACGCCACACAACCTACAAACATACCGGTCTTTTTGCCTTGCGTATCGTTTAATTCCATATTAAGCACATAACGCAGATTACGGCAAGAGTCAAACACATACTCATTCCCCGTCAATCCGCCTGAGCCTGCAAACGATGCGGCTTGCAAACAGATGTCTCCTTGAAGGAGATGATTGCTGTTGTAAACCCCTCCCGATGCACCATTAACTATCGGCGGGAATGTGCGTGGGCCACGCGAATCCTGGCCTTTGCCATAATAATCAAAGCGAAAATTCCCTAATCCGCCATGGCTATATCCTCCGTCAATTTTCCGCCATATACTACTCGGATTTTGACATATACCCACGAACTTCATAATGATTTTGGCCTGCTCGTAGGTGATGTCAGTGAGGCCGTTGCCCTCGAAGTAGCCTGTTTCGCGATTATACTCGCCAAACTTACGTCCGTTTTTATAAAAGGCTTCGTTCCACGACTTGATAAAAGCCTCTTTGGCGCTGTCGTTTAGGCAGGTGAGGTCGCCCACATAGGCCGAAAGCAGGTTGTTAGGGTCTTTAAGTGCGAACTCTGCATCCCAAGCATATAGTTTGCCGTTCATTTGCCACGTGCGGTCGGTGCGTGCCGTGGTAGGCTTGTTGTTGGTGATGACGTTGTACTCCGCCTCGCCGTCAAAGCGCTCGGCATAGGCCTTCTGCGCCTCCCAAAACGCGTAGAAGCGCTTCTTCTCACGCACGTAGATGATGTCCGCAACGCCGTCAGTGCGCGTCTTAGGCGTCAGCGGCAGTGTCGCCGCCGTGTAATCTGTGGGCAGGCTCTGCCGTATGCCGTGGAACGCGTGTACCAGCATCGCGCCCACGTCCTCCTTATCAAGCCGCAGCACCTTATCGGCGTGCAGCCCATCGGCGTAAGCAGCGCCGCTGACAGTGAGATTGCCCACAATGCCGCTGTCGCCGTTGGCCATAATGCCCCAGCCTTTGGTAACGAGTTGGCCGTCCACTTCGACCGCGCCGCCGCTGCCACTGCCGGGAACGATGGTGGAAGTCTTGATAGAGCCGCCGGCAATAATATCACCGTCAGCCTCAACTCTGTTGGCAAGTATGCCGTCGTTGACTTCGGCGCTTGATGCCGTCAGAGCTGCGCACGTGAGTTCTCCGGCCACGGCGGCACCATTCTCAATATTTGCAACACCCTTGACCGTGAGATTGCCCTCGGTGCTGATATTGCCGTTGATGTCAATCTTAACCTCGTCAGCCTGGCAGAACGTAGCGCTGTCGCCGTGGACGACAATCCCGGAGACCTTTCCGGTGGTGCTGATATTGCCGTCAACGTCAATCTGGACTTCGTCAGCTTCACCGAACTTGGCAAGATTGCCACGCACACCATAGCCTTGTATATCGCCGGTGGGGCAGGTAATATCGCCTTTGTCAACAGTCAGTCCGTTCTGCACTGTCAGGCCGTTGCCAACCGCCAATAAGCCGTCAACCTCGACATCGCCTTGTAAAGATGCATCGTCACACACCAAATTTCCTATCGCCAAGTCCTTGCCTGTGACATCGCCGAGCTTGACCATTTTTCCGGCAGCCTTGTCATACTGCCACAGGTCGTTGCCGCTGCGGAAGATGCGGTCGGTGCGCGGCGTGGCGGTCTGTGTGCTGCCGCTCAGCGTACAGTAATCGGTGTACTCGTCGCAGACGCTGAGAGGACAATACTCGCAGTTTTCTATCGCATCGCCGTTCACGGCCGGGTCATAGTTTATTGCCGCAAAAAACGCCTTATTCGCCTGCGACCACCATATCGTATAATTACGGGTGGTTGGATACCCGGTTGTCGGCGTACCCAGCGGCGCGGCCATGCGCACGCGACACGGCAATATGCCTATATCGTCGCGCAGCTTGGTCAGTGCCATCTCGTGCAGCTGATTGTCTGCCGTGCTGTACCGATACAAACGCCCGTCTTGCACATTATAGTAAGCCTTGTCGCTCCATGGCTCCTGATTTCGGTCTTGCCACAAATAATCGTCATCCCATTTTGGATAATACGATCCATCTTGCTTGATTAAAAAGTTACCGTCAGCGGTCGAAAAATGCACGGTCGCCGCTCCCTGCTGCACATTGCCATTGGGGTCGCGCACTATCGGCGCAGCCGTCGAAGTATCGTCCGTCACGTCTCCGACAAATCCATCAAAGGCTACGATGCCGCTGATGCCAAGCGTATCGTGTTGCTCTTGCTTAGCACTCGCCAGGCTATCACTGAGGGTTTTGCGTATCGCCGCATGGTCGGCTGCATCTGTTTTTTCATGTGCCGTCAGCGCATCCGACACAGCCTTGCGTGCCGATGCCTCGTCTGCAAAAGCCTTGTCATTAGCCGTCTCATGTGCCGCCAGCGCATCAGCCACGGCCTTGGTTGAGTCCGTGGCCGTCTTGATGGAGGCCTCTGAGGTAGTCAGACGTTGAATTATCGATGAGATATCCTGTGTTGCATTGTTTATTGCAGCCAATTGTGCTGATGACATCACACCGGCTGTTGCGGTCGTAGCACTCGGAAGCGTCACGGAGGCATCCTTCGCAGTGCCACCGGCATCTACAGTCTTGTATGTAATTGTAATCTTGTCTTCGGTCGCAGTGGTTCTGAGACCGAGTGCAGACAATGCTTCGGCAGACAGAGTGTCTACAATGCGCTGTACAAGGTCAACAAACAGTGTCCCAACGCGCATTGCTGTATTTTCGCCCTGAGATGCCGCATCACGTATTACTGCGGCCTGTGTGAGTAAGTCTTTGATTGTCGTTGCCATATATCTATGTGTGTGTGGCACAAAAATACTAAGTGGGCGCGGCCATTAAAAAGACGCACCCACATACCTACAAAAGCACTAAATGCAATATACGGTCAAGCCTCAATCATTTATGCAGAGCTCTGCGCACATCTGACAATTGTTCGCAGACCACGTGAGCGGCGTTTTCGGCGCCAATGCGTGCGAGATCTTCAGCCATTGCCATCACGGACATATACAGTTTCTTTGAGTACCAGTCACGAGCTTTGCGCGGTTTGCCGGATGTCGTATAGCCGCCCCAAGCCGGGCCGACTTTGCGCGGATAGTCCAGTCTATGGGTGTGACGGTAGTCTTTGTCCAAAAATTCGAGGTCGCCAAGATTGCCCGGCGTGTATCCTCGTCCGGTGCCCAGTGCCTGATATATGCCGTATTGCGCGAAACGCATAGTGATGGTGGCCGACATCTCTGACTGCGCGATGGCGGAGGCAAAGCTCTCGTGCAACGCGCCTGTGCGGACGATACGCATCCGCTCGATTTTCTCACGCCAGATTTCCAATTGCGTATTGGTCCAAGCATCGTAATACTTGGAGATGTCTTCTATCTCTGCCATTCGTCCTCGCGGTATTTGAGGTCAACCGGCTCGCTTACATCGACCATGAAGTACAGTCCTGTGCAGCCGGACATGAAGTATTGACCGAGTTCACGCGACAGGATATTGTCTACATGCAGATAGATGAGGTCATTCTGTTTGTCGTCGGCATCTACGAGCAACTTGGATGCTATTTGGCGGAAAAGCGTGCGGCAGATGCCGAGTTGTCGTCCGCGGTCGGCTTCGTCTTTGATATTGTATCGGCGAACAATGAATACCGTGAACGTCCTGCGCTTATACCAACCACCTCCGCGTCCTTGAAACATCGCTCCGTCATTCGTGTCATCGAGGCAGAAGAACGCCTTGCTTGTGCGAAAGCGGTCGAGTGGTCCTTGAAGAGATTCGATTCCGCTGCACGTACAAAACCGAAAGTCATGATTCTGTGCATAGATGTTGCATCGGCAAATGTCTCCGAAGTACTTCTCAGCGTTGAAAAAGTTTAGTGCGTCCATATCAATTCTTGTTCTTTGCCATAGCGGCGTTTAGCTCCTCGGCCTCGCGAGCCTTGTAATCCAATTCTGTCAATGCACGCCAGCAGCCCGTGGCCAGTATGACCTCTTCCTTAGTCACATCACCGCCCGTCAATGCGCGTATCTGGTTGTTCATCGTCTCAAGCATGTTCGGAGCCTCGGTTGCTTCTGTCGTTACCACCGGGCGGAAGAACCGGCTGAAGGTGCGTGCGAAGAGCGCCTTCACCTGCACCAGCCAGTTGAGGACATTGAGGACTTCCGCCTGTGTGAGTGTCTTACCTCGGAATCCCGGGTATAGGATACCGGTCGCAGCCACCAACGATTCGACATTCTGCGAGGAGAGATACCCTTGGTAAAGGTTCTCGACACGCAACCAGTCGCCGAAAGCGACACCGCGGAGTTGCGCGTCCACGGCTGCACCTTTGCCGATTTTAGCAATTCGCACTGGGAACAGGCCGGCGGTATATACAAAATCAAGGCACTTGGCCTGTTCGGCTATCTGTGTCGGTGTAACATATACATACTTCAATCCTGCATTTGTGCGGATGGAGAGCTTCCACTTGCCGGGGACAATGCCTTCGCGCGACTGCCGTACTCCGGCAAGTATGCGGAACAATGTGTATGGCAGCGCTTCTTCCGATACCGTTGCCATAGCTTGATACACCAATCGTAACTCGGTATCGTCCAATTCTGCCCATGACTTAGGCAGGTGGACATCTATAGTATTAGTCTCAGCCGAAAAAGTAGCACGTATCATCTTGCTCGTTTCTGTAGTTGTCGAAATGGTTAGCCTTATAATTTGTCGAGGCCGCGTAAGTCGGAAACTCGGTAAGGTTGTCATCCAGATAAGACAATATGCGATCGCGCCACACGATAGTATCAGCCGGGGTATGGTCACGCAACGCAGCTGCGACATACTCCCGGCATAGCTCTATAACCTCGGACTGCATCACTGTCGTGGAGGCGGTGGCTTCGGCCTTGCATAACTCGGCAAAAAACTCAGACGATATCAGAGTACGGAGTTTTGCTTCGGCGGCCATAATTGCCGGACGTTGCTCGACAAGGTCGCTCTGCGTTGGGTTAGCAATGCCCAGCAACCGCAAGACCCGCGTATGCCAATACAACGTACTGAAATATATGCGGATGTTTACCGGAGTTGTCCATGCCTCGAAGTAGCGTGCCTCGGATTTGATTTCGTCATAGTAGTCGGACATCTGCCGCGAAAGGCGGTCACGCAGCGCCTTGACACGGTCGACAGACGCCGGTACGACATTGTCGTTATTGACTACGCCGAAGCCGGTGGCCGTCAGTACGAGGTCAAGATGCGCAGACGCCTCATAATATGCACGTGCGCAGATGTAGCGCGTACATGCCTGTGCGAGTATGCCTTCGTGGTCGAGTTTGGGCACACCCAGATCCGGATTCACGGCGGCTATGCTGTCGTAGAGTTCCGGACCGAGAAACCGCCTCACTCGGCGACAAGAATCGTCAACGAATCCTTGCATGGAGTTGAATAATTCTTCGTCAGGCATAATACCGGACGGGACTACGCGAACGAAGTCTTTATAGGTTATCGTCATATCTGTATATCTTAGCTGTTGGCATCTTGTATTGACCCATCGCGAAGGCGCTTGACAGCATCGGTATTTTGGTCTAATGTCGTCAGAAGTACTATCGGCACTTGCGGCTTGACAAGATTCTCCCATCTGTTGAAGTAGATTATCAGCTCGTGTACCTTGGCCAGTACGTCGTGCGTCGATGCTTCAAGTGCCTGCTTGAGGGTGAACAGCTCGCGTTTGTCCGAGCCGCTATTATTGCTTTGGCTCTTGCCGGGCACAGCTCCAACAAGGTTAGGATGTACGTTGGTGCCGTAGCACAGCATGTTGGACGTCTCTTGTATGTCGTCAGCCCAGTCTCCGCCTTCCTTGCCGGTGTCCACGACATTGATGCGCACCATGCGCTGCTCCTTTCCATAACTATCGATATAGTAGCCGGTAATCCACACCTTGCCGCTGTTTTCTATCCCACAGACGAAGTTCTTGATATTCTCCTTTTCCTTCTTGATGCGTTCCTTCTGCGCCACCGGGTCTATGATTTGCTCGGCAGCGAGCAACGACGGCCAGTAATCTTTGTGTATCTCCACTTGGTACTTGACTGACGAGCTATTGCGTATCTTCGCTTTTTTCGCCTTCCCTATTAGTCGTTTTAGGTCAAACCAATCTCCGCGAAACAGAGCTGTATAATATGGGATAGGATAATAACGCTGCCCAGGTGTCGGAACGCGCATCACCACTGCGAATTTGCGTGCGGTCGTACGCACCTTTGTCAGTCCGTCACGCCCCGGGGCGCGACCAAGGAGCGTTTCAAGGTGTCCCAACGGGTCGCGCTCATCTAACAGTGTAATCATCTCCACATCCTTGCGTGACAGGCCACCATTTTTTCGCCAGTTGGCGTAGAATATATGGTTAATACGCCCATGGTTGTCTGCTTTCTCGAAACGGCAATAGCACGCGTCCTTATGGCGCACTTGTACAATGCGCTTGCCCTCGCGGTCGAGGATGACCACGGCAACGGCAAAGAAGAAGTATTTGAGGTCGGTGCATTGTTCGAGGAAGAATTCGCGCATCGAGTTGTGCATCATCCACCGCTCAATGTCGGGATTGTCTGTCGGTTGGCCGGTCAGCTTGTCGGCATATTGGATACCATTGCCATAGGCCGTCAGGACGTTGAAGTACAGGTTCTGGCTCAGCACTTCGTCACCGCCGATTGTACGGATAAGGTGGAACGGCAGCAGGTTGTCGCCGCCGAACGGCATATATGTATATCCCGGATAGCCGGGGACAGGGCGTCCGGCAATATCGGCAGCATCTTCGTCAAAAACCGAGGCCGAATCAACGACATCGATGTCCGATGCCGCCGCCATAGGAGCAGCGACATTGTATATCTCGCTGGGGATTGCGTCCGCGATGGCGGAGCGGTTATCTGATAACTTCGTATCCATTTATCTCAAAAAGTGTTATGTCTCTAAATTCGCGGATAAGGTAGCTGTCGGGCAGCTTGATGCGGTGAGTGCCGCCGCGCCAGTGACTACCGCAACACGTCACATCACGATAGGTGACTATATCTCCGGTAGATATTTTCCAAACGCGCAGCGTCACCGGCCGGCGGCTTTCCAGCAAGGCTATGGCATCGCGCCAATGCAGGCATTGTGTCGGACGGCTACTCATAGGTCGAATCAAAGGTGTTATCAAACACACGCAGCGCCCTTGTCGCCTCGTCTCCCTGCATCGTGCGGCGACGTGTCAGCCTGTATGTCAGTGCGAAGTCAGCAATAGCGTGGTCTTCGTTCGTATACTTGATGTCAGCTGCTGTAATGGCGATAGAATCTCCTTCGGCCGATGCTATGATATCATATAGCCATACGTCCTTGGCACGAGCCAGGTCGGTTGCCACCGCGACCATAGACGGGCGAAGCGGCCCGGTCTGCGCCTCGTGTGATACAATCTCGTCAATATGGTAGACACGATATGCGCTGTTCACATTAACATTGTCTCGCGTATATGCAACCGTGGTGGTCTTGGAGCCGGCAAAGTATAGCAGCTCGCGACAGCCGAATCGGTTGACGAAAGATATTACCGGATCGGCCTGCGGCAAGTCCAGCACGCGGTAGCGCTGCCTCCGGCGTCCGCACTGAATCTCGTATGAGATAAGGTTCTTCAACGGTTGATCGTCAAAGATGGCTGGCGAGACGTCCAACTCCACAAAATTCACCACATTGCCCAATTGTTTGGTTACTCGAGACAGCGTGTGCGTGTCGTTATCAGCGTATGTGCAGACAGCGACAGCCGCCTCACCATCCGCATCATACACCGGTAGTAGCTCTTTGCGACCGAGTGCCGTGTCGCGCTCGCCATGGCCGGAAGTCAGGTAAAATTCCCCGAGGTACTTTGTTGCATCGAGGTGCAGACGATAGTCACAACGGAACACCTTTACACCGCCTATGGCCGCGGCCACACCATCAATAACAATGGTGAACTCGTCATAGGGCAAGGCATCCGGTTCTTCCGCATCGAGTTCCTCTTCAAATACGCGGTCAAGGTCATACACCGCCACACTTCGGTTGTATGTGTAATACGTGGCAGAGAAAATCGTTTCGGAGCCACGGCGGATGGCGAGTGTCACGGTTTCGGCAGACGAGAACAATGACACCACAGCGAACTGGCTGGAGAACATGTGCGGTTGTAGTACCGGGCTGATAGTTGCGGACATAGTTGTTGCTTTTAAGTCAAAGGTACAGAGCGATTGTGATTGCTAAAAAGACATTGAGATAAGCAAGACCGGAAGCATTTCGCAACGCCTCCGGCCTCTTCAAAGTATTTAGCTTAAACGTGTAAAAATATGCCTTATTTCGAGGTCGCTATTCCTCGGCTTCACGCTCGGATTGAGGCAAGCTGTCTACATCCTCGTCGGTCACGGCTACCATAGACCACTCAAGTCCGCGGTAGTTGTTGACGCTCAGGCGATAGCCGAGGTACGACATCACGATAGCAACCTCGGAGGTTGAGAATGCGCAGATGTCCTCCATAGCGCCGATAATTTCGGCCGAGGTCATATTGTCGCCACGTGCCGCACGTTCGTCAGCAGGGCGGAAGTCGGCGAGGAACATTGCCAGCACCGGTGCGGTGGGTGGCATAGACGGCCAGCCTGTATCCTGTGACCGGATGAGTTGTAGACGGTTGAGGTATTTATTCTCGGAGGATATGATTGTTTCGATTTTATTCATGGTTGTTGGTGTTTTTAGCGTTGATTTTTGAGGTTTCGGGTCTCGTAAGTGCTGTGGCTTTGGCAGCGGCGATGCACTCGGCACGCGTGCGCGCGCCTCCTTCCTGTGTGTAGTCGATTTCGACCGGCGACAAGTAGAGCACAAACGGCCTCCGATCGTCCGGATTCCGGACAGACGCAGACATCCAGATCTGCGGCGTTTCATTGCGCCCCGATAGGCGTCCATAACCGCAACTGTACGGCATAAACCCGTGCGAATGAATATGCAGCGGCTTAAAGCGCGGATGCTTACCGAGGATGGCCGCAGACCACTCGTTGAGGGAGGTGAAAATCTCGGGGAGCTGGTCTTCGGACAGTAGCGTGCAATTGTATTTCGCATACACGCAGGCGCAAATCCGGCGTCCGAGTTCGGTTGTTGATGAGAGCTGAAGGACGGTGGCATAGAATTTTTTCATCGCGCACCTCCTTTCTCGTCTGCCGGGCGGTCGGAGTTATGGCGGACGGCGAATACGATTGCCCAGAGCATTAGCGCGAGGACATCGAAGCCGACAGCGGCTTGAGCTTCCACGGCGTCAGTGATGACGATGCTGTGGTATGCAGCGATGGTCAGAACGGCAATGGTGACGACCAATGTCGCCACATCCGAGAATGCGGCGCGCAGCGTACGGCGCAGCACTGAGGCAATGAGGCGGCGCACGTCCGGGCGGCGGCGCTGTGCAAAGGGTGAATAACGATGTGTAAGGTCCAATGACCGTAGGATGACGACTTGACGGCGTCGTCGGGCCGGGCGTGTGGCACGCCCAAGGGTTTTGATTGTGATTGTGTTCATAATGCGGGCATTATGTGTTAGTTAGCATTAGGCAGACATAGAAACGGCTACCTCTCCGTTGCTAACTAACACATAATGCCTGTCCCGGAGGGACGTATTAAATGTTCGGAAAGGTAGCCGTAAGGCTACGTTGTAGGGCATAAAAAATGCCCGAAAAGTCTATGTCGAGCGTCTATACCTCGCTCCAGGTGACAGGCAGACTGTCGTGATAGTTAGCACCGCAAATATACTATCATTTTGGCAGTGCACAAAAACATTAACAGACTTTAACCTTACTTGCGTCGCACGGCCATGCCTGTGACGGTGTAGCCGATGACGGTCCACTTGCCATTGACTTCATCCATGATATTGTTGACCCTCAAACAGATTATAGCGTCTCCGCCATTGGCTAACGCCTTGCGAGATGCCTCCTCAAGTGTCGTTGTGACATCTGCATATTTGTAGTCGCCGAGTTTGTACTTGACATGTTTTGTGTCGCGATAGCTATACTCTGCAATCGGGTCATATTTCGATACGATTGTGGAGTCAAGCACTTCGTATCCGTCGCGGCACTCGGCATACACCGATCCTACTGCGTCATAGTCCCAGGCGACAGACGTAGCCTCGGTAAGCAAGACCTTGCCGTTAAGCCCTCCTTTGTAATAGTCAATGACTGTGGAGTACTGGATGTATGGGTCCTTCGTTCTGCACGCTGCCAGCGTCAGAACCGCACAAACGATTAATAATACTTTGGTTGTTTTCATTTCATTACCGTTTAGGTTAATAAGATTGGGTATCTAATATAGGATTATGGTGATTAGATGTTGACTCGTGAATACAAGGATTGGGGATGCGAGCGCTTAAATGTCAAAATTGAGTTTCATTATTCAGTCAATTCCGGGTGTGACCAAGCAAGAGATAGCCCATTGGCGACCAACCATTCGGCAATGGTCATGTGTTTAATCCCCAAAATATCACAAATGGCCGGAATTTTCTTGAACAATTTGCCGTCATTGCTAAGCATCGTTTCTTCGGTAATGACGACCGGTATCTTGTCCATATTGTTTAATGCGTAAAATATTAGCTTGGCATCCCCGGTCTTCATATACTGGTCCTTCAGCAAGCTATATTCGTTAGCCGGCAATATATTCCTTTGGGCTGTGACACATAAATTATTGTCTAATTGGTTGCTGAATTTCTTTGGGGCAGGAGGCATAAGGTCGGCATCATTAATGTGCAAATTTCGGTCATTCAAAAAATCCATAAGATTAAGAGCCAAGCCTTTTTGCGTTCGGGAGGCTTCAAGATGGATTGATTTAAGAAGAACAAGTTCTCCTTTTCGGAATTTGGACTCGATGAAACGCAACAACTTTACCTCATCCTTAATCGGAAGGTAGTAGCGAGCAATTGCTATTAATGAGCTAGTGTCGATTACCCCAATCATAAAAACCTGTCTATATCTTTAGGGGATATTCTCAACTGCTCACAGAATGAAGATTCCGAAACCAAACCATTATAAAACGCATACTGCATCGTTTCCAAATATAGAGGTGAAACAATTGGCTTAGGTGCTCTTGCGTTGGATGCCTTGCGTTTTTGCTCTTCCTTTTCCTTCTTAAGTTTTTCAGCCTGCTCTTCTTCCAATTTATGAATGATTCCACGGTAATACGGCATCGGTACAATTTTATTGTATGCCAGTCGTGTATACCACGCCATTCTGCTTATATGTGTAGATTCGGATAGTTTGTCTATGGCGAAGTTGACGTCTTCAGAATAGGTTTTGTATTTATCCAGCTCGTTTACTGCGTCTCCGGCGATAAGATAAAACGCAAAGTCATTGCACCACCGCTCGACTCGGTTAGATATGCGATTCCTTTCTACCTTAGACATATCCAAAGCCTCTACGTCCTCGATACCCAATAGATAATGCCCAATCTCATGCGCAAGAGTAAAGATCTCACGCTTATACGACTTTTGGCGCTTTAATACGATGACATTCGGCTCCAGATAAAACCCGTCAATGGTCGCTTTTTCCCGTTTATTCCAGGTTTCTACAAACTCGAAGACATAAACATTTATCTCTGCAAGATTTGCAATCATCGCTTTCAAGAACTGGCGATGCTCTTGAATATTCTTTCTCGGAATGAGTATATTCCTAACTTGCGTTGCAACGTTCTTAGGATTATGCTCAATTGTAAAGGACCTATGCAACGGATACTCGGACGATAGGGTCTCGGTTAGGATGCGATACCCGTCTAACAGTCCTTTGAGAGACTCAAAGGAATCGACAAGCCGCTTATCTTCCATAGTGAGTACGGACTGAAATCTTGATTTTCTAAAAAACACTTTCGTTTTTTGCTCTATGGGTAATGGTGTAAAGTCCAGATAGAACGATAACCCCTTATGAAATATCTCGTCGATTCTCTTTAAAAGAGAGACCTTAATCTCCTCTCCGTAGATATTCTCAAGTAATATCGGCTTCTTCCGCCCATCATTAAGAGATGACAACAATTCTTCCTTACTCATGCCAAAAAGCGTAAGTAAATAATCCAGTCTATCTTTATTGTATTGAATTGTTGTCATCTCAGCTCTTCCTATTGAGGTTTCTATAAGCCCTGCAAAGTTAATCATAATAATTGACATAAGCCGCTTATTCATCAACTGATAAAGCAATTTTAAGCCTATGTGTCTTAAAAATAGCGGTTTGTGATGTTTTGCGTGCCGCGCGCATCATAAAAATGCCGGGCGTCACTCACGCGAGACCCGGCTTTCGAATAATCATAAATCTATTAGAAACCCAATGAAAAAAAACAAACAAATGAAGTCGTATCACTATTCTCTTTGCTGCACAGCAAAGGTACAAAAACATCTTTATTATCTATTAAAAATAATAGATGAATTAACACAAAATTCGGCGATACAATATTTTATACTTGCTTTAATTCTCGAAAAACCGTTGATGTGGCACACGGCAACGGGCATCCGCCGCCAAAAGGTTTGACAAATAACCTTTTAGCGGCTCGGCGAGGCGGCGGCACGCCGCTCGTCACGAATGTGACCCCCCACCGCCCTACGCTTGACCGCCTTTACCGTCCTCCGAAATAGCGGTATATGTAGGCGGTAATGGCACGCTGCCCGGTCGTCAGACCGCACGCGCACGAACATAGTCAGAGCATTTTCCCGACGCCGGGAAAATGCTCTGACTGCTTGGTACTAATGGTTAGTGCGACCGACGTACAAGTCAGAAGGACGACGTCACGGCATACACCAAGGATGTCTGCGGATGGCTCTCGCATCCGATGCACAAGGTGTCAAAAGCGTCCGAACCATCGGTGCGGCTCTCCAATTTATTCTCCTCGGTCTCGGCCAACTTTTCACCGCGCTTGTCTTTGCCGCCGTTGTATATGCCGGCGGTCTGTATCGATATAAGCAAGTCCTCGTTGTTCTCACGATTAATCATCGGCACAAGGTGTGCCTTGCCTGCGAACATACGATTGATGAGAAGGTGCTTGAGTATCTGACGCATCGGCACGCCGATGTCCACCTCCGTCACCATCCACCCACGCGAGCGGAAGGCGTTGACAATGACCGTGGCGAAGCACAGGTTATCCACCGCATATGACCCTTGCTTGGCCGTGGCATCATAGTAAAACACGACACGGCGGTTGCGATGGTGGCGGTAGTACTTGCAGAAGTCTTCCACCAGTTCGTTGAGCTTACGCTCGTACTTGACATAGAATGACTTCAGCACCAACAACTTCCTGCCGCGAGGCTGTCCGGCCACAAGCCAGTTGATGTTGGCGTTGTAGTCAAAGGCTATGCATATCGGTTGGTCGGCATCCACGTCCGCATCCATAAGCGATGACGGCTCTTTAATCTTGTCAAAGTCATACTCAAGGCTGTCGAGGTGACCGAAGTTAGTGGCCGAGTATTTATGGCCTTCCGTCATTGACGAATAGAATCCGTCACGCGCTATGCCGATACGCTTGCACAGCACAGACGCCTGGAATGTCAGCGGAGGCAGGTCGCGGTTGAGCTGGCGAATAAAAGCCTCGCCAAGCACCACCATATTGTCGATGGTGGACACTTCGCGGTAGTCTAATGCCACCGAACGCAGTCGGCACAGAGTGCGGTGCATGTTGAGCAGCGTCGAGCGCATCCGCGCCGATGGCGCAATCCCGGCAGCGGCCAGTTCTCGCACCTTACTCTCGAAGTGGTGTATCTCGGCCACGAGGCCGCGAATCGCATCAATCAGATCCGGATCGCACTTCTTGTCGTACTCCAAAAACCACGAGCCTTTCTTGGTCACCGGCATATCGGAGGTAATAAGTGTCGAATGGTGGAAGAAGTGTTTACCGAAGTATTGACGGTTGCCACGCAATGCAGGTAGCGTTTCGTCTTTGAGCTGTTCGAAGTCGATAAACTTCGCCTCGTCAATATCCAGCGCATCATACGACTGCGAATTGGATGTACCAGTGCGGTCTTGCGAGATGATGAAGCCGACGCTACCATTATAGAACGACAATACGTTCTCGTAGTTTTGGATGGGGAATATCGGCTGCTTCCATCCCCAGGCTTTCGGGGGCTTAATGCCGATGCACCAATGGACGTTGCGCATCAACCCCCAGCGTTCCCAATGCACCAACATTGACGGAAGGGTGTTGGTGAGTGCACGCTTGATGTTGGCCGAGACAAAGCCGGTGACCGACCCCGGCATACGCTCGAAGTTGCGACGATTCCAGAGCGCGTGTACCATACCTTTGCCAAAGGCACGGCCTGCAACGAGTACGGTGTCGCGTGCTTGCACAACCGTCATCAGGTCGCGCTGAACGTCATTGAGGTATACTTGCTGAGTCTGCGTATCCATTCCCAATTGGTTTAAACAAATCGTCCAGACGTGCATCGATGTCCTCGTAATCGACATCCTCCGTCTGGTCCATCGTGTAATACTTTTCCTTGAGAGCCTTGATTTTTTCGCGGAAGTGCGGCATACGCTTAATGCCGATGACTTCCGGATCATCAGTGAAGGACAATACGAGAGGCACGACCTTTGACAGGATGCTCTCGCGAGCGTCCTCCTTGTCCAGCTGCGTATATTTGGCATACTGCGATGCAGCAGCTACCATATCGCGAGTATTGTTAGCCGCGTCCGCTTTGGCGTATGCGCGGTTTATCATCTCCAAAAAGCGATAACGGTGGTAATCCTTGCTTTGGCGCTGGTAGTCGCCCAATAGCTCCTTGATAATCCGCAGGTCTTCGCGCGCCACCGATTCAACCACACCATACCGCTGACGTATCTCGGCAACAATATCGCGGTCACGTTTGCTCGGAAAGTTTAGCCAATGGTTGTACATATCGCGCAAACGCACAACATGGTTTATCGTGATGTCGTTAAGCCCGGCCTTGACCATCTTGTCACGGTCGGAGAAGAGATGCCGCTGCGCGACTTCGTTGATTGCTGGTAGTGGCATAGTCGAGTGTTTTAAAAATCCTCATCGGCAGTCATTTCGCGGAGATACGTTCCGGTGAGCTGCACCGCGAATGGCGAGCCGACACGTGCAAAATCAATCTCTTGCCGACGCAACATCAGCGCCGTTTCCGCCTTAGCTTTGAGATATGCCGCACGCAGCGGAGACAGGAGGTCGGACAACTCAGCCTTGAGTATATCGGTAGGAATGCCAAGTAAAGCGGCTATGTCTGACGGCGGAGTGAGTGCAGCAGCCAGTTCGGCCACGCGATCGATTGTTTCTTTATTCAAGTCCATGTCAATACCTTGGATTCGTTGCGTAATATTGTCAGCCCGTCCTTGAGCAGAGATACAGTGCGATAGTCAGTCGTAATAATGCCTGCCTCGAAACGGTCTCCGCGTGTTTGATTCTGAGACGTGACTATAGCCACGTCCACAACTGGCGCATCCAGAATGACGACCTTGCTATGGTTCTGTGCAAGTATGACCTCGTCGCAGACGCTGTGCATAAGGCTGTCCAATGACGATGTTTTGCGTGCCGCACGCATATCACAGACGAGCGAGCACCACAATATCCGTCCTGATGAACGAGCGCGATGTAACCACCTCAGGAATTGCTCGGACACCGAGAATGTGGATATGGACATACCGGCCGGGCCTATTTGGTCGAGCACCCAGTCAATATAGTCTGATAGCTGTGCGGTTCTGCCGAAGTACGGTTGTACCGCGCAGCTCGCCAAAGAAGCCAGTCCGGTCAATGCTGCGCAGGACATCACGTCTCGGATTTATCCGTGACGTCGATGCCGAGCGCAGACAGTTCGGCTGCGACTTCCGGCGTAAACTTTCCACCGAGGTCACGGATGACAGCGACGCAGGCGCGGCACTTGGTGTTGGCAAGAGCGCGGCGATCGTCGGAGACATCTGCAGTCGAGGCCACCTTCTTGTATTTGCCGAGGGTCTTGCGTGCAGCCGACAGTCGTCGGGCCTCCTCGTCTGTACGTACAGCGGACAGTGGAGGAGTTGCCGATGCCGGCAGTGCGGAGTGCCCCGGCAAATACCCGTCGTACTGCTCAAGCGCATGGCGATATTGTTTGTCAAGTTCGTCAAGCATCTGCAACTTCTCGAAGCGGTCGCACGGCTCTTGATCTGCCATCGCTTTGAGTTCGTTGAAGAGCAGTACGATTTTGCGGTAGCGTGTCGCGTTGCCGTCCCATAAAGCCTGTATCTCAGGTGGCAAGCTGTCGTGGTCGGCACGGCGGCCACGGGCGGTATGAGCCTCCGGCAATTCGTCATCGGATGAGATTGTGGGAGGTGTGGCCACCGTAGAGGCAACGCGAGGCATTACTTCCGCTTCCATATGCACGACATCTGCGACACTCATATTGTGCAGTCTGATGCGCAGGTGCTTGCGTAACTCGTATTCGAGCTTTGACATATACTTACCGGGATTTCGGACAAGCGTATTATATAGCGCCTTATTGCGGTTGAGCGATCGTAGCATCGCGGCGCCGCGCATAAAATCGCGGTCGGCAGGGCGTGCGTTGAGCCAGTCCTGCATTTCCTGTGTAAGTTTTGGGTCAAGATTCGTCATAATATTTAATTTATAGGCGCGACGACAGGCCAACTCTAAGCCCGCAGTCGCGCCTACTGAAGATTATATACTGTGCTAAGTCAGTCCTATTATTGGTATCAACCGCCGACTGCAACTTCGACTTCGCCGGTGGCGCAATCGATGGTGCCATCTTCAGTCACGAGTTTGCCTACATAATAGGGAGACGGGCATACATCGGTGACGGTTATTTCGAGTGTTGTACCGCTGGCGTCAGTCACGGACATACCGCTGTCTTGGGACGGCTTGGTATTGGTCTCGAACATCTCGTTGCCGACGATACGCCACTGGCCGTCACGCTGCTGAATTGCGTAAACTATGTCGTCGGAGTTGGCCATACGGCAGAAGCCCGTGGCATCCGGGCCGACACCGGCATACTTGATGGTGGCGGTGTTGTTAAACGTCTTGGATGGTTCATCTCCTTGGCTCTCGGCCTTGACGTTGCTTGCAGTAGCGAGCAGATCAATGCGACGCCATTTGGCATCGGCAGCGAGGGCGAAGTCACCTTTGTAGGTGGCTATTGACGCCATCGTGGCATCTTTGTCGCCGGGCTTGGCGAGAGTGGGGAACGTATCAATCAGACTCTTGGGCATAAAATATGCCTTGGGTCGAAGACCTGGGAGTGTAGTCTCCCCTTTGCAAAAGGTCAGGCTCTCATAGAGGTTGACCGTGGTACATTTGGTTGTCATCTTCTCAGTCTTTTAAGTGTTAGTTGCCGATTTTTCCTCCTTGATCGTCTGTCGGAGGCGTAGCGGCTTTGAACTTGCCGACAAGCAGGCGTTCGGGCGACACGCTTTCAAAGTCGACGCCGAAGAACATAGTGGCCACGAATTGGAGGACGAAAGCAGCATGTTTTTCGACAACGATGTTCTCGAGGTTGGACATCTGGTCTGTGCCGATGAGCATATTGGCTTTGGACGACAGCTGGATGTAGTCCGACTTTGCCTTGCCGGCCATAGGTACGAGCGTGATGTTGGGGAAGCCCTCGACGACAGTTTGGTTGAACTTGTCGTATATAGGAGATTGGCCGGTGGTAGTCTTGTAGTCATCGCGGTAAGCGTATACCAGCGAACGAGGAACAAAGAGATTGAGCTGGCCTCCTTGGCTGTCTGCTCCATCCTCGTAGTCGAGCAATTCGTCCGAAGCTGCTCGGCAGAATGCCACGATGGCATCAACTGCGTTGTCTGAGGTTATGGCTTCGCTGAACTCATAGAGGTTGCCCTTGTCTACGGCGATATTGCCGGCGGTAATCTCTTTGCCGGTGATTGTGTCGATACCATCGAATAGGTCAACGGTCTTGGTGCCGGAATCGTTACGTACCGCGTCAAATAGGTGCTGGGCAAAGCCCTGGCCTATTTTGGCAGACAGGAATGCCAGCACCTGGCGGACGATGTCGGTGTCCTTGAGACCCTCGCCTGAAGTGATGGACGATCCGTATATAGATTGAGCCACCGAGTTGGGCGAGAACTCCTTGATAACCGAGCCGAAGTAGGTGCGCAGCGTGCGCCCGGCAACGGATACACCGGTGGAATCCACACGGCTCTCTGAATAGGGTCCCATCTCGATAGCTCCGGCGAGCTGACCGACGGTTTCCGAATAGCGGATGCCTGTGCGGAGGGTGAAGTAATTGAGTGCAGGGCCGAGTGCAAGCACCGGCATCTGTAGAAGCTCTTTGCGGTAGAGGGCTGCCGACTTGGCAAGCGCCTCGGGGGTGATAGTTACGTTAGGCATTATAGCAGATTTTTAATGTCATTATACATATTGATCGCGCTCGGCGCGGCAGTGTCGTTGACGCCGTCAACGGCTGCGGTGTCATCGCCCGGCGCGTTTTGGAGTGCGACGACCTGTGCGGTCAGTTCCGCGATAGTCTTGTCGCGCTCGGCAATAGTAGTATCCTTGTCGGATGCTGCCGTCTCGGCACTGGCCGCATCGCGGACGTGGGCTTCGAGACGGGCAAAGTCTTCGGCACGCAGGGTGACGTCTCCATCTTGATCGGCGACGATAGTCTCCATGCCGAGGACGTTCGCGATGTGCGAAAAATCGTACTTTTCCACTTTCTTAGTCATTACTTGTTGGTTAATAATCGGAGGAAGACCGAGAGCTGTGACGCGGTTACCCAATGTTTCTGCCGTTGACAGTGTCTCGTCGGTGACTTCGGAGACTTCGTCAATAAGGCCGAGAGCGAGGGCATCATCAGCATTGAGCCATTTCCCCTCTTTGAGTATGGCCAGGATGTCGGACACCGGCTTGCCACACCTCTTGGCATATATGTTGGCGAGTATTACATCAGTCTTCTCCGCATCTTGCTTCGCCGTGGTCAGCCGTTGCATCAGGTCGGCCATTTCATCCGCATTGTATCTTCCCCAAGCGTCTACGAATAGAGAGCATTTATGCACGAGTATCAGTGCATATTTGCTCATCACAATCTTCTTTGCGCCTGTAGCAATAATCGTTGCAGCCGATGCCGAGAACCCGGTGTAGTACACTGTCACGTCTCCATGGTCGATAAACTGCTGCCGGATGTCGAGCGCGTGCGCGACATCGCCGCCGAGCGAAGAAATTTTAACATCGACATGTTGGCCGCGATAGCGATCGAGTACCGAACGGATGTACTGCATAGAGTATCCGTACTCGCCAATCGTATAGTCTATGATTAGTTGGTATTGCATATATCTACTCTACAAATAAGCTATAACGCAAAGGTATCTTGCTATTTATCTGCATAAAAAGACCCTAAGGTCTATCAAGTACCGGCATTAAGCCAAGAGTATCGGTGTATTCAATGGTCATCGTCCTGCCGGATTTGTCGTTCGTTCGGCCCGGCAGAACGTCCGTGGTGTTGACTATCGGATACGGATGACCGCTACCACCGATAAGGTACCAGCTGCCATCGGCGCATTTGGCCAGAAAAGCATAATGTTTGGTAGCCAAAACATTATCGTAAGCGGTGATGACCGTAAGAGTTGTTGTGTATAGTTTTGATTTCTTCTCGATCTTACTCGTCACCTCGGCGCTTGCCAGTCCGTATATTTCAAGATCCTGCCAGTCTCGCCAGTATTGCAGACGCACACCGATGCGAGGGATATACACTAAGTTTTGCAGTTTGGATGTCTCGATATAGGAGACCGCCACGATGTTTTTTATCAAATTAGCCATATTGTACTATATTGTTCGCGGCTGTATGCCGCTGTTTGTGTTTCTATTAAATCGAGTAGTTTATCTATTAAATTTTCCCTGATTTTTTCTTTAGATCTATTCCTCGTTTTGCATAATCGTTGCGCATTCGGTAGTAGCATTGGCGGACGGCCTCGGCTCGGTCAATACCGATGCCGTTGGCTTCGCACCATGCCGCAATCATTTTGTTCAGTCCGCATGGGACAGCTTGCTCTCGCAATGGCGTGATCGCAGTCCAAAGAGTGCGTCGGAAAAGATCATCTATGGTTTCGGCGACTGCGGCCTTGCCGCATGGACCCATATAGTTGTAGTACTCCGGGGGCTTGGCTTTGCTCGCCGGTATAGCAATGGCTGTTAAACCATCGCCACCGCAGTCCGGTGTAGTGCCCTTAGGCAGACGTTGAATATAAGCGCGAATTATCGCGTTTTGAGGCGACGAGTCCGGGAATACAACCGGGTCTCCGAGGCAGTGCGTCAGCCACTCCGCCTTGTACTTAGGAAGGTTGATGTAGATAACGAATTTACTCATAATGCTTTGTGTTTATGCAAAGATAGTAAATAATAGCGACATACCTACTATTTATACCGATGTTAATTTCAAAACATAACATATATTTTCCGTTCTACATGTTCTACACATTCTACACTTCGTGCTGTTTTACCTAATTTGTTTTTAATCAATAATATAAACGGTAAGGCTGACCCCGTACATCAATCAAAAGATGTAGAAAAACAGGCCATTTTGTAGAACGATTCCGAATTTTTCTACATTTGTAGAATTTTGTAGAATGGTTTTTACTGAGTGTAGAATACTTATTTTGTTGATTATCAGCTTTGTTGAAAGTGTAGAATGTGTAGAATGGAAAATCGGCTCAACTTTTTTTTTTGCAAATTGATAAGCAAAAAACAAGGCCAGCCTTTTCGGCTGACCTAATTTATTGTATAGGGTTTGGCTATATCTAAAAAAAAGTTTTTTGTCTGATTATTTTGCAGGGTATTGGAAAACTATGTATATTTGCATTGACGCGGAGATGTGGGGTCGGAACGGGCCGCCGCCCACCTTGAGAGGAATCTGTCGATGACATACTTTGTGGCCGGGAGAAACACCCGTGTAGGAAACCGCGGAAGCTGGTAAGTCCGTAACCCCAGCGTAGTCGCCAGCCGTTTCAGGCTGGCGATTTTTATTTACCATTGTGTGTTACCCAGCGATGAATCGTCCCGTTTTTTGTTATGACAAAAACATTAAGGCGCTTAGAATTTTTCTCTGAGTATTTTTCAATTCCTTTTTGGACGGTCTCTCGCGTGTGGCTGGCATATTTCATATATACAACTGCGGCTGTTGCGCCAGGCTTATCTCGAGCGTGTTCTAAGCAGTTCTTAAAATTATTTACACTTCCACCCCTCGGTGTTGATTGTTCAAATCCTGCTGTGAATATGTAGCCATCGGGAGTCTTTATCTGACCTGCTTCATCTTTGAGTATTACAACATATCCATTGTCGGCGAGATGTTTTGCCGCTTCAATTTCTTCGGGTTTATGTGTTGCCGTACTGTTTTCGATTACATAGTAACCTCCACCTTCACGGCTAAAATAACCATTCGAATATTTCCCTGAGTTCATTAAGTCGTTGTATTGTTTTTCGCGAGCGATATAATTTTTACTGCCGTTTGTTAATTTTCTACAGCCACCTGTTTTTTTAGTCATTTTTACCAAATTTAGCGGTCATAAAGTCAGGGATATAAAGCAATGAGTTTCGAATGCAGAAATCACGAATAGTCGCGCCTCCTCCATAAACAATAAAATTGGGGGTTCTCTTTTGTGAAATAACTCGAGCCACAGATAATTCTCGTTCTAAGTCGTTTATCCGGCCGCATACACCCCGTGTAGCAAATGCGTTGTAGCCAGGGGGTATCCCCTTCATGTTTAATTGAGTGAATTTTGCGCTCACATTTAGGTCTGCATAAACGCATAACCCACATTCTTGATAATACCTGGCCAGCCATCTTTTTCGGTATATGTGGTATATGCCTATTGCAAGTGGGGTGGTGTCAAATATTGAGTAATTTGGTTCAACGATTGCGCTTGCTTGATAAGTAAATATTTTTGCTGGTTTCTTCCATAATGACGAAAAACGATAGTCATCAACATAAAAATGAATAGTACGAGCTTCTTTCGTCCTGCGGCCTGCCCCATAAGGTGCAAAAGGAAGAATTAAGTTTCCTGCTTGTCGATCAAGCCGTAGACATGGAATCTCGTATCCATTGTCGCTTGGATAGAGATAGTCTTCGCATTCAAGTCTTTCCATTAGTCTTTTATTGTAGAGGTATTATCAGTCATCAATGGCTGTACCGTCAACCTCCAGGTTTATATTATAATTCTCCATAAGTAGCTGGTAGTCGAAGCACAGCGCCCAATCAGTGCGAGATGTAGCCTGCACAGAAGGCATACCGCTTGCTCCGGTCACCGCCATAGTGCTTTCACGAACATTGGATAGGTTCTTGAAACGTACTGCGTACTTCGTTCCGATGTATTCTTTGCTGTTTTCAAGGTAGAATCGTAGAGACTCCACGGGGAGTGTAGCGTCCCCGACAATCTTCCCATTCTTTTTATATAGCATCATAATACGCTTCGGGCATAGATATAATATTGGTCTGGCACGCTGCCACTCAATTTTATCGCGCATTCCCTTGCATCGGAATGAGGTCTCGTACTTGATACGATAGTCTGCATCGATGAATACCTCTCCGTTCTGATGCAGATAGTCCACGACTGCCCAAAAGTTGGCAAGCTCGTTGGTGCTGCGACATTCGCGGTTCTGTCTGCGAATTCCCGCTACACACAACGCCAGCATATCTCGGTACGACCAAGCGACATCAACCACGCCTTCGAGCGTGCGGAATATTGCCAAAGGGATTACCCAATTGCGCAATATTCGGTCCTCGACCATATCTCCGTCGACAGATGCGAGAATATCGGCAAGAGTAACTTTGTAGTTGCCGGCAAAATTAGCCTCGACCCGCTTGCGATGCTTCAGTAGTTGCAATGTCAGATGACTGCATCCAAGGTTTCGCCATGTCTTAAGGTCGTCAAACTTGCGCTTCGCCTCAACCGAAAACTCCGAGGTGTTGAACGTCAGGAATAACAGACGCGAAAAGATTGCAATGTCGATTGTCGGCATTTCCTGCCCTGAGAGTATCACGCCGCAGTCCACAGCCGTAGTCTCGCGCTTCTTGTCGCGATCCATATTCATACGAGTGCGCCCGACACCATCATACAGCCCTTTGATAAACTCGCGGCGATTGAGCTCTATACTATTTTTGTATTCGTCAATATGTACGAGTGCATTGGCACATTGTGCAACCGTATCGGCCAAAGCGGCGTCTGTCGCTGAAGACAGGTTCGGCGGCTCGTTATTAATGACAAAAAACGACATCAGCGAGTGCCCGAGCTCGGATTTACCCGAGCCCTTTGGCCCGAAAAGGTTAAGAATAGGGAAATTCTTGGTTACGGCAGTAACCACGTCCTTGAACAACGTCGCAAACAGGAAACATATACCGATCTTGGCGTTGTCTCCAAACACCGCGACCAACTTGTCCGTGTATTGACGCAGTGTGATTTCGGACATAGTCGAGTGTATAAACTTCCGCTCGAACTGAAATAGTTTCCGCTCATTGCGGTATATTGATGATGCCGCAGGTAGGTAGTAATTACCAACATCAGGCAACTTGACAATGCCATATTCATCGGCAGCCATCCATATACCATTATATAATACACCATTACCGAAAGCGAAGAAATCATCCTTTTGCCAGCCGAGCTGCGTCACCTCTGTCGCGGTCTCCGTTTGCTCGTATAGATACCCTTTGAGCTTTGTGAGATGATCATCCTTGGCCTTCCAGATATAGTTGCCGATGCCTTCGACCTTGAGTTTGAAACGCTGCAAGCTGACAAGATCCTCCTGCTTAAGCTCGACTATTTCCGTCTGTCGATTGATGTTTGTAATCTTATACAATCGTTTCGGCGATAACTGGTCTTTGATGTGGAATAGCGGCTGCATCACGAAGTTGCTCCACACCATCGGCTCGCCTTCCTTCGACAGCGAGTAATAATAGTTGTCTCGCTCGCAAAATCCGTATTTACGGTATAGCTCCTGATTGATAAGATTTCCATCATCGCTTCGCTTCTCGCCTTTTGTGATGACTGCGGAGACAGAACTTTCGACGACTGCAGACGATACGCCAAAGACTTTCGCGGTTTGTCTGACCAACGCCTTGCGAGCGTCAGCATCGCCCATCTCGGCGAGTAGTTTTGCGACCTCTTTCATTACCGGTGCGCGCTCGCTCGCCGTCTCCTTGCCGATGAGCAATTTCTCGGCATACCATGGCACGAAATCTTGCTTGTGTAATGAATCGAGGATGGCACGCGATGTGATGTAGCTGTCCGGATCTTGCTTATCCTTGCCTTGCGGAATTTCCTTGACAATTACGCGAAATCCATATCGGAGAGCCGCCAGTCCGTTCTTGATGACGGCAGCGATGCCCGGCCCATAGACGTCTCCGACTTTCTTCGGTGGATCGGCATCAGGAATAAAACATATTGTAGGATTATATCTGCGCAACTGGTCAAACTGAGACTGCGACCACTCGGTGCCAAGAGAAGCCACGGTATTAGCCACACCGATAGACTGTAATCGCATAACATCCGGGGCCCCTTCAACGAGGTATACAATCTCATCAGATGCAATCTGACGTGCAGCGGCGTTGAGGCCGAAAATAGTGTCTTTCTTTGAGTAGACAATGCTTGCCGGCGAATTGATATATTTCGGTCCATTGTCATCAAGCGCTCGTGCCGTAAAACCTAATACCTGATTACTGCGTGACCTGATAGGAATCACGATACGGTTATAGTAGTAGTCTCTGACGTTACCTTTATCATCGCGGCGCAGCAGCCCGACCTCGACAAGTATGTCAGTGGACAGCCCTTTGTCCTTCGCGTAATCTCGGAAAGCTCCATGCCCGGGAGCATACCCTATGCACTGCTGCTGCACGTATCGCTCTCCCCATCGATTATTGGCGTACTCCTTTGCTCGCTGAGCATCTGTGTCATCAGCCGACATCCGAGATACATAATATTCCATTGCAACGCGATTTGCATGTAGCATCGCTTCGCGCTTTTGATTAGCAGCCGCATCGGCTGCTGTTTGCGCGGAAGCCTTGTATTCAATTGTTATGCCGGATTTATTCGCAAGATACTCCACTGCTTCGCGGAAAGTCATGCCTTCAACTGTCATCAAGAAGTCAATGGCGTTGCCTCCGATGTGACACCCGAAACAATAGTACATGTTTTTGCTCGGGGTGACGACGAATGAAGGAGTTCGTTCATTATGAACCGGACAGCAACATTTATAGTTATGCCCACTTTCTTGCAGAGGTACGAAGTCGCGTACGACATCCTCGATGTGCGTTGCATCGAGGATTCTTGCTATGTCTCTATCGTCATACATCCGGCTATCGATTATTAAATCGAGTAATCAATTGTGCTGTCGTGTGTAGATGCAGTCTGGTCTTGATGTTCTGCACATGCCGGTTGACGGTATAGACAGATATGTCCAGTTCATCAGCGACATCTTGACGAGTAAGACCTTGTGCAATCAAGTGCGCTACCTCAGTTTCGCGTTCGGTCAAGCTCGTCTCGAGCCGTGGCTTGCATAACACACCTTCAAGTTTGCATTCCCCTCTGAGCGGACAATGTACTTCTTCGAGATTGAGACAGCCATCATTGGCAACATCAATTGATAATGTATCATATTCGCCGAAATTACAACGAATGAAACGGTGAACTATTCGATATTCATAGTATGGACGATTAGGCTGGCTCTTGGCATACATTTCCGCCAGTACAACGAACGCTTGTGGGTATAAGTCGCGTATCAGCGCGAGCATATCTTGTGTAAGGCTGCGGTGGCCTATCGTATATACATACATCGCCTCGTTTTGGGGCTTAACATTTATGCTGCCATCCGGGCAAACGTAAAACTCAACGTTCTGCAACATAGCTTTCTTCGATTAGTGATTCAATAAGTGTTCGCTCCGATGTTCGCCATGAGTCATCTCTAAGTTTTCGCCAAAAGCTACTAAAACTTATACCTGTACGTCGAATTACTTCGTCACGAAACGCGGCTTTGTCCTCGCGAGTCGGCAGTAATGAGTAATAGTCTAATATAACCATAGTCAGTATTTTGTATGTGATTTCTTGTGTGTACTATCATTTTAATTGCTAAATTAGCAGTGCAAAACTAATAAAAACCATCGTAATCTCTATTATAGAGAATAGGTTTAACTAAGTTAAATAAATATAAATTGATAGTTATATATGTATAATCCACAGAAAATCATTGAATTATTGGAAGAGCGCCGCGTGAAAGCTCGCGATCTGCTTACATTCCTCGGTAAAAATTGGAATGGTTCGGTCTCGCAAGTGGTCAACCATGACATCCGCGTATCCAAGATTGAACGCATTGCCGATTTTTTTCAAGTGCCTATCGATACCTTCTTCGATCGCGAAACACCGGTGCTTAACGGTGTGCCGAGCAATTCAGCAGCCGCACGCATATCCGATTTGGAATGCCTACTCGCCGAAAAGGATAAGCGTATTGCCTTACTTGAAGATATGGTAAGCCTTCTGAAAGAAAGAGAAAAAAAGTAATAATTTACTCGGACGAAAGTCGGACGATATGCTGCATAAATACATGGTCAAGAATACGCTCAGGCGGCATTAAAATATCGGCCTACACAACGAAGTTTACTCCCTCTCTCTCCGCAGAAAGCAAAAAGCCCTGAGGATGAAATCTGAACTGCACCCCAAAAGTTAGACACAAAACTTTTGGGGTGCATTATGTATAGGCGTCACAATCATGAAGAACGGCTGAATATAGTCAGTCGCATTCTCTGCGGAGAAACAATTGATTC
>OIZT01000074.1_pt1 | contig 78943 bp, 63 predicted proteins | sample 1588611 | NCBI WGS metagenome assembly OIZT01 (sample SAMN03283278) | human gut metagenome | biome: human-associated habitat; material: feces | host: Homo sapiens | place: Peru | collected 2012
AAAGCGGAGGTTGAGAATTTAAATAGTTGTATAAAGTGTTTTAATCTTTGGTATTTAATAATTTAATTTTACATTTTGCATAAGGTTAATCTAATTTCTTAACCTTAATGATTATAGGTTGTTTAGTAGATGATAGACTTAAGTAACACGTCATGTTTTATTCTGACTAAAGAGCTGCATGTTTCTCAAGCTTTTGAGGAATCCCTACTAATGAATTTTCTTTATTAATAGCAATGATTTGACAACGATTCTAATTTCTACTATTTCCATTATATTCCTTTTCAAACGACTCTTTTAGGTTGAAAAATACTATTAACAACGTAAAGGTCATAGTCTTATAGAGTAGTATCCTTTCGGTGCTATTAATAGCTGATTTCAATTAATATATTCACTAAATAGTTACTTTATAGCTTTTTATGGTTAATCTTCTGTAATTGAGTAAAGTCATATAACTTTAACCTTAGAAAAAGATGTACCTTTGCTATTGAAATTCCAATCAGAGTTTTGTAATCCTCATCGTGGGGTCTTGGAATAAGGCTGGATAAGATGACTGGGTAAAACCTTTCATGCTTATCCAGTCTTATTTTCGTTATGGCAGGCAATATGAAAAGGATGTATAAAAAGGCAGTTCGAAATGCAATCATCTAAAGCTCTGTATCTTTTGGGTAACAATAAAAAATAGAAGAAAAATGAACGGAAAAGACTTGACACAAGGCAGCATCCTCGGCAACATCATGACATTCTCATTGCCTATAACATCATCGCCTCGATATTCCGTGGACTGGGCGACTCTAAGAGTCCGATGTATTTTGTGGCGGTGGCTTGCGTGGTCAACATCGTTCTGGATTATCTCTTCATCGGATTTTTGGGATTGGGCGCAATGGGTGCAGCCCTTGGTACCACCCTGTCGCAAATATCCTGCTTGATATGCGTGGGGGCATATTGGTGGATGAAGAAAATGAATAGTACTATCAAATATAATCAATGACTCATATTGAAAAAATCAACTTATAGATTCTTTGAGCGACGAACAGATAGAGGTATGGGACAAATCCGTAAGGAGTTTACATCATTTTCTATCTGAAAAAGACTTGGCATATTAGCGTTCTTTTATAATAGCAGGTTTGGTAGTTTTTTTTATTTTTAGATGTTTAAATGAAATTAAAATCGTACCTTTGAACCGATAATAATTCAACAATATTTTATTTTAATAACCGCCTATAATCTATGTATCAAAATTCTCAAGGCACTAACAATGTGTTGTTAACAGTTTTAATCGTACTTGTAGTTCTGTTATTTGTTGTTATCGGTGTAGGAGCCGTTCTCTATGTCAGCAACAAAAGTTCGGAAGAGAGTGCACGCCAAATGGTACAGATGGAACGGTTGAAAGCTTCGCAAGACTCTTTGAAAGCCACCAACAAGGCTTTGCAAGAGGAAGTGAAGAAGAAGCCGAAAGTTGTTGTCAAAACTCAGGTTCGTGAGGTAGGCGTTTCTCCGTCTGAAGCGACAGAGGTAGTAATCAACGGCAAGGGTGTGAGAATGAGGGTTGGACCGGGCAAGCAATATGGTTTCCCCACCACCTACGACGGTCATGCCTACACGGTTTCCAAAGGAACCGCCTTACCCTTTATGGGAAAGAAAGGCAACTGGTATGGCGTATTGTTTGAGGGCGATGTCTATTATGTGTCTGCCGACTTTGCTTATTTGCGGTAACTTTTCTTAAAGACTTTTTCTTAATTCAGGTCAGATGTATATATCCTCCCATAAATTATATTTTTGTTTGCTGCCTCTTCTCGCTTGTGTTGTGTCTTGCGGAAACAAGACTGATGGCAAGAGTGAAGGCGATACGGCTTCTGTTTCTTATATTGATGCTGAAGGCCAGGCTCAATCGCATAATTCTGCTTCCACTGTTGAGGGGTTGCCTTATTCGGGTGATGCTATTAGGGAGCATGTCGTTCTTGACTATGGAAACCGGACGGTAAGGACAGATGCCGACAAGAGTTTTTCTTTCCCGGACAAGATGAAGAACAAGAAATCTTGTTTTATTGTTATGTCCAAAAAAGATTATTATCTGTATGTCTACGAACCTCAAGGTTCTGATACCGTTTTGCTGGCACGTTACGATTGTGCTTTCTCTATGAAAAAAGGTCAGAAAGAGCAGTCGGGCGATATGCGCACTCCCCATTGCACCCTGCAAGCACCTTTCTCTATACAAGAAATAGTTCCAGCCCATTCCTGGATGCATGACTTTGGCGACGGTCGTGGCAGCATCCGCAGTTATGGCGATTATTTCCTTCGCCTCTTCACTCCAGGTCATAAGGGTATCGGCATCCACGGCAGCACCAACAACCGTGAGAGCGTTCCGGGCCGTGCCAGTGAAGGTTGCATCCGGCTGAAGGATGAAGATATCAAGGATCTTGCCGAGCACTATGCTTTCTCAGGAATGAAAGTCATCATCAAGGCGGAGCAGGTAGACGACTATCCTTTCGAGATTCATGCCTTCAAGCGTCAGCACATCGAGCGCAAACGCCATTTCGATCCTGCCAAGATTTTAACCAATGAACAGATTGAAACGGCCCAACCCGAACAGGGGCGTTCCCTACCGTCTGCCCAGCCTGTTGCTTCTCAGCCATCGGTCCAACCCGCGCAAGGTGTAAAGACTGTTGTCGTTAAAGGCAATGACGTTCGTCTGCGCTTGGGCCCAGGCACCAGTTTCGGCTTTTTGGCCAATGCCGACGGTCATGCCTTCCTTTTGCGCAATGGCGAGTCTTTGCCTTGTGCCGGCGAAATAGCCGATTGGTACAAGGTGAAGTATCAAGGCAAGACCTATTATGTTTCCAAGCGCTATGCCACACCCAAGTAACCGTTCTGTCATGTATCTATCATTGAAAAGTTTCTTTCGCCTATTTGTGTTGGGCCTTCTGCTGAGCCTTCCTTCAATGTCACTTGCACAAACTCTGCCTTATTCGGAACCCTCTGTAAGGGAACACGTTGTGCTCGACTACGGCAAGCGTACCATCCGTACCGATGCAGACCAGAGCATCAGCCTTGGAGCTCTTGACAAGCACAATTGCTTTATTGTGATGTCAAAGAAAGACTATTACCTGTATGTATATGAAAAGCGTTCTTCCGATACGGTTCTTGTGGCCCGTTACGACTGTTGTTTTGCTTTGAGAAAGGGCAACAAAACCAAGCAGGGCGATATGCGCACTCCCCATTGCACTTCAGCTGTTCCCTTTTTCAAGATTTCGCAGATATGCAACGCCTCTGCCTGGCGGCACAATTTCGGTGACGGTCGCGGCAACATCCTTTCCTATGGTGCATGGTTTTTGCGTTTGGATATAGGAACAGGCAACCGGAGCATCGGCATCCACGGCAGCACCAACAACCGCGAGAGCGTTCCGGGCCGTGCCAGTGAAGGTTGCATCCGGCTGAAGGATGAAGATATCAACGATTTGCGCAACCGGTATGCCTTTGTCGGCATGAAGGTGATTATCAAGTCGGAAGACACCGACGACTATCCGTTCGAGGTGAGGGCCATTACCCGTTTGGGCGAACCTCGTCTGCGTCACTTCTCGCCTCAGAGCGTGTTGACCAACGAGGCCATTTCCACCTCTCCCGTCGAGAAAGGACGAACATCCCGCAGGAGGTAAGATTTATCATACAACATTAATAAACTATATGGCACTTAATTACATTTGGATAGCACTCTTTGCTATCGGCGTTCTTGTAGGATTGTTCAAACTGGTCTTTATGGGTGATGTAGAAGCGTTGCCCGCCATGATGGATTCCACTTTCGAAATGTCCAATATGGCCTTCGAGATGACCATAGGTCTCACAGGAACCCTAACCCTCTGGATGGGCATACTGAAGATTGGAGAAGATAGCGGGCTGGTGGAACGGCTGGCCCGTTTTCTGAGTCCGGTCTTAACCAAGCTTTTCCCCGAAATACCTAAAGGCCATCCTGCGTTGGGTTCTATTTTCATGAACTTCTCCGCCAACATGTTGGGCCTTGACAATGCCGCCACTCCTGTAGGCCTGAAAGCCATGCAGGAACTGCAGAGCCTTAACCCTAACAAAGACACAGCAAGTAATTCCATGATAATGTTTCTGGTGCTGAACACGTCAGGGCTTACCATCATTCCTGTTTCCATCATGGCCTATAGAGCTAAAGGGGGAGCTGCCGATCCTACCGATGTGTTTATTCCCTTGTTGCTTGCCACGTTGTGTTCTACGCTTGTCGGCCTTGTCGTTACCTCCATTTACCAAAAAATCAACCTTTTCAATAAGGCCATTCTCGTTGTTGTCGGCTTTATAGCCGCTCTTGTTGCCGCTTTGTTCACGGCCATTCACGGCATGGACACCAAGCAGATGCAGCATTTTTGTCGCATTCTTACCAGCATCATCATGTTGGGGGCCATCATGCTTTTCATCTATTCGGGATGGCGCAGGAAACTGAATGTTTACAATTCCTTTATTGAAGGAGCTAAAGGCGGCTTCCGTGTAGCGGTCAGTCTCATTCCCTATTGTGTTGCCATCTTGGCTGCCGTAGGTGTCTTTAGGGCTTCAGGGGCTTTGCAGTTGTTTCAAGATGCTATCAAGTATGTCGTTTCAGCCATGGGTCTTGGCAGCGATTGGGTTAGCGCCTTGCCGGTAGCGTTGATGAAGCCGTTAAGCGGTCCTGGAGCAAGAGGCATGATGCTCGAGTGTTTTTCTTCTTATGGGGTAGATTCCTTTGTAGGTCATTTGGCCAGCGTCTTGCAAGGAAGTACCGATACCACCTTCTACATCCTTGCGGTTTATTTCGGAAGTGTGGGCATCAAGAAGTACCGCTATTCGGTCACCTGTGGCATTTTGGCCGATTTGGCAGGTATGGTGGGCGCGGTGCTCGTCAGCTATTTTTTCTTCTACACTTAAACTTCCCGTTGCTACAATAAACGGTAGCCTCGCTCCGTTTTATGCATAGATATGCAATGGACAGATAGAATTAGGCAAGTAAAAATTATGTTGGTGGTTGTGGCAATCCTCATTGCCATAGCCTCGTTGGTTGTTTCTCATTTTCTCACTCGCGACTTGTCGCGCCAAGAGCACGACCGCATGGAAGTTTGGGCAGAAGCGATGCGCTCGCTCAGCCATGCGGACGAGAACACCGATTTGTCTCTGGTGTTGAAAGTGCTCAACGGCAACAACACCATTCCCGTCATCGTCATGGATCGCAAAGGTCATGTGTCTGACTTTCGCAATGTGGAAGTCTCTGCCAAAGATGCCCAAGACAGTCTGCGCCTTCTTACCGACATTGGTCAGCAGTTTAAGTCTTCCGGTCGTTCCATTCGCATTTCGTTGAACGATGTTGCCAAGGGCGACTACATCGACGTCTGTTACGGCGAGTCGCTCATGCTCACCCGTTTGGCCTACTATCCCTTTGTGCAACTCGGTGTTGTGATGTTGTTTGTGGTGGTAGCCATCTTTGCTCTGCTCACGTCCAAGCGTGCCGAGCAGAACAAGGTGTGGGTGGGGTTGTCCAAGGAGACGGCCCATCAGTTGGGAACGCCCATTTCAAGTTTGATGGCTTGGATAGAAATCTTGAAGGAAAGTTATCCTTCAGATGCTCTCATTCCCGAGATGGACAAGGACGTTCAACGTCTGCAGCTCATTGCCGACCGCTTCTCCAAGATAGGTTCGTTGCCCGAGCCCATTCCCTGTAGCCTTAATGAAGTTCTCACCCACGTCATCGACTATATGGATCGACGCACTTCCCGAAAGGTGAAGATGGTCAGTGCCTTTCCTTCCCACGATGTCATTGTCAAGATGAATGCCTCCTTGTTCGAGTGGGTGATAGAAAACCTTGCCAAGAATGCTGTCGATGCCATGGGCGGAGCCTCAGGGTCTATCGTTCTTCGTCTGGAAGAAACCGACACAAAGGCCATTGTTGAAGTTTCGGACACTGGCAAAGGCATCCGCAAAAAAGACATTGGCAACGTCTTTCGCCCGGGTTTCACCACCAAGAAGCGAGGTTGGGGGTTGGGCCTTAGCCTTGCCAAGCGCATAGTGGAAGAATATCATCATGGGCGCATTTTCGTAAAGAGTTCCGAGGTGGGTAAGGGCACCACGTTCCGCATCGAATTGAAAAAGTAGCTGTCTCTTACAGATTGGCTTTACATTTCTTTGTTTACAGGAAGTAGGGCTTGTTTCCTATCGTTGAGATATTTGCTTTCGGTCAAGCTAAACGAAAGCGGGTGCAGCTATAATTGCTGCACCCGCTTAGCTATTCTTTTCAGATGGTGGTCGTCTTTATTCTACCCCATCATCTTCTTCATCATTATCCCAAACAGAGTTGGGTTTTGCAAACTGGTTGTCACTGCATTGGCTGGGTTTCAATAAGTCAGAATGTGGTCTAAAATCATTAATCAGAGTTATTGAGTCAGCAAGCAATGGCTCTGTGCCGATGTTCTTGACTATGATGTTCGGCTTTACATATACGTTCTTGTTCATATTTGTTTCCTTTTAGTTTTATTTTCTTATTACTACTTTCTTTCCATTCACGATGTAAAGGCCTGATTGGGTCAAGTTGTTCATGCGCTGACCATTCAGGTTGTAGATGGTCTTTGGCTCGTTGTTAGCTACATTGATGCCATTGATGCCTGTTGTGCTGCCGTCGAAACTGAAGCCCTTTGCAGTGGCGTCTGATTCAGGCACTGCTAAGTAGGCTGTTCCTGCCTTTACAGAGAATGCGCCGCCTTCGTCTGCGCCCCAGTAGAAGCCTAAACCTGTCTTCTCGTCATAGTTGTTGTAAGCCAACTTATAGTATTTGTAGCCGTTTTCTGCTGTAAAGATGCCGCCATTCTCGGGTGCTGGTTTCAGTTGGTTGGCTGGGAGAGTTGTAGTCTCTGTGGTCTTTGGGAAGTAGTAGGGGGTGGCGTTTTCAAAGCCAACTACTAAAACGCCAGTGTTGGCAGGAACATAATATCCATTTATTGTTCCGGTAGCATCCGTAACAGAGTAATCTTTATCAGTCAATTCATTCGTTGATATTTTTCCATTTGTTACACTTACGCCATACACTTCAACAATATCATGAGGAAAAACCACATCTTTGCTTGAACTAAAGGTTGCATAGTAAAATCCATCTTTATCCTGTGCAATGAAGTTGAGTGTATCGGAAGTTGCTTCCGAAGTTATAGCCACGAGCTTGATGGTGACGGTTTTAATTTGGATACTTGCAGTACATGTAAATGTTACAGCATGAGCATTGCCTGTCCATGTAGGAGAATTCCAGGTGTCCTCTGATGCTGTAAAAGTACCTTTATTAGCAAGATTGTATGAAATTTCTGAAAGATTATATCCGTCTGGTGCAGTGAATGTGATAGAACCTTCAGGATAGACACGTAAATTTATTATATCACCCTTATAATTTTTAAAGATGCAAGTACCGTAGTTTCCATTCGTAGCAGTCATTACAACTCCATCCACTTTCAATTCCTTACCAGAAATGACATTTTCGCCTGTTATATCATTAGAGTTCAATGGAGTAATTCCCCAAACATTAGGATTTTCGGTAAAGTCAAATACGATATTATTGTTCTTGGTATATGTGCAGCGCTTTTCTGTTCCCACATTGCCATACTGGTCTACGACTACTGCATGAAGGATAACTTGGTCGCCATCGTTCTCTGCTGAGATGTTCACCGGCTCGCTATATACAGGGCTATCTGCAGTTGCTGTGCTTCCGATTGCATAATGGATAGTAGAGGTGGCATCTGTCGTTTCAGGCAAAGAGAGCGTTACATTGAAGGCATTCTTGAAGATCTTCGACTCATCGCTGAATACAGGTTGATCCGGTTTGATGGTATAGGTAGCTTCTGCTTTAACGTCGTCAGCACCTTCTGCCACAGCAATAGCCTTTACCGTTGTGCCACTTACGGTTACGTCAAATGGAGCCGTATATTTCGTTGAGCTTGTTGTTGGTTCGTCGCCATTGGTGGTATAATATACCGCTGCGCCCTCGGTAGCATTGAGGGTAACCTTTACAGGAGCTTTGACAACTGTTGATGTTGCGGGGTCGATAGAAAGAGAGATGCTATAAGCCACTGTCAACCCTGTTACCTCGTATGCTGGGCTTGTCACGTTGCCAACAGTTGCGGTAACGGAGCAAGAGGTCGTGCCAGCAGATAGCGTTGCAGGAGTCGTCGTCCACTTGATACCGTCTTTAATTTCTGCTGTAGTGTTGTCGTCGTAGGTTCCAGTTACAGTGAGGCCTGTCGGATCAAATGCTTCACCGGCATTGTAAGTAGTCTTGGTTGGAGTGCCGGAGATGGCGAGACTTTTGAGGGTAGCACCTTGTTCATATGTTACAGTAATAGTTTTAAATGAGAACGTACCATTAGTTACTGTTAATTTCACAGCATTGCTTGAACCACTCCAACTAATTGCACCCGAAGAAACTTTTACTGTTCCGTTATCAGCTGTCATACTCTTACCTTCTTTGCTACCTTTTACTGATTTTATAGCTGAAATTATACAATTAGAAGGTGCTTTGATAGTTATTGTGTAATCCTTATATGCGCGTAATTCACCATTTTTTTTAATATAGCCCTTGGTTTGGGAAGTTCCATTATTGTAAGTAATTGATACGCCATCAGTATTGGTTCCACTAAGGTTTATTGGTAGACTAATTTGGCCATCATATTTCGTTCCAAACAAGGCATTCCAGTCAGGACCCAATGTGGAATCTTTAGCCCATGCATTTGCCCCCCCCACTGCTATAAGCAGACAGACGAGTAGGAGCGTCTTAAAATTGAGTAATGCTTTTTTCATAATTTATGAATTAATGATTAATAATTAAAAAATATATTTCAAGTTATAAAATCTTCGTAAGCATGTGTAATAAATTGATAGTGAGAGATTTTTTTGTTCTTTCATCACGGTTGCAAATATACGATATTTATGCAAGATGGTTGTTACAATTCTATAAAAAAATTGTTTGGCTTGAAAAATTTTCTGTTTACTTTACAATTTTACTATATTTTTTGTCCTGTTTCCTTCTCTTGCATAAAAAGAATTCATCCTTAGGGGAGCTTATTCTATGAAAGGAACGCCGCATGCATATAGTCGAAATCTGCAGAGTGCCATTGGAAATCAGCGGCTTACGGTTGGGGTTGTTCTTTCAACTCAGCATTTCGTTATTGATGTCCCTTTGCATTTCTTACACTTTTTATTTGTCTAAATAGTAGCAATATATGCCAATTATTCATTTTTTCTGATTGATTATCAAGATAAAACATTATATTTGTAACATTAAATGTTTTGGAATAATGGCAAAGAAAAACATAGACTTATCTGTAGCCCTTCATGATAATAGTGACTATAAGGACTGGCTTGTAGAATTGAAAGAAAGATTTTATAGCCATCGCCTTAAAGCATCGCTTGCCACCAACGGCTATTTGTTGGACTTCTATTGGAAATTGGGACGAGACATCGAAGCCAAACAATATGCCAATACTTACGGCTCTGGCTTTTATAAGAATCTCAGTCAGGACTTGAAGAACGAGATGCCTGGAGTAAAAGGTTTCTCGCCTATAAACTTGCGCTATATGAGTAAGTTTTTCAAACTCTATGCTCCTTTATATAGAAATATTCCGCAGACTGCGGAACTTTTCTCTGATTCGTTGTCAGACTCAAATGTTCCGCAAGTTGCGGAACAATCTAAAAAACGTCAATAGCCTGTTGATGATTTCAAGATGTTGTTCTCCATTCCTTGGGACCACCATCGCCGTATCATAGATAAGTGCAAGGGCAATATGGACAAAGCCCTGTTCTTTGTAAGGAAGACATGGGAGAATAACTGGGGGCGTGATGCATTGCTTAATTGGCTCGACACAGACCTATATGAGCGTGATGGCAAAGCTGTTACCAATTTCCAATCTACACTTTCTGCTGTGCAGAGTGATTTAGCACAGCAAATGACAAAAGATCCGTATCAATTTGACTTCCTCAATCTGAGAGAGAAATTTGACGAGCGAGACATCGAAGATGAATTGGTGAACAATGTGACACGTTTCCTCTTGGAACTCGGAAAAGGCTTCTCGTATATGGGCAGACAATTCCGTTTGGAGGTAGGACAACAGGAATTCTTCCCAGACTTGTTGTTTTACAATGCCCACCTCCATGCCTATGTAGTCATAGAGCTAAAAGCCCAGTCGTTCCATCCATCATTCTTGGGACAACTAAGTTTCTATGTATCTGCCATCAACCACCAATTCAAGACCGAAATAGACAATCCTACCATTGGCCTGCTTATCTGTAAGGACAAAGACAACGTAGTGGCTAAATATGCCTTGGAGTCATACAAGGAACCAATGGGTATATCGGAATATCAGCTCTCCAAACTCTTCCCGAAAGACTTCAAATCATCTATGCCGACTATCGAGGAATTGGAAAATGAGTTGAAAGATAACTAAAAGTAACGGAACTGTTTTTGCATGAAAAATAACCACTGAAAGTGTGCTTTTTTTAAGATAAGACAGGGTGTTGTTCTTCTCGCCCGCTTTGTTGAAGTCAGGTTGGGTTAGCCCGGGAATGGAAAGGGGGAGGCAATTATTTTAGGAAGAAAATTGTTGTAGTTTGAAAAAAGTTTGTAACTTTGCAACCCAAATGTGTAGTTTAGAGCCACTTAAGATAGATTTAAAAGGTCTGAAGCAAGGGCTTAATAGCTTTGAATTCGACCTTGATGATGCTTACTTCAAGGCGATAGACGCCCCGGAAGTTCATCGTGGCAACGTCCACTTGGCGTTGTCGGTAGAGCGTGTGGGCGATTTTTTCACATTTGTGTTTAAGGAAAAAGGCGTTGTGGTCATTCCTTGCGATATCTGTTTGGACGATATGGAACAGGAGATAGAAGCAGAAAACGAATTGGCCGCAAAGTTTGGAGAAGAATACTCAGAAGGCGACGACTGCGTGATTGTGGCCGAGAACGAAGGAATGCTCGATATTGCGTGGCTCGCTTACGAATTTATAGCTTTGGCCATCCCCATCAGGCACGTACACACACCTGGAAAGTGTAACCCTGCCATGATAAGTGTGATAGAACAGCACACTGCCGCCCGAAGCGGTGAGGCGATGGAAGAGACTGTGGATCCGCGCTGGAGTAAACTTCAAAATCTGAAATTGGAAGAATAAAAACATTAAAAATTTTAAGAAAAAATGGCACATCCTAAAAGAAGACAGTCAAAGACTCGTACACTTAAAAGAAGAACTCACGATAAGGCAGTAGCCCCCACATTGGCATTATGCCCCAATTGCGGTGCTTATTATGTCTATCACACGGTATGTCCTACTTGTGGCTATTATCGTGGAAAAGTTGCTATCGTAAAGGAAGTAGCAGAATAATCAATGGAAAAAATCAACGCGATAATCACTGGCATTGGTGGTTATGTTCCCGACTATATCCTCAATAACGAGGAATTGTCGCGGATGGTAGACACCAGTGACGAGTGGATTACGACACGTGTTGGCATTAAGGAACGTCACATCCTGACAGAAGAAGGTCTGGGAACAAGCTATATGGCCCGTAAGGCTGCCAAGCAGCTTCTTCAGAAGACCGGTGTCGATCCAGACACCATTGATGCATTGATTGTGACCACCACCACTCCCGACTACAAGTTTCCCTCCACCGCTTCCATTGTCTTGGGCAAGTTAGGTCTGAAGAACGCCTTTGCTTTCGACTTTGAGGCAGCATGTTGCGGATTCCTCTATTCGTTGGACGTGGCTGCATCGATGATTCAGAGCGGACGCTACAAGAAGATTATCGTCATCGGGGCAGACAAGATGTCGTCGCTGGTCGACTATACCGACCGCCAGACCTGTGTGCTCTTCGGCGATGGTGCCGGTGCTGTGCTTGTTGAGGCAACCACTGAGGAGAATGTGGGCGTGCGCGATTCCTATCTTCGCACCGATGGCAAGGGCTTGCCGTTCCTCCACATGAAGGCAGGTGGTTCTGTTTGTCCAGCTTCAAGGTTCACAGTCGACCATCGTCTTCACTACCTCTATCAGGAGGGGCGCACCGTCTTCCGCTATGCCGTTACCAACATGAGCAACGATGTGGTGGAGATAATGAAGCGCAACAACCTTACTGACGCCGATGTCAAGTGGGTGGTTCCCCACGAAGCCAATCTGCGCATTATAGAAGCGGTGGCCAAGCGTGCGGAGATTTCTCTGGACAAGGTAATGATCAACATCGACCGTTACGGCAATACCAGTGCTGCCACCATCCCATTGGCATTATGGGACAACGAGCACCGTTTGCATAAAGGCGACAACGTCATCTTCACCGCTTTCGGTGCAGGTTTTGTTCATGGAGCCTCTTTCTATAAGTGGGCATACGATGGCGAGAATGTAGGAAAATAGCGAAAGGCATCCTTTCCTTTCGTTCAATGCAGACCATAAAATTAAGAGGTGCTCTTCTGGAAAGTCAAGGGCACCTCTTTTTGTCTTTAGTCTTGAAAACCGTTAAAACTAAGAACATTCTTTGCGGCAGACAAGACAATATCTCGTGAAAATAGTTATCTTTGCAGCAAAGTAGGATTTAAGATGAAGCACAAGGCAGGATTTGTAAATATTGTAGGCAACCCCAATGTGGGCAAGTCCACACTGATGAATCAGTTGGTAGGCGAACGCATCAGCATAGCCACCTTTAAAGCTCAAACCACGCGTCACCGCATCATGGGCATCGTCAACACGGAAGACATGCAAATCGTCTTTTCCGACACCCCTGGTGTGTTGAAACCCAACTACAAGATGCAGGAGATGATGCTGGCCTTCTCGGAGAGTGCCCTCGCCGATGCCGATATCCTGCTCTACGTCACCGATGTGGTGGAAGACCCCGAGAAAAATCAGGACTTCCTCGACAAGGTAAGGAAGATGACCATACCCGTGCTTCTGCTCATCAACAAGATTGACGAAAGCGACCAGAAGAAGCTGATCTCCCTTGTCGAGAAATGGCATTCGTTGCTACCTAAAGCCGAAATCCTTCCCCTCTCCGCCAAAAACAAGTTTGGCATAGACGTTCTGTTGAAGCGCATCAAGGAGTTGCTGCCCGAGAGTCCCGCCTTTTTCGACAAAGACCAGCTCACCGACAAACCCGCCCGCTTCTTTGTGTCTGAAATCATTCGTGAGAAGATATTGCGCTACTACGACAAGGAGATACCCTATTCGGTAGAGGTGGGTGTGGAGCGTTTCAAGGAGGAAGACAAACTCATCCACATCAATGCCGTCATCTATGTAGAGCGCGACTCCCAGAAAGGCATCATCATCGGCCATCAGGGGCAGGCGCTAAAGAAAGTCTCTACCGAGGCACGGCGTTCGTTAGAGAAGTTCTTCGGCAAGAAGATATTTTTGGAAACCTTTGTGAAAGTAGATAAAGACTGGCGCAATTCTCAGAAAGAGTTGAACCAGTTTGGTTATAACCCCGAGTAACTGAGCCGGTGGGCCTATGCCGGCTTTTTATGCTCTTACCCTCAACTGTATGCGAGGGGAATAAAAATTTTTATAGTTTATGGCAAATTTAGTAGCTATTGTAGGACGTCCCAATGTAGGAAAGTCCACGTTGTTCAACCGTTTGACCCAAAGCCGTCGTGCCATTGTCAGCGATACCGCCGGCACCACCCGCGACCGGCAGTATGGCAAGTGTTCTTGGAATGGACGCGAATTTTCTGTTGTAGACACCGGAGGCTGGGTGGTGAAAAGCGACGACATCTTTGAAGATGCCATCCGCCGTCAGGTCATTGTAGCCACCGAAGAGGCCGATCTGGTCTTGTTTCTGGTGGATATAGAGACGGGAGTCACCGACTGGGACGAGGACGTAGCCCAAATCTTGCGCCGTTCAGGCCTTCCCATTGTGTTGGTGGCCAATAAGGTCGACAACAGTGCCAACTATTATCAAGCCGCCGAGTTCTATAAGTTGGGGTTGGGCGAACCTCAATGCATCAGCGCCGCCACAGGAGGAGGCACCGGCGACCTGTTGGATCTTATACTGACAAAACTTCAGGATTTGCCCGACGATGAGGTACAGGAAGACATTCCTCGTTTTGCCGTTGTGGGCCGCCCCAACGCCGGCAAGAGCAGCATCATCAATGCCTTTATCGGAGAAGACCGCAACATCGTCACCGAGATTGCCGGCACTACTCGTGACAGCATCTACACCCGTTACACCAAGTTCGGCTTCGACTTCTATTTGGTAGACACCGCCGGCATCCGCCGCAAGAACAAGGTGACTGAAGACCTCGAGTTCTACAGCGTGATGCGTTCCATCCGTGCCATCGAAAATTCCGACGTATGCATCTTAATGATCGATGCCACAAGAGGTATAGAGTCGCAGGATATGAACATCTTCCAGCTCATCCAGAAAAACAATAAGTCGTTGGTGGTGGTAGTCAACAAGTGGGACTTGGTTGCTGACAAGTCGCAGATAGCCATCAACACCTTTGAGGCCGCCATCCGTCGGCGCATGGCACCGTTTGTAGACTTCCCCATCGTGTTTGCTTCAGCCCTCACCAAACAGCGTATCTTCAAGGTGCTTGAGACGGCAAAACAGGTCTACCTCAATCGCGAGATACACATCGGTACAAACAAACTCAACGAGGTGATGCTGCCTATCATCGAGGCTACACCCCCACAGTCGATCAAGGGAAAATACATCAAAATAAAGTATTGCTCGCAGCTGCCCAACACCCAGATACCCTCTTTCGTGTTCTATGCCAACCTTCCGCAGTATGTGAAAGAACAATACCGCCGTTTTCTGGAAAACAAGATACGCGAAAATTGGTCGTTGCACGGATGTCCCATCAATGTGTTCATCCGTCAAAAGTAGTCTTATATAGCAAAGGGGGCTATGCCAAATGTTTGGCATAGCCCCCTTTGCTTTCTGTTTCAAGCAAGCTATTCTTCTTCCATTTCCACCTCTTTCACCTTTTTAAACAAGTCGGAGGCAAACACCAGATCGTTCAGCTTTTGGTTGTGCGAGTTGATGACGGTCTCCTTGTTGCCCTGCCATTCCTTTTTTCCGTCACAGATGAATATGATGTTCTCGCCAATGCCCATTACCGAGTTCATGTCGTGGGTGTTGATGATGGTGGTGATGTGATACTCTTTGGTGATGCTTGAGAGCAAGTCGTCAATCACCAGAGAGGTCTTTGGGTCCAAGCCAGAGTTGGGCTCGTCGCAGAAGAGGTATTTCGGGTTCATCACCACGGCACGTGCTATGGCCACACGCTTTTGCATACCTCCCGAAATCTCCCCCGGATATTTGTTTTCGGCCCCCGTCAGGTTCACCCTGTCGAGACACTCTTGGGCGCGTTGTTGTCGTTCGCGGAAAGTCATATTGCTGAACATGTCAAGTGGAAAGCGCACGTTCTCTATCACCGAAAGAGAATCGAACAGGGCAGCCCCCTGGAAAATCATTCCCATTTCGCGCCGCATGAGAATCTTGTCTTTCTTGCTCATCGACACAAAGTTGCGTCCGTCATATAGCACTTCGCCCTTGGTGGGTTCCAACAGTCCGACGAGCGTACGCATCAGCACCGTTTTTCCAGCCCCACTCTGTCCGATGATAAGGTTGGTCTTCCCGTCCTCGAACGTGGTGCTGATGTCTTTCAGCACCTCCTTGTTGCCAAAACTCTTGTAAATGTGTTGTACTTCTATCATGAGAGAACTTGTGTTAGGAAAACGTCACTGAACAAAATCAATACACTCGAGCTGACCACGGCGTCCGTCGATGCTTTTCCCACTTCCACCGAACCGCCCTTTACCGTATAGCCGAAATAGGAGGAAACGCTCGAAATGATGAAAGCAAAGAAGAGACTCTTGATAATGCTCATCCAGACGAACCAAGCGTTGAAGTCGTGTTGTAGGCCAGCTGTAAGGTCTTCGGGGCTGAGCACATGACCCACGTAGGCTGTGGCATATGCTCCGACGATGCCGGTGGCAGACGAAAATATCACCAGGAAAGGCATGATGGTGATGAGACCCAACATCTTGGGCAGGATAAGGTAGCATGCCGAGTTGACCCCCATTATTTCGAGAGCGTCAATTTGTTGCGTCACCCGCATCGTTCCCAATTCGGAAGCAATGTTCGAACCCACTTTGCCCGATAATATCAAGCACATAATGGAACTGGAAAACTCCAGCAGCATAATTTCCCTGGTGGTATAGCCCGACACCCAATGGGGCATCCATGGGCTTTGGATGTTCAGTTTCATCTGGATGCAGATGACGGCACCGATAAAGAAGCTGATGAGAAGGACAATGCCGATGGAGTTGACCCCCAACTGCGTCATCTCCTTTACATAGCTTTTCAAGAACATTCTCATTCGCTCGGGACGGGAGAACGAACGCCCCATCAGGATGAGGTAGTTACCAAAGGTGGTAAGCCATTTTACGATTAGCATATTTTGCTCTGTGTCTATTCTGTTATGTTTGCAAAATTAACCAAAATCCTATAAAAAACTGCAACTTCTTCAATAGTTTTTAACCGGATGGCAATTATTAGCGTTTATTTTGCTAATTTTGTACACTCAAAAGATCTATAAGCAATGAGCGAAACAGAAGTTGTGCAAGCCCGTCCCGACGAACAGTTTGTTTTGCGCACCGAAGGACTGGTAAAGCGTTATGGCAAACGCACCGTGGCCAACGGCGTGAGCATTCATGTGCGTCAGGGAGAGATAGTGGGGTTGCTGGGGCCTAATGGTGCTGGCAAGACCACCAGTTTCTATATGACCACCGGACTGATAGTGCCAAATGCTGGCCACGTCTACATCAACGATGAAGACATTACCAAGTTTCCCGTCTACAAGCGTGCTCGCAAGGGCATTGGCTACCTTCCTCAGGAAGCCAGTGTGTTCCGCAAGATGAGCGTGGAAGACAACATCATGTCGGTGTTGGAAATGACCAAGCTGTCACGGCAGGAACGCATAGACAAGATGGAAAGCCTTATAGCAGAGTTCCGCTTGGAGAAAGTGCGCAAGAACATGGGCGACCGCCTGTCAGGTGGAGAGCGTCGCCGCACCGAGATAGCCCGTTGTCTGGCCATCAACCCGAAGTTTATCATGCTGGACGAACCCTTTGCCGGTGTCGACCCTATTGCGGTGGAAGATATTCAGCACATTGTCTGGCAGCTCAAGTTCCGCAACATCGGTATCTTGATAACCGACCACAATGTGCATGAAACCCTCAATATCACCGACAGGGCCTATCTGTTGTTTGAAGGGCGCATCCTTTTCCACGGCACCCCCGAAGAACTGGCGGCCAACAAGATAGTGAAAGAGAAATATTTGGGAGCCGACTTCAAGTTGGAGAAAAAAGATTTTCAGCTCCTGGACGAACGTAAACGGGCACAGGAGAAAGCCGAAGAAGTTGGTTAAAAAATATTTTTTCCACCTTTTCTATTAGGTAGTTAAGTAAATATTAAGTACTTTTGCAGTTCCTTTGCAACTTGGAATAACAAATATAAAGAAAATAAAACAATGAACATTTCATTTGAAAATCCCGACAAAATCAATGGTCTGTTGACTATTGTTGTCGAAGAGTCAGATTACAAAGCAGATGTCGAGAAGACACTAAAGGACTATCGCAAGCGTGCCAATGTCCCCGGATTCCGTCCCGGTCAGGTGCCTATGGGAATGGTGAAACGCCAGTATGGCACAGCCGTAAAGGTAGATGTGGTCAACAAGTTCTTGGGCGAACAGCTTCAGAAATATGTAGTTGACAACAAAATCAAGATGTTGGGTCAGCCCTTGGCTAAGGAAGGCGGCGAGCCTGTAGACTTGGAAAAACCGGCACCTTACACGTTTGAATTTGAAATTGCCGTAGCTCCTGAGTTTGAAGCTAAACTCTCAGGCAAAGACAAGATAGACTATTATGACATCAAGGTGGACGACAAGCTCATCGACCAACAGGTAGATATGTTTGCCAACCGCGCTGGCCATTATGTAAAAGCCGAACAATACGATTCTACCCAGCGTGATATGCTCAAGGGCGACCTGCGCGAACTCGATGAAAACGGCAATACCCTCGAGGGTGGCGTTACCGTAGAAAGCGCAGTCCTGATGCCTGAATACATCAAGGTGGACGACCAAAAGAAGCTTTTTGACGGTGCCAAGGTGGGTGACATCATCACATGGAATCCCCGTAAGGCCTATCCTGACAACGATAGCGAGATAGCTTCGCTGCTGAAGGTAGAAAAAGACAAGGTGGGCGAGCACACTGGTGACTTCAGCTATCAGGTAACTGAGGTGCAACGCTTTGAAAAGGCCGAGGTGAATGCCGAACTTTGGGAAGGCGTCTACGGCAAGGAGTCGGGCATCAAGGACGAAGCTGGCTTCCGTGAGGCCATTGCCAAAGGCTTGAAAGGACAGTTGGAAGGCGATTCCGACTATAAGTTTATGCAAGACGTGCGTGCTCATGTCGAAAAGAAGATTGGCAAGCTGGAATATCCTGAGCAGTTGCTCAAGCGCATCATGCTGGCCAACAACAAAGACAAAGATCAGGAGTTTGTTGATAAAAACTACGACCAGAGCATCAAGGAACTCACCTGGAGCATGGCTAAAGAGCAGTTGGCACAGGCACAAAACATCAAGGTGGAAGACGCCGATGTGCTTGCAGCAGCCAAAGAGATGGCACGTGCACAGTTTGCTATGTACGGCATGAACAACGTTCCCGAGGAGTATGTAGACAACTTTGCCAAAGAGCAGTTGAAAAAACGTGAGAATGTAGACCGTTTTGTAGACCGTGCCCTTGACACAAAGCTTGCAGCCGCTCTGAAGAATGTTGTGAAGTTAAATCATAAAGAAGTTGATATTGAAGAATTTAACAAGATGATGGGCGAATAATTGCCTGATTTTTAAAAAATCTTCTTTTTTTGAAGAGGTTGTCGACTATTTTTCTTATCTTTGTGTTATGAAAGGTAGAAAAGGGTGGACAACCTCTTTTTATTTTACACGAATTTGAAAGGAAAGAAACAATGAACGATTTCAGAAAATATGCTACGCAACACCTTGGTATGAACGGTTTGGTGCTTGATGAAGTGATGAAGGCACAGGCCCACTATATGAATCCTTACATTTTGGAAGAACGCCAACTCAACGTCACCCAGATGGACGTCTATTCTCGCTTGATGATGGATCGCATTATCTTCCTCGGATCTGAAGTGGACGACTATGCAGCCAACACCTTGCAGGCCCAGTTGCTCTACCTCGACTCGGTGGACAGTGGCAAGGATATCTCTATTTACATCAATTCCCCCGGCGGAAGCGTTACGGCCGGCTTGGGCATCTACGACACCATGCAGTTTATTTCGAGCGATGTGGCTACCATCTGTACGGGAATGGCGGCCAGTATGGCAGCCGTGCTCTTAGTGGCAGGTGCCGAAGGAAAACGCTCTGCGTTGCCTCATAGCCGTGTGATGATACACCAGCCCCTTGGCGGTGTGCAAGGCCAAGCCTCGGATATTGAGATTGAAGCCAAGGAAATACAGAAGTTCAAGAAAGAACTCTACACCATCATCAGCAACCATTCGCACACGCCCTACGAAAAGGTATGGCAAGATAGCGACCGCAACTATTGGATGACAGCCCAGGAAGCGAAGGAATATGGAATGATTGACCAAGTGTTGGAACGCAAAAAGTAAGAAATAGACAATGCCAAAGAAGAAAGTTTGCAGTTTCTGCGGAAGAAGTGAAGACGAAGTCCGGCTGCTTATCACAGGTGTGAACGGCTTTATCTGCGACAGTTGCATCCAGCAGGCTTATGATATAGCTCAGGAGATGCACGCCTATGATAGCGAAGGTGGAGAGCGGAAGCCGTTCCAACTGAAGAAAGTGCCCAAGCCGGTAGAGATAAAAAAATATCTGGATGAGTATATCATCGGGCAGGATGAGGCTAAACGCTATCTTTCGGTAGCCGTCTACAACCATTACAAGCGTCTGCAACAACCCGAAACCGACGATGGCGTAGAGATAGAAAAGAGCAACATCATCATGGTGGGCTCTACCGGAACCGGAAAGACCCTGATGGCCCGCACCATTGCCAAACTGCTCGATGTGCCGTTCACCATTGTGGATGCAACGGTGTTTACCGAAGCTGGCTATGTGGGCGAAGATGTGGAAAGCATCCTGTCACGCCTGTTGCAGGTGGCCAACTACGACCTGCCCTCAGCCGAAAGGGGCATTGTCTTCATTGACGAGATAGACAAGATAGCCCGTAAGAGCGACAATCCCAGCATTACACGTGATGTGAGCGGTGAGGGCGTACAGCAAGGTTTGCTGAAACTGCTGGAAGGAACCATGGTGAACGTACCCCCTAAAGGTGGACGTAAGCATCCCGATCAGGACTATATACACGTCAACACGCGCAACATCCTGTTCATCTGCGGCGGTGCCTTTGATGGCATAGAACAAAAGATTGCACAACGTCTCAACACCCATGTGGTGGGCTTCAACTCGGTACAGTCGGTGGCCAAGATAGACAAGAAAGACTTGATGAAGTATGTCTTGCCACAAGACTTGAAGTCGTTTGGACTGATACCCGAAATCATCGGCCGTCTGCCGGTGCTTACCTATCTCAATCCGTTGGACCGTGAAGCCCTCAAGCGCATCCTTGTAGAGCCCAAGAACTCCATTGTAAAACAGTATGAAAAGCTGTTTGATATGGACGGCATCAAGCTCACGTTCGACCCCGAGGTGCTCGACTTTGTGGTAGACAAAGCCGTAGAGTACAAGCTCGGAGCGCGAGGACTGCGCAGCATTGTTGAAAGCATGATGACCGATGCCATGTTTGAAGCACCCTCCAAACGGGTCAAGACCTTTAACGTGACGCTCGATTATGCCAAACAGCATTTGGATTATGCCAAGCCACATTTGGCTACAGCTTCCGATGAAGTATCGGTTTAGCGTTTAAACCTACAAAAGGAAGAGCCTCGACGGATTGTTGCCGGCAAGAGACCTTCCTTTCCTTCCCGACAAACTAAGAAAAACAACAAGATAGATCTGACCATAAACACATGATGAAGGACGTTAATTTGACACAGCAGTTGAAGCATTATTTCGGCTTCGACTCGTTCAAGGGTGACCAGGAAGCCATTATACGTAATGTTCTTGCAGGTAAAGATACGTTTGTGTTAATGCCTACGGGAGGAGGCAAGAGCCTTTGTTACCAGTTGCCATCCCTTTTGGTGGAGGGAACAGCCATTGTAGTGTCACCATTGATAGCCTTGATGAAGAATCAGGTAGACGTTATCAATGGCATGAGCGAGGAGGATGGGGTGGCCCATTTCCTGAATTCCTCTCTTAAGAAAGCATCGATAGACCAGGTTAAGGCCGACATTGTGTCAGGAAAGACCAAACTGTTGTATGTGGCCCCCGAGTCGTTGAACAAAGAAGAGAATATCGCTTTCTTCAAGTCGGTGCACATCAGCTTCTATGCCATTGACGAAGCCCACTGTATATCTGAGTGGGGACACGATTTCCGTCCGGAATACAGAAAAATACGTAATGCTGTCGAGGAGATTGGGCGCGCCCCCATCATTGCCCTTACAGCCACAGCTACCGACAAGGTGCGCACCGATATCAAGAAAAGTTTGGGTATTGAAAACGCTACCGAGTTCAAGAGTTCGTTCAACCGTCCCAACCTCTACTATGAAGTTCGTCCAAAGACGAAAGACATAGACCGCCAAATCATCATGTTTATCAAGCAACACCCCGGCAAGAGTGGTATCATCTATTGTCTGTCGCGCAAGAAGGTGGAGGAGTTGTCGGCCGTCTTGCAAGCCAACGATATTAAGGCTGCGCCTTACCATGCCGGACTGGAACCAGAGAAACGTTCGGAAACGCAAGACGACTTCCTGATGGAAAAGATAGACGTCATTGTGGCCACCATCGCCTTTGGCATGGGCATCGACAAGCCCGATGTGCGTTTTGTCATCCACTACGACATTCCCAAGAGTCTGGAAGGTTATTATCAGGAAACTGGTCGTGCTGGCAGAGATGGAGAAGAAGGTATCTGTTTGGCCTTCTATTCACGCAAAGACCTAAAAAAGCTGGAGAAGTTTATGGAGAATAAGCCGGTGGCCGAACAAGACATCGGCAAGCAATTGCTGCAGGAAACCGAAGCCTATGCCGAATCGTCGGTCTGCCGACGCAAGGTGTTGCTCCATTACTTTGGCGAAGACTATCCCAAAGACAACTGCGGCATGTGTGACAACTGTCGCCACCCCAAGACCAAGGTGGAAGGGAAAGATGCCCTGCTGATCGTGCTGACGTCCGTGAAGGTGTTGAAAGAAAACTTCCAGCAAGAGTATGTGATAGACTTCATAAAGGGTAGGGGAACCGATGATGTCAAGGCACACCACCACGACAAACTGGAAGAATTTGGCGCAGGAGAAGACCTTGACGTGAAGTTGTGGAACCCTACCATCCGTCAGGCCCTCATCGCAGGCTACTTGAAGAAAGACGTAGAGAGCTATGGCTTGCTCAAGTTGACAGCGGCAGGAAAGGCGTTCATCAAGCACCCATCTTCCTTCATGATAGTGATGGATGCAGAATTTAGCGATTCCGACTATGAAGAAGAGACCGAAGGAGCCACTTCGGTGTTGGACGAAGAATTGTTCTCGATGCTGAAAGACCTCCGCAAAAAGATGGCACGCCGTCTGCAGATACCCCCATATGTCATCTTCCAAGACGTCTCGCTCGACCAAATGGCCACGATGTATCCTACCACCGAGGAAGAACTTGTCAATATTCAAGGTGTGGGAGTGGGAAAAGCCAAACGCTACGGCAAGGAGTTTTGCCAACTCATCAAGGCCCATTGTGAGGAGAACGGCATAGAACGTCCCGAAGTGCTGCGTGTCAAGACCGTGGCGAAGCGGTCTATGCAGAAAGTGAAAATCATTCAGAACATCGACCTGCAGGTGCCCCTCGACGACATTGCACGCGCTGACGGACTGGAGCTTTGCGAACTGATAGACAAAATAGAGGAAATTGTATATAGCGGTACAAAAATTAATATCGACTATTATATAGAAGCTGAATATGACGACGACCAGGTGGACGATATCTACGACTATTTTATGAATAGCGATACCGATAGCCTGGATGCAGCCTACGACGAGTTGGATGAAGACTACTCGGAAGAAGAAATACGTCTGGTACGCATCAAGTTCTTGTCGGAAATGGCCAACTGAGCAACCCCTTTTCCGGTTGTTTTAAACAGATGTTGTATGGCTTTTTAAGTTGCTGATAGTAAATAACTTAAAAACAGCCGTTCAAAACACGGCATATTACCGCCTAAAAGCGGCTCTGTTACAAGCTAAAACACGGTGTTTTAGAAGGTAACGGAGCCGCTTTTGTTTTGCTACCACCGGCAGCACAAACAAAGACAGGAGAAATGCGGCCGCGTTAAATAGCATTAATGGGCCATAGAAAAAAGGAACAAACGGTTCGGTAAGTGGAAATTTATTGTTAAATTTGCACGCAATAAATTTCTTTATACATATTATGTCATCATTTGTTGCAGATAAAATAGTGATGGACGGTCTCACTTTCGACGACGTCCTTTTGATTCCTGCTTATTCAGAGGTGCTACCCAAAGAGGTAAAGTTGCAAACCAAGTTCTCTCGTCACATTGACTTGAACGTGCCGTTCGTGACGGCAGCGATGGATACCGTAACCGAAGCGTCTATGGCCATTGCCATTGCTCGGGAAGGCGGCATCGGTGTGATACATAAAAACATGACCATTGACGAACAAGCCCGTCAGGTGGCTATCGTGAAACGTGCCGAGAACGGTATGATATACGATCCTGTCACCATTCGCCGCGGTCGTACCGTCAAGGACGCCCTTGACATTATGAGTGAATATCACATTGGCGGCATTCCTGTGGTGGACGAAGAAAACCACCTTGTGGGCATCGTCACCAACCGCGACTTGCGCTTCGAACGTCACATGGACAAGCTCATTGATGAGGTGATGACCAGCGAAAACCTCGTTACCACCAAGCGTCAGACCGACCTTGCTGAAGCAGCACAGATTCTGCAAGAGAACAAAATAGAGAAACTGCCGGTGGTAGACAAAGACAACCACTTGGAAGGACTTATCACCTATAAAGACATAACGAAAGCCAAAGACAAGCCTATGGCCTGCAAAGACGAAAAAGGTCGTTTGCGCGTAGCAGCAGGCGTGGGCGTCACCTCAGACACCTTGCAGCGTGCTCAAGCCCTTGTTGAGGCTGGTGCCGACGCTATTGTCATTGATACAGCACATGGCCATTCGGCAGGCGTGATACAGAAGTTGCGTGAGGTGAAAGCAGCCTTCCCCAATATAGACATTGTGGTAGGCAATGTAGCTACAGGCGAAGCTGCACGGCTCTTGGTAGAGAACGGTGCTGACGCCATAAAGGTAGGTATAGGCCCTGGCAGCATTTGTACCACACGTGTGGTAGCCGGTGTAGGTGTTCCACAGTTGTCAGCCGTCTATGATGTCTACTCTGCCCTGAAAGGCACAGGCGTGCCATTGATAGCCGATGGCGGATTGCGCTATTCTGGCGATGTTGTAAAGGCATTGGCAGCAGGCGGATCGTGTGTGATGATTGGTTCGTTGGTGGCAGGAACAGAAGAAAGCCCTGGTGATACTATCATCTTCAACGGCCGTAAGTTTAAGGCCTACCGTGGTATGGGCTCTCTTGAAGCAATGGAGCAAAAGAACGGATCGAAAGACCGCTATTTCCAAAGCGACACCAAGGATGTAAAGAAGCTTGTTCCGGAAGGCATCGCAGGGCGCGTACCTTACAAAGGCACCGTTCAGGAAGTGATCTACCAGTTGATAGGTGGTCTTCGTTCGGGAATGGGCTATTGTGGTGCAGCCACTATTTCTGCCCTGCATGAGGCGAAGTTTACCCGCATCACAAATGCAGGAGTGCTGGAAAGCCATCCGCATGACATCACTATCACCAGCGAAGCACCCAACTATTCAAGGCACGAATAAAAGTGGACGCTTCCACGTGAAAAGGAAACAATAACTGAAAATAGAATAAAGAATGAGAATAAAAACTTTATTGGCGGTCTTGTTGCTCGGATCTCTGACGGCATTTGCCCAGAAAGACCCCACCATTATGACCATCAACGGCCAGCCGGTTAGCCGGTCGGAATTTGAATATTCCTATAACAAGAACAATGCCGAAGGCGTTATCGACAAGAAGTCGGTGGACGAATATGTAGACCTGTTCATCAACTACAAGTTGAAAGTGCAGGCTGCTTTGGATGCACACCTTGACACCTTGACATCGTTCAAGAAAGAGTTTCTGAGCTATCGCGACCAACAGGTGCGCCAATCCTTTGCTTCAGACGAAGATATGGAAGAAGCCGCCAAGAAGTATTATAACAACTTGAAATCACAGATAGGTCCGCGTGGCCTGTTTGTAGCATCACACATCTTGATAAGAACACCGCAGAACGCTACCGACGAGCAGATGAAAGCTGCCAAGGAGCGCATCGACTCAGTCTATAATGTGCTGAAAGGTGGAGCCGACTTCGCAGAAGTGGCCCGCAAGGTGTCTGAAGACCCAGGTTCGGCACGGCAAGGTGGACTGTTGCCCAAGATGGGGCCAGGCCAGACGGTGAAGGAGTTTGAGGACGTAGCCTACTCGTTGAACAACGGAGAGCTGAGCCAACCCTTCAAATCGCCTTTTGGCTACCACATCATCAAGATGGTAGAACGTTGCCAACTGGATCCTTACGACTCTTTGCGTACCAACATTCTCCACTTCTTCGAGGCCCGCAATTACCGCAACAAGGTGGCTGAGGACAACGTGAAGAAACTGGCAGAGGAACAACACACCACCACAGAGGCTCTTTATGACGAGCGTGTGAAAGAGTTGGAAGCAAAAGACGACGACTTGAAGAACCTTGTGCGTGAATATCACGACGGACTGTTGTTGTTTGAAATCAGCAACCGGCTGGTATGGGATAAGGCTGCCAAGGACGAAGTAGGCTTGGAAAAGTACTTCAAAAAGAACAGAAAACGCTATGCATGGGATGCTCCCCGCTTTAAAGGCATTGCCTATCATGTGAAGCAAAAGGGCGACTTGCAAGCTGTTCGTGACTGTATTAAGAATGTACCCTTCAAAGATTGGGGCGAAACCCTCAGAAAGTCGTTCAACAACGACTCTACTATCCGCATACGCGTAGAGAAGGGCATCTTCAAAAAAGGAGACAACTCGTTGGTGGACAAGGAAGTGTTTGGCATTGCCGGCAACGTGAATCCCCGGAAAGACTATCCTTACGAGACCACGTATGGCAAGAAGCTGAAAGCCCCCGAGTGTATGGACGATGTGCGTGGACAGGTGACTGCCGACTATCAAGACGAGTTGGAACGCCAGTGGGTAGATAGTTTGCGCAAGAAGTACCAGGTGTCGGTCAACAAGGAAGTCCTTGCCACCGTCAACAAGCATTAATGACGACAGACGTTTCATAGTAAATGAACTTTCATGAATAAAGCATATAAGATTTTTGGCGGCTTTTTGTCATTGCTCGTGGTGGGCGGTCTAAGCGCTCATACCGGACGGATGGGTAGCCAGATGTTCACCAACGACTCGGTAAGCAGCGATGCTCCACAGGGCTCGGTGATAGACGAAGTGATTTGGGTGGTTGGCGATGAACCTATCTTGAAGTCGGATGTCGAGAACATGCGTTTGCAGGGACAGCAAGAAGGCATGAAGTGGTTTGACCGCCCCGAGTGTTCTATACCCGAACAGTTGGCCGTTCAAAAACTCTTTTTGCATCAGGCAGCCATCGATAGTATCGAGGTGACAGAAAGCGAAATTACGCAAGGGGTAGACCAACAAATCAACTATTGGCTCTCGTTGCCCATCATAGGCGGTTCGAAAGAAAAGCTTGAGCAGTATCAGCACAAGAGCATCACACAGATGCGTCTGGACCTGCACGATGACTTCAAGAACAGTCAGTTGGTACACAAGATGCAGCAGAAGCTGGTGGAAGACGTGAAAGTGTCACCGGCTGAGGTGCGTGCTTATTTCAGCAAGTTGCCCAAAGACAGCATACCAATAGTTCCTACCACGGTGGAAGTGGAAATTCTGACGCGAACACCAAAGATAGCACCAGAAGAAGTCAATCGCATCAAGGACCAATTGCGTGACTATACCGACCGTGTGACCAAAGGCGAGACCTCGTTTGCCACCCTGGCCCGTCTCTATTCGGAAGACCCAGGTTCGGCACGTATGGGCGGTGAGCTCGGCTATACTGGGCGTGGAATGCTTGACCCCGCATTTGCAGCGGTGGCTTTCAACCTAACCGACCCTAATAAGATTTCAAAGGTGGTGGAAACAGAGTTCGGCTATCACATCATACAGTTGATAGACAAGCGCGGAGACAAGATAAACTGCCGTCACATCCTGCTGAAACCACACGTGAGCGACGAGGCCATTGAAAAGGCTAAATTGCGTCTTGACTCCATTGCTACGGACATTCGGGCAGACAAGTTCACCTTTGAGTCGGCAACAGAGTATCTGTCGGACGACAAAGACACCAAGGCTAACAATGGGCTGATGGTGAATTCATCGGAAAACGAGCGCACATCGCGCTTCCGTATGCAAGACCTGCCAAGCGAAGTGGCCAAAGTGGTGGATACACTGAAAGTGGGTGAAGTCTCAAGGTCGTTCCAAATGACCAATAGCAGAGGAAAAACGGTGTGTGCCATTGTGAAACTCAAGAGTAGGATAGACGAGCACCGCGCCACGATAACGGAAGACTTCCAAGTGATGCAGGACGTCGTGACCGCCAAGCGCAAGCAAGAAATCATACACGACTGGGTGGTGAAAAAGGTGAAAGACACTTATGTAAATATAAGTCCCGACTACCGTAACTGCAGATTTGAATACGAAGGATGGATTAAATGAGCCTAAGATATAGACAAAACTCTTTAACAGGCGGGCACAGAGTCATCACATTGTTGGTTCTGTGCCTGTTTGGCTTGTGCCTGTCACAACCAGTGTGGGGCCAGAAGAAACAACGGAAACCGGCCCAGCAGGAAGATCGCATCTTCTTGGACCATGCCGACGATTTGAGATATGACGACCATGTCATGCCAGGAGTGCAACGACTGAAAGGAAATGTACGTTTCCGTTACCAAGACTCACGCCTCTCTTGCGATAGTGCCTATTTCAATCAGCGCGCCAAGACCTTTCAGGCGTTTGGCCATGTAAAGGTGAACAGGACAGGAGGTATCACTCTCTCGTGTGCTCGACTGACCTATAACGGTTTTTCGCAACTCATACAAGCGCGTAAGCAAGTGGTGCTGACACAACCGGGGCGCTCACTTCATTGTGACAGCTTGGACTATAACCAAGCAACGGGACAGGCCAACTATTTCGGTGGGCGAGGACGACTGGTGGCAGGAGCTACAACAGTTTTGGCGGACGTGGGCGACTATAACACCAACACGAAAGATGCCAACTTCTCGGGAAATGTGATAATGCAGAATCCCAAATACCGCATAACAACTCCTACACTGCATTATAATACCAACACAGGGGTGGCTCACGTGCAAGGGAAGTCGGTGATACATTCGGCCAAAGGTGAGGTGGTGCACACCAACGATGGCGTGTATGACACACGCACCGACCACATGCAACTGAGAGGGCCCTCGACAGTGACATCGCCCGAACGTGATATCTCGGGCGATAACCTTACCTACAACAGTACCACGGGCGACGGCGACGGCTATGGCCACGTGAAGTTGTTTGACAAAAAGCAGGATCGCACTGTCACGGGAGAAGAAGTTCACTACAACAGCAAGACTGGAGAGAGCGAAGGTCGCGGCAACGTGAAAGTGCATGACCGCAAGAACCAACGTGACATCTCGGGTGAGTATCTGCGTTATAACAGTCAGACAAAAGTGGGCCGCGGCCGCGGCAAGGTTGTTTATGTAGACCATAAAAATCATAATGCATTTGTTGGAGATACGCTTGACTATACAGAAAGCTCGGCCATTGCTTATGGCCATGCTATAGCCAAAGAGTTTTCTGAAGGCGATACGTTGTTTGTTCATGCAGACACCGTAAGAATGCGAGCTTGGAATCTCAATACCGATTCGGTTTATCGAAAGGTGTACGGAATAAACAATGTACGCGCGTATAGAACCGACCTGCAAGCTGTGTGCGGATTGCTCATAGCCAACTCTCAAGATTCGTGCATCACCCTCTACCACGATCCGATAGCATGGAGTGACAATCGGCAGTTGCTTGGCGACAGTATCAAGGTGTTTATGAACGATTCTACGGTTCGTGAGGTGCAAGTGCTCAGTCAGGCATTGTCCATCGAACAAATGGATGACGGAATCCATTACAATCAGGTGTCGGCAAAGCAAATGTATGGCTACTTTGAAGAAGGAAAAATAAGATGGGGACAAGCTATCGGCAACGTACTCATTGTGTTTTATCCCGTTGACGACAAAGACAGTTCGTTGGTAGGACTCAACTATACTGAAACAGACACGATGCGTGTCTACTTCTCACCGGAACGCAAATTGCAGAAAGTGTGGATGCCTAAGACCGTCGGAACGTTGTATCCGATGACACAAATTCCAGCCAATAAGGAAAAACTGCCCACCTTTGCATGGTTTGACTATATACGACCGTTGAATAAATATGACCTGTTCCGGCACATAGACAAAGGCGACAAAAAACTGCAACACTTGATGATACGTGTTGCACCTCCCACCCAGATAGTGACAGAAAGTCTTCACCAACGGAGGAACAGTCCATGAGCTTGTTCTCTTTAGGCCGACAGCCGCATCGCTTTCAGCATAACCCCATCTACTATGATGAGCAAAAAGAAAAGCTGAAGGAAATGGAACAGCGGGCAACTCACACACCAACAGAAATCCAGCGTGAAGAACAGAAAACGCAAAACTTTCGGGGAGTCTTTGTCGGTGCCACGAAACACTTGCGGAAAAGAAAGTTGCGTGAAGCCAATGGCTATTCGCCCCAACGCAGAGGAGTGATTTATTTGTTCCTTGTATTGGCATTGTGCCTTTTATGGTATTATCTAATGAGCGTTTAAGATGAGTGATATTATACAATTACTTCCCGACAGTGTGGCCAACCAAATAGCCGCAGGTGAGGTTATTCAGCGCCCTGCTTCGGTCATTAAAGAACTTGTGGAAAATGCCGTGGATGCAGGAGCAACCACCATAGATGTGTTGGTGGTGGACTCCGGCAAAACCTCCATTCAGGTGATTGACGACGGCAAAGGCATGTCAGACACAGACGCACGTCTGTCGTTTGAACGCCATGCCACCTCGAAGATACGCAAGGCCGACGACCTGTTTGCACTGCACACCATGGGCTTCCGTGGAGAAGCCTTGGCATCGATAGCTGCAGTGGCACAGATAGAACTGAAAACGCGGCAGAAAACAGAAGACTTGGGAACACATCTTTCCATCTCGGGAAGCCGCTTTGTGGGTCAAGAGCCCTGTTCGTGTCCCATAGGCAGCAATTTTTTGGTGGAAAACCTGTTTTTCAATGTGCCCGCCCGACGCAAGTTTCTAAAGTCGAATGCCACCGAACTCAACAATATCATTACCGCCTTTGAACGCATAGCACTTGTCTATCCGCAAATACGCTTCACCTTGCGAAGCAATGGATCGGAAGTGTTTGACCTGCGTTCGTCACATCTTCGCCAACGCATTGTGGATGTATTCGGTAAACGCATCAACCAAGACCTTCTTCCCATAGAGGTGGAAACCACATTGTGTAAAATAACAGGCTTTGTAGGAAAGCCCGAAGCTGCCAGGAAAAAAGGAGCCCAGCAATACTTTTTCGTCAACGGAAGGTATATGAAGCATCCCTATTTCAATAAGGCTGTAATGAGTGCTTTCGAACGTTTGCTGCCGATGGGAGAACAGGTACCTTACTTCATCTACTTTGAAGTGAACCCCGAAAAGATAGACGTGAACATCCATCCCACCAAAACAGAAATAAAGTTTGATGACGAACAGGCTGTTTGGCAGGTGCTGACGGCGGCTGTAAGGGAAGCCGTCGGCAAATTCAACGACGTGCCGTCCATAGACTTCAATACCACAGGAAAACCCGAAATACCCGTGTTTGACGAACAAAAGGACTTCTCTTCACCGATGGTACATTACAACCCCTCCTACAATCCCTTTGCGGAAACAGCCAACAGGGGAAAGCAAACGGCAGTGCCCGACCACTGGGAAGAACTCTACAATGTGGCCGCCCCTTCCCAGGAAGCAACTCAAACCTTCTTTGAAGAACAACCGCAAGAAACGACAAATGACATAATAGCCGAAAAATCCCCCAGCCACTACCAGTACAAGGGAAAGTATGTGATGACTGCCGTGAAGTCGGGCCTGATGATTATCGACCAACATCGCGCCCATGTGCGTGTGTTGTATGAACAATATCTTATGCGCTTGAAGCAACATAAGGCATCTTCACAGAAAGTGCTATTCCCCGAAGTGATACAATTCTCCACCTCAGAACAGGTGGCATTGAAAGAAATACTGCCCGAAATGCAGGAAATGGGGTTTGAACTGACCCCCTTGGGGGGAGATAGCTATTCGGTGAATAGCATTCCCGAAGGCTTGGAAGGACTCAATGTGAATGCACTCATTCACGATATGGTGGCCACTGCCATGCAAAGGGATGGCAAGATGAAAGACGAGATAGACCGCTCGCTGGCCTTGAGCCTGGCACGCAATGCCGCAATACCGCAAGGACAAGTGTTGGGCAACGAGGAAATGGAAAGTTTGGTCAACCAATTGTTTGCCTGTTCAAATGTGAAATACACTCCAGACGGCAAATCGGTTTTGTGCATCTTGCCCCAGCAAGAAATAGAAAAACTATTGGGATGAACCAACAACTGCGCTTCCGCATAGAAGAATGATAATTGTGGTTTTCAGATAAAGGAACTTTTTTTTCAATTAAAAAGTGAAATATTTGAAATAAATGATTAACTTTGCGATCGGAAACAGATAAAACTTACTAAAGTAGTTAAGAAACTATTGATTGTTTGAAATATTAAAAAAATTATGAAAAAGATTCTTTTCGCATTGGCATTGGCCGGTGCATCTGTTGCTTCTTATGCACAGACAGACGTTCCTACTGTAAAGTATAGCGTCGCTACAAACTCTTTTTGGAGCAATTGGTTCGTTCAGGCAGGTGCTGACTGGAACGCATGGTATTCTGGAGAAGAGCATGGCTCAGACTTGAAACAAAGCCCGTTTAAGAAATTCCGCACTCATCCCGGTGCTTCTGTAGCGCTCGGTAAATGGTTTACTCCAGGAATTGGTCTCCGTACCAAGTTGCAAGGTGTTTGGGGAAACACTGTACGTTCTGACGGTCAAAGTCATCTGAACAGATATTGGTTGCTCAATGAACACGTCATGTTCAACCTCTCTAATCTGATTTGCGGTTACAACGAAAATCGTCTCTTCAACTTGATTCCATTCGTTGGTGGTGGCGTTGGTCGTTCTATGACTTACAACCTCTACTCAATGGACCTCAGCGCAGGTGTTCAAGCACAGTTCCGCATCTGCAAGAAGTTTGCCGTTTATGCAGAACTTGGCTGGAACCGCTTGGAAAGCGATATAGACGGCGGTACCATCTATGATACCAATGTACGTGGTTGGGATACACATGACAACAACCTGTATGCTGAACTTGGTTTCAACTACAACCTCGGCAAGGCTACATGGAACGCTGTTCCTGACGTAGACGCATTGATGGCTCAAAACCAAGCTGCTCTCGACGCTTTGAATGCAAAACTTCGTGACGCAGAGAACGAGAACGCTAATCTGCGCAATCAATTGAAGAACCAACCAAAGGTAGAGACCGTTTCACAGTCTGTGAAAGAGTTGATTACAACTCCTATCTCAGTGTTCTTCAATCTTGACAAGATCGATATCGCTTCACAAAAAGACCTCGTTAACGTTCGCGCCATTGCCAAATATGCTAAGGACAACGACCGCAATCTTCTTGTAACTGGTTATGCCGATAGCGCTACAGGTAGTGCAGCACACAACCAAGAGCTCTCTGAGAACCGTGCAAAGACCGTTGCAGAAGAACTTCAGAAGATGGGTGTTGATGCAAGCAAGATTACTACTGTAGGTAAGGGTGGTGTTGAAACACTGTCTCCAGTGTCTTTCAACCGTCGTGCTACCGTACAGGTTGCTGAATAAAAGATACTCCAAAGAGTTTAAGCTCTACTATTATAATAAGGTATTCCGTGATAGGAATACCTTATTTTATATATAGGCAAAAAGAGAAAAATGAAGTTAAAGTAGAAAAAAGTGGGGAAAAAGTTTGTCAGTAAGAAAAAAGATATTACCTTTGCAACCGCTTACAGAAAGCACGGGCGTTTAGCTCAGCTGGTTTAGAGCATCTGCCTTACAAGCAGAGGGTCGGCGGTTCGAATCCGTCAACGCCCACAAGGGGTGTTTCCCTGTAGTCCTTCGGGATTGCAGGGATATTTTTTTTATATATAAAAGATATTTTCTTTGCAGAAATTTTGTAGGAAAGAAAAAATGTATTACCTTTGCAACCGCTTACAAAAAGCACGGGCGTTTAGCTCAGCTGGTTTAGAGCATCTGCCTTACAAGCAGAGGGTCGGCGGTTCGAATCCGTCAACGCCCACAACGATAAAAACCTTGCAATGTCTTGTATATTGTGAGGTTTTCTTGTTATTTGAGAAATATTATACCATTTTTGCGTGCCGTATCGATTTTAATTACTAATTTTGCAGCAATAATAATGAAGTATAATTATGAGTCTTGACACGCTAACTGCCATTTCACCAATCGATGGCCGCTATAGAAGTAAAACCGAGAGATTGGCCAACTATTTCTCTGAGTATGCGCTAATACGCTATCGTGTGCGCGTAGAAATTGAATATTTTATTACGCTTTGTGAATTGCCCTTGCCACAATTAGAGTCGTTTGATCATCAACTTTTTTCACGGCTGAGGGATATTTATCTTCACTTTGACGAGAAAAACGCTGCCAGAATAAAAGAAATAGAGAAGACGACCAATCATGATGTGAAAGCCGTTGAGTACTTCATTAAAGAACAATTTGATGAAATAGGGGGCTTGGAGGCTTATAAGGAGTTTATCCATTTCGGCCTTACATCGCAAGATATTAACAACACCAGCATCCCACTTTCCTTGAAAGAGGCATTGGAAGAAGTGTACTACCCGCAAGTGGAAGAACTCATAGCACAGTTGCAAACTTATGCCGACGAGTGGAAGGATGTGCCTATGTTGGCTAAAACACACGGGCAACCGGCTTCTCCAACCCGTTTGGGTAAAGAAATAATGGTGTATGTCTATCGTCTTAGTGAACAACTGAAAAGTCTGAAAGCCTGTAAATTAACCGCCAAGTTTGGTGGGGCCACAGGTAATTTCAATGCGCACCATGTCGCTTATCCTCATTTTGACTGGAAAACATTTGGCAATCGTTTTGTGAGCGAAAAGTTAGGACTTCAACGTGAACAGTATACCACCCAGATAAGCAACTACGACCACTTGGCTTCTGTGTTTGACGCCATCCGTCGTATCAACACGATAATCATCGATTTGGACCGCGATTTCTGGATGTATATCTCCATGGAATATTTCAAACAAAAGATTAAAGCCGGAGAAGTGGGCTCGAGCGCAATGCCCCATAAGGTAAACCCAATAGATTATGAGAACAGTGAAGGAAACTTGGGAATGGCCAATGCCGTACTGGGCTTTTTGGCTCAAAAGCTTCCTGTCAGCCGCTTACAACGCGACTTGACCGACTCAACGGTGCTGCGTAATGTGGGTGTGCCACTCGGACATAGCGTGATAGCCATCCAAAGCACTTTGAAAGGTTTGAGAAAACTCATACTCAACGAAGATAAAATCAAGAAAGATCTTGACGATACATGGGCAGTAGTGGCAGAAGCTATACAAACAATACTTCGTCGTGAAGCATACCCGCATCCTTATGAAGCATTGAAAGCACTTACAAGGACCAATAAAACCATGACAGAGGAAACGATACATGAGTTTATAAAGACTTTAAAGGTTAGTGATAACGTTAAGGCGGAGTTGATGGCCATCACTCCACATAATTATACTGGAATTTAAAATACTAATTATATTTGTTTTATTAGGCCGTGAGGCTATAACAAGAAAGGAACCAAAACTATGGCAGAAGAATTTGAAAACAAAGAAGGATTGTCTTCAGAACAAAAAGATGCTAACCGTGAAGGCTATTCACCGGCAGGACAAGCAGGTGCTTCTTACCAACGGGATTATCATGCAGGACGCCCTCAGCGACCACGGATAAGAACACAACGTGCTTACAGTAGCGACCACTCATCGAATGATGAAGGTGGATTCCGTCCAGAAGGCTTCGGTGCAGGACTGCAAAACAATGGTGCAACACAGCGCCCCAGTAATGGCTATCAACCTCGTGGCGGCTATCAACCTCGTCAAGGTGGCTACCGTCCCCGTTACAACAACGACAATCAGGAAGGCGGCTATCAACCTCGTCAGGGTGGTTATCGTCCTCGTTACAACAATGACGGTCAAGAAGGCGGCTATCAACCTCGCCAAAACGGTTACCGTCCTCGTTACAACGGTCAGGAAGGTGGCTACCAGCCTCGTGGCAGCTATCAACCCCGTCAAGGTGGTTATCAGCCTCGTGGTGGCTATCAACCCCGTCAAGGTGGTTATCAACAACGTGGTGGCTACCAACAACGCCAAGGCGGTTATCAGCAACGGGGCTACCAACAACGTAGCGGATATAACCAAGGTGGCTACAATCAAGGCGGTTACCGTCAACATACTTCAGGGTATGACCCCAATGCAAAATACTCGCTGAAAAAGCGTATAGAATATAAAGAAGAACATATAGATCCCAATGAGCCTATACGTCTGAACAAATATCTTGCCAATGCTGGCGTTTGTTCGCGTCGCGAGGCGGATGAATATATCCAAAATGGAGCTGTGACGGTGAATGGAACGGTCGTAACAGAGTTGGGAACTAAGGTTTTACGCTCTGATGAGGTGAAATTCCAAGACCAGCCGGTAACATTAGAGAAGAAAGTTTACGTGCTTCTCAACAAGCCAAAGGATTATGTGACGACCAGTGACGACCCTCAACAGCGCAAGACGGTGATGGATTTGGTAAAGAATGCTTGCCCTGAACGCATCTATCCTGTAGGGCGATTAGATAGGAACACCACTGGAGTATTGCTTCTAACCAATGACGGTGACCTCGCAAGCAAGTTGACCCATCCTAAGTTCTTGAAGAAAAAAGTCTACCATGTCTATTTGGATAAGCCCGTAACAGCTCACGATCTTCAACAAATAGCAGACGGTATAGAACTTGATGACGGCGAAATACACGCAGATGCAATAGAATATGTAGACGACCGCGACAAGAGTCAGGTGGGCATAGAGATACATAGTGGTAAAAATCGCATTGTTCGCCGTATCTTTGAAAGCCTGGGCTATCGTGTTGTAAAACTTGATCGTGTACAGTTCGCAGGGCTTACCAAGAAGAATGTACGTCGCGGTGACTGGCGCTTCCTCACCGAAAAGGAAGTGGATATGTTGCGTATGGGTGCTTTTGAATAATCAAAAACGACAAGATAAACTATAAGATGAAAAGAACAAAGGTTGTTGATGCTCTTCGTTGTACCGACTTTGGGAAAGACATCATCGTGAAGGGATGGGTGCGTTCCCATCGAAGTAGTAAGGCGGTTGACTTCATTGCACTGAACGATGGCTCTACCATTAAGAATATTCAAGTGGTGGTAGACCCTTCAACGATGGAGGAAGAAAAACTCAAAAGTATTACAACTGGGGCTTGTATCTGTGCCAAAGGTGTGTTGGTGGAAAGCCAAGGCAAGGGACAAACGGTTGAAATACAAAGTAAAGAAATAGAAATATATGGTCTGTGCCCTGCTGACTATCCGATGCAGAAGAAAGGACAAAGCTTTGAGTATATGCGAAAATATGCTCATATGCGCCTTCGTACCAACACGTTTGGTGCTGTATTCCGCATTCGTCACAACATGGCAATAGCCATACACAAGTATTTTCATGATCATGGATTCTATTACTTCAATACTCCTCTGATAACAGCTAGCGACTGTGAGGGAGCTGGTGATATGTTTCAAGTCACCACATTAGACTTGGACAGAGTGGCTAAGAGTGGCGAAGTGGATTATTCGAGCGACTTCTTCGGAAAGAAAACCAACTTGACAGTGAGTGGACAACTCGAAGGAGAGCTTGGTGCAACAGCCTTAGGGGCTATCTATACGTTTGGGCCTACGTTCAGGGCAGAGAATAGTAATACCCCGAGACATCTTGCAGAGTTTTGGATGATTGAGCCGGAAGTGGCCTTTATGGACAAAACTGAGTTGATGGATCTTGAGGAAGACTTTATTAAATATTGTGTGCGCTGGGCTCTTGATAACTGCCATGACGACTTGGAATTCCTTAACAAGATGATTGACAAGACGCTCATAGAGACGTTAGAGTCGGTTGTTAAAGAAGATTTTGTCCGACTGCCCTATACCGAAGGCATTAATATCCTGCAAGAGGCAGTAGCCAACGGTCACAAGTTTGAATTCCCAGTAACAGGTTGGGGAATGGATCTTGCAAGCGAACACGAGCGTTTCTTGGTGGAAGAACACTTCAAACGGCCAGTTATTATGACCGATTATCCGAGTGAAATAAAGGCGTTCTACATGAAAAAGAATGCAGACGGAAAAACTATGCAAGGAACAGACGTGTTGTTCCCACGTATAGGAGAAATAATTGGAGGCTCTGTCCGTGAGGAAAATTACGACAAACTTGTATCTGAAATTGAAGCGCGTGGCATGAAAGAAAGTACTTATAAATGGTATTTGGATACACGTAAGTACGGTTCTTGTCCTCATGCAGGCTTTGGATTGGGCTTTGAACGACTTATTCTTTTCGTTACGGGAATGCAGAACATCCGTGATGTTATTCCTTTCCCAAGAACTCCTAAGACCGCAGAGTTTTAGCTTTAAGGTTGAAATTACCATTAAAGGCGAGGTTTCAGACAATAAGAAACCCCGCCTTTACTTTAATCATTAATTCCTGCTTGAAATAGAGAGAAAGCGGTCTGTAAGTACCATTAATTGCAGAATGAAGGGTTGAGACAAGCTAATGTTGTTGTAAGAATTGCCTATAAGGGCTTCAAATTATCCGTTCTTAAATTGCCAGATGTTACAGGTCTCTTCATAAAAGCCAAGTGTTGAGTTGTCAATGGCTATGCTGACGTTTTTCTTTTCATCGGGTTGCAAAAAGACGTTCTTAAGGTCTTTCAGTCCTTTATTGAGCCTGTCAATGGGCGATTATACATAATGTATGTAGAACTGAACGGTTTCTGCGCCCATTTTCTTTCTGATATTTTCTACATTTACCGTAAAAGTGATATTGCCATCTTTGGTCAGCGATGCTTTGTCAGTGTGCAGTTGGGATACCTTGAACTGTGTATAGCTCAATATATTCCCAAAAGCAAATAGGGGATGGAGTTGCTCTTTGTCAACCCAACGATAGCCGACGTTCTGTAGATATTCATTTAAGGATCGAGAATCATGCCTTTCCTCCTTGTAGTGAAGCCTCCTTGTCTAAGTTCTCTCCATAGCAGAGATATTGAAGGATCCCATGCGGTAAGCCTAACAAGTATGTTTCAGGAAGGCAATGCAAGAGTCGTTGGTTTGTCCTGATTGTTCTCAATCGTCCCATAACACATCGAGGTAAACTCTGTGAGGCCCGTCTCCTGTGTAGAAATCGTGAAATCCCAAACGGGGAATATCTGCCGAAGATAACTTGCTTTGCGCACGTATGATTCTTATCTTTTTCGGCTAATGTCTTCCTGGATAAAGCATCTTTAATATGTTGCTTTATAAGTTTGTTGCTGTCCAGGTAGGCGGACGTTTGGGCAAAGCCTAACACTGAGTATAAGGAGATGAGTATAACGGTTAGTGATTTTTTATAGACGAAATTATTTAACAATCATTTTTTTTAATCGTTTATGCTCTTCCAACATCTTTTGTGCACGCTCTTTCGCTTGTTTGGCGGGTTCGCTGGTTTTCATTTCTTCGGGAGTGATGCGCATGGTGTGGGCTTGTTCTACAAGGTCTTTCACCACTTCACCACCTGCAATGAGCCCAGCTGTTGCAGGAACCCATGCGTTTGAGGCCGGAATGGTGTGCCGGTCGGTACATTTGCGCATGTCTTTGTTGGGACAAATGCAATGGAAACGGCAGGATATTTCGGGTTGGTCAATACTTTCCAAAGGCTCTTCGGGGCTATACACCACTTTCAAGTGCTTGATGTTGGTCTTGCGAAGCTTCTTTCTTATCACTTTTGCCAAAGGGTCGTTGATGGTCTTGAAGATGTCGGTCACGGTGAAGGCTGTAGCATCCAGTTTGTAAGCGGCTCCCATACAGGAAAGCAACGGAATGTTCATGTCGTGACAACGGCGGATAAGATCAAGCTTTGCCGTAACCGTGTCTATGCAGTCTACCACATAATCGTATTGGACAAAGTCAAATTCGCCAGCATTTGCCGGAAGATAGAACATTTGGTATTTACGTACGATGCAACGTGGATTGATGTCGTGAATGCGTTGCTCGGCAATGTCCACCTTGTGTTTTCCTACAGTAGACAAAGTTGCAAGAATTTGCCGGTTGACGTTGGTCAGGCATACGCGGTCGTCGTCTATGATGTCAAGTGCGCCCACTCCCGAACGTGCCAATACCTCTACCACATACCCTCCTACTCCTCCTATGCCAAATACGGCAACCCTGCTTCCCTTTAACGTGTCGATGGCAGGTTCTCCCAACAATAGTTGTGTGCGTGAAAACTGGTTTTGCATGAGTTCTTATTCTTCTCTTGTTATTTTCCCGTTTGTTTCACTAACGAAATGGATAGTGGGGTGATGTTGATGAGATGGCGTTTGTACAGGTCGCCAACAGCGCGTTTGTATACTTTCTTTGAAACATGGAATCGCCGTTTTATGTCTTCGGCTTCACTCTTGTCTCCAAGGTCACATTGGCCGTTGTGGGATTGAAGGTATTGAAGTAAGACGTCGGCAAACGTCTCGGTCTGCCGTTTTCCGGTTTGTTGTAGAGTACAGTCTATCTTTCCGTCGGGTCGTACATTGGCGATGTAGCCTTTTATCTTGTCACCAGAGTGTACATATTGGAAAATCTGGTCCATGTAAATCAGTCCCTGAACCTTGTTGTCAATAATAACTTTAAAGCCCAAATCGGTTTTTTGCCAAACCAGCAAGCTGACTTCTTGCCCTGTCTTATAGGGTGGGAGGTCCTTACTGATGAATTTCTCTATTTTTGCTGAAGCTACAATGCGGTAGCTCTCGGGGTCTACGTGTACATATACGATGTATGATTCCCCCTTTTTCATACGTTGCTTTTGTTCCCTGAAAGGACAAAATAGGTCTTTTGTGACTCCCCAAGACAGGAATGCGCCATACTCGTTGACCCAAGAGCATTCCAAATAGGCAAAGTCGCCAACCTTGCAAAAGGGTTCTTCGGTGGTGGCTATGGGTCGTTCTTCCTGATCAAGATAGACAAAGACGCGAACTTCATCGCCTACCTTCGTCTCTTTGTCAACATATTTTTGCGGCATCAGAATTTCGTCGTCGTCACCTCCGTCCAGGTAAAGTCCGAAGGCTTCTCCGTAATGTGGGTCTTTAGGATCACTGCGGCGAGCCACTTCCACCACTTTCAATGTGTTGTAATCTCCTATTTTTATTCTCATACTTCTTCGGTGCTGTTTACGATTTGTCCGTCTTTCAGATGGATAGTGCGGTCTGTGATAGCTGCTAAATTCTCATCGTGTGTCACTATTACAAAGGTTTGTCCAAACTTGTCTCTTAGGTCAAAGAACAGTTGGTGCAACTCCTGCTTGTTCTTGCTGTCCAATGATCCAGACGGCTCATCGGCCAAGATGACGGCCGGATTGTTTATTAATGCCCTTGCTACAGCCACCCGTTGCTTCTCACCTCCAGAGAGCTCGTTGGGTTTATGCTTAGCGCGGCCTTCGAGTCCCATGAAGGACAACAGTTCTTCTGCCCGTTTTTTTGCTTCGGAAGTTTTCTGCCCAGCAATGAAAGCAGGTATCATGATGTTTTCAATGGCGGTAAATTCCGGCAACAGTTGGTGAAACTGAAACACGAAACCCAGGTGGCGGTTGCGGAAATCGCTCAGTTTTTTTGCTGAAAGACCGTTCACGTTGATGCCGTCCACCCACACTTCGCCCGCATCAGGCTTGTCAAGCGTACCGATTATTTGCAGGAGGGTGGTCTTTCCAGCTCCTGACGGCCCGACAATGCTTACCACTTCACCTTTGTTGATGTGCAGGTCGATGCCTTTTAACACCTGTAGCGGACCGAAACTTTTGGTTATTCCTTTTATATCTATCATGGTTTTATCTTCTTAATTTCTTGTGAAGCCAAGCTGAAAGCACTCCATAAGCCGATCGTTCCTCTGTATGTTGTGACGTAGCAAAGGTCATGGTCTCTTTGGAATCGCCATATTGGTCAGGGAAGATGATCATCAGTGTTTTCCCTTTGAAGAAATTGTTTATTTCTTCCGGCAAACGTTCCAATGCGTTTTTGTAAGAGATGGTACCCTTGCGAGCGGTCACCACCACCAGCATGTGGTCTTCGTTGACCGTGGAGGCCAGTTCTGGCAATTCGTCCCAATGGGCCATGGGTGTATATTCGGTGCGTGTGCTTGGATGGTTGTTTTGGAAAAACTCCTTGACAAGGGCCAAAGTGTCTTGTCGCCCGTGAAAGTTGATACGGCATTCCAGATTTTCCACCAGACGCGCCAATCGCTCCATCCACCGGTAGAAGCCGGGTTCCAGTTCTGCCCGTGAGGGTATTGCCACCTGTATGCGGCGTATAGTGTTGAGAGGCTGGTTGATTCGGGCGATGATGATTTGTTGGCTCAAGCCGTTATAGAGGCTTTGGGTGAACTGTCCCCAAAACTGTTTGCTTATTTTTGTATGGAAATGAAGCCCCATAATAATCTCTGAGGCTTGAAACTCTTTGAAGGCATGTTTGATGCCGTTGGCGATGTTGGTGGAAAGTCTTACCTGTGTTACCATGGGAACGTTGGCTGCACTTGCGTTTTTCTGCAGATGCTCCAATAGACGATGGCCTTCCGCTTGATTGGCTGCAGCGTTTACGTCGTCCAAAACCACGTTCAGTGCAATCAGTTCGCGGTTGAGCTTGTGGTTGCGCATCATCATTGCCATTGACAGTAGGTGGTCGGCATATTCAGGATATTTCACGGGCACCAGTATCTTCTCGTCGTCTCGCTCTGTTGAAAGGGGTTGCGGGTTTTCTTTCTCTTGCAGTCTGATTTGCTTGGCGGCCTGTTCGGTTGTCAAGGTCGATATGATGCACGTCACAAGAATCATTATGATGATACCATTGAGAATCTCGTCGTCAAACAAGGGATGGCCGGGCATTATTTCCAACTTGCAGCCTATCATTACAATGGCGATTGCGCCAGCTGCATGTGCCGAGGTTAAGCCAAACATCATGTTGCCCGATGAGAAGGGCAAGCGGAAAAGCCAATTGGCAAGATAGGCTGCCAGCGCCTTGCCCACTGTTCCGAAAAACACGATGCACCCCACCACCCATAAGATGTTTCCTCCCTGGAAGAGCAGGTGGATGTTGATGAGCATACCCACGCCAATGAGGAAATAGGGAATGAAAAGGGCATTGCCGATAAACTCTATCCGGTTCATGAGTGGTGAAACATGAGGAATGAAGCGGTTGAGGATGAGACCTGCAAAGAAAGCTCCAAAGATTCCTTCCAGTCCGATATAGGAAGAAAGGGCTGCACTTAGAAAGAGTATGGCGAGCACCAGTGTGAACTGCATGACAGCATCGCTATATTTCCGGAAGAACCAACGCACCAATCGGGGAATGAAAAATATCATTCCCGTGCAGAAAAAGCCCACTTTCAGAACGAACCACACACAAAACAGTCTGCTGCTGCCATTAGCTCCCACTGCATTGACAACGGCAGCCATCACGATAAGTGCCAGCAAAAGGGAAATCATGGAGGCTCCCACGCTCAGCATCGAACTGGAATGGCGTTGCAAACCATAGCGGCATACGATGGGGTAGGCAATGAGCGTATTGGAAGACATGATACACCCCAAGAGCAAAGAGGCCATAGGCGTGTATTTTAGCAGCCATACTCCCATGAAGAAGGTAAGTGCAAAGGGTAGCAAGAACGTCAGGAGGCCAAATAGCCCCAAGCGGCCTTTGTTCTTTTTGAGACTTTCCATGTCTATCTCAAGTCCTGCAAGGAACATGATGTAGTAGAGACCTACATTACCAAATAGCTCAAAAGAGTCGTCGCGTTGCAGGATGTTAAGTCCGTAAGTTCCCACCAATACTCCAGCCAAAACCATTCCGATGATATGTGGAATGCGTAGCCGTCCCATGATGATGGGGGCAAAGAGGATGATTAGCAACACCACAAAGAAGATGAGAGTGGGGTCTGTGATTGGGAAATACTGTGACAAATTCAACATAGAAGCCGATGGGAGTTACAAATCTATCGGCAAAGGTACGAAAAAGTAAAGAGTTATGTGTCCGGAGTAGATAGTTTTTTGTATTTTTGCACCGCAATAACGTTTAACAACTTAATTCAAGAAACTTATGAAAGTAGCGATAGTTGGAGCAAGTGGAGCGGTCGGTCAGGAGTTTTTGCGTATTCTTGCGGAACGCAATTTCCCGATGGACGATCTCGTGTTGTTTGGCTCTGAGCGAAGTGCGGGCCGTACCTACAACTTCAAGGGCAAAGATTATAAGGTCAAGTTGTTGCAGCACAATGACGACTTTAAGGATATTGACATTGCATTTGTCAGTGCAGGCGGTGGCACCAGCAAGGAGTTTGCTGAGACCATCACCAAGTATGGCGCTGTCATGATAGATAACAGTAGTGCATTTCGTATGGACGATGATGTGCCTTTGGTCGTCCCTGAAATCAATCCGGAGGATGCGCTCACCCGTCCGCGCGGTATCATAGCCAATCCTAACTGTACCACCATTATGATGGTGGTCGTACTGAACCCCATCGACAAGTTGTCGCACATCAAGCGCATTCACGTCTCAAGCTATCAAAGCGCAAGCGGAGCTGGTGCAGCGGCAATGAAAGAACTTGAACAGCAGTACAAGGAAATGGTGGAAACAGGTAAAGTGCATACCATCGCCAAGTTCCCCCATCAGTTGGCTTACAATGTCATTCCCCAGATAGACTCCATGACCCCCAACGACTATACCAAAGAGGAAATGAAGATGTACAACGAAACACGCAAAATCATGCATTCGGATGTTCGCACCAGTGCCACTTGTGTGCGTGTGTCCTCCCTTCGTTCCCACTCCGAGTCGGTTTGGTTGGAAACCGAACGGCCACTTTCTGTTGAAGAGGTTCGCAAGGCTTTGTCGACAGCACCAGGAGTGCAGCTGAAAGACGATCCGCAAAACTATGTCTATCCCATGCCACTTGAGTCGGCAGGGCGTGATGATGTCTATGTTGGGCGCATCCGCAAGGATTTGGCCGACGACAACGGGCTTACCTTGTGGCTGACGGGTGACCAGATTCGTAAGGGAGCTGCCCTCAATGCCGTGCAGATAGGTGAATATCTCATCAAGGTGGGCAACGTGAAATAGCATTTTTCTCACTATAAAGAGGAACCCTGTCTTGCCTTCAGGGTTCCTCTTTTTTGCCAGACAAGCGTATTTGGCATTTTTTCAAGGCAAGATAGGTAACTCAGGATAACAACAACAATTTTCAGAATAGGAAAAATGGGAAGTAAACTTTCTTTCCGCAAGTGGCTACCATTGGTAGGAATGGCTTTTGCTGCCTTTGTTTTCAATACGTCAGAATTTATGCCGATAGGTCTACTGACTGACATTGCATCTGATTTGGGCGTGAGCGAGGCCCGAGCTGGTATGCTCATCTCGGTCTATGCATGGTGTGTGGCGTTGCTGTCGTTGCCCTTAATGCTGCTCGTCTGCCGGATGGAGATGAAGCGGTTGTTGCTCGGCATTGTGGCGTTGTTCATTGTCAGCCATATCGGTTCGGCCCTTGCCACGGGCTATTACACACTCATGGCTTCGCGCATTGGTGTGGCATGTGCCCATTCCATCTTTTGGTCGATAGCTGCCCCTATAGCTGTACGTACTGTAGCAGAAGGACGCAGGGCGCTTGCCTTGAGCGTTGTGGCCACAGGCTCTTCCATCGCCATGGTGGTAGGTCTGCCGTTGGGGCGTGTCATCGGTCTGCTGATAGGTTGGCGTATGACGTTTGCCATCATTGCGGTTGTGGCGACCATCATCTTTGTCTACCTGTTGCTAACCTTGCCACAGTTGCCCAGCCGTGGCTCGTTTACGGTGCGTAAGATGCCGTTGCTGCTTAAAAATCGAGTGCTTTTGGGCATTTTCATCATGTCGGTGCTCTTTGCCACATCCCATTATACGGGTTATGGCTATATAGAACCATTCTTGGGACAGGTGGCGGGCATGTCCAACGAGGCGGTAACCGCCACGCTCATTCTCTTTGGGGCATCCGGAATGCTGGGCAGTTGGCTATTTTCGCGCTACTATCCTCGCAACCGCTATCGTTTTATAGGACTCATGGCGAGTGGCATAGCTATGCTATTGTTGCTTTTGCGCCTGTCGGCATTTTCTGTTGTAACGGTGGTTGTGTTGTGTGTTCTGTGGGGGTTGATATCCACAGCGTTCAACGTGGCTTTTCAGGACTGCACCATCAGGTATGCACCTGCCGATGCCACAGCGGTAGCCATGTCCATCTATTCGGGCATTTTCAACCTTGGCATAGGTATAGGTGCCTTTATCGGAGGCTTGGTTTGCACCTATTCTTCAATTGCCAACATCGGATATGCAGGTGGAATGGTTGCGGTGTTGACACTTGTCTATTGTTGTTGCCGCTTCTTTCGCAACATGCGTAAAGCCGACAAAGCCTCAACAACAACTTGCTGAGGCTCTGTTTCATAAGAAGACTTTTTGTCTATTTGTGCGTTTTATAATAGGCCGCAGCAGCCTTGACATTGGCTTTTACGGCTTTGGATGAAAAGGTAGCGCCTGTCACACCGTCTATGTTGGCTTTGCTGGCCTTGGCGGCAGTCATACCGTTCCATTTGCCTAAAAGTTCTGTTTTGACTTTCTGGAAGAACTTGGGTGTCTCCTGATTGGGTAAGGCCACAACGCGCAATACCTTGCCTTTCTTGAAATAGACTTCCAGCGGGGTAGGTCCACGAAAGCCCCGTACGTTAGGACAAAGGCTGCTTGTGTTGACAATGGTTGTTCCGTCAGCGGTTTTACGCATCACATTGTTACCCTTGTTGGCTGCAAACACAAAGGTCGTAGCCATTAGCATACACACGAAGGCTACCGAAAAATACCCTAATTTCTTTTTTCTCATAACGGCTTGTTTATTTGATTTTCTCCTCTTTTGACGAAGCCAAGAGGCAATGGTTTAGTAAAAGCGGCCTTTTTACCTCCTAAAACACGGCATTTTAGCTTCTGAAACCGGCCGTTTTACACCGTGAAAGACATCTGCCCAACGGAAGTCAAAGCCTTCTTGCTGAGTTGTTTGAATGTACATAGTCACTATTGGGGCAATTATCAGTATGATCCAAATGCACAAGTGCACTATGTTTTCTTTGACAGAACGAACGCTTTTGTCCATTGTCGAATTATTCCTGTTTACTTACTATCTCAGATTGTTTGGTAGCTTCTTTTACTTACCCTAAGAGTTGATTTCTTGTCTTTGGGCTTGTCATATCTTGTTCAATAAAAGCAAAAATCGCAAGCATAACCTTCTCGGTTGCTTGCGATTTCCATTTGTGCGCCTGATAGGACTCGAACCTACACGGCATAAACCACTAGATCCTAAGTCTAGCGCGTCTACCAATTTCGCCACAAGCGCAAATAACGAGTGCAAATTTACGAAAAACTTTTTATTTCAGTAACTTTCTTTCGGCTTTTTTGTTTTTGTTATGGAAAATTGTTTCTTTTGTTTGTCTGTTGCCGGGCAGGCTTATGATTTTTCCGTATCTTCGTCTGGGAACAGGCTGAGCTGTCCTGTTATCTCGTCAATCACCTGCTGCTGACTCTTTCCGGCATCGGGGTCGAGGTTCTCGCTGACGGTTGTCGAAGGAGGTTCACTATCTTTTTCGGCTTCGATTTCTGGTGTGTCTGGTGTGTCTTCAGCCTCGGCAGCTTCTTCCAGAGCTGTCTGTTCTGTAAACTCGGCTATTTTCCATGTGGTGATGCGCTTGCCCTTGGCTTTTAGTCCCTTGACGCTTACGAAGGTTTCTGCATCTATTTCCAGGTCGGGACGGTTTTCGTCCACGCCCCCAAAACGGATGTTGAAACGTGGGTGGGTGGCGTCAGAGATGAGGATGAGTTGCGAGTTGGCGTTGTCGCCCAACAGGCTGACGCGTTTCTTGGTGGCTTCCATGTAGAAACGTTTCAGGTATGGATAGCCTTGGTTGTCGGCATCATAGAGGGCAACCGTCCATATTTTCTTGTCATCAAATTTCTCTATGCGGAGAATGTTGTTGTCGTAATGGTTGTTGGAGTCGAAATTTGTCAAGTAATACTCGCCGTTTTCCAATATGACAAGGATGTTGTCTTGGTCGTAAAATTCGCCCAAATAGCGCCCGTGCTCTTCATAATTGATGCGGTTGACGTCGGGATCGAACCACACCTTGCGTCCGCCCAATGTGCTATGGCCGCGACTTTTCAGGCTGATGCGGTGGATGGGGAGCTTGGATATGAGGTTACCCTTTGACGAACGTCCCTTGATGACCACTTCGCTGAAGTCCTTTTCGAGGAAAATCTTGCGTAGTTTGGGGTTGGGCTCAAGGGTGATTTTGATGACTTCAGCCTCTCCGTTGGCATTGGCAGAAAAGTAGGTGATGCGTGAACCGGGCTTTCCTTGCGTGAGGTCATACTCTTTGTCGCGCGTAATGCTCGTCACGTTGAAGCGTTTGCAATAGGTGAATCCCTTCAGTCCGTCGCGGTATGCCACATTGTAAATGGTGCGCTTGTCGTTCTTCTTGAACACCTGGACGTGTATGACGCCCTTCCCGACAAACACTTTGTCGGCTACACGAATCACCTTATATTTGCCGTCGCGGTAGAACAGGATGATATCATCGATGTCGGAGCAGTTTTCTACAAACTCAGCTTTCTTCAGCCCGGTGCCGACAAAGCCTTCTTTGCGGTCAATATATAGCTTCTCATTGGCCTCGGCCACCTTGGCAGCCACTATGGTGTCGAAACTTCTAATTTCTGTTCGGCGCGGATGGTCTTTGCCATACTTGTTTTGGATGAACTGAAACCACTCGATGGTTACTCGTGTCATCTCTCTGAGGTCCTTGTTGATGTCTTTTATCTCGGCTTCCATCCGTGCAATGAGTTCATCGGCCTTGTCCTTGTTGAATTTCAAGATGCGTTGCATCTTTATTTCCATAAGGCGCAGGATGTCTTCTTTGCGCACTTCACGAATGAATTGGGGGTAGAAAGGCGTTAACCGCTCGTCCACATAGGCGCAGGCAGCGTCCATATTGGCTGCATTTTCAAAGGGACGGCCTTTGTAGATGCGCTCTTCAATGAATATTTTCTCAAGTGAAGCAAAGAACATCTGCTCTTCCAGTTCGTGCTTGCGTATCTCCAATTCTTGTCGGAGCAGGTCTTTTGTGTTGTCAACCGAATTGCGCAAGACTGCATCCACCGACAGGAAGGCCGGCTTGTTGTTGGCTATGACACAACAGTTGGGCGAAAGATTGATTTCGCAATCGCTGAATGCATAGAGCGCATCTATGGTCTTGTCGCTCGAAACCCCTGGCGTCAGGTGCAAGCGTATCTCTACCTCCGAGGCAGTCATATCTTCTACCTTCTTAATTTTCAGCTTCCCTTTTTCTACCGCCTTGGTAATGCTGTCTTGAAGCGACGATGCCGTTTTCGTAAACGGAACCTCTCGTATGACAAGTGTCTTGGAATCGAGTTTCTCTATCTTGGCGCGTACCTTTAGTACACCGCCTCTTGCCCCGTCATTATACTTCGATACATCGATAGAACCGCCGGTGGGAAAGTCTGGATAGAGGTGAAACTCTTCCCCTTTCAGATAGCAGATGGCTGCTTCGCACAGTTCGTTGAGATTGTGGGGGAGGATTTTGGAACTCAACCCCACGGCAATGCCCTCGGCCCCTTGTGCCAACAGGAGTGGAAACTTCACGGGAAGGGTGATTGGCTCTTTGTTGCGGCCGTCGTAAGAAAGTTGCCATTCGGTGGTCTTGGGGTTGAAAACCGTGTCTAAAGCAAATTTGGAAAGACGGGCTTCAATATATCGCGGAGCGGCAGCACGGTCACCGGTGAGAATGTTTCCCCAGTTGCCTTGTGTGTCAATGAGCAAGTCTTTCTGTCCCATCTGTACCAAGGCGTCACCTATGGAGGCGTCACCGTGGGGGTGGAACTGCATGGTGTGTCCGACGATGTTGGCCACCTTGTTGTACCGACCGTCGTCCATGCGCTTCATGGAGTGGAGGATACGCCGCTGAACGGGCTTTAGTCCATCCTCGATGTGCGGAACGGCACGTTCCAAAATGACATAGGAGGCATAGTCGAGAAACCAGTTCTTGTACATTCCAGAGAGATGATGGACGGCTGATGCGTCGAACCTGTCGGCTGGCTTGTAGTCGGAATGTTCGTCAATGGTGAGATCCTCGTCGTTAACAAGGTCGGTTGGGTCTTTTGTCTTGTCGTCGTCCATAGGTGATGGGTCTTTGTTCTTATATCATGCAAAGGTACGTTTTTTTGATGAAAAGCACAAATAGACACGTTAATTTCCGCTTTCCGCCACGCTATGTAGGAATTAAACAGTAACTTTGTAGGCATCAACAGAATAACAATAAATATGCAGATGAAGAAACTATTGGCAGGTATGGCTGTTGTAGCGGCTTTAGCCTCGTGTGCAACCAGCAACAGCGCTCTTTCTACAAATGGTCTTAACGGCAAATGGACCATCGTGAAGATTGATGGCAACAACGTCACTCCAGACGCTGACCTTGAAACTCCTTATTTGGGTTTTGATGTTGAAACGAAGCACGTTTATGGCAGCACAAGTTGTAATCAGCTGATTGGCTCATTCAAGGCCAATGCCAAGACGGGTGAGATAGACCTTGGCGAGATGGGAAGTACGCGCATGATGTGCCACGACATGCAGACAGAGCAAAGCGTATTGAACGCTTTGGACAAGGCCAAAACCTACAAGTTGGCAGCCGACGGCTCGTTGCTTTTTGCCGACGGGACCGGAAAAATCGTTATGGAACTGAAGAAACAATAAACGGAAAATCTGTCTTATGGAAACAGCACACAAGATAAACAGTGTGGCTATGCGTAATCTTCAGATGGAAGATTATGAGCAGTTGGCCAAGTCGTTCAAGCGTATCTATGCCGATCATGACGTGTTTTGGACGCGCGCACAGATAAAGAAACTCATTGATATATTTCCAGAAGGGCAAGTGGTCATCATCGTCGACGACAAGATAGTGGGTTGCGCCCTGTCCATCATTGTCGACTATAACATGGTGAAAGGCGACCATACCTATGCAAAGGTGACGGGCAACGAAACATTTAACACCCATAATCCTCACGGAAACATTCTCTATGGTATAGAAGTGTTTATCCATCCCGACTATCGCGGACTGCGCTTAGGGCGCCGAATGTATGAATATCGCAAGGAGCTCTGCGAGAAACTCAACCTGAAGGCCATTATGTTTGGTGGACGCATCCCCAACTACTATAAGTATGCAGACACGATGCGGCCTAAAGAGTATATCGAGAAAGTTCGCTCACGTGAAATATACGACCCTGTATTGACCTTCCAGTTGTCTAACGATTTCCACGTTCGTAGGGTCATACGCAACTATCTTCCCAACGATGAAGAAAGCAAACACTGTGCAACACTCTTGCAATGGGACAACATCTACTACCAGCCACCTACCGATTCGTATGTAGACAAGAAGCCGACGGTGCGCATTGGACTTGTGCAATGGCAGATGCGACCCTATAAAACGTTGGATGACCTGTTTGAGCAAGTGGAGTTTTTCGTTGATTCTGTGTCCGACTACAAGAGTGACTTTATCCTTTTTCCCGAGTATTTCAATGCACCTTTGATGGCAAAGTTCAACGATATGGGGGAGGCGCAGTCCATTCGGGCAATGGCCCAGTATACCGAAAAGATACGAGACCGCTTCTCAGAACTGGCCATTAGCTACAACATCAACATCATTACAGGCAGTATGCCCTATGTGAAAGCCGATGGTGCACTCTATAACGTGGGCTTTCTCTGTCAGCGAGATGGCTCGGTAGACTCATACGAGAAGATACACGTTACGCCAGACGAACAGAAATGCTGGGGCTTGTCAGGCGGTCACCTCGTAAAAACCTTTGATACGGATTGCGGGAAAATCGGTATTCAGATATGTTATGACGTGGAATTTCCCGAATTGTCTCGCTTAATGGCTGAGGACGGTATGCAGATACTGTTTGTTCCCTTCATGACCGACACTCAAAACGCTTATTCCCGTATACGGGTGTGTGCTCAGGCACGTGCCATAGAGAACGAATGTTATGTTGCCATAGCTGGTAGTGTGGGCAATTTGCCCCGTGTTCACAACATGGATATCCAATATGCACAGTCGGGAGTGTTCACACCGTGTGACTTCGCCTTTCCCACTGACGGCAAACGATCGGTGGCTACGCCCAATACGGAGATGATATTGGTGTCGGACGTAGACCTTAATCTGCTGAACGAACTGCACACTTACGGTGCTGTCCGCAACTTGCGGGATCGCCGCAACGATTTGTATGAGCTGAAGATAAAGCGTGCAGCAACAGAATAAGTCTGCTTGAAAACGGTAAGACAAAAGGCGCAAGAACCCGATTGTGGTTCTTGCGCCTTTTTGTTTGAGAACTTCAAGCGTTCAACTTGCAAAATTAGCCAGGACTGGTTCAGGCTGGTCCTGGCATTTCTTTATTGTTTCTTTCCTCCAACACCTTGGCTGATGCCGCCAACGACATCGTCGTTTTCGATGCTGGTGGCTACTTTCTTGACACTGGCCTTCAGTTTGCCGAACCTGAAACTGACTCGTAAGGCAACTCCTTTCTGTCGTCCCACCCAGGTGTTGCAGCCAGTGTAAGACCCTTGAACGGTCTTTGAACGCCAGTTTATGAACGAAGGCCCGAAGATGTTTTGTGCACTGACAGATACTGTCAGACGGTCGTCTTTTAGGAAAGAACGTTGTAGCGATGCATAGTGGTAGCGCCAGTTGCCATCAAAGCCATAGACTCCGTCCAGATTGTGTCCTAAAGAACAACCTGCTCCAACATTTAAATTGAGTTTCCAGGGCATCTTCTGGCTGAGGTCGCAGTTGAGCGTTCCATGCCATGCCGCCAATGAAAGGTCGAGCGACTTATTGCTTTCTATATCGCGGGCAGCACTTGCGCTCAACATGATTTGCGTGCCGGCAACAGGCGTAACCTGCATATAGCCAGTGAAGCCCATACTGCGAGAGTGGAAGACATCGCCATAGGTGCTGACTTGTTTCCCGTCTTTCTCAAATTGAACGGCAGCTATACCGTTGTTGCTGAACCAACAGAAGGGAGACACTTGCCATGTTATTTTGGAACCAATGTGCGAATATTCCAAAGTAAGACCATTGTAACGGCTACTATTGAGGTCAGGATTACCATACGAGACAGAGGTAGGGGTGTTGATGACGGCAGGGTTGAGGTAGCTGATACCGGGGCGGCTGATGTTGGTGGCCCAACTGAATTTTACCGAATTAGCATCGGTGATGTTGTATTTTAGGCTTGCAGACGGGACCCAGTCGTTGAGGCTGCGATGGAAATTCTTATCGGCTTCGTTTGGAAACTTGGCTCCCAGATAGCTATATTCGTATCGCAAGCCTGCTCTGGCCGACCATTTGCCTTTGTTGTAAAGCCATTCTGCGTAGCCGGCTCCCACGCGTGTCGTGTGGTGAAAGTCGGTAAGGGTGTTGTCATCGGTGTCGTTGTTATAGAGCATTTCGGTGTGACTATTGTTCTTTCGGTCAATGTATTTGCCGCCGACTTCCAGTTTGTTGTATTTTCCAAACGGGCGTACATAGTCTAATTGGAATGTTTGCTCGGTGAAACGCTCTTGGGAAAGTTGGTCATAACCAGTGTAACTCATCGGTGGATTTATGAGGTTGTCCATTAAGGATGCAATGTTTTGGTTGGACCGTGTGGCGCTAATCATATAGCTAAGCGTCAGCACTTCTCCGTCCAGATGGGTCTTGTGCTGAAAGTCCATTCGCCCGTTTACGTTTAAGTTGTTATATTTTTTGGCGTAGGCATAGGTGTCGTAGCTATACAACGGGTTGCCTAAAGCGTCATACATGGCGGTTTGTGCGAATACGTCTATCGCAGTGGGACGAACGTAATAGCCGCCTCCGCTTAATGTAAGAAGGTTGAGCGAGTCGATGTCGTAGCTGCCGCTGATGTTTCCGAAGTGGACGTTGAGGGGGACAACTTGCTTGTTGGACGAGACCAAACGTTGACCGTTGCTTCCGTAAATGATGTCAGACGAATTGTAGCTGGTGCCCGATTTGTCCGAATTGTGCATCAATCCATAGTTGACAGACAGCACGAGCTTGCCCAGTTTGGTGGTAACGTAGGCATTGGTGCCCGTCTGGTTGTCGAGAAAATTGTAGTTGGCAGAGACCGAACCTGTCACTCCACCGAAGCGTGCATTGTCTACCATCACGATGTTTAGGATGTAGTTGGTGCCCTCGGCGTCTTCCTTGGCGCCAGGGTCGGTGATTACTTCAATCTTTTTGATGGTGTTTGCGGGGATAGCTTTTAGGATGTCTGCCACGTTCTGTCCTTCAAAACTCGGGTCACGGTGGCCGTTCCGATAGATTTTGAAGGCACTGCTTCCTTTCACCGTGATGTTGTCACGACCGTCGACGGTGACGAGTGGCACCTTTCGAAGCATCTCGAGCGTGTTCTTCGACTTCGACTCTACATCATGCTGAACGTCATAGGTGAGCTTGTCGATGTCGTTCTTGATGAGTTGTCGTTGGGCAACCACCGTTACCTCGCCAAGGTCGTAGTTCATCAGCGAGTCGACAAGTAGACTGTCGCTTTGGGCTTTGATCGTTAAAGCGCAAGTCAACAATATTGTAAAAAGAATGATTCTTTTCATATTTAGTTTGCTATAAGTTGATATTCTGTTGGGTTTTATTTATGAATTGGGGGGGTAAGCGGATGTTTTGTGGATGTTTTCTCCCACTGTTCGTGAATGTCTTTCATGCCAATACCGAGCAGCCGCATCTGTCGGAACACCTCCGGCAATGTCTGGCTAAGGAAAAGTTGTTTGCGGGCCGTAGTGATTTTTTCTCTTGAGCCTGGACAGACAAAGTAGCCCAACCCGCGTTTGTTGTAGATAATTTCTTCGCGCGAGAGTTGCTCGTAGGCCTTTACGGCAGTATTGGTGTTCACCTCCAAGAGGGCGGCATATTCCCGTACACTTGGGATACGGTCGTTTTCGGCATACCGCCCGGCGATGATTTCATCGCAAAGTCGGTCGGCCATCTGGAGGTAAATGGCTTTGTCGTTACCAAATGTCATACGTTAATCCATTTATTGTTGATTACTTGCATACGGCAGAATAGCTTGTATGCTAACCAGTAGTTGAGAACTGTGAAGCCTGTCAGGAGCAGAACAACCGTTGCAATGATGCTATAGCCGTCTATCACATAGAGTTCTCCGCCAATGTACAGACCATTGTGGAAGTGTATATTGTGGTTGAAGAAATCAAGCGATAGCATACTGGCAACGAAAGTTAAAGTGGTTGTTGCCACAAACAGGATGGCAGAAGTGATAATCCATGAGTTGCGACGGAAAAAGCATCCAAGGCATACATATACGGAATGTACCCACAACCATGCCAAAGTGAGAAATCCAGCTGTTTTCCAACTGCAGTCGGAATGGAGGAAACCGTCTTTCAAAACACTTCCCAACACCCCGACGAGAGAGCAAGGGGTGTATCCTTCCATGGCATGATAGATAGCTTGCAGTGCATCCACGATGACAATAGCTACAAAAAAGAGGACGCATGGGAGAATGGTGATGTGTATCCACCTAACAACAAACTTCTCGAGGTTGGATGCCGGCAGCATTAATGTGTTGATGCGAGCTTGGGTATTTTTCATGTCAATGGTGATGTACGAGGCCCAAATGATGAAGACAATGAACCAAGCGCTCCATAACATGGCCGGCAATCTATACAGGTCGTCTTCGTAGGAGGTGGCAATGTCACTGGAGCTTCTCCAAAATCCGCCTGTAGTTAGCATTGCCAAGACAAAGAGGATGGGGGCAAGGATGGAGAAAAACCTTACAAGTGCCTTATAGTTATATAGTTCCATCCACTTAAATGTGGCATAGAAACGATGTATATTGAAGGATTTCATAATGACAATTTGTTATTTACGAACTGTTAGGTGGGATATTACGATGTCGCCAGAGCCGTATACGTTCTGTTTGAAAGTGTCGACGTCACCCGATATTACGATGTCGCCAGAGCCGGTGACAGTTGCTTCTACATTTCCGCACTGCTTCAGATGGAGCTTCATATCGCCAGAACCTGAAACGGAGAAAGTTGACTTGGCGATATGCTTGCCGTTGATGTCAACGTCTCCCGATCCGGTAATGGATACGTTGGCGCTGGCAGATTGAAGGTCGTCAACGCTGATATCCCCGCTTCCTGAAACGCTTAACTCGGTGTTCTCGGCTGTTATATTGGAGGCATTTAAGGTTCCCGACCCTATAATGTAGCCTGTAAAGTTCTGGCTGTGAACGGGCGTTTTACAAAAGAAGTCGCCAGAGCCGGTCACTGTTACACGTTGTAGCAGGGGAGAATGGATATAGATTTTCAATGAGTATTCCCCCTCGTTGCCCGTACCAATCCAGCGATCGTAAAAGCGAGAGCTCTTGTTTGGCTTGATGCTTAACTCGCTACCATTGGTGGCTATTTGCAGGTTGGCCAGCTTGTTTTTCGGCCCTGTTATCTGTATAGATGTGGTAGCGTCTTGTATGAACTGTACTTCAGCGTCAACGCTCAGGCTGATGGCATCAAAATTAGCCACCTTGTAACTTTTGGTAACCTTTGGCCCGTACACGTCTTGGGCTTTACGTATGCACGAAGTCGTTGTAAGCCAGAAGGCAAGAGCAGCTATAAAAAATATGATTTTTTTCATAATGAAGGGTTGTTTTTGGAAGGATTGATTGATATGGCGCCTTTGGTGACGGCATTGAAGAATAGTTCCAGATTGATATTGGTTTCGGGGCTTTCCGCTTTTCGTCGGGCTATTACTGCATTTCCTTGAAGGGATGGCTCGGCATAAAGGATGTCGTTGTCGTCCATTTCGCTTGGTTGGCGGAACTCAAAGCTATATTGCTGGGTGATGTCAGCTACCGAAGCGTTAAGTTTCAGACGGGCGTTGTCGAGGATGAGGATGTGGTCCAAGAGCGATTCTACGTCGTGTACCTGGTGGGTAGAGATGATTAATGTTCGGTCTTCGGTCATGTGTTTGGAGATGACTTTGCGGAAAAGACTCTTGGAAGGAATGTCCAGACCGTTTGTAGGCTCGTCCATTAAAAGAAGTCTCGTTCTTGCTGCAAGTGCAAAACTCATGTAGACTTTCTTCTTCTGCCCCATGCTGAGGGTCTTTAGGTTGGACAATTCCGGCAAGTCAAAGTCTTTCAGACAGTCGTAGAGGATGGCTTCCGAAAAACGGGGATAGAACGATTTGTTTACTTCAATGAAGCTTTTGACAGACATTTGAGGCATCGTATATTCTTCTGGAACGATGAATATCTCACGAAGCGTTTCTGGCAAGCGCTTTTTGGTGTCGTTGTTTTCGAAGAGGATGGTTCCCTTTTTTGGTCGAAGCAATCCGCTGATGAGGTAGAGCAAGGTGCTCTTTCCTTGTCCGTTCTTGCCAAGCAAGCCGTAGATGCAGTCGGATTCCAGTGTCATACATAGGTCGTCAAACACTTTGTGCTTGCTTCCTGCATAGCTGAAACGTAGATTTTGAATCTCTATCATGGCGGTGTTGATGTTGGTAGTTTACCTTGTTAATACTTATTATATAGTGTACGACTATTGTAGAACACTGCAAATGTAGACATAAATCCACTTTCTTCCAAACTTTTTTGCAAAAAATTAAGGACGAAGAGCAAGGTTTTCCGAATCTTTTACAAATACTAAGCTGTAGCTTTCACCCAACGGCCATGAAACAAGCGGGTAAGGAACAATATGCCACGGAAGGTGAGTTCGATGGCCATGGCGGTCCAGACGCCTTTCAGTCCATAGTCCTTTGCAAGCCATGCAGCCAAAGAAAGGCGTACAAACCACATTGAGCAAAGGTTGATGAGGGCAGGACGCAAGGTGTCGCCAGCCCCAACAAACGCACTGTATGCAACGATGGAGGCAGCAAAGAAGGGCTCGGCAAAGGCTTCTATGCGCAATACGGTTGTACCGAGGGCCTGTATGTCGTTGACGGGAGAAAGTATGGCCATCATCTCCGGTGCGAAAACATACATCACCATGCCCATGACAGACATGACAATCATAGCAGAGGCAACGGTCATATAGGAGAAGTTTCTGCATAGGCGCAACCTTTTGGCTCCCATACTTTGCCCAACGAGGGTTGTGGCAGCGTCTCCTATACCGTATCCGGGCATATAGCAAAGGCTTTCGGCAGTAATGGCAAACGTGTTGGTAGCGATGGCGATATTGCCTAAAGGGGCAACGATGATCGTACTGACAATTTGTGCTCCGCTCATCAGAAACGACTGTAACGCCATGGGAGCACTGATTTTGAGAGCGCTATACAGATAGTCACTTACCCATACAAAGGGTTGGCGGTCTAAGCTCAGTGCCAAAATTTTGTTTCGGAATATGGCAAAATAGCCTTGTGAAAGTCCTACAACCATGATGGAAATGGCTGTTCCGATGGCAGCTCCTGCCACTCCCATATTGAAAATGTAGATGAAGATGTAGTTGAAAGCTACGTCCAAGACGCACATCATGATGCTCATCACGCTGGGTATGCGCATGTCTCCCGAACTCTTGAGCATGGCTCCTGAGAGGTTTGACAACTGGAAGAAGGGCATGACAAGCATGAAAATCAGAAAATACATGGAGGCGTCATGGGCGATGTCGGCCCCTCCGCCTAACCAAAAGGGAAGGTGTCCGCTGACAAGAATGCCACTGACGGCAATGATGATGCTTAGCACGAAGGTGCAGATGAGGCCATGGCGGAACACCTGCCGTGCCTGTTGGAAGTCGTTGGCCCCTATGAAATGGGCCACTTGCACTGAAAATCCCAAGGAGGCAGCATTGGTGATGGAGCCAAAAAGCCATGTTGACGATTCCACAAGTCCGATAGCTGCGGATGCACGAGCCCCAAGGTGTCCTACCATCGAGGCGTCGATGAAAAACATCAGTACGCTTGTTATCTGTGCCAATATGGAGGGAATGCTCAACTGTGTGATAAGATTGAGCTTCTCACACAGGTTGAGTTCTTCGCCATTGCGTATTTTTGAAAGCAACAGGTCGCTCTTGTTCTTGCTGAAAATCATGATGGCTTAAATGTTAACAACTCGTCAGGGAACAGGCAAAAATGTAGAATTCGTCTACTTGCTGACAGGCTTCTATAAAAGAAACACCTTGCACAAAAAGATGTAAGGTGTTTCTTTATATATATAAGGTGAACGCATATGCGCTCTCCTTGGTGTTACTTTTTTTGAATGATATCGGTCAACGTAATGTCGAAGATGAGGTCTGAATAGGGCTGGATGACAGAAGAACTCTGTGGCTTTTGTGCCCCGTAGCCTAACCGGTAAGGCATGTACACCGTCCATCTGTCGCCTATGTGCATATGCATAAGTGCCGTGGCGAAGCCGTCAACAACCGACTTTACGTACAACCCTGTTGCTTGCATTGTTTCCAAATTGTAATCTCCAGTCCATGAAGCATCGAAAATGAGTCCTTTTGTATAGGTTTCTGACGGGATGAGCCGCCCCTGATAATGCACCTGAACAGAGTCTGTATAGAGAGGAGACACTGTTCCTGTGCCCGTTTTCTCCACGTGAACAATGATGTAATCGGTGGGCGAGTAGGATAGCGTGCTGCCGGAAATATTGGGAAGTTGTCCTTCTAACGACCAGTTGAGGTAGCATTTCCAGGTGCTGTCGCCACTGGCCACCTTCTGTTGGGTGGCGTTATAGAGGGTTGTCCAGTAGTCGTCGTTCTTCTGTTGCCAGTTGTTGTAGTCGTCAATGGTGTCTTCTTTCTCGCTGCAGGAAGCCAACGAGAAGAGCGCCATACATACAAGGCCTATAAAAAGAATGGTTTTCTTCATGAAAAATGGATATTTACTTACTGCAACTTCTTGAGTAGGGAGGTGATAGAAACGCGGTCTTCGATGATGGAACGCAACTTTTCAATTGGCACTCGCTCTTGTTTCATTGAGTCGCGGTAGCGCAGTGTTACAGCGTTGTCCTTGAGCGTGTCGCCGTCAACCGTCACACAGAAAGGTGTGCCGATGGCATCCTGCCGACGATAACGCTTGCCGATAGAGTCTTTCACCTCGATGTGTGTGTTGAAATGGAACTTCAGTTCGTCAACGATTTCCTGTGCTTTCTCGGGAAGACCGTCCTTGTTGACCAATGGCAGTACGGCACACTTGACGGGAGCAAGAGGCTCCGGCAGGCGAAGAACCACACGCTCGGAACCGTTGTCGAGCTTCTCTTCTGTGTAGGCATGGCACATTACAGAGAGGAACATACGGTCTACGCCTATGGATGTTTCCACATCGTAGGGAACATAGCTCTCGTTGGTTTCCGGATCGAAGTATTTGATGGAACGCCCACTGAATTTCTCGTGTTGGGAGAGGTCGTAGTTGGTACGGCTATGAATGCCTTCTACCTCTTTAAAACCGAACGGCATACGGAATTCGATGTCGGTGGCAGCGTTTGCATAGTGGGCAAGTTTCTCGTGATCGTGGAAGCGATAGTTGTCATTACCCATGCCCAAAGCTTCATGCCAGGCCAAGCGGTGCTTCTTCCAATATTCAAACCATTTCATCTCGGTGCCGGGTTTGCAGAAGAACTGCATCTCCATCTGCTCGAATTCGCGCATACGGAAGACAAACTGACGGGCTACAATCTCGTTGCGGAAAGCCTTGCCTATCTGTGCAATGCCAAAGGGCAACTTCATGCGGCCGGTCTTCTGAACGTTCAGGTAGTTGACAAATATGCCTTGGGCTGTTTCCGGACGCAGATAGATTTTGCTGGTTGCGTCGGCAGAGGCTCCCATCTCTGTAGAGAACATAAGGTTGAATTGGCGTACGTCGGTCCAATTCTTGGTTCCGCTGATGGGGTCGACAATGCCTTCGTCAAGGATGATTTGCTTGAGTTCTTCGAGGTTGGGGCCTTGCATTGCTTCGGTGTAGCGGGCGTGCAAGGCATCGCGCTTTTTCTGATGTTCCAGTACGCGAGGGTTGGTCTCGCGGAATTTGGCTTCGTCAAAAGCGTCTCCAAACTTCTTGGCAGCTTTCTTTATTTCCTTTTCAATCTTCTCGTCGTACTTGGCAATTTGGTCTTCGATGAGGTTGTCAGCGCGATAGCGTTTTTTAGAATCGCGGTTGTCAATGAGCGGGTCGTTGAAAGCGTCAACGTGGCCACTGGCTTTCCAAACGGTTGGATGCATAAAGATGGAAGCATCAATGCCCACGATATTGCTATGGAGCAGCACCATCGACTTCCACCAATATTGCTTGATATTGTTTTTGAGCTCTACGCCATTCTGTCCATAGTCGTAAACAGCAGCGAGGCCGTCATAGATTTCACTACTTGGGAAGACAAAACCATACTCTTTGCAATGGCTCACAATCTTCTTGAATACATCTTCTTGTGCCATAATAAATATGTGTAAATTTCGAAATTTCAGCACAAAGTTACTATAAAATGCCTTTACGGCAAAATAAAACCATAACATTTAGCTTTTCTCAACGTATGGGCTATATATCAAGTGCTGGTCATTTTTCTTTACAAAAGATGATGGCTCTGTTGCATCGGACAAGGAAATTGTCTCTAATATCGGGTCTATTGCTTTCCAAAACCGTGCTTATTGGATCCTAAAATACGGTCTTTTAGAAGCTGAAACAGCCGCTTTCACAACGTAAAAGCGGCTGTTTTGTAAGTGGCTGACAGTCAGCGGTGTGCTCAACGATGAATGCTGGGCATCCTTCGCGTTTGATGGTAGGAAGTAAAAATGGACAGATGACCGAAAAATATTTACATATCTGTAGACTCGCCAATTCTGTCCTTGCAAAAGACAAGTGGTCTTTTCGGGTGGCATCAGTCACCGTCGGGAGCGTAAAGCCAGGCGTGCAGTGGATCAGGATAATCGAATATTTCCTCCTTGCGGAAGAAACGGCGCATTTCCACTTCGGCAGTTTCTACGCTATCAGAGGCATGGATGATGTTTTCCTGTCCGCTCATCGAGTAGTCACCGCGGATGGTTCCAGGGGCAGCCTTGCGCCCATTGGTAGCTCCCACAAGGTCGCGCACCACCTTCACAGCACTGTTACCTTCTACACACATGGCTACCACAGGGGCCGACTTCATAGAGGCGGTGAGCCAAGGAAAGAAAGGTCGATCTTTCAGGTGGGCATAGTGCTCGCCGAGAATATGGTCGTCGAGTTGCATCATTTTTAGTCCTATGATGCGTAGCCCCTTGCGCTCAAGGCGGTGTATCACTTCACCGATGAGACGGCGCTGTACTGTGCAGGGTTTTAGAAGAATGAGTGTTTTTTCCATAAGTTAGTTGTATTAAAAAGATTTAGATAGTTGTCATTGTTCGCAAATGTACATATTTTTTTGTAGTTGACAAGTAAAAATGAGCATAATAAGAAGATGTTTGCAAATAATAATATGTACATTTGTAGCCAATACACCTTAAACCTGCTGTTGATGGCAATCAATGGCCAAAGCTATAAAGTATGACTCCTTCACAAGTTTCCAAACAACCCTCATGGGATCATTTGCTTTCTTCGATAGCAAATGGAGCCTCTCATCCAGAAGCAACGGCATGGGACATCTATTATTATTTGCGTGCCCATTATGTGGAAATGGGCTCAAAGCAAGCTCGAACGTTGCTGGCAGCCTACATAAAGCTCAAGCAGCCTTGCCCGATGCTTGTCAATTCGTGTATGTTGGGGCTGGCTCTCAAAGTGAGTGGAAAATATGATGATTTCAACTTACCTAACTTTCTGAAAGCGTGGGGATATGACAGACTATTGAGAACAGAAGACCGGGCAGGACACGTAGATGACAAGGGAAAGATGTTTCCTTCCCTAAAGGACCGTACCGATCGCGCCATACAGACCTATTGGTTGCGTCATCCCAGTGAAGGAGACGGCTCGCAAAGTGTATGCCGTTATATGTATGCCGTTAAGGTGTTTGGAAATGTCAGTGAAGAGCAGAAGGAACATGCCGTGAAATTGGTGGCTGCTGACGGCAGCGAACTGGTGGCTGAAAGCTTTTTGTTTTCTTGTCCGTTGGCAGAGATACAAGGCAACGTGTATGAAGTGGTAAGCAGAAAGTCGGGAAGGGGCGATGAATGTGCAGTTAGGATTCGGCAATCTGACAACGTGGTGGATGCCCTTTTTCCCGTAGAGGTGGGGTTTATAGACGGGATAGATATGGAGCACGGCCATTGGCATGTGTATGATTCGTTGTCACGCCATTTTGTTGCAGACAGTCCGATGGTGGCTCCACAGGCCCGTTCTTTTGTGCGTTTTTGCCCGATTATCCCCCAAAAAGACCGTTTCAAGTCGGCTGCCATCTTGCAGACCATCAGTTTTGAAGAAGGCTGCAAGGCCTTTGGGCTGTATGAAGCAGTAGTGACGGAGATTAATATGCCGAAAGAAGAGTTGCATTATCATATCACGTCGCCTATTCAACCAACTCCCGAAGGACAGGTGATGCGTGACGGTTGGGCATATATCGGTTTGGGAGAACGACGGATAGACTTGTCTGCCGTCAAGCAAGGAACCTGTGTCAAGCTATTGCTTTATTTGCGTAGAGAGGCAGACAACTACAAGCACAATTATGTAGCGGAAATTATTCTTTAGCAGACTGCCGGCAAAGCAGAAGTCCTAATTTGTAAAAATGGAATAAGAGAATGGACGGATGAGCTCCCAGAAGATTCCGCTTGATGGACTTGTGGAAAAATCGGAACACCCAAGAGATGGGTTTGGCAAGATGTAACGCGTTGAGTCTGTCAGTTAAAGCAAGAAGCCCGTTAAATCCGCGCAAATCGTCTTGGAAAGTGAAGAGGGTGTCAATGCCTTCTTCGGTTTTTGAAAGATATTCGGAGTTGGTCTCAAAGTCATTTAGTAGGATGGGGTTGTCGATATGTTGAATGGGAATGTTATACGCTTTCAGAACCTTGCCCCAAAGAACGTCTTCATAGCCGTATTTGAGAAAACGTTTATCAAATGGATGGGCCAAGAGAATGTCCCTACGAACCATAAAATTGGAGGTGTTGAAATTGTGGTAAGGCTTTTCACTACGTTCTCTTGCCGTGTTGTGCAATTCATATTTTCTTTCAAGCAGAAAACGGATGTTGCCTTTTATCTCTTTTTTATCCCCCACAATGTGCAATCCCCCACATGCGACAGACACTTCCTTTAGTGACAGATAGTTGTATAGGAACAGTTTGCTACCTGGCATGCGGTCGCTATCTATGAACAAAAGATATTCTTGAGAAGCCTGTTGAGCCAAAAAATTTCTGATGGCAGCCCTCCCGCTATTGTGGTTGCGTCGTATAAAACGGCAGTGGCTCAATTGCTCTATCTGTTGGTTGCTGGCAATGGTCGTGAAATTGGTCGACCCATCATCAGCAACAATAATCTCATAACGAAGCCCCTGTGGACATAAAAGTTCGGCTTGCCGATGAAGTTGCTTGACCAGCGAAACGCAATTGTTGTTGTAAGAAGGCAATAGTATGGAGAGCGAATTCAACATTTCATAAATCACTTTTTGTTTATAGAAAGAACGGAAAACAAGCGGTTTTATTATAGAAATGGATTTTTCAAAAAACTCCTTCAAACTATAAGCCTGTTAGCATTCTTTTGTTACCTTTGAAAATAATGCCAAGAATAATCCTATCATGAAAAGACTCTTTTTTGTTTTCTTCTTTGTGCTGATGACAATAACTTCTTTTGCTATTGACAAAGTCGCATGATAAGACATTAAGGAAAGCAGAAACGGAAAGGAAACAAGCAGACGCGGAAAGGCAGCAAGCAGAGGAAGAAAGAAAGAAAGAAGAAAGAAGCGAAGCAAGCAGAGGAAGCGTGCTGATGAGGAAGAAGCAGCGCGTAAGGAGCGTGAGGGAGGAACTGAAGGCGAAGGCACAGCAACACCGACAATAGGCGATGTAATAAGTACGCTTTTCAGTAAAGGAAAGGCTTTTGCATCAAAAATATTCAACATGAAATTTTTTGACCTTGCAAAAACACCTGAATTTATGAAGAAGCTTGGGCTAACAGGCTCCAAATTCACGATTAGGTATGGCGTTATTTCGCGTCATTTTGGCAAGGACGGTTCGCACGACTTTACTAAAGAGGAATGGGAACAGATACCAAATGCTCTTGGACACCTATTTGCTATAGCACGATTGGCAGATAAAGACAAAGGCTTTAGAATATACACCACTCTCAAAACAGAGAAAGGTGAATACGTTGTGGTTGGCGTTGACGTAAAGAACGCTGGACGCGATATGGAAATAAATGCCATATCAACGCTGTTCGGGCGTAGAAATGACGCAAATCTTCCAACTAATGAGGAAATTATTTACAGGAGTGAAACAATAACTCCCGAACAGGAGGCACTTCTCAGTCGGCCCAATTCCGACCAATATCCAACTGAACGGGAGTTGACTGATGGCAAAGGTACAGCAAAAACCGCAGAGGAGCAAGGGAAAGGGAAGAAAATGGAGGCGTCCAAGGAGAAAATGGAGGCGCGTCAGCATAAAGCTGATGTTGTGGAGAATCCGAGCCATGGGGAAGAGGTGTTGCGTGATGCTGTTATCGACAAGTTGCGTGAGAGCGGCATAGAGGTGCTGGGCGCGGCTGAGGGACAGAAGGTGCTGGACTTGGCGAATGGAAGAGGTGTTCGACTGGAAGCTAAAAGAAAAAGAGCACTTGAAACCGCGTCCGTTTCTCGTGACGAGAAACATCAACCAACTGTCGTTTCAAGTGCTGATGGTGCAAAGATACTCAATAATCTTGACACACTGGCCACAGAATACGATAATTTTTCAAATTATCCGAAAACTTTCACTGGTGATGTAGCAAAAGCACTTGGGGCAAAGCGATATGGCAGCAGTGAGTATGCTACATTTGAAACCAAGAACGGGAAGGTTGTAACTATACGTCTGAGCAATCATAACGCAAAGGTGTCGGTGCTTGAGGACACGGTAGAGAAACTTGAACTGGAACGTGTGGCAGCAATGTCGCAAGTCGTGGATGAAGAGCAGCAGCACAGAATGCAAGAAGCACTCGACTGGTTTGCAGCGAAGATGAGCGTGTTCAGCAAAGAAGATCAAGAGGCCATCAACACTTGTGCCATAGCCTTTGCCGAGCGTTACCAGATAGTAATACCTAAAGTCAATATTGCTGTCAATGCCAAGTGCAGCCAAGCCGACCTAATGGCGTATGCCAGTTCCGCTTTCTTCAAGATTGGCAAGAAGCGTAAGAATATCGCCCTGTTCCTCAGCATTGTATTTGAAGCTTACTTCCCCGGTGGTGAAGGATTCGTTTATAAGAAGATGCCTGGGGCGAAAGAATGCTCAAAATAGACTTTTGAGAGAAATTTATCACACACAATCGTTATATTTTTATCTTTAGCGTGAAAAACACAGATAAACATTCGTGATTCTTAATGTTTTGCGTTAATTTTGCACGAGATATCCACTTGCTGAAAGCCCAAAGGGCAAGCGGGTGGGTTTTGACTTTATGGAAATGGGCGTTTACTTAGCGCCTGTCTTTGACATGTCGTAACTTCGCAACTTACAGTAATCGTCAAAGGACGGTGGCAACCAGTAAATGCTCACGGTAAGGTATATTATACCCTGCCGTGATTTGTCGTATATGTACTTATTGTATGTATACGGTTGCTCACGTATGGGATTAATATATACCATGCGTGGGCTTTCAGCGTTGTCCGTCTCGACGATTAGGGCAATGCGAAGGCCTCGACATGTGGGATGGGCAAAGGCGAATCCCACGCTTTATTTTTGTAGAGGCATGCTAACTTTTACAATTATCGGCGGAGATAGGGGTTCTATCCGCACAAAAAGGCAGAGCCGAAATGTATAAAATAACATGGGATAAGGAAACGGGAGGAGTACTGCTCCACTCTCGCATTGTGGAAGGTACGTTGGGTATCTCCCCTCGTCCTGTGTTCTTTGAAGAGCTTGACTTGTTGGGACTTGATAAATTAGGCTGGACCTATCCTCGCACAAAAGAGCCGATTATGTGGGCTGTCAACAAGCAGTATTGGTATCGGGGAGTCAGGCTCTTTGATGCCAAGGGCGCCAATATATACACCAAACCTACACTGGAGATACAACCTGGTATAGAACCAATGGAGCTGGTGCCTGTTGACGTGAAGAAGATGCTTCAGCGTACATCTGATTTGATGTTCGTATTGGAGAATGAAGCCATAGAATTTATCCGTGACACTTATTTGGCGTATGCCAAAGCAAATAAAACCTACAACAAGGCAGATGCCAACAAACTGGACTTCGAGACGATGGCAGAGCGCGTGGAAAAGAAGAACAAGCAACGCATGGCTGTGGTTAAACAGGATTGTGACTCGTTCGACATCATGCCACTTGCTACGGCAGAAAAAGAAGGCAAGCGTGTGCTACTATCTACCAAAATAGACCGCTTTATAGCAAGTTTCTCTGGTGGTAAGGATTCGCAAGTGGTACTCGACTTGTGTACACGTGCCATTCCTCCGACAGACTTCGAAGTGATATATAGCGATACGGGCTATGAACTGCCTCCTTCTCTCGCTCTTTACAAAGACGTGGAGGCGTACTATAAAAAGAAGTTTCCTTCACTCCGTTTCCTTACAGCCCGCAACCACGAATCGGTACTGAACTATTGGGACAAGATTGGCACACCAAGCGACAATCACCGTTGGTGCTGCTCGGTGATGAAGACGGCACCGTTGTACCGAATGTTGAAAGTTGAAGGAAATAAGCAGGCACATGTATTGACTTTCGATGGAGTGAGAGCGGAGGAGTCTGTAAGGAGAGAAGGATATCAACGATTAGGCAAAGGAAAACATACGTTTATCTATAATGCACATCCTATAATTGGATGGAATTCGGTAGAGATTTTCTTGTACTTATTTGAACAAAATTTACCCATTAATTCTGCATATCGTAAAGGCAAAGCGCGTGTAGGATGTTTAATTTGTCCATTTTCGACTTCCTGGGATGACATGGTTATACAAGAAACTTATCCTAAAGAATTACAGCCATTTGTGGAAAAATTGAAGGAATACGCTTCACAAGTCAAGATTGCCAACTTCGGCAATTTCCTTTCTGAAAGGAAATGGAAATTGAAACCATTAGGAAACAGAAAGGAATCTTATCCTAAAGTGCTATTCAAATCAGAACTTTCAGCTCTGAATTTCATCGCAGAAATAACGGATGCAAAGCATTCCTTTCTCAAATGGCTTCCTGCCTTATGTCCTTATATTATAAAGAATACGGACAAAGGCTTTGAAGGAGAACTTCATTTTAAGAAAAATATTTTTCCGTTTGCTATAAAAGAAACAAATAACAAATCGATATTAGAGGTTAATGGTAGGTTGCCAAACGAGCTGACATTTCTTTTAAGACGTTTAACTTATAAAACAGCATATTGTGTACATTGTGAGGTGTGTGAGGTGGATTGTCCTACTGGCGCACTTTCTATAGTACCGCAAATAAACATTGATAAAAATAAATGCATCCATTGTCACAAATGTTTCAATGCACATGACAGGGGATGTATAACTGCAGATTGCATACGTATGGTAACAGATTCTGAAAGAAAGATAAACACGAAGATCCAAGGATATAAAAAGTTTGGTCTACGTGATGAATGGGTGGAAGAATATTTCATTGACCCCATTGGATTTTGGAAAGAGAATAGTTTGGGAACAGCTCAAGTCGATTCTTTTAAGGCATGGATGAGGGATGCCGAAATTACGGATCTAAAGAATAATCTAACAGAACAAGGAGCACTTATGCAAACCATCTATGCAGAGAATCCGTCCTTGTTTTGGGAAGTGGCATTTATAAACCTTTCTTACAATTCATATATTGTAAGATGGTACTGCAATAATATTACGACAAGCCAAAATTATAACGCTAAAGTAATAAAAGAAGAGATTTCAAATCAAGAATTCTCAGGTTCTATTTCCACCATAGGAAATGCAGCTATAGCATTATGTGACTTGATGAAAAAGACGCCTATCGGTGACGACTGTCTGCAAGGAGTGGACTTGGGCAAGGAAGGATTATGTCGAAAAGAATACGATGATATAAGTGTTGAAGCAGTGGCTTACTCCATCTATAAATTTGCCAAAGAACATGAATTGTCTATGCTCAGGGTTTCAGACCTGTACAAAACCGAAGAAGAACATGGCATTTTCAAAGAATTTAGGACAACAAGACAAGCATTGCTCCGAAAATTAAGAACAATCAGTTCTGAGAGTAACAGAGTATTGGTTGCAGAACTTGCAATGGGATTAGACCATATTACGCTTCGTGAAGATTTGACACCTTTTACAGTATTGAAGGCAATGACAATATAAGATGAAAAATGCGCTTCTGCCAATATATACAGAGATGATGCTTTCTATTCATACAGGAAGTATTAATGGAAAGGTTGCCTTATCTAAGCCTCTCTATATTACTTCGATAGTAGAAGCAATAGAATGGGATGCTTTGACTGAAAACGAGATAATGATATCCAATGAATTTATTCGTAAAAGATTTGGCCAGTTGTATGAACAAGTTAATGGGAATAAAAAAGGATATGAAGTGTCATTCTTTGTCCGTCCATTCTTTCATCTTAGCAGTGCCTCTTTCTATCATCTGATATGGAAACAAGGAGTTGAGCTGTCAAAGATGGCTTCTACTCCTTCTGCCAAATACCTCCGCGAGAATCTTCTCTATGCAAAATTGGACGATGAGCTATGGGAGCTATTACAAGACGCAGAGAATAGGAATTATATAAAACAGAACATCATCAGTCGATACCTGACAAAATAACTATAACAAACCAATCATACGCTTATGGCAACTAAGTATGACGATATAATAAAGCTTCGTGGTGGCAAAGCCGCTTACGACATAGCAGAAGAAAAAAAGGGTGAATGGGTGTCGTTCATCCCCAATGAACAATTTAACAACGTGTTGCGTACGGTCATAAAGAGTGTGCGTGGAAACGACATTGACAACCACAAGAGTTTTTGGATAAACGGAACATACGGCACTGGCAAGAGCCATGCCGTAGCAGTTGTCAGTCACTTGCTGGGTGATGCCGTGGAAGACATACGCCAGTGGGTGGACTACGAGTATAAGGACGCAAAGTTTGCCACACTCCGTCAAGCCATTTATTCACTTCGCGAGACGAAGCGTTTGCTCACGGTCAATGTTTATGGACTGGGAGCAATGACCCATCCAGGCGATCTTGCTCTTGTCTTGCAGAAGGCGGTAACTGAAACCCTCCACAAGCACAAGATAGAGATAGCTGTGCCGACAGATTATGAAAACTACATTGAGCAAATACGCCAGAACCCGGAAATATGGAATCATCTGATAGATACTCATACAGCTCTGTCGTCTGTTGTTGCCGACAGTGATCAACTGGCAGAAAGCCTGAAGACCGGCGACCTTGGTATATTCCACCGCGTGAGCGACACGCTGCGTGAGGCACAACTCGATATACGCCTTAACAACGACAATATCAAGCAATGGCTTTGTGAAGTGCAAGACCGTCTGACAGAGTTGGGAACGTATAACGGTTTGCTGATTGTTTGGGACGAGTTTACCGACGTTATGACCGACGCTATTGGTGTTCCCGTACTGAAACAATTGCAAGAGGTGGCTCAGAAGTTCATGAATGAGGACAGCAATTCCTACCTGTTCCTTATCTCGCATCCGTCTGCATTCAACGGCATTGACTCTGAACAATTGAAGCAGACCGACGGACGCTATCACCGCATGAAGTATAACATGGAGTCGGTATCGGCATTCAAGATTATGTCGCGCAAGTTTGAAATCATCGACGAGAAGCGCCATGCCCAGATGTGCCAGCAGTTCTACACGATGAATCCGCAACTGCTTGACATCTTTACAGCCACCAGCAACGACCAGCAGTCCACACGTGAAGACCTTTTGAATCTCTTCCCCCTACATCCGGGCACAGCAAACCTTGCTACCCACTACGCCACTGTGGTAGGTTCATCCAGCCGAAGCGTATTCGAGTTCTTGGGACAGAATGACTCCATACGAGAATTCCTTGACAGCGAGGAACATTTCCTGAACCGCGACACCATCACGGCAGACTATCTGTGGGATTATGTGCTGAAGGTATTTCAAGACGATGTGACCAACTATGGGGCTGTGACCGAACGTTACAACTCTTACAAATTGCAGGTGGCAAATGAAGGGGATGCTTATTTCGCTGTGTTTAAAGGTATATTGTTGCTTAATGCTTTCAATAATGTGTCAGGAGAAAACAACAACGGACTTGTAACACCGTCAGAAGAAAATATACATGCTCTCTTTGCAGGAACACGTTATGATGGTGAGGTAGAAACAGTTCTGCAGTGGTTTAACGAGCAAGGCATCATACAACGTGCGCCGGGCGGGCTGTATTCCGTGCAGTTCTCAGCCCTGCCTTCTGGCGAGATAGAAGAGAAGAAAAACGAGATGCGTAAAGTGCAGTATCGCTATACAGACCAGGTGCTCAACTTCTCAGATGCAGCCAGCACAGTTTTTGAGAAAAAGATGATGCAAAAGGTGATACGTCCGTATGGATTCAAGTTTTTCTCCGACCATCAGAACGAAGCTGTGCTCAGAAGCCAAATTAAGAATGCGCGAAAAGATACGAAGACGAGTGCCTTGTTCTTCGCCTTGCTGATGGCAAGAAACAACACTGAGCTTGGCTTGTTGCGCAGTTTTGCTGAAAAGTGTGCCGAAGACGAGAACGACAAGGACCTGAAGAATATTGTGTATCTTGTGTTTGATGAGGTGTTCACTGATGCCAAGTATGAACAGTTCATTGAGTATCAGGCCAACTATGCCTGTGCCAGCAGTCATGGCTTTCTTGACCAGCAGAAGGTACACCGTGACCATGCGGTATCGATGGTAAAGGAGTGGATGGACAGTGTGCAGCGTGGCAATGCCACTGTGTACATAAACGGAGAGGAGAAGCAACCCATTTCTGTGAAACATCTTTCCAGCATTGTAAACAGCGTGATATCTCCTGTCATATTCCCATATGGTCCTGATGCTTGCGAATTGTTGCGCCAAAAGTCACCATCAACATTCTGGCGCCAACAGAACTCGAAAGAGATTGTACGTACATTCATTTTTGCCACTTCAAAGGACGAACTTACAACTATAACCGCTCAGATGCGCCCTATACAATATCTTGTACAAGAGTGCTTGGACGACAACATGGAGTGGAAGGACGATGTGCCAGAGAACCATCCGTTCAAGGTTGTATATGACAAGGTGCAGAGCATCATTAAGTATGCAGACAAGAGTCTTCCATTCAACTTTGATGACAAATTTTCTGTTCTACAGAAGCCCCCATATGGCTTATACGGTAGTTTTGCTCCAATGGCAATGATGGCTTTTGCTCTGAAGCCTTGGGCAAATAAAATATTCGATATGCAGGGCAAGCCACGCGACAAGAATGCATTAATTGACGATATCGTGTGGCTGTTCAAGGTGTGGGACGACAAGAAATCGAATAGCAAACTGAATTTCAAGTTCCAGACTCCCGAGGAAGGCAAACTATGCAAAGACCTCATATCGCTTTTCAAACTGAACAACAAGAATAATGACTATTCGGATGTGACCAGTCTGAAAGATGCCCGCTATGCCATTACGGCAGAATTCCTTGGGAAAAAGGGCTATCCGCTATGGACGGTTAAGTATGCTTCTGAGGCAGCTTTTGATAGTTTGCCTGTCACACTGAGCATTACAGATGATGAGCGCAGATTGATAGACAACATCGTCACTATCTGCATGGAGCGTGACCTGCGCAATCCTGCGTTGGTAAAGGAGACAATAGACCTCATCTCAGAGCTGAGGTTCGAGATGAAGAACATACTCAATGTGGATGTCGCTTTCTCGGATGGCTTCAAAAACTATCTAATGCAGCTTGACTTCATTAACATACAAGAAGATGAAGTGGATGAGGTGAAGCACTTTATCGAACAGAATCTGCAGTCGACTGTAGGTTATTGGACAGAGGAAGAAGTGGAGATGAAAGCCCTGCAATGGAATTCTGCCAGAAATTCGTCTGCAAATGGTCAGCAAAAAATAATTGGCAATGGTTGGCAACAAAGTAACAGCATGGTTTCTGAGCCTCCTACCAATAATACGATGCAAACATTCCATACAAATTCTAATGCATTGGAGGAGAAGCGTGAGCAAGCAAAAAAGCACATTGCAGACATTGTTTCCCTTGATGACGCTAAGTCTTTGTTGAATCGACTGTGTGACGAATGTGGAGAGTGGCTGTTGGATAAGATAAACGGTTAAGCCTATGTACAAGGAGTTTGGCTCATTAGAAGACCTCTATCATGAGATTGAGGTCGACAAGCATTGGACGGGAGCGGAGAGCAGTCTCCGCAACCGCTATCCAATACGTTTTGTGCTGTTTGAGAATTTTGGCGACTTTGGCAATTTCGTGCAAGTATGCCAAGACCATGACGTGTATGTGCAAAGCATAGAAAAATGGATGAAAGACGGACAGGATGACAAGCTCATTACATATTCACAGCTTGCCACTCTATTTGGGGCTTACATCAAGAGTCTGCCGGCAAACGATTTCGTCATCGCGCCTTTTTCCGAGATAACAAGATTCTATGACAATGCACATTACGCTGAGTTCGATTCTTTATTGAAAACCATACGTCTTATCCAATCGCCGGAAGAAGCCCAGCGTGGTCATCAGCGTATATACGTGCCAGTCATAGGTATGCAGGGCAAGGTGAGCAAGTTCAAGGATGATCCTAATATACATATATGGGAATACCACTCTGGGGAAGAGTATGACAACTATCATCTTATACTGACGAAAGGAACGACATACGGTGTGAAAGGATTGGAAGAACAATATACGCTGTGTGAAGATTTACGCCACTGGATCGCCCTTTGGAAAAATGTGGGTGCCAAGATAAAGCCACAGATTATCTGTTCTTCAAAGTGCATTTTCGCCAATAGTAATAATGCACAGCCAGACAATGCGTTTAAGTACACAGTCTGCAATAATGTCTTTGATTTCTTGACTGAAGGACTCGGTATTGATTTTGGTAAATTAACTGCAAGAGAAGAAGATATGCCGTATTGGGAAGAGCTGGCTTCCAATATTGATGTGGCAGATTTTGATTTTGACGCTTTTGTCAATCAACGGTTCAATACATCAAGTCTGAATGAAGAGAATGCCTTTGTGCAGACATGGTTTGAATATAGGGATGAGTTTTCACGCTGGCTGCTGAAAACTTATTTTGTATGGAAAACAGAGGAATGCAATTATCTCATTAGGGTCTTGGAGAACGTTGCCTCTTTGGGCTCATCAGATTTGTTCTCACAAATAGCTACCCAAATCTTTGAAGAGCCTCTTGACGAGACCAGTATTAGCCAACGTTTGGCTCTGCTTAGAGAAGCAAAAAGACAGCATGTGCAGATAACGAGTTTGGCAGAACAAAAGGTTAAGGCAAAGTTGTCGGCAATGGCTGCTGATCCAGAACGTGGACCATTGTTTGCGATGAAATATATGTCACCACTCACTTTGTCAGAACAATGTCTTATGACGGAATGGGTTGGTCATGGAAAGATAGAAAAGAACTATATAAAGATTCTTTTCCCTGAATTGTATGCCTATTTGTTGCCTCCAAGTGTGCAAACAGAGAAAGTCAACGGTTGGATAAATGAATATTTCCAGGAATATTGTCTTTCAAAAGTGGGGAATAGTCAAACAGGAAACCTGGCAAACAAGCTCAAGGAACTTAACGCCTCACAAGTCAGTTTTGAGACATGGCGCGACGGTTTCAAGACCGTTAAGACACTGATGCACAACAGGCAAGACATTGACATTTACTATTGGATAGACGGGCTTGGCGTTGACTGGATTCCGTTCATGACACAAGTCATTGACAAACATAAGGCTGACGGAGTGTTCTTGAATGAGATTTATGTAGCAGCCTCTGAGTTGCCTACCGTGACTTCGGTAAACAAGACCAAGTTGGACGAGTTGGCTAATGGCAAATTAGAGAAAATAGGTGACGTTGACAAATTCGCCCATACACAGAAGACCTATCCGGCATATCTGGTTGAGGAATTCCGGATTGTGGAAGACGCCATCTCAAAAGTGCTCTCGCTGTACAATGGCAAGAAGATAGCATTTGTATCTGACCATGGCATCAGCTACATGGCACAGTTCGGCGCGGGATTGAACCTTGCCGGCGTGGAGACAGACCATGCAGGACGTTGTGGGCATTGGCTCAAAGGCTCAGCTCAAACAGACAACAACTATATTGTCTTGGACGATGGCCAGATGCTGTGCTCATTAAACAATAACTCTCTTTCCGCTAAGACACCAATGGGGCAGGGTGCGCATGGGGGTGCAACACCAGAAGAGGTACTTGTACCTATTATAATTGTTTCCAGCCAAAAGAATGCAAATGTATATTCTGCAAAATTGCAGTCAAACGAGATTGTGGCAAGCAGTCCTGTAGTGAGATATTCGATAAAGGGACTCAGCAGCATAGACTCTCCACATGTAACATACAACGGTGTGGACTATGCTCTTCATAATATGGGCGGAGATGTTTATGAGAGTGAACGATTGAATCTCGTCAACACTTCAACAAGAATAACCCTGTGTATAGGAGACTTTAAGCAAACAGACAATCTGAGCATCAATACAGGTGTTCAGGAAGACGACTTATTCGGATTTTAAATTATGCAAGCAACTATCACCCAAAAACTTCGGGAGCAGTTCTCCCCGATGGCCATATACAAAGACCCTGCATCAACCAACAGTTTGTTTGCCGGGCGAAACCTTCCGTCTTTTGTAAAAGACTTTATCCTAAAGCGGTTTATCAATGAGGATGGAAGTGTCAACCGTGCTGAGTTGACAAACTTCCTTGACATGGTCATACCGCAAAAACAGACAGAAGTGAAAGACCGGCTGGCTTCGGGTGAGGAACTGACTTTGCTCACACGTTTCATCATCTACATAGACTTGGTGAAAGGAGTGCGCAGATTCGGAATCCCTGATCTTGGCATCAAAATAAATGAAGGACAAATACCAGAGTACGTTTACAAAAATCATCAAGGCGAACTCGTGGATGGCGAGAAATGGGGAATCATCAAACTGTCTGTACTCCCTGATGAGGATGGTAAGAAAAATCATGTTGAAATGGTTGACTACAAACCGTTCAAGCCTTACCGAAGCGTTGACATTGACTATTTGCGAAACGCACGTGCCGCTTTCTCAGCAGATGAGTGGATAGATGTTCTTCTGTCATCCATGGAATATGAAGCTGATGGTTTTGAGACAATGACGCAGAAGGTGGAGTTCTTGACACGCCTTCTTATCTTTGTCGAACCCCGTCTGAATGTTATAGAACTCGCTCCTAAAGGAACAGGCAAGTCATTCGTATTTGGAAACCTCTCAAAGTATGGATGGCTTGTGAGTGGCGGTAAGGTTACACGTGCCAAACTTTTCTATGACAAAGCCAAGCAGCAGAATGGCATCATCAAGAACCATGATTTCACTGCCTTTGATGAAATTCAGACCATCATTTTCCAAGAACCGGCAGAGATTCAGGCTGCTCTCAAATCGTATTTAGAGTCTGGTAAAACAACGATAGACAACAATGAATTCAGTTCAGAGTGTGGGCTTATGATAATGGGCAATATACCTCTTAACGAGCAGCGCCGCCCCTTGGACTACCGATACTTCGATTCTTTGCCACAGTCATTCCGTGAATCTGCTTTGCTTGACCGCTTCCATTGTTTTATTGAAGGCTGGCACTTGCCTCGTATCAACAAAGGCATTATTTACAAGGGGTGGACATTAAATGTAGAATACTTCTCTGAAATACTACATTCGCTACGCACTCAAAATGTATATGGACTATTGTTTGACGAATTAGTGGGATGTGACAAAAATGCTGATACACGAGATTTCAATGCGGTTAAGCGTATAGCAGTAGCATACATGAAGCTATTGTTTCCTCATTGGACTCATGTTGAAGATGTAAACATTGATGATTTTGACACTTACTGCCTACAACCGGCTATTCGTCGTCGTGGCATTATAAAGGAACAATGTCATTTCATTGATGTTGAATTTAAGACTGTTATGCCTGATTTTTGGATAAAGACAAATATGTAGAATAATAACTGCGAAAGCCTATGAGATTTATACTCTCATAGGCTTTTGCTTTGCTAAAGACCATATTTTTATAATAACATACCAATATTTGTGGCAAACTTCATAAAACACTAGCTTTACATTATACCTTACAGATGATGTTGTTCACTTTTCTCAACTGCGCATTATCATACGCCATGAATATCGTCAAGAACACAGAAACGACAAGAGAACAAGCCATGCAGACAACCAGGAACTGGCGAAAGTGCTCGCTTCGATACAATCTCTTTATCCAATAAAAGGGATATATATCAGAAGATCGAAAATACGGCAAGCTTTTCCTTGCCATATTACAACTAATTTATACCATTAACAATTACTTATTATAAAAAAAGTACAACCAAAACTTTTCAATCTTGGTTGTACGCCTTTTTGTTTATTCTTGTTCAGAATGTCTGCTTTAACAGTGATTGATTACTTCACCTCCTCGAAATGCAAACCGTTATTAAACAAGCCATCTGCGTGAGCGTGCTGCACATGTGCTGCAAATATGGAAATAAGCAACGATAAGCAAACACGCACTCAACTGCTGCAAAGGTAGTGCAAACCGAGAGAAATACAAAAATAAATACGAAGTTTTGTTTTCCCGAGTGTAGTCTACCTTATTAAAAGGTAGTGTTTTTACTTGTAAATACCAAATGTAGTACCTCAAAAACTACAAATAAAATACAGCAAAAATTACAAATGAATTGCCACAAAAGTTAGTTCTAAACTACCACAAAAGTCAGCAATAAAACAGCACAATTCATAGTATTAAACATCCACAAATATTAGTTTTTGCTTGCGTATATAACTGAATATCACTAACTTTGCATACATAATCAAATTACGGCTACAATATGAGTTATTTACATAGAATTGCAGACCTTCAACTGGCAGAGCGTCTTGAGGCTTTCGGGGCTGTACTAATAGAGGGCCCTAAGTGGTGCGGAAAGACAACAACTGCAGAACAAATGAGTAAAAGTGTCATAAAGATGCAGGATACGGAGATGCAGGAAGAATACGCAGCAACTGCTGCCTCCAAACCATCATTGTTGTTGATAGGTGAGACTCCTCGCCTAATAGATGAATGGCAGGATGCTCCTGTGCTTTGGGATGCCGTGCGTACTATGGTGGACAAGCGTCAGGTTCCAGGACAATTCATTCTTACCGGATCTACTGTTGTAGACAGAAGTAAAATACATCATTCTGGTACGGGTAGAATTTCACGAATGAAGATGTTGCCAATGAGTCTATGGGAGTCAGGAGAGTCAAACGGAAAAATTTCACTTAAAGAATTGTTTGATAATAAAGACTTAGATATAGATGGCATCACTTCAGATATGAAGATTGAAGACTTGATTTATGCTGCTTGTCGTGGTGGATGGCCTGCATTTCTTAATATGAAGAGTGATAAGGCAAAGCTACTTATTGCACGCAACTATGTTGATGCCATCTGTCGTGACGATATCTCAAGAGTGGATGGCGTACAAAGGGATGAACGGACAACTCGTGCAATATTGCGTTCGTATGCCCGTAACATCTCAACATTGGCAAAGAATACTGCTCTGTTAGCTGATGTAACAACCTCTGGGGAAGTTTCACTTTCTATGAGTGCGTTTGAGGATTATGTAACCTCTCTCAACAAATTGTTCGTTATTGACAACATCGAAGCTTGGTGTCCTGCCGTCCGAAGCAAGACTGCAATTCGAAGTGGTATAAAACGAGCTTTCGTAGACCCGTCCATTGCAATTGCATCATTAGGACTTTCCCCAGAAGCATTGATGACACAGCTCAAAACCTTTGGTTTCATCTTTGAGCAGATGTGTGCGAGAGACCTTCGGGCTTATACTCTAGGTTTTGGCAATCATCTGTCATACTATCGCGACCGCTACGGACTGGAAGCCGACTTGGTGCTTCATCTTG